>Ga0315289_10001269_pt1 | contig 39476 bp, 41 predicted proteins | sample YL17G11_40_MG_FD_203452 | JGI IMG/M metagenome (GOLD analysis project Ga0315289, IMG submission 203452) | Sediment microbial communities from Yellowstone Lake, YNP, Wyoming, USA - YL17G11_40 | ecosystem: Environmental > Aquatic > Freshwater > Lake > Sediment | place: USA: Wyoming | collected... | reverse complement strand
CGAAGCCTGCGCAAAAAATTCCGAAGGAATTTTTAAGCGTTTAGGCAAGGGGTAAAATACAAACCCGCTATTACTAGTCGGAAATTGACCCCGCCGAAGGCGGGGTAAGTTCAGGCACATCCTGCCAAAGGCGAGATCTCCTCACTTATTATATCTTATTTTTTTCAATAAATATCTATTTCTTTAGCTGCTTCCACTTCTCTTCTGCGATACACTCCCGCGCTGCCTTACACCAGTCTACACAAGACGGCAGCCTCTCCCTGCAGATTAAGCCCTTGCACTTCAGGCACCTGACCTTTATCTCGTCGGAAAAAATCTCCGCCTTATAACCGCAATCAGGACAGGTAATTGTTTCGGGCTTGATATTTCGGTCATCCTGGCCGGGACACTTCTGGATCATTGCGATCTTCTCCTTACCTTAATAACGAGGCGATGGTGATAGGCTTTAGTTCTCTGATCACATAGCCCTCGATTTTATCCATTTTCTTTCTTAATGGGCATTTCCTGATATTCGGACAAAGCACCTTTTTAAAAAGACATTCATTCAGCTGAAACCTTCCCTGGAATATCCGCATTAAATCCGAAAGATATATCTTTTCTGCCGGCTTAGCCAACGAGAACCCGCCTCCCTTGCCCTTATAGGATACGAGGATCCCTTTCTTATTTAAAACCTGAAGGATCTTCCTCAAAAAAGGCCGGGGGATTTTCAGTTCTTTTACCAGTTCTCCCACCGCAACGATCTTATTTTTCTGTTTAACAATAAAGCATATTGCCCGCAGTGCATAATCTGTGTCTCTGGTGATTAATTTCACCCCTAAACCCTTCCTTTCTAAAACCCCACCCCTAACTTAGGAAGGGCGGGGCTAAATCCACTATAATGATACCATATTAGTATCATTTGTCAAGAAAAAAATTATTATTTTAGGACCAGGTTAAACAGGTACCCCAGTGCCACAATCTGAGGAACAGTAACAATGGGCATCCATAAAGCTACGCGCCTGCCCACGTTCGTCCATAATAGCCCGATCTCGGTATAATCTGTAGCGACGCCGGCCATAAGAAAGACGAAGCTGTTGCCCAAAGCTCCTGTCTGCCGGTATATCTCAAAAGCCAAAGGAGATGAGCCTTCGGAGCAAACCTCGATGACCGTGGCCAGGGCCAGAGTAACAATCAGGCCAAGGAGCGTTGGCCCCATGAATTTATGAAAGAAATGCACGGGGATATATGCACCGGCAAAACTGGCGATAAGCATGCCAATAAGGATCCACCACAAGACCATATCCGCAAGCGTAAACGAACCTTTGATGACGCCGGTTATGTCTTTTAGGCTAAAGCGATAATTGTGCGCGCGTTGACGCATGTCCTTACGGATTGAAAAATCTTGCGCTACTTCAATAATATTTTTATTTTTCTCAATAAGCCCTTTCTTCTCAAGCCACATATAAACAAAACCGGTATTGATTGCCACAATGATCGCCGCAAGGATAATAAGTATGCCCTTGAGGCCGAAGAAACCGATCAGCATAAAAGTAATGGTGATGTTGGCCCAGGGGCTAGCCAGAAGAAAACTGACCACTGCCGGGTTTGACGCGCCTTTCTTATGCAGCTGTATGGAAAGCGCAAGTATCCCGTGGCTGCAGGCGCTCATTAAGAAACCTAGTAATACGGCATTGAATATAGTCGAGCCGGATCTCGTGCTGAGGATCTTAGAGATATATTCCCGCGGGATATAATAATCGATGACCCCGCCCAAAAATAATCCCAGGAGCACTGCCCACCAGATTGTCTTAAGGTATATCAGGAATGAACTGCGCAACGGCTCAAGGAGGGAAACATAGAATGACAGTACCAGCAAGATGAGGGTGATAAAAGTAACGAGAAATAATTTATTCCGGTAAAATGGCGGTTTGACGGACTTATGGCATGCCGGACAATGCTCAACCATCGGATCTTCCTTTTATACTTTTTTCAAGTCCTTGGTGAGGAAGTAACTTAATATCGTCCGGATGACCACGATTGCGCCCAGTATCCCCAGGCTTTCCCAAGTAGGAGTGATGATGGTCTTGACGATATCTCCGGCGATAAAGAACTCCAAGGCCAATACGAGATAACTGCCCAGCTTTAAGCGGATAGCCTCATTGAGCCGTATCGATTCTTTTCTGTTTAAAACCTCTTTTTTCAGGAATTCAAAGAGAGAGATAAGGATCCCCCAGATGATCACTAAGGCGCCGATGATATTGAGGGTAAAGCTGACGACGTTAATGACGCTATGAAAGGTATCCATGACACCCCCCTCCTTTAAAGATTACCTGCCCCAGACAAACCAGATAAATAGATAGGCAACGCTTACCGCCGCGATGGTAAAGGGGAAACCGATCTTAAAGAATTCTCCGAAATTGACCTGATACTTTTCTTTGCGCAATAAACCTACCGCGACAACGTTGGCGGATGCGCCAATAGGCGTGATGTTCCCCCCCAGGGAGGTACCAATGAGAAGCCCGAATAAAAACGGTTCCGGCGGAACCCCCAAAGAAACAGCTACTAGCTTTGCTACCGGTATCATGGCGATAATATAGGGTATATTATCTACAAATGCGGAGACAATTACCGAAAGCCAGACTAAGATAGAGTAGGCCAAGAATTTATTCGACTTTGAAATATTGATGATAAAGGCAGCTATGTCTTCGATTACTCCGCTATGCGTAAGGCTGCCCACAAGGACGAATATTCCGATCAAAAAGAAAAAGGTGTGCCAGTCCAGGTCTTTTACCACGGAAACAGATTCTTCGTGCCTAAGCCGATGCCAGATAAGGCCCACCGCGCCATAAGCCAGGCAAATAAACGCTATTGAGTATGTGGGTTTATTCTTGATAAAGCTCGAGGCGGCAAGAGTAGCAAGCATAAAGCTTAAAAGCCAGGTAGGAAACCAGGTCTTGACCTTGACCTCTTCGATCTGAATGACGGGCTGTTTATACTTCCTGAACAAAAGATATAGGACAAAAAATGAAGCGATGGCGCCCAACTCTACCGCAAAGGCGATACCCGGCCTGCCCTTCATCCAGAAAAAATCCATGAAATTCATTCCGCTTGAAAGCGCCAATATCAGGCTAGGACTGTCCCCTATCATCGTCGCGCATCCCTGCAGGTTGGCAGAAACCGCGATACCTATTAAGAATGGCACAGGATTTGCCTTTAATTTCCTGGCTACCTCAAAGGCAATAGGCGCTACTATTAAGACAGTGGCCACATTTTCCACAAAGCTGGAGATGAACCCCGAAAGAAAACACAGGGAAAGCAAGGCCATGCCAACTGTCTTAGACCTGTCCACTAATTTAGTCGCCAGGTAAGCCGGGACGTTGGAAAAGATAAACAGGCCTGACAGGACCATGGTACCCAGGAATACGCCCAGAACATTGTAATTTATACTTGCGATAGCCTGAGGAAAGGAAAAAGCCCGGCCAAAGAAAAGCAGGGCTATCGCGCACCCTAAGATCATGAAAGGATGCCCTTTTCTTAACATAAGCAATATGTAGGTAATAAGGAAAACCGCTATGACGAATAATTTCATTTTACCGGGCCCCCTGGTCTTTCTCTATAATTGACTTGAGTTTATTTTACCCTTGCCTGCCCGACTGTCAAGAAGTATCCCGCAGGGCTAAGATAACATATTATATAAATCCTGAAATTTATCGATTTCTTTTTTAACATCTTTTTTACTCAGCACGGCAGAGATGGCACTTACGCTATCGGCGCCGGAAAGAAAGACTTCTTTTGTATTGGAGAGATTTATCCCCCCGACAGCGACTATCGGGACTTTTATATGCCTTCGGATTTTTTTTAACATACTTAAACCTACAGGCTTTCCGGAATCAAGCTTTGTCGCGGTTAGAAATATCGGAGAAACACCCAGATAATCCGCGCCCTGTTTCTGGGCAAGCAATGCCTCTTTTAGATTATGCACGGTGAAGCCGATCAACATTTTCTTGCCGAGTATTTTCCTGGCTATTGTCAAAGGCATGTCGTCCTGGCCCAGGTGCACTCCGTCAGCGCCCACTGCCAGAGCGATATCTACCCGATCGTTGACCAGAAAAATTACGCCGCTGCAGATACGCCGCAATTTCAGCGCCTCCTCAAACATCTCTCTGCTTGATTTATTCTTCTCTCTATACTGGACTACCTTCACGCCAGCCTTTAAAGCACTTCTTACGTCGCTTGCGTTTCCAGAGCGGCTGAGCCGGGAATCAGTGATAAAATAAAAACCCTTCATAATATTTCCTGCTTTACTTGATATTTTTGAGCGTGATCTTCTTTGCCCCCTCTTTGACCATCTCCTTAACGGCATTCTCGGAATCTTTAGGTTTAAGGTCCACTCCCTGTATCGCATCCATGAGCAGCTTTACCTTAAAACCGCGCCTGATGGCATCGCGCGCAGAAAACCGCACGCAGTAATCAGTGGCCAGCCCTGCGATGTAAAGCTCGTTTATCCCCAGCTTCGTCAGGATGTGCGCAAATGGCACGCCGTTATCATCCTCGGCATGGAAAACGGAATAACTATCCTTTTGGGGGTCCATCCCTTTGTATAACAAAAATACGCCTTTGGGTAATTTCAGGTCGGGGTGAAATAATGCGCCGCGGGTATTATGGATGCAGTGCGCCGGCCACACTCCGCCAAAGTCCTTAAAATGCCCGGTCTTCACCGGATGCCAGTCGCGCGTGGCAAAAACGGGGAGCTTTTTTTTAAAGAAGATCCTGATGTACCTGTTTATCCTGGGAACGATTTTATCTCCGGATGGAATGCCAAGCGCGCCGCCCGGACAGAAATCATTCTGCACATCGACGATCAACAAAGCCTTCTTAGGTTTCATGAAAATACCCCCGGTATGGCGGCATTGCAAAAAGCGCATTTGCCATCCTTGATATTGTTCTCAAGAACACTAAAGATCTCTCTTTCGACTAAGAGTTTTTTGCAATTATGGCAATAGGTATCATTACCAAAGCCGTAAACATTGCCTATATACACGTAATTAAGCCCGGTTTCACGGCCCAGCTCCTCGGCTCGTTTCAGGGTTGTTTCAGGTGTCGCATGGCGGTCAGTGAATTTGTAATCCGGATGAAAACCAGAGATGTGCCAGGGCATGTTTTTATCGACACCGGCGATAAATTCCGCAATGTCTTTTAGCTCTTCCTTAGAATCATTTTCTCCCGGAATGACCAGAGTAGTCACCTCGACCCATATACCTAACTCATGCATCCGTATGATGGAATCCAAGACCGGCTGCAAGCTCCCGCAGCAGACCTTGCGGTATGACTCGTCGCGGAAAAATTTCAAGTCCACATTCGCCGCATCCAGGTATGGCTTGATCATATCAAGGCATTCTTTGCTCATATAGCCATTGGTGACGAAATTATTATACAGCCCTTTCGCCTTGGCTAATTTCGCGGTCTCAAGCGCATATTCAAAGAATATCGTCGGCTCAGTGTATGTATAGGAGATGCTTTTACATCCGTTCTCCAACGCTAGATTAACGATATCATCGGGCCTAAGATCTTCTCCGGCAAAATCACCGTCGCGAAATGTGCTCTGGGAGATCTGCCAGTTCTGGCAGAAACCGCAGCGGAAATTGCACCCGATGGTAGCGATAGAGAACGCTGTTGAGCCGGGGAAGAAATGATAGAGGGGCTTTTTCTCAATGGGGTCGACGTGCGCGGCAATTACTTTTCCATAGGCATGGGTATATAAAGTGCCTTCGATATTTTCCCTGACCCCGCAGAAGCCGAATTTTAAAGGTGCGATCCTGCACTGATGAGCGCACAGATAACAATGCACGGATTTATTCTCTAATTTTTCGTAGAGGAGCGCTTCTATTTTCATACTCGTATTTTTGTCAACCCCTGGTCATCTATCGGCAAGACTTCCGCGATTTTTTCTTCTTTATCCGCCGCCATACGATACGAAATCTTTACCTTAAGGGTAGAAACTTTATCGCAATACCTTCCGGTAATTTTACAGGAAAGCTCGATCAGATCCCGGCTAAAATTTCCTCTTCCTAAAGATGTGGGGCCGGCGGTTTCCGGGGGCATAAAAAGATAATCATCCGGCCGGGCCAGCGCAACTAGCTCCTCATCTTCCTTTTTATTGCGCCCAACAACTAATTTTACATCCTCTGCGATGCGGAAATGCCTGCCTGTCTTTAATAATTCCACGTTGTGCGTATTCAATTCCTGATGCGCTATTAATTCCCTAAGCCTGCGGGAGAATTCCGGATCGGTCAAAAGGCATCCTCCGGAAGGCTGCTCATAATCTTTAATGGCCAGGTTCCTGGCTAAATCAAACTGTGGATTGCGGGTGCGGCCGCTGAAATCCAATAGCTCCTCCCGCTTAACCCAGCCGGACATTTCCGGGACGGTTTCAGGAAGCAGCCGCGCGCAAAGCGGCCTGACAATCAACCCTTCCAACCCCGCCCTTCTGGGGATGATCGATAAAGCCTGCTTATGCTGCGACATCGGACGCTGACCGAGGACTTCCCCGGTGACTACAAACTCTGCCCCCCATTCCCGCATCAGTACCCTTGCCTTAGAAAGCATGAGGATCTTGCAGTCGATGCACGGGTTCATGTTCGAGCCAAAGCCATAGCGCGGATTGTTGATAATTTTAAAGAATTCCTCGGATATATCCACGATTATCAACTCGATGCCCAGATTTTCCTTAATCCGCTGCGCCAATTTATCCGGCTCCCTGGTTTTGTGGCAAAAGGGGATCCGGAAATTAAGCGGTATGACTTCTATCCCCTGCCGCTGGATGAGTTTCGCAGCCAGGATACTATCCAGGCCGCCTGAGATCAATGCGATTGCCTTCATAATGATTTATTCTATCCCAGGTCAAAATATAAATCAAGGGGAAAGGGATTTAGATAAAGGTGAGGGAAATATTTTTAAAAGCGTATTTTTCGTTTTTATTTTTACTGTGATGGTGGGGATTCTGGATGAAGGGTTTCAGAAACTTCTACCTTGGCGAGTATGCGATATAAGAGACATGATCGCCAATACCTTAAGCGCAATAATGGGAATCGGCCTATTTTTATCTGTGAGAAAAAAATAATCCTACCCTAAATTGGGCTTTCTTCCTTTATTAGCGCGTTTCGAGCGCCAGTTCAATTTTCCTCTACGTTTACGTTTACCCATTAACGAGCCCTCTCTTCCTTCAAGCGAGTTACTCCGCCGAATGCCAGCAAAGTTTATGAAAGAAACTTTGCGGCGTTTATGAGGCGGAGAAAATTTTCACTCAATATTTGTAGTAATTCGCCGGAATTACCTGGGCGATATAACGCACTCCCTCAATGATGCAGATACGGATCGCCTTTTCCATCGGCGTATTTGCGTACGCCCCTAATCCGCCGCCTAAGGCCCAGCTGCCCATAAAACCCATCATAAAGCCGCCGGCAACATCCGATGCCTGGCCCTGCACGCGAGTAGAAGCTAAGACTTCTGAAGTTGAAGTATCCACAATGCGGATATCCATAGCCATATGCGATTTATTCATGGCAGCACCCAATAACCCGCCTAAAACTCCGCTGGCTACTCCTCCGCCGCCGCCTATCCCTGCCGCACCTCCCGAAGCTGCGGGCTCAAATTCCGTGACTGCCGCGGTGATAATTATATCCGCGGTTTTGATTTTACCTCTCTGCGGCCCGCCCGCGCCCTGTTGCGCTGCGCCCGATGCGGACAATTCCTGCTCCTGCATTACTGCGCCTAACTGCTGACGCTCCAGGACGCTGAAACGGCTGCTGTTTACTAGCGCGGTAATCAGCATTTCCCGAAGGCCGGTGCCGATCTCTCCGGTTGCCTTAGCTGCTTTCACATCGAAATCCGCGACAGCAACGCGTGCCTTAGGCCCGGAATAAGGCGGCAAAGGCAGCGCGCCAGCATCATTATCCACCCGGGCAGTCGGCTGGGTCATAGAAGCGCAACCTGCGATACTAATAAGCAATAATGAATAACCCGTAACCAGCAACAGCCTCTTCATGCTAATTTCCCCCTTCTTTGTTCAAAGCATTGATTATTTTTACTGCTAAATCTGTCGAGGCGCTGCGTAATGCCTCTGTCCCGCCGCTGACCTTATCCATGTGTGCGGAATTTCCCGAGGCATCCAGATACGCGATTGACTCTCCGTCTTTGACCCGGATAATCTTTGCCGTGATGTTGGCAAAACAGGAAATGAGAGTTGACTGCGGGACATTTCCGCCGCTTGAGGCGATGGCCTTGCCCATGATCACATAATCCGCGCTGGATAAATTACCCAGATCAATGGCCTTCTCATCGGACAGATCAACCATGCGAAAGGCCTTTTCCTTTTTTATCTTCTTGGTCAGCTTGGACGGCTCGATAATGGTAAAACCATGGGCCGTAAGTTTTTCAGCCAGGTTATTTTCGGTAGCGGATAAATCGATCTCGCTTGCCCACCAGGCGCGCTGCGGGCCCTCGATATTCTGCTCGGAAATAAGCAGGATGAATTTGGGTTCCTTAGCGAACGCCTGCGTTGAGAAAATCGCTAAAGAAGCAGCTGCTAAAACAAGAATTATTTTTTTCATCGTCTCACCTTTTAATCTAATATATACCAAATCGTCCGCGTGTCAAGACAAAACGGCTGATAGATCGGCGATTCTGTTGATAATAAGGTAGGGTTTTTCCTTTTTGAGTTCTTTTATCGTACTTGATCCGGTAGTCAATACTATTGTCTTAACGTGCGCTCTGCGGCCGGCTTGAGCATCGATAGCCATATCTCCGACATATACTGTTTCCAAGATTCCGGCAGCAAGTCTTTTGCGAATAGTATTGAGAATTTCCGGGTGAGGCTTGCCTTGCTTTAATTTGTCCGCGCACAGGACATAATCGAAATATTTCTCGATCTTTAAGTGCCGGATCAAGATGTGCGAGAATTTTGTCGGGCGGTTGCTGGCAACTGCCAGCTTGAATCCTTTGGTTTTCAGATTTTTAAGAAGCTCAAGGGCACCGGGAAATAAATGCGCATGCTTGATTAAGGAATTCTTATGGTGGCTGCGGTATATCCGCAAGGCCTTTTTCAGGTCTTTCTTTGGCACAAAAGGCTTTAGAAGATTCTCGTCGCCCCAACCCACCGTCCTGCGGATAGTCAGATCATCCTGCCTGGGTGTAGCGATCTTAAGCATGGTGTAATTAAAGCTCCCGATGATCGCGCCGTAGGCATCTAGCAATGTTCCGTCCAGGTCAAAAATGATAAGCTTAATATTTTTCATAAAAATAGCAAGGGCAGGAATTATTTTCCTGCCCTTAAGCCATGCATATCTATAAATTGAATTATTGCTGTGTTGCTGCTGTTTCCGGAGTATTGCTTGTTGCTGCTTGAGCCGGAGTTTCCGCTGCCGGTGCCGCTGCCGCAGCAACCTCTGCAGTACCTGCTTCAGTCGCGCCTGCATCAGACACTGCTTCCGGAGCCTCTGCCTTTTCCACGCTGATATTCTTGGCGATATTCTTGCCTTCAGATATAGTTTTATAATCTATACTAAGAGTATCTTTTGGCCGTATCTCAGCGAGAGACTTGATATTCTCAAGGGTCGACTTGTCATCAATGCCGACAACCATCTCTTTTTCCTGGTCGGTATCGTAATCCTGGTACCTGACTACGACCTCATTTTTCTCAATGTCCACGGAAACCGCCTCTCCCCACAGCCACTGCATTTCTGGCTCAACCGTTGTCTGGGCCGCAACCGGAGCTTCTGGAACAGTCATATCCTCGGCTAAAACTAAGCTCACTAACGCTAACGAGAAAATAATCCCTAAAACTAAAACAATCTTACGTGACATAAAAAACCTCCTTAATTCCCCGCTATTACTAGTCGGGAATTAACCCCGTTGAGTGCCAGCAAAATTTTAGAATAAAATTTTGCGGCGTTTACGAAACGGGGTAAAATACAAACCCGCTCTTACAAGTCAGGAATTAACCCCGAAGCCTGCGCAAAAAATTCTGAAGGAATTTTTAAGCGTTTAGGCGAGGGGTAAATACAATCCCGCTATTACTAGTCGGAAATTGACAAACCGCTATTACAAGTCGGGAATTAAAAAGTAATTTAGCACAAATAGGGCCTTTTGTCAAGACGAGAAGGGATCAACGATAAATAGGCAGGGTAATCAAAGCCACCCAGATCACGCCGGTAGTAACCACTCCTACGGTAAGCCCGACCCAGAACCAGCGGAAAAATGTCATGCGGATATTCTTTTCCTTCTCCAGGATCCCCAGGGCCACGATATTGGCGGTTGAGCCGATCAGCGTGATATTCCCTCCGAAGCAGCCCCCGAATAACAGCGCCCACCACAGAGGCTGCAGATTCACCTTCAGGGCCGTAAAGCCCTGGATAACCGGTATAAAGGCGGCAACGAGCACCACATTATCCAGAATACTTGAACCAATTGCGCTAATCCAGAGTATTGCCCCAGTCAGAAGCGCCTGATTATCTCCTGTCAATGCGATAATCTTCTTAGCGATGAAAACCGTTGTGCCGGTATATTTTAGTGTCCCGGCCTGCACAAATAACAGCAGAAAAAAAAGCAAAGTCCACCACTCCACATCCTTCTCAATGAATTTGCGCGCGCGGGAGTGTTTCCAGATCATCACGCATCCGCTGGTAATCAAAGGGACGACCAAAAGCACGGTGTTGGGAACCAGCCCCCAGGCGACTTCCAGCCGGTGGTGCAGCGAAATAAAAAAGAGCATGATCCCGAATACTGCCAAACTGACCCTCAATTCCCGCTCCGGAGGGACCGAGATGAGCCGGACGAGTAATTCGTTTGCCCCTAATTCCCTGATCTTTTCATCGAGCTTCTGCAGAGACTTACGATACCAAAACATGGTTATGGCTATAGTTATCACCAGACAAATCATCGCCAGAGGAAAGGCCTTGAGCATGAAATCCTCAAAAGTAAGTCCGGATTTTGAGGCGATAAGTATTCCTATCGGATTACCTAAGACTGTGGCTGCCGAGCCGATATTCGTCGCTAAAACAGCAGTGATAATGAAAGGGACGGGGTTTACCTCAAAATAATCGCAGATCTCTAACACCGCCGCCACCATGAATATGATGGAGGTAACCTCATCTACGGCGCAGGCAAGTAGGGCAGAAATCGTACAGATAAAAAACACAAAACGTTTTGCGCTAAGATGCGGGATCCGCAATATGAGGCTGACGATCCAGGCAAAGAATCCGGATTCCTTAAGAAGACCGATGATGACCATCATCCCGACCAGGAAGAGGATGACCTCAAGGGAAGAGAATTCCAGGACATGGTCTAAATCAATAGTTTTAGTGATGAGGAGGATTGAGGTGCCGATAAAGGCGAAACTTAAACGGAAATCCCAGAAAAATAACGTGCCTAATATGGAGGCAGAAAAGATGGTGAGAGAAAGCGACTGCTTGGGCTCCATGCCGGCCATCCGGGAAAGGATGCCCAGAGCGCAGGAAAGAAAAAACAGAAGTATCAGTCTCAGGAATATTTTCTTCATTCCACCCTATGGATATATTCCTCAAACAGAAATTTTACTACATCCCCCCTTGCGATTATCCCGGCCACCTCTTTTGCCTTATTCAGGACTATAAGGCGCCGGGCTTTTTGAGTATACATCAGGTGTGCGACCTCACATAGCGGCGCGTCCTCATCAACGGTGATCACGTCCTTGCGCATCACGTCCTCGACTTTTAAATGCGCCATCTCTAAGATCTTCTGCTTTACGGCTTTCGGGTTTTCCTGATACGCGTACTTTCCCACCGCTTCCATATAGCTGGGCAGTATCTTGGCGATGATTTCCTTCTCGGTAAACATCCCGCATAATTCTCCTTTTTCGCCGATCACTGGCAAGCCGCTGATTTTCATGTTAAATAAGAGGTTGAGGGCATCCTTGGCGTTATCATCGGGCTTAAGGCTAGTCACTTTTTTCGTCATGACATCTTTTACTTTCATCATACCCTCCCTTAGAATATTTCTTTTACACGGGATGATAATCTCTGATAAACGACAGCCGCGGCGAAGGCCTTCAGGAAATCTCCGAAAATAAATGGAATAATGCCGATCCAGAGTAATTTGATGATAGAGTAACCGAAAAGGATCTTTAACCAAAGGATGCCGCAGAGCAATAAAACCAAGTCTGCTAGGCAGAAAATACTGAAAGTAAGAAAGAAACCGCCTTTGGCGTGTTTGATCAGGCTCCCGGTCAAGAACGCGGCCGCAATAAAACCAAAAAGGTAGCCGCTGGTCGGGCCAAAAGCAAATATACCGAAAATCGCGTAAATTGACTGCGCTATTAATCCTAAGTTTCTTCCCAGGAACGCTCCGGCAAGCAAAACAAAAAATGTCTGCAGGGTTATAGGCACCGGAGTAAAAGGCAAAGGTATGCGCACAAAGCCGCCTAAGGCGGTTAAGATGACAAAAACCAGCACGCCGAATACGCGGCAGGCTGTTTTATTGACGATGATCTCCCTGCGTAAAATCGCTTCCATGAAAAATTCTCCTTTCATTTAGAGTTTAGTGTTTAGTTTAGGATTTAACTTATTATACCTTAATTTAAATATTTGTAAATAAAGTCGATAACAAAAAGGCCGATCCCGATAAAGGGATCAGCCCTTTTTTTATTCCTTTAAATAGCCGTCTTATTCTTTAGCTATGGCTAAAGTGATCAAACCCGCTAAAATTAAGAAAGGACCGGCGCAGCCCTTGATGAAAGGTAGAGTAAAGTCGCCCCACCAATGCCTGATAGCAAGCAAATACACTGCTACCCCTAAGAAAACCAAACCTAACACAACCTTCAATAACGTTGATAACGCCTTTTTTGCTCCTGCGCCCTTTTCTTCTTTCTTGACTTCTTCTGCCATGTTACATCCCTCCTTTAACTTGGTTTGCTCTTCCACCTGCGGTGGATCCAACTCCATTCCGCAGGATATTCCCTTATATATGTTTCGATAATATTCGTTAACCGCTGAATATTTATCGTGATTGTCTCTTCGCAGCCCCCTCCTTCTATCAGCTCCAGGGGCTTCTCAAAAATAATCCGGTGCGTATCATCATTCTGCCGGATAATGAAACAGGGGATGAGTGCAGCCTTGGTGCGCTGTGCTAAAACCACCGGCCCGGTTGCCGTCGCTGCCTTCCTCCCGAAGAAATCCACGAAAACTCCGCCCGTGCCGAAATTCTGATCGATAGGGATAAAAACTATTTCGTTTTCCCGCAGCGCACCTATGGTGTTATTCACGCAGGTGTTGCGCGGCTGGCTGTAAATTGTTTTGATGCCCAGCCTTTCCCTCTTCTCCAAGAAAAGCTTTTCAGTCCGCATATCGCGCATCGGCCGCATGATACCGGCGACCTTGTAGCCTTCAAGGCTTAGCTTTGCCATTAAAAGCGGAAAGCTCCCGAAATGGGCGCTTACCAGGATCACGCCCTTATCGCGCGAAAGCGCATTATCCAGATTTTCTTTCCCGATGAGCTTCACCCGTTTTTTTAGAAGCGCAGGCCTGTCCATGAGAAACAAAAGTTCAATTGCGCCTTTTGCGATCAGTATAAAGCAATCTTTGGCGATCTGCTCAATCTGGGCTTTGGATTTTTTATCTCCCAAAGCAAGGCTCAGGCTCTCAAGGGCGATTTCCCGCTGCTTGGCCACCAGGCGGTATCCTAAAAACGAGATATTCCTGGCAAAACTATACAGGTAGCTCGCCGGGATCACCTTTACTATCAAAGAACAGGTTGCTAAACCTAACCAGCCGGCAAAATAGCTGAGGTTTTTTCTTATTTTTTTAGAATCCATTATCCTTAATTATATGAATTATAGCAAATAGCCTCAAAATTGCAAGAAAAATTATAATTTGTATCCGATCTTGCGCAGGAATTCCTTGCGCCAGGCTATATCTGAGGCTTCCTCTATACCCTTAGGTCTTTCGCCGTCAATGACGCCTAAGATCCCCCTTGCCCCTTCGGCATCCTCCGCCACAATCACCTCGACGGGGTTAGCTGTAGCGCAGTAAATCGCGCAGACTTCAGGCAGGCCTTTGATGGCGTTTAAGACATTGATGGGGAAAGCCTCTTTTAGCATGATGATAAAACTGTGGCCTGCCCCTATTTCAAGGGCATTTTCCGCAGCCTGCTTTTTAAGGTCCGGGTCAGTCCCCTCGCATCTTATTTTGCAGGCGCCGCTTGACTCTACAAAGGCTAAACCGAATTTTATCCCCGGGACATTACCCACCAGGGCCTCATACATGTCTTCTACTGTCTTGATAAAATGGCTCTGTCCTAAGATTATATTGACGCCGTCTGCTTTTTTAATTTTTACGGATTTTATTTCACTCATCCCCCCCTCCTTGTTTAATCACGATCTTTCGAAACGCGATCGCGCCCACCGGAAGTATGCCGCCGTAGCCCTTCATTGAAGCTAAAATAAAATCGGGGTCCCCCAAAACACTTAAAGGCACCCTTAGTGTTATGGTATTAGCATTGCGCTCAAAGGATACTCCGGCAGGAGCAAGCATTTTTCTGCCGTCGAAGACTTTTATTTTCTTATTTTTTGCGAAGACGCGGATCTTGGGCATTTGGAAAAAATTTTTCTTTTCGTTATAGCCGAAGAGATAAAGCACAAAAGCGAACTTCTTAGCAAAACCCCCCTCTTTCTCGATGCGCACGAACAAAGATCTGTCCGCTATCGCGAAACTCACCCCTCCCCCGCCTGATTTCGCGCAATCCTTAATAGCCCCCGAATCATCCTCTATTATATTCTGATACAAATCAGAGAATCCCGAGAATTTTAAAGGTGTCCCTCCTGATAAATCCTGGCTTTTGAGCTGGATTTGCGGATAATCCGCGAATATTTCATTCCTGCGACAAAAGGATAAAAGATAAAAGGCGCTGGACCGAGTCTGGCTTTTGTGCATCAGGATAGCTTCGTGCTTTTTACTCAACTGGCCATCTGACAAAGAAAGATTTAACCAGCCTAAGCTAGAGAATTTCTGGGGAGGCTGAAGGGATAGCTCCGGGTGATAGTGCCTGGGTAGCGGCCAGCCAACGCAGTGAACAAGATACGGATAGATCTTCGCGGCAGGCAGCTCTTTTTTTAAATCGCTTAAGGCGATCTGCAGGAAAAGATAAAGGGAGCGATGGTCGCCGTTTACGTCCGCCGGGTGTGAAACAAATATTCTATTTGGTTTATAATTTATGAGTATGTTTTTTAAATCCCCCAGGACGCTTTCCCCTACATAAGGCTTTCCGTAGGAGAGATTCTCTTTATAGGGGACACTGGAGATCCTGGTTAAAATTGTCTTATACGGCTTATCCGTCTGCCAGTATTGGGAGAAAATGCTGAATGTCCCGAAATCAGGATAACCAAGGAATGTGAGTTTGTCCTCGTTCACGCCTAAGAGTTTCATCGACTTTATGGATTCGCTGCGGCGCACCTGGCCCATGTGGATAAATTCCCCCTGGCGCAAGGGAATCCTTTTCTCATAAACAATAAAGGCGAATTCATTGTGTTCGCCGTTAGTCAGATACACCACGCGCACCTGCGCACCCGCGATAACCGCTTCCTGGATAACGCCTGCACAGCCGATAACCTCATCGTCAGGATGAGGGGCAAGGATAAGCACCCGGTCAGCCTTGTTAAACGGTTCAAGAGAAGAAAGGTCCGTCGTTTCCTTTGAAACGGAAGTCGCCGCGCATAAAAATACGCATAATAATAAAATTAAGGCCGATTTTCTATCCATCGTGGCAGCATTTTAACACATAAAGCCATTGAAATAAAGGTTAAATAAATATATAATACCTGTAATATGGATACCTCGATACAGAAACACTACAGCAAAATCAGGCGCGTATTGGTAATAGTGCTGATTTTAAACTGGGCGGTGGCGGCAGCCAAGATTATTTACGGATTTATCACCCACTGCCAAAGCATGGCTGCTGACGGCTTCCATTCTTTCTCAGATGGCGCCTCCAATATCATCGGCCTGGTGGGGATACACCTTGCCGGGCAACCCACGGATAAAGACCATCCTTACGGACATAGAAAATACGAAACATTGTTCTCCCTGGGCATCGCCGTAATGCTTTTCGTCGTCGCCTTCAACCTTGCCAAAGAAGGGCTAAAGCGCATCTATAATCCGGCCATGCCGCTTATCGATATCGGCAGCTTTGCGGTCATGATCGTCACGCTGGCGATCAATCTTTACGTGATGCAGTATGAGCGAAGAAGGGGCATTGCTTTAAAGAGCGATATACTCGTCTCCGACGCCATGCACACCCGCGCCGACATCCTCACATCGCTGTCAGTCATCGCAGCCCTCGTTTTCATCAAAATGGGTTTCCCGATACTTGACCCGATTGTGACTATCCTCATCTCTATATTCATCGCCTATGCCGGTTTTGAGATCGTCAAGAAAAGCTCGGATGTCCTCGTGGATTCCGCGGCGATCCTCGATGTCAATAGGATTGAAGATATTGTTTTATCGGTAAAAAGCGTCAAGACCTGCCATAAGATCCGTACGCGCGGAAGGCCCGACGATATACATGTCGACCTGCATGTGCAGGTGAGCCCGGATATGCACGTGGATAACGCGCACAAAATAAGTTATGCGATTGAAGAAGCGATCAAGAAAGGCATTCCTGAGGTGACGGATGTGGTGGTGCACATCGAACCGAAGAGAAATGATTAGAGGCCTTTTAAGATAAACCAGAATCCCGCGCTTGCGACTATCCCCATAACCCCGCCGAAGTAAAAAGGGGCGGCTGCCCCGAGGAATTTCCAGAGCAGTCCCGCAAACAAGGAAGCCGGCAACAAACCGATACCGACCAGCGTGGCATGTAATCCAATGGCTGTGGCGCGAAGCTGTGAAGGCGCGATATCCGCGACCAATGCTTTCTCTACCCCCTCGGTAAAACCGATATACAAACCATACATTCCAAATAAAACCCAAAAGTTATTAAGAGAGTGATTTAAGGCAAACCCCAGATACACTAGGCCGTAAAATAAGTAACCGGCGACCAGAAGTTTTTTCCTTCCGATTTTATCTGAAAGCCGGGATGCCGGATACGCTACTATTGCATAGACGATATTATAGGCAAGATAAAAAAGGATCACCTGCGCAACGGAGCCGCCGATATTCTTGGCGCGCAAAAGCAGAAACATATTCGAGGAGTTCCCCAGAGTGAATATAAAGGTAAAGATGAGAAACAATTTCAATCTTTTATCCAGAGCCCCCCATTTAAATTCAAGTTTGCGCGCAGCGGTTTTAGTTTCGGCTCTTTTCTCGCGAACGAAAAATAAAAAGAAGACTCCCAGAAACGCCGGGATCAGGGAAAATAAAAACACATTTCTTAGGTTTCCCTTAAAACCGGTGACGAGAAAATACGCGGCAACCACTCCTATGGCCGCGCCCAAAGTATCCATTGCCCGGTGCAAACCGAAGGCCGCCCCTCTTTTACCTTCCCCGGAGCTGTCTGCGATAAGCGCGTCCCGCGGCGCGGTGCGCACACCTTTTCCAAAACGGTCGATCACCCTCGCTAAGAGGACATATATCCAGTTTGAGGCCAGGTACAAAATCAACTTACCGACTGTGGAACTTACGTATCCAAAAATGGTAAAAGGTTTTCTTTTCCTTATTCTATCCGACCAATATCCGGAAAATACCTTAAGCAGACTGGCCAAGCTTTCGGCAATCCCCTCGATTAAACCTAATATCGCCGGGCTTGCGCCAAGCGTAGTCACCAGAAAGACCGGCAATATCGGATAGACCATCTCGCTGGAGATGTCGGTCAGTAGACTCGTAATACCAAGCAGAATGATGTTGAACATATTTTAATCTAAGTAATAAAACGGATCCTGCGGTATCCCGCTCTTGCGTAATTCAAAATGAAGATGCGGGAGGATATTGCGGTAATTGGCGTTTCCGGTTTTGCCGACCAGGCCGATGACTTTTCCCCGTCCTACAATCTGATTTTTCTTTACCAATATTACGGATAGATGGCCATAAATAGTAGCGTAGCCGCCAAAATGTCTTATCATCACATACTTACCCATCCCCCTCACCTGCTTCGCACTTACTACTATGCCTGAACGGCTGGCTAAGACCTGAGTCCCGATTTCAGCAAGGAGATCAAGCCCCTCGTGGGTCCTGCGGCCGCTTCGATGAGCGGCAAAATATCCGTTACCGCGGCCGTCATTACGGATAACGATCTCATCCTTATACCTTATCGGAGAGATAAAATGCTCGTAATATATAAGCAGCGTTCCTATCGAAAGGAAAAATATAATTATGATCAGGAAAAAAAACAGGGCCCTTTTCATCTCTTCTTTTTAAATTGCAGTATTATACCAAATAATATAAATATCAGACAAACGGGAATAAATGCGTCTCCCAGGCGCGTGTAAAAACCCGCCCCTACTTTACTAAGGAATATCTGCCGCGTATCAAAACCATCGACAAAAATATTACACCTCGCTTGATCCCCAACCAAAGAAATGATTTTTCCGGTAGGAGCGATAAAACCGGATATTCCGGTATTCGCGGCACGCACGAGAGGAACGCGGTTCTCCACTGCCCGGAATACCGAAGCCTGTAAGTGCTGGTAAGGCGCCGTGCTCTTTTTATACCAGGCATCGTTAGTGATATTCACCAGGAATCTTGCGCCGCGCTTTACAAATTCTCTCGATAATTCCGGGAATAAATCCTCAAAGCAGATTAAAACAGCAAATCGGTTTACGATTTTTGATTTCCGATTTCCGATTTGAAATATCGTATATTCTTTACCCGCATTTATATCTCCAATAGGCACCACTGTCTCCAGAAACGGAAAGAATTTCTTAAGCGGGATATATTCCCCAAACGGAACAAGGTGTATTTTATCATAGCGTCCGGTAATCTGCCCGTTTTTATCGACGAGAAGCGCGCTGTTAAAGTAAATATCCTTTTCTCGCGTGACCGCGCCCAAAAGAAGCGGCAGACCCACTTTCTTGGTTAAGGAATAAATATTTTCAAAGACCCACTCATCCTCTCCCAGCAATCCCGGGCTGGCTGCCTCAGGCCAGACAATCAAATCCGGATCAACTTTGGCTGCCTCTTCCGTAAGCCTGGTATATTTATTCAAAATATACCCCATTGCTTTAGGCTCCCATTTCAGCTCCTGCGGGATATTACCTTGTATTACTGAAACTTTAATTGCAGGTTGTAGGTTATAGGTAGCAGGCAATAGGTATAAACGGGAATAGCCGTAACCTAAAGAAAAGATCACCAACAAAAAAGGCAATAGAATTTCTCTTTTTTTTTCTTTTTCCCATAACCTATTACCTATTATCTTATAAGCTGACACGTTCACCATCATCACCAGAAAAGAAACTCCCCACACGCCGGTGATGTCTGCTATCTGAATGGCCGGCAAGACGTTATACTGAGAATAACCAAGCAGCGCCCACGGGAAGCCGGTAAAAAGGTAGCTGCGGATGTATTCGAGTAAAACCCAGGCAGAAGGAATCAAAATTAAACTTCGGCCCGAGCAAAATAATCCGAAGATTCCAAAGTATATGGCAAGGTATAAAACGAGGATTATTGTGCCGAGGAGAGTCACGTGGGCCAGCCAGTAAATCGTCCCGGCCCAAAATAATACTCCCGTAAGGTAGGCTAATAGAAATCTTGTTACTTTAGATTTGTTCTCTACGGCAAAAAACAAAGGCACAAAACCAAACCAGGCTAAAAACCAAAAAGTAGATAAGGAAAAAGTTAAGGCGAGTAACGCCGCAGATAACAAACAAAGCAGTATTATTTTCCGCAGCATTTCTTATATTTTTTTCCGGAACCGCAGGGACAGGGGTCATTGCGGCCGACTTTGGGGTGAGATAACTGCACGGGTTTTTGCGTAGTAGCTTCACTCGGAGCAAAATCTTCAAGGGGTATTTCTTCCTGTTCAGACACAGTAGGGGCTTCAAACTTCACCGCCTCAGGATGGACCATTTCCTTGGCGAGCGAACTGAATACTCCCCTGAATCTTTCTTCTCTGGCAGGCTGCAACTTAAATACTGCCTCTATTGCTTCTTCCTTGATGGAAGCGCACATCGCGGTGAACATCTCAAATGCCTCACGTTTGTATTCTATCAGCGGATCGCGCTGGCCATAGGCGCGTAAGCGGATCCCCTCGCGCAATTTATCCATCGCGTATAAATGATCCTTCCATTTGGAGTCGATTATCTGTAAATATACCATGCGCTCTAAATGCCGCAGCATTTCTTCTGTGATCGACCGCTCTTTCTCTTCATAATATTTGACCAAGCTTTCGGATATGATCCCGGCTATTTCGCGTTTATCCAAATTCTGTATTTGCGTGGGATCGATCTCGGTACCGAATTTTAACTTTATGGCGCTTGATACCGCTGCAACATCGAGTGATCCGGTCGCAGCTGCTTCCTGTGCATACGCGCTTAAAATCCCCTCGACGGTTTCATCGATACTCCCCACGACCTCTTCTTTTAAAGATATCCCTTCCAGGATTTCCTTGCGCTGGCCGTAGATGATCTCGCGCTGTTTGTTCATGACATTATCGTATTCCAAAAGCTGCTTTCTGATCTCATAGTTCTGCTGCTCGACCCTGTGCTGCGCAGTCTCAATGGATTTAGAGAACATCCCCGCCATACGCCCTTCTTTGGCAGTCAGGGATTCGCCCTGCGTATCAATACCGTTCAGCCATTTTAAGATCCAGTCCGGAGCGAATAAGCGCATCAGGTCATCACCGAAGGAAACATAAAAACGCGATGAGCCGGGATCTCCCTGGCGGCCGGAGCGGCCGCGCAGCTGATTGTCGATTCTACGGGCCTCATGGCGTTCAGTGCCCAAGACATGCAGGCCCCCCACCCCCACAACTTTATTATGTTCTATCCGCGTCTCTTCCTTATATTTCTCAAAAAACGCTTTGTATTCCTGATAATAGTTAGGGTCATCCGCCTTTAATTTCTGCCTGGCGACATTCTTAGCCATAAATTCAGGGTTTCCTCCCAGCAAAATGTCAGTACCGCGGCCGGCCATGTTCGTGGCGATGGTAACCGCTTTATACCGTCCTGCCTGGGCAACGATCTGCGCTTCTAACTCGTGATATTTGGCATTTAAAACCTGATGCGGGATACCGCGGCGCTTAAGCAGTTCTGAGAGGTGTTCGGATTTATCTATGGAGATGGTGCCGACGAGGACCGGCTGTCCGTTATTGTGATGCTCGACGATCTCCTCGACGACCGCGCCAAACTTTTCTTCCTCGGTTTTAAAGACCCTGTCCGGGTAATTCGCGCGGATGAGCTTACGGTTCGTGGGAATGACCACGACATCCAGCAAATAAATACCTTCGAATTCATTTGCCTCGGTAAAGGCGGTTCCGGTCATCCCTGCGAGTTTCTCGTACATGCGGAAATAATTCTGGAAGGTGATGGTGGCCAGGGTCTGGTTCTCGCGCTCGATCTTCATCCCCTCTTTTGCCTCCACCGCCTGATGCAGCCCGTCTGACCAGCGCCTTCCCGGCATCATCCTCCCGGTGAACTCGTCGACGATGATGACCTGCCCGTCTTTGACCACGTAATCTACATCGAGTTTATAGAGTGAGTGCGCGTAAAGCGCCTGTATCACATGATGCCTCCACTCCATGGTTTCGATATCGTGCAGGTTATCGATTTTAAGCGTGGAGCAGACTTTTGCCTCCCCCTCTTCGGTCAGATACGCGGTGTGCGCTTTTTCATCGACGATATAATCATACCCCTTAGTCAGGTCCTCTCCCTTATGCTTTGCGTCGATCTCTTCCCTTTCTAAGATCTTTTTGCCTTTCAGGCGCGGGACAATGCTGTTAATGGTATAATATTTTTCCGTTGATTCTTCCGCGGGTCCGGAGATGATCAAGGGCGTACGCGCCTCATCGACCAGGATCGAATCTACTTCGTCCACGATCGCGTAATAAAAAGGCCTCTGCGCCAGGTCATCGAGCGAGTACTTCATATTGTCGCGCAGGTAATCAAAACCGAACTCATTATTCGTCCCGTAGGTGATGTCGCAGGCATAGGCGATCTTCCTCTGCTCATCGGACATCTCATGCTGGATGACGCCGACAGTCAGGCCTAAGAATTCATAGATCGGCCCCATCCACTCGCGGTCGCGCCTGGCCAGGTAATCATTGACTGTGACTATATGTACGCCCTTGCCCAATAAAGCGTTGAGGTACGCGGGAAGTGTCGCCACGAGCGTTTTGCCCTCGCCGGTAGCCATTTCCGCGATCCTTCCTTCGTGCAAGACCAGGCCGCCGGCAATTTGTGTATCAAAATGCCGAAGCCCGATCGTGCGCTTTGACGCTTCCCTGACTACGGCAAACGCCTCAGGCAATATCTCTTCAAAGATATGGTTGCGGGCGAGCTTCATCTTTTCCTTCAATTTTTGTTTTTCTTCCGGGATTGCTACGGCGACCATCGCCTCTTCCAGGTCTTTTATCTCTCCCTCGATCTCGCTATTCTTGCGCAAGATATGCTCCTTGAATTCCCGGGCCTTAAGCCTTAGCTGTTCATCGGAAAGGCCTGAGATCTGCGGCTCAAGTTTATTCACGGCATCGACGGTCCGGGCCGCCTCGACCATCTTATTCATCGACGGCTGCGGCATCTCCGAATGCAGGATTATACTCACCTGCGGATACCTTTTGTTTATAGCCGCCTGTTTTTGTTTTAATATTGATTCTTTGATAAAGCTTAACATTTTAGCCTTCTGTTCCCCGCGATCATTCTTAAATACGCTTCGATAAATTCATCGATTCCGCCATCAAGGACTTTATTCGTATCGCCGGTCTCGATTTCGGTACGGTGATCCTTTACCATGGTGTAGGGTTGCAAGACGTAAGACCTGATCTGGCTTCCCCATTCAATCTTCTTTTTCTCTGCGCCGTACTTCCGTAATAATTCCTGTTCCTTCTTCTCCCGCTCCAGCTCATAAATGCGGCCTTTCAAAATCTTAAGCGCTGTCTGCTTATTCTGGTGCTGCGAGCGCTCATTCTGGCACTGTGCGACAATTCCGGTGGGGATATGAGTGATGCGCACCGCGGAATCCGTGGTATTGACGCTCTGGCCGCCTGCGCCTTTTGAACGGTAGACATCAATACGCAAGTCTTTTTCTTCTAGTTTACAATCCGTATCCTCGGTGATTTCCGGGATCACATCCACGGAAGCAAAAGAGGTGTGCCTGCGCTTATTCGCGTCAAAGGGGGAGATGCGCACTAATCTATGCACCCCGCGCTCTGTCTTTAAATATCCGTAGGCGTATTCTCCTTTGATTAAAACCGTGGCATTCTTGATCCCGGCTTCTTCGCCGGGGAGAATATCAATGGTTTTAACATCGCAACCGTGGCTCTCTGCCCAGCGGTTGTACATGCGAAAGAGCATGCTCACCCAATCGCAGGACTCTGTCCCGCCTGCGCCGGCATTCACACTTAAAATAGCATTGTTTCTATCCAGCTCTCCTCCCAAGAGGCTTTTAAATTCCAGCTTCTCCACCTCTCGGGTGAGTGTATCGACATTGCGGATTAAATCCGCGATCAATTCGTTTTCTTCGGGTCCAAGGATCGCGGTGAGCTCCTGTAAATCCTGATACTTCTTACAGGCTGCCTCCCACGGTTCAATCGAGCCTTTTAAGCTCTTTAATTCCTTGACTACTTTCGTTGATTGTTCGGAATTGCCCCAGAACCCCGAGGCGGACATCTGCGAGGAAAGATCTGCGATGAGTTTCTTTTTGGCATCTACGTCAAAGATAACCTCTTAGTTGTTCAAGGCGGGTATTGATCAATGAAAGTTTGGACAGGATATCTTCGAGCATAATACCTCCTTAATGAGCAGATGATTTACGGAGTGCTCGCCGCCGCTATGCGGCGGCTCGCTACGACGTAAATCATAGGCCTACTGTTTCGGTAAGGCCGTCTGCGAATTAACCCCGCCGAGTGCCTGCAAAGTTTATGAAAGAAACTTTGCGGCGTTTACGAGGCGGGGCTAACCCACAGGGGTAGCCCTTCCTGTACCTTTTAAGGAAGGGGTCAAGCCTTACGTATGCCTTTGATTGTCAGCATAAACTCATCGCGGTTATCAGCAAAACTTGCGCCTTCCTCTTCGCTGACTTTTCCTTCCCTGACTAATTTTATTAAAGACTGGTTGAATGAGCACATCCCGAAGACCTCGCCATCCTCGATATACTGCTGTATCTCAGAGACCTTTCCTTCCTTGATGAGGCGGCTGATCGTCGGCGTAAGGAGCATAGCTTCATACGCGGGCACGCGGCCGGCAGAATCCTTCATCGGGATCAGCCTTAAGGAGATAACCCCTTTTAGGATGCTTGCCAGCTGATTCTTGATCTCCTGATGCTGGTGCGGCGGGAAAAAGTTAATGATCCTCTCTACGCTCTGGCTGGCATTGACAGTGTGCAGGGTGCTTAAGACCAGGACGCCGGTTTCCGCGGCAGTGATAGCGGCCTGCATCGTGTCATAGTCGCGGATATTGCCGATAAAGATCACGTCCGGGCTCTGCAAAGTGAAGGCTTTTAAAGCCACGGCATAGGAAGAAACATCGATCCCTAATTCCCGCTGGTTGATCAGGGATTTCTTATCCTTGAAGGTATATTCGATCGGCTCTTCGACGGTAAGGATATGCTTGTTGCAGTTGTTGTTGATATATTCGATCATGCTGGCGATGGTCGTGGACTTACCGCTTCCCATGGTTCCGGTCAGGAGTATCAGCCCTCTTCTTTCCATGGACAGCTTTTTAAGCACCTCGGTAGGCAACATCAGCTCATCAAAGGTCTGGATGACGCTCGGTATGCTTCTGATGACGATGGAAGGCCAGTTCCGCTGCACAAAGATACTCGCGCGGAACCTTCGATCCATCCCTTCGAAATAATAGGCGAAATCCACGTCCATATTTTCCTTAAAGATCTCTCTTTGCTTGGACGTCATCAGCTCTTCGCTAGCCGCCATCACGTCGTCAACGCTTAAAGTGATATCAGACATCGGGATGACCTGTCCGTCGATCCTCAGGCGCGGTATCCCGCCGGCGCGAAAGAACAGATCCGAGGCGTTTCGTGAAACCATTTCTTTGAGTAAATCTTTGATCTTCATCTTTACCTCCATGGAATTTCTATTATTATATCATTTATTTGCGTTTTTCAGTAGGATTAAATTCCATGTACTTGCCCAACATCAGCCTGGCCTGGGCGTCGAGTGCCGGCGGCGAACCTAAAATAAGGACGATAAAGGGGGCCAAAAGCCATTCAAGCATCATCACCACGTTTTTCATCCAGCTGACCCCTTTTGGCCGCGGGGGCAAAATAGTGCGGCTTAAGACGATCCAGACAAGGCTCGTGGTCAGCGTAAAATTAAGCAGGAACCCGGCGATCTTAGGCAGGTTATAGCCGATAGTCATGGAGCTAAAGATCCTTCCGCCTAATAAAAGCGGCAAGGGTGCGACGATCGTAAAGATCAGCGACCAAACTGCCCATGTGACATGGCCTTCAAAAAGATTGAAGGCGCGGCGGATCTTTTTCACTAACGGTATCTTTTTATTATGCAGGAAACCGTTCATCAGGAAGGGGAAATTCTCCACACCCCAGGCCCACCTGCGTTTCTGCTTATACTGCACCTTGATAGTCTTGATAAAGGTATCTGAATAAGCAACATCCATGGAAACAGTGATGTGTAGCGGCACGACCCGGTAATCGCCGTTAAAATGAAGGTACGCTTTCCAGTAAATCACCGAATCATCGGAGATCATATCCAGCGGCCAGTAATTGATATCTACCAGCGTCTTAAAACTCATGCTGTGGCTTGAAAAGGTGACGAATTTCTCAAGGCGCATGCTCTCGATCATCTGACAGAACGAACCGCTGATCTCAACAAGCCTTGCCAGTGATGGCGCCTGCCAGATATTGTTATTGTAGACGGGGATAGGCTGGTAGCTTGCCTGGTGCGGCTTGGCCGAAGTGAGAAAATGATGTGTCAGGCAGGCGAAATATTCAGTCCCCACGCAGGTATCCGCGTCAAAACAGGAAACAACCACCTGTTCAAGCGGTATTTTCTTAATATCCAGCAATTCCTTTGCCCGCTTTCCCGCCCAAGTGGCATTGGCGCCTTTGATCTTGCTTTCGCCGGGAAGCCCGTCAGGATGAAACGCCAAAACATAATGCAGGAACTTGTCCCTGAATTCCGCCTCCAGGATTTTTGCGTTCTCTTTTGACTTAGGGTTCCGCTCCTCAAAGGAAATCACGACCATCATCTTATCTTTAGGATAATGAGCTCCTTCGAGTGCCTGCAGGGATGGCCGTAATATTTCCGGGCCCTCCTTATATACCGGGAAGATCACCAGATGATACAGCTTCTGCCAATCGCTTCCCAGCGCCTGGCATTCGCTTAGCCAGTCCTTATCCATCTGTTTGAACAATTTGCGGTGTGACATGATCAATAGCGTAGTCAGATAGCAGGTGCGGATGATCCAGTAAAAATCAAAAACAATGATGATGACTGCGCAGGTAACAGGGCTGAAAACCGCCAGCAGTATCAGCACAACGATTATCGTCCAGGAAGTCGCTCCCGGGAGAATCTCAAAGAATCTTCTAATGCCTTTAGTCTTTCTCATTGGCCTTTGTCTTGATCAAATCCTAAAAAAGGTAATATCTTGTTGCTTAATTCCAGTTTATATAGGTTATCATAATATCTGCCGTCCGCTGCTTTCTGGGAATCAAGAAAATACAGGATGTTCTTGCCTTCATCATAAAACGCTTCGATACTCTTTTTGTTTAGATTTGTCAGGTTCACCGTTGCCGGTTTAAGTTTCGCCTCCAGCGCCTCGATATTCTTATCGGTGACCAGGATCATATGGTAACTGTCTGAATGCCAGAAGGCATTCATGATCTCTTTATCGGGATATTCCAGGACAAAGGGATATTTTAAAGGCTCTAAGTATACGATCACGATCTGGTGATCATTAAAAAACATCAGCTTCTCCTTGTCCGGTGAGACCCTTAATTCCTTAAGGCTGGATACTTTCTGCGGCAGGACCGCGATATCCCGGAACTGGCCGCCGTCGAAATCTGACCTGTAGATGACGTTCTTTCTGTAATCCACATAATATATCCTGTCTTTTTCCCTGTCCGGCCAGAAAGCGGATATCTCTTCTTTGTTCAATTGCTTGATATTCGGCCGTAAAGGGAAAAGGACGATCTTATCAAGATAGGTGACTTTGCCCGCGTCCACAAAGACATCGCCAAACCAGGTATAATGCTCAGCCAGCTCCAGTTTAACGGCGTACTGCGCAGGCAGGATTTCATTGAGAGAGGCAGGGGTCTTTTCATTGAGTAATTTTCCGTCTAAGTAAATGCTTGCTCCCTGCGGCTGGGTCTTGATAAAAATGAGCCCTGTCTTGGTGAATTTTAAGGTGCGCGGGTTGAATTTATATCCTAAGGCGAAGGAAAGTATAAAGGGCAGGCCCGCACAGAAACTTATAAGGCTCAAGTAAAATAAAAATGCTCTTATTCTCTGTTCGCCAGACATGTTTTGATCTTCTTCTCTAAATCAAGAAGCGCTTTCTTCTTTTTTGCGCCAAAGATATAGCCGCCTGAATTACTATCGCTTTTTACCACGCGGTGGCAGGGGATGATTATCGGCCAGGGGTTCTTGTTTAAAATATTCCCCACCGCTCGATATGCGCTGGGCTTCCCTGCTTTCTTGGCAACCCACTTGTAGCTGCGTGTTTCGCCTATCGGAATTCTTAAGACGATCTTATAGATTTTTTTTGCAAATGTCGTCATTTGCCAATTATCTTTTTACGGTGCAGCAAATGATGGTACGCCTGCGCGAAACGGTGCGCCTCATCGCGCACCCGGCGGATCAAATTCAGCGCCGGGGTATCAGATCTTAATTGAATCGGATTAAGCCTGCCCAACACATAAATATTTTCTTCTTCCTTTGCGATGCTGGCTAAGGGGATAGGAAGGCCGAAATCCAAAAGCACCTTTGCCGCGGTCATCAGATGGCCTTTGCCGCCATCAATAAGGATCAGGTCCGGCTTGGGCAATTTTTGTTCAACAACACGGGTATAGCGCCTGCGCACCACCTCTTGCATCATCGCGTAATCATCGACCGCGAAAACGCTTTTAATTCTGAAACGGCGGTAATTATTCTTATCCGGCTTTGCCTTCCAGAAGCTGGCCATCGAGCCGGTAGCTTCTTTGCCGGAAATATTGGCGATATCAAAACATTCAATGCGCTCAGGAAGCTTCTTAAGCTGCAGCAAATTCTTTAAATCTTCCATTTCATCGTTACTGCTAAAATCCGGGCGCATTGAGGAAAGCGCGCTTAAAGCACTGATCTGATCGCGCACTGCCGCGGCTTTTTCAAATTCCTTATTTTCTGAAAACCGCTTCATTTCTTGAGTGAGCTTCTTTATCAGGGTGCCGGTTTTCCCCTCCAGGATCAGGCTGATATTCTCGATGATCCCGGCGTAATCTTTTTTGCTTATTTTTCCGATGCACGGAGCGGGGCATAAATTCACCCGGTAATAAAGACAGGCCTTATCCGGTAAAATCTTGCAGGAGCGGATGGGAAAACTGCGGCGGATTATTTTTAAAGCTTCGCCCAGCAATTTTGCGCTGGTGTAGGGCCCAAGATACCTGCTTGCGTCAAGCTCTTTCTTACGCGTCACATAAATCGAAGGGAAATCCTCATTGGTGATCTTTATCAGGGGAAAACTTTTGTCATCGCGAAACGATATATTGTATTTTGGCTTATGTTTATGGATAAGGGCAGCTTCTAAAAGCAGAGCTAAGCCTTCGCTCGGGCAGGGCTGGACCTCAATATCGACTACGCTTCTCATCTGGACCAGCGTCTTGGTCGCCAGGTCCCGCCCAAAATATGACAAAAGCCTTTTTTTAAGCGCCTTGGCCTTGCCCACATAAATGATTTCGCCCCGGGCATCCTTCATCAGGTACACACCCGGGCTATCCGGCAATGCTTTTATTTTTTCTTTGAGACCCACAGCCATAGCTCCTTCATTTCTCTTACTCTAAAAATAATACAGAACAAAACGTACGCCAAGGTTCCCGCAAAAATTTCAAGCCCAAGCTGCGCAAACTTATTCATACCAACTAATTTATGCGACAGAAAATAACACACTGCGCCCATGCACAGGCTCGCCAGAAGTATGCGCAGGGCCGAGAAAATAATTTTCCTGCTCCCGAAATCTCCGATGCGCTTTTCTAGGAGAATGGAAAGCACTGTGAAAGAGATGATCCCGGATATTGACGTTGCCAGGGCAATACCGGAGATTTTCATGGAAAACATCAAAGCAGCATTCAAAATAATATTCATCACCAGCGCTAAGCCGGAAATTTTCGTGGGCGTGACCGTATCCTTAAGCGCGAAAAAGCAGGATTGCAGGAGGCGCGTCCCGCCATAAGCGAATAATCCGATGCTGTAAAATAATAAAGCACCGGCAGTAGCTCCGGCTGAATACTGGTCGAATTTTCCTCCGCCGAATAAAGTCGTGACCATAGGCTTGGCCAAGACCATGAACGCGACTGATGCGGGGATCATCACAAAGAAAGTCGCGCGCAAGCCCCAGGAGAGCGTTCGTTTTAAATTCTCGTGATTTTCTTCCAGCACCTGCGTGGAGAAGGTCGGCAGAATCGCTTGAGATAACGCGGTGCTAAAAAGTCCAAGGGGAAACTGAATCAAGCGGTATGAAAAATATAAAACCGCCACACCTCCCTCGCCCACGATAAAGGAAAGCGAACCAAATATTGAATCCACAAAATTATTCAGCTGATAAATGCTTGAGCTTAATACGCGCGGGAGCATCAGCCTACCTATAGTCCTGGCTCCGGGATGATTAAATGTCTTGGGGAGTTTGAATCGAAAACCTTTTTGATAAAGAACGGGTATCTGCACCGCAAGCTGCAACACGCCGCCCACCAAAACTCCCAGCGCCAGCCCCTTTATCCCCTCGCCAAACATCAGCGCAAAAACAATGATCGAGATATTCAACAGGCAGGGCGCAAAAGCGGGGATCGCAAAATGCCTCAGGGAATTAAGCAACCCCATGGAGTAGGCCGCAAGGCTGATTAATAAGATATAGGGAAAGATGTAGCGGTTAAGCTCGACTGTCGCCCAGAATTTCTGCGGCGATTCCACAAAGCCCGGAGCGATCAGACGCACAATGACAGGCGAAAAAATAACTCCAAGAAGGGTGATTATGGCCAGGGCCACAAAAAGCAGGTTGAGCACGACATTGGCCAGCTCCCAGAATTCTTCTTTTGAACGCTTATGCTGATATTCGCTAAAGACCGGCACAAAGGCGGCGTTGGTAGCGCCCTCGCCGATAAAATCACGGAAAAGATTGGGGATGCGGAAGGCAATGACAAAGGCCTGGGCATAGACATAGACGCCAAAAAGCCTGGCAATGACTATATCCCGGATAAAACCTAAGATGCGCGAGAGCAAAGTGGCAAAGCTGATGACTGTGGCGGATTTGGCTACGGATTTGTTTGTTGACATAGAAGGTTAATTATGGTAATTTATTGAACACAAAGGAGAAGAAACCATGCCTAGACGCAGAACATCAATAAAAAAGACCCGCGCGGACAGAAAAAAACACCTGCGCAATTTAAAAATCAAGCAGCAGCTCAAAAAAACCATCAAGAAATTCCAGCAGCTGATGAACGCGAAAAATTTAACTGAGGCTAAGGCGCTGCTTCAGAAGGCCTTTTCTGAGCTGGACAAAGCCGCAAAGAAAAACGTAATCCACCCGGCAACCGCAAACCGTAAAAAATCACGCCTGGCGAAACGGCTGATGAAGCCCGCATAGGCTGATCACCAGCTTCTCAAGCGCGAACAAAGGCTTAAGCTTCCCTGTTTTAATTTCAATATCGCAATTAAGCAGGAATTTAAGCCTTTTTCTTTTCTCAAGAAACGGCGCTGCATCCTTTTCCCAGACATAGCGCAACCCCCCCAGGATCCGTTCCGGGCGCTCTCCTTCCCTTAAAAGGTCATTCAAAATCCGCAGGGCATTATCCGGCCTTCTCATTTCTATGGAACGGCCTAAGGCAAAGGTATCCGGATGCGCCGTTTCCTTAAAACGCACCGGCCTGACAAAACGCGCGATATTCCTTATAAATGAGTCCTTTTTATCGAGTTCGTTTAAATCCAAAACCAGCTCGATCTGCGGATAAGGATCCCTGACGTACTTCTCAAGGAAATCCTTAACTTCGTCTTTTAAGTCTTCGAGATTCTTTATGACAACGAGCCGCTTCGGATTCTTTACCGGAAGGGATAAAAGCTTCTCCTGGAGGCCTTTTAGAGTAAGTTCACGAGAGTATAAAATATCCAGGTTAAACTGTTCGGTGGACCGGGGTAAGACCTGCTCTTTTAATTTCTTAAGCTGGGTGTCTTTGGCGAGATTATCGCTGCCGATGAATAGATAGACCATCTGATTACCACTGTTCGACAGTGCGCTCGACAATCCGGCGGGCGAGGTCTGTGATGGAATTGGTTATTGCCTGCTCTTCGGATATTGTCTGGTTGCCGGAAACAAAATAACTGGTTTCGCCGGTAAAGCTAGGCTCCTGCCAGGCCTGCTGTTTTTCGGCTCCCGTATTATCCCACATCTGAAGGTTAACGACGATGTTCACGCGGTATTCGGTGACATCATCGGTATTATCGGCGTAGCGCAGGGGGTCCTTGCGGAATTGCACCAGCTCACCCTTTAAAATCAGGTCAGCCGTGGCTTCTTTCGTAGGCTTGAGGTTTCCGTCAAAAAGGTACCTGTTGCTTACAGTCCTGGTGATCTCAGACTCTAATAGCGGACGGTAAAGCTGATACTTGTTCCCGGCATCCCCTTCCTGGGTAATATCTATCCTATTTGTAAAGGGACTGATGTAGATAGTGCGGTACTTATCCGTGATCATCGAGCGGGTGGTATAGCCGCAGCCGATAATCCCCAGAACAGAGGAACTTAAGAATGCGATAACCAAAAGTCTTTTTATCATTTCTTCTTCTCCGATTTCTCAAGCGCTTTTAAGCGATCTTGCGCCTTCTTGGCCCACTGGCTATCAGAATAATTGTCAATGACTGAGTTATAGTAAATCCTTGCCGCCTCATAGGCCTTCTGCTTCTCGTAGAAGACAGCGATATTGTAATTACTTGCCGCCTCTTTCTCTTTCAGTTTACCGATATTCTCTTCTGCCTCCTTGGAGAGGACAGCGTCAGGATGATCTTTAAGGAATGACTCAAATTTTTGCTTTGCTTCGTTGGCTGCGCCCGAATCGTATTCCGGGCCGCGGGAGAGAGCTGCGCGGCAGGAGGCGATCTGGAATTTCGCCGGCTCCACCCACTCGCTATCCGGGTAATTGGTAACTACCTTGTTAAAAGCTTCCTCTGCCTCATCAAAGCGCTCAAGGCCTTTTAAAACCAGGCCTAACTTATACTGCGCTTTAGGGGCAATGGGCCCGTAGGTAGAATTCTCAACCACCTTGGCAAAAATTTCTATGGAGGGATTCTCGACCGGAAGCGGCACGCCCAGGGCCTTGCGTTTCTCCCCGGACATAAAGATTTCTCCGATCTTATATTCGCGTTCAATAATATCCTTTATCCTCTCTGAAAAGGGGTATTTATCCACAACCTTCTGGTAAGCAATAAATGCTTCGTATAGATTATTTTTTTCCTCTTCCGCGCGGCCGATGTAAAACTGGCTTTCCGAAGCCTCAAAGGATTTTGGGTATGCCTTGATCAGTTTTTTGAACTCACGGATGGAGTCATCGTATTTTTTGAGGTTGTAAAATTCCATGGCATAGTCATACTGCTCCTGGGGAGTGGGCTTGACCATGGTTTTGGGGTTTACCCATTTCCCGGTCTTAGGAGTCCAAATCCAGTAAGCGTAGGCAGGACTTACAGATACAACCCAAAAAATAGCTAAAATTACTAAAATCAGTCGGCGCATAATAGGATAACTTTAACATAGTTATCAGGCTTTGTCAATCCGTCATTAAGACAGGTTAAACGAGGCGCAGGGCAGGCTGCTAAAGAACAAGCTACACTTGACTAGAAGCGTGACTGCCAACTCACTGGTTGAGGCAAAATAGGGGGCAAGAGGCGGCGCGATCAAAGCGGAAAAAATAAGGCAGATGCCGCATAAAGTGATTAAAGTAGCTAAGGGCACGATAAATAAATTGGCTAAAATGGTTACAGGCGAGATAATTTTGAAATAGTAAGCAATAAAACCGCAGGTACCCAGCCACGCAGAGAGGGAAACCGCGCTCCCCTCAGCAAGAAACCTAAGAAATTTATTTTTCAGGGCGTCCGGATGGATCAGCGCTTTTATTCTTGGATATAGATAAACAATAGAGATAACGCTGACAAAAGAAAGCTGAAAGCCGATGTTAAATAGTTGATTGGGGCTAATCAACAAGATAAAAATAGCGGCCAGGCTTAAGGAATTATAAATATCCGGCTCCCTCTTTAAAGAATAGGCTGTCAAAAAGAAAATCCCCATTACCGTTGCCCTGACCACAGGCGTAGATGCTCCGGTAAGCAGGCAGTATATGATCAAGCAGGGAATCGCGATGATAAAGCGCATCCTGCGCGGCATGCGGATCAATTTTAAAAAAAGTGTCACGATAAAAACTACGATACCCACATTAAAACCACTTACAACCAGGATATGCACAGTGCCGGTTTTGATCATCGAGTCATAAATAATCCTGGGGACATTCCTTTGCTCGCCCAGTATCATCGCCTCAAGGACGCTTGCGGGAATGGCTGAGACATGGCCAGAGATTATTCCCTGCGAATTTGACTTCAGCCAAAAAATGAATCTTTTTACGGAGAATCCCCTGTCTTTATTTAATGCAAGGGCCATATTTTCCGTATCTGTGCGCATGATGCAATATATTCCCCGCTCTTTTAAATATTTAGAATAATTCCTTGCGTACTCCTGAGAAGTGGGTAAGGGATATAAATAACCTTTTAAAATTAAATCCTGTCCGCAATATAAATCTTTCGCTCCCTTCGCCCGCACAAGGATCTTCCCGCAACAGAGATAACTTGAATCCCGCAGATGTAACTCCTGCGCGCTGAAAACAAAAGACGCTAAATCATTTTTTATTTCCGGCGGACTGTCAATAATACCCTTGACGCTGGAAAAGTTGTTATTCTTGTAGAAAACAAAATTAGAGATGTGGCATTTAGGCAGGATTTGGGAATTTTTAAAGATAAGGATGCCGGATAAAATGGAAAGGGTTAACAGGATAATCTTAAAAGAAAGCTTCTTGTAGATTAATATAATGCTAAGAACCAAAAATATGACGGAGAGCGCAAAGACAAACCAGAAGTTAATAGCGATGAGCTCGGCGATGACTATGCCGCCACAGAAAAATACTGTTATCCAAACAAGCGGACGGTTCATCAACGCACCGTTAAGTAATGCTTCATCCTGTTGAATTTATTAATAGTAATACCTTTAATATCCTTAAGCTGTTCGAGGCCGCTTAAGCCTCCCCTTTCATCTCTGGCCTCAATAATGCGCTGGGCTAATTTATCGCCTATTCCGGGAACGCTTTTGAGCAGATTCTTATCCGCAGAATTCAGATCGATTTTACCGAAATCATCGTCCAGGCGCGCGATACTTTTTACCGGAGCAAATACTTTAGTGGCATAACTGACCCCCATCCCAACCAAGGCAACGCCGAATAAGAAAATCAACACTTTCCGTTCTTCTGTAGTCAGGCTTAGCATAATCATGCCCTCCTCTCTAACCTAATAGACGACAAAGGTCACAAAATCTAACAAAATATTTTAGGCTATTAGCGGATGACTTGGCTTGATTTCGAGCAGGGCCCGGAAGCCCCGAGCGGGCACGGTTGCCCCTCATTTACCATATTGGGCAGAGCGAGGGGCTGAAGAGGAGCGCAGGCGCGGCACGCTGGGACGCGCCAAGCGTCCCTGCGAGAAACAAGACAAGGCAGCCGCGAAAGATTAAATTACGATATTGACGAGTTTTTTGGGGACGATGACGAAATTGCGGATGGGCTTGCCCTCTATCCAGGGCTTGAGCCTTTCGTCGGCAAGCACTAAACTTTTAAGCTTATCTTCAGCGATATCAGCCGGACAATCGATTTTTAAGCGCAGTTTTCCGTTTACCTGGATGACCATGGTGACCGTATCTTCAACCAGCATTGCCGGGTCATATTTGGGCCAGCCGGCTTTACAAACACTCTCTTTATTGCCTAAGGCTTGCCACAGCTCCTGAGCAAAATGCGGGGCAATGGGGCTGATCATCAAGACCAGGTTCGCAAATACCTCTTTATCAGCACCCGACTGATAAATAGCATTGGTCAGCTCCATGAGGCTGGCGATGGCGGTATTGAATTTAAATCCCTCGATATCCTCAGTGACTTTTTTTATCACCTTATGCATCATCTTTATCAAGGCCAGATCAGCTTTGTCCTTAAGGTCCTCCTGAATGCGCCAGACGCGGTTTAGAAACTTAAGCGCGCCTTCAATGCCGCGGTCATCCCATTCCAGCTCTGTCTCAGGGGGCGCGGCGAACAGAATAAACAGCCTTAACGCATCCGCCCCGTAATTCTTAATGATCGAATCTGGGTCAACGATATTTCCTTTGGACTTGGACATGACTTCGCCGTCTTTTAAGACCATTCCCTGCGTAAGCAGGCGCTTAAAGGGCTCGTCAAAATCGATCATCCCCAGGTCTTTGAAAAACTTGGTAAAGAAACGGGAGTATAGTAAATGCAGGATCGCATGCTCTATCCCGCCGATATACTGGTCCACCGGCATCCAGTATTTGGCATCCTGTTTATCAAACGGATCTTTTTCAGATTTAGGCGAGCAGAAACGTAAGAAATACCAGGCGGAATCATAGAAGGTAGCCATAGTATCGGTTTCCCGGCGGCCGGCGCCTTTACATTTTGGGCATTTTACATCCACAAATTCCTTGACCTTGCCTAACGGGCTTCCGCCTTCGCCGGTCAAAGGAGCGTCTTTGGGCAGTTGGACCGGTAAATCTTCATAAGGAACAGGGACAATGCCGCATTTTTGGCAATAGATCATCGGGATTGGGGTGCCCCAGTAGCGCTGACGGGAAATCAGCCAGTCGCGCAGGCGCCAGTGCGTCTGGATTTTGCCAATGCCGGCCTCCTCCATCCATTCGGCAATCTTGATTTTTGCCTCCTGATTCGGCAGGCCGTCGAATTGCCCTGAATTTACCTGAACGCCGTCACCTTCATACGCTTCGGTTAATTCCGATGGTTCTTGAGTTCTAGTGTTCGCTGGGTCTCTAATGACGATCCGCATCGGCAGATTATGCTCTTTGGCAAATAAGAAATCCCTCTGGTCATGCGTCGGAACAGCCATGATCGCGCCGGTGCCATATTCCATCAACACATAATCCGCGATCCAGATCGGGATAGCTTCATTATTTACCGGATTTATCGCGTAACAATCGGTAAACATGCCTTCCTTTTTCACGTCCGAAGATGAGCGCACGACCTTGCTTTCTTTGGCGACCTTATCAATAAATCTTAAGGTCTCTTTTTCCTGCGGCTTGCCTTTGATAATTTCCTTGACCAGAGGATGCTCGGGTGCTAAAACTATATAAGTAGCGCCAAAGATCGTATCCGCACGCGTGGTAAAAACCTGAATGATCGTATCGCTGTCTTTGGGCCGGAAATAAATCTCCACCCCCTGGCTCCTGCCGATCCAGTTGGTCTGCATGCTTAAGACTCTCTGTGGCCAATCTTTTAATTGCTTTAGATCCTCAAGGAGCTTTTCTCTGTAATCAGTGATCTTTAAATACCACTGCTCCAGGTCCTTCTGCTCGACTTTTGCGTGGCACCGCCAGCAGCCGCCGTCAATGACCTCTTCATTCGCCAATGTCGTTTCGCAGGACGGACACCAGTTCACATCCGAGGCCTTTTTGTAAGCAAGGCCGCGCTCATACATCTTCAGGAATATCCACTGGTTCCATTTATAATAATCGCTGTCGCAGGTGGAGACTTCACGCTCCCAATCATAGGAGAAGCCCATGCGCTTTAGCTCTTGCCTCATCCAGTCAATACACTTATGCGTCCAGATATCGGGCTTGGTCTTGTTTTTTATGGCGGCGTTCTCCGCGGGCTGGCCAAAAGCATCAAAACCCATCGGATGCATGACGCTAAAGCCCTGCATCATCTTATACCGGGCTGCCACATCGCCGATAGTATAGTTACGCACATGGCCCATATGGATCTTTCCCGACGGATAAGGGAACATCTCCAGCAGGTAATATTTTTTGCGCCCTGCGTCAGGCCGGACAGAAAAACTCTTGTTTTTCTCCCACACCTGTTGCCATTTTTCTTCGATTTCTTTGAACTGATAAAACATGGTTTATTTCTGCCTTAATTTCCTCACGGTATTTAAATTCCTTTTATCGTCATCCAGCGTTATCTTGGGAGTCTCCAGAATAAACGGCTTATTCCTTAATTTTGGGTGATTAATAATGCGCTTCATCCCGTCCTTGCCGATATAACCCTTTCCGATATGCTCATGCCGGTCATGCCTTGAGCCAAGCGGACCCTTGGCGTCATTCAAATGGATGAGCTTTATCAGATCTGTGCCGACTAGCGTATCTATTTCATTCAGTGTTGCCTCAAGCCCTTCTTTTGTGCTGATATTGTATCCGGCTAAAAATGCGTGCGCCGTATCAAAACAAAGCCCGACGCGTTCTCTGTGTTTTAACCCCCGGATGACCTCGCGCTGGTGGATGAACTTATAGCCTAGCCAGGAACCAGAGCCTGCGGTATTTTCCAGCAAGATGCCGACTTTTACGTGCTTAGTCTTATCCAGGATCCGATCAAGCGCCTCAGTCAGGCGCTTGATCCCGGCCTCCTCGGAAGTCTCCTTATGGCTGCCCATATGCGTGACGATATAATCGGCGTTTAATAGATGCGCCTCTAAGATATCTTCAATATAGGCCCCAACAGAGGCCTCGTAAAGCTTAGGGTTCGGCGAAGCCAGGTTGATCAGATACGGAATATGGATAAAGAACGGCCTTATCTTTAATTTCTCCTGGCGCCGGTTAAATTCCTCGATAGAGTAGGGCGCAAGATAGTCGTCGCGCCAGCGCTGAGGATTGCGCGAGAAGACCTGCATGGTGTTACAGCCCAGTTCCTTAGCCACAGAAAGAGCTTCGTAGATTTTCCCTGCACCGGAAACATGGACGCCTAGCAACATAATAGCGGAATTATACACCAATTATACGGCAGCGTCAATCCAGTCCTTGCCTTAAGATAGAACATACTTAAGGAAGGGCGAGATTGCCATTCCGCCTCGATTATGCTATTATATGCCTACCAACAGGAGGTGCGAAATGCTTACGCGGCAACAGGTATTAATTGAAGATTGGCTGGTGGAATATCTTAAGCTTCTCTCTGAACATTATGACTTAAGCTTCTCTGAGATCATCAGGATAGGCTTATGCGCCCAGTTTACCAGAATGATCTCTCTTTTATATCCCGGCAAGAAATTTGACATAAACGAAAAGGATTTTCTCGATTTATTACTGAAGGCTCATTCAGATAAGAAGCTGCACGAGGAGCTGCACAAGTATATCTCAAAAATCTATTTCGAGGCGCGCAAGGCAGTCGAATACAGGATGGCGCAGGAAAAGTCACATAAGAACAAATGACCCTATCCTCCCCAAGCAATCAGTTGACAAGGCCAGGGGTGGATGTTATATTAAAAAATTCGATGGGGCGGTAAGTAGATTAGTTTCGGGGCTGTCCCCATAGATTTATCGGCCAAAAATTCGTTGGCCTCTAAATCTAATCATGGGGACACGCTCCTCGCCTGAAGTAGAATTCATCTCGGGGCTGTAGCTCAGCTGGGAGAGCACTTGCATGGCATGCAAGGGGTCAGGGGTTCAAATCCCCTCAGCTCCACCATTTTTTGCTGACAAAGCAAAAAATGGTGGATGCCGCAACGAGCGTAGCGAGGCGATAAGCCGAGCAGCGAGTGCGGCGCCACCAGTCGTTCCTAACAAAGCAGAAAAAAATGGATGCCAAAACAATGTGTTTTGGCACCACTATAATTTTTCCTTCCCATAACCCTTCGCGCCGAAGTGGTGGAATGGCTTACACGTCGGTCTCAAAAACCGATGAGCGCAAGCTCATGAGGGTTCAACTCCCTCCTTCGGCACTAAAATTTACCCTTTTTTACTTCCTCGTAATCACCAGCTTGCTCCATAAGGCGGGCATCTGGAGCCGAAGCGGCAGGCGTTTTTCCTTGTCCAGTTCAAGGATAATTTTCTTAGGGCTTACCTCCAGCACATAAAATTCCTTTTCCCCGTCCTTTGTCGCGACTTTCCGCAATTCCTTTACCCTGATATTCACCTTTTC
>Ga0315289_10001268_pt1 | contig 39483 bp, 35 predicted proteins | sample YL17G11_40_MG_FD_203452 | JGI IMG/M metagenome (GOLD analysis project Ga0315289, IMG submission 203452) | Sediment microbial communities from Yellowstone Lake, YNP, Wyoming, USA - YL17G11_40 | ecosystem: Environmental > Aquatic > Freshwater > Lake > Sediment | place: USA: Wyoming | collected... | reverse complement strand
GCCGGCCAGATCAAGGATCTCACTGGCCCGCAGGATCTGTACGAGGAGCCACTACAGCCCGATCTGGTGGTCGATACCGAGAGGCTCAACTTGCGTGAAAGCGTCGACACGATACTGGCTAAGCTCGAAGAGCTTGGAGTCACTCGCGCGTAGCACCAACCGAGTTTACGGGCGTTCCGCCAGGGCCAAATCGATGCCAACAACTAGGAATCAGAAGCAGTCTCCTGAAGGCAACACCTTGCACGTGCGTTGTGTTCTCTTCGATCTCGACGGAACACTCTACGACTCGCCCGAATATAGCGATCGCTTGGAAACAGAGATAGTGAGATTCGTATCAGAGAGGCTCGCGCTAAGCGAAAGTGAGACAAAGAGGCTGCTCGATCAGAGAAGAAAGCAGCTGGGTACCCTTACTCGAACAATTCAGAGCCTCGGCATAGATCGTGATGTCTTCTTTGATGCGATGGCGGCGCGAATTGAGCCGAGCCTCCACATTCACAGGGATCCGATGGTTCGCAGCGTATTAGAGACTCTCAGACAAAGAGGATTCAAGCTGGGATTGGTCTCGAATAGTGGCCCTCCGTTGGTGAGGAAGATCTTGGCGGCGATCGGCCTGGAAGAGGACATATTCGATGTGATTGTGACGAGCACGGAGGCTGAGCCGAAGCCTTCGCCTCAACCCTTCCAGCTAGCCACAGAGAAGCTTGCCTGTGCCGTGGAGGAGATCGTGTACGTGGGCGATAGGGAGGAAGCAGAGATCCGGCCAGCCAGACACTTCGGACTCAAGACAATCCTACTCCACAGAGCTGGGGCGGCACAGGGCACGTCGGCTGATCTCGTGATTCGCAGCCTATCTCACGTGCTCACTGTGTTGGAGATGGGATGAAGCGAGAGTTCCGAGCAGTGCATCGTTGTCGACTGTAAGTGTAACTTGTGACGTTCATCCAAGAGGTTCTCGTCCTAGAAAAATGGCGACAATCATCTAGTAGACAACATCAAAATTGACTTAATTAGGAGGTGACAGTCACTAGCGCAGGTATTTCCGGTGCACACCACGCCTCACAATTCCATCCCATCAAGGGGCAGGTTGGGCGATCTCTTCTCGCATGACGGGGATTCGCTCAGCTATTCCTCGTTGGTGCGGTTTTGGCGTAGGAGCATCAGAAATCAAAGCTGGGGAAAACTGAACGTCGCCGAACGGGGGCTCTACCGATGCGCTCTATGGATCGCCAAAGCCAGAGGCAACATCACCAACACAAAACTGATGGTGCAGGTCATACGGATCGCGCTGAAGCTTCTCAAGAACTTCCAGAACCGCATCCTCAAAGCCGGCAGCGCTAAGGCTGCAATTATGTTTGAAGAGTACGCACAACCGGGAGGAGTGTTCAGCTGGGCTCCACAAATGCGCGAATGGTTACTTGACCGCAAGTACATCGTGTACCTTGGCGTATTGGAGGTGAACGCGTAGAATGAACAAAGATCAAGGAATCGGCGCCATGATGCTGGTGGCCAGCGTAGCTGGCATTCTAGTTTACGCGTGGCTTCTCTTCACTTACGCGATCCTAGTTCTTCAGATCACCGCGTTCGTTGCGGTTGCACTTGTACTCGTCATCGCAGCTTGGATTGGGTGGACAATGGCGACAACGCCCCCGCCCGCTCCGCTCGAGGATATACCCGTCGAGGAGAGAGCCACCAAACCGGAAGCCTCTCCGTAGGGGGCACATCCTAACATGAGCTCAAGCAGAACGGCCCAGACATTGCACAAGAAGATACCTCTAGCAATGCCTATTCTCGATGAGGAGATGAAGGAGGCAGCGATCCAAGCTCTCCAGAACGAACGTTTTGTGGGAGGGGAGAGCGTCCACAAGTTCGAAGAAGAATTCGCTCGATATTGCGGCACAAGATACGCGGTGTCAACAGCCTCGGGCACAGCTGCGTTAGTTCTCTCTTTGATCTCTCAGGGGGTTCGCGGAAGTCAAGTAATGACGAGCCCTGCTTCGTTTGTGGCATCTGCCAATTCAATCATCCATGCAGGTGCGACACCGAGATTCGTTGACATCACACTTGACGACTACACAATTAGTCCAGCGAAGGTTCGAGGTTCAATGAACGATGTAACCAAGGCAATAGTCCCAGTGCACCTGTTCGGGTTCCCCGCCCGCATGGATGAGCTCACGGAGATCGCATCGAAACGTGGGATTGCAATCATCGAGGACGCATGCCAAGCCCACGGCGCCTCGTACAACGGCAAGAAGGCCGGCTCGATGGGTGATGCCGGTTGCTTCTCATTCTTTCCATCAAAGAACATGACCGTTGGAGGCGATGGTGGCATGGTTGTCACGGACAACGAGTCAATTGCTCAATCCGTAATCAGCCTCAGAGACTGTGGAAGAGCAGAAGGAAGCAAATACCTCCACGACATAGTAGGCTTCACGGAGAGACTGAATACAGTCCAAGCCGCCATAGGACGAGTTCAGCTTAAGCACCTTGACGCTTGGAACGAGAAGAGGAAACAGGTCGCATACAAGTACAATGAACTCCTATCCGACGTGAAAGAACTCATCACACCGCCAGAAGGAAACACGCTCGTCAACCCAGTGTACCACATGTACGTAGTCAGATGCGAGCAAAGAGATAACCTGAAGGCTTGGCTTGATCAGGCAGGAGTGGAAACTGGCATACATTACCCCGCCCCCATCCATCTTCAACCAATCTACAAGAAAACGTACGGATACATTGGAGGAGAGTTCCCGAACTCCGAAACCCTCTCCAAAGGGGCCCTCAGCATCCCGATGCATCCCGGCCTCACAACTGACGAAGTGAAACACGTAAGCGAGAGCATTCACGAGTTCTACGCTCGCAAGAATAGAACGTCTCCTGTGAGGTAGCCAGATGACAAATCAAGTAGGTGTAGCTGTCATCGGAGCCGGCTACTGGGGAACCAAACTCGTACGAGAGTACAAGTCAGCACAGCAGAAGGGAAATGTCGGAGTCCTCAAACTCTGTGACTCTTCTCTTGCAGCTCTCATCGCACACAAAGAACCGTTCTCAATCTTCGATGGTCTGATGACGCTGAAAGTTGACCGTCTGATTGCAGATCCAAAGATATCGGCAGTGCATATAGCCACTCCAAATCGCACGCATTACACCATAGCCAAGACGGCCTTGGAGGCCGGCAAGGACGTACTAATTGAGAAACCAATGACGCTTCACTCCAGTGAAGCTTACGAGCTGGTGGATCTTGCAGACTCACTCGGACGTGTGCTTCACGTCGGTCACATATTCAGATACAACTCGGCCATGCGTACTGCCTGTCAACTTCTGAAAAGCGGAACCATTGGAAGAGTCTTCTACGTTCGGATCCAGTGGACTGATTCCTCCTATTTCCCGGACAGGGACATAGTGTTTGATTTGGGCCCCCACCCCGTTGACGTGCTGAACCAACTCTTGGATGCTTGGCCAACACAGGTGAGTGGATTCGCAAGAGCATACCGTAACGCAAAAGAGAATCCAGAGGTGGCATATGGGATCGCCGAATTTGCAGATGGAGTCTTTGCACACATGGAACTGAGCTGGCTTCAGCCTGGAAAGGTACGAGAGGCCACAGTGATGGGCTCACAAGGGAAGCTCGTCATCGACTGTCTCCGACAGCACGTGTCCGTGACCACCGGTGACAAAACGGAGATGATACCTGTTACCGCGAACAATACGATAGAAGCCGAGATCGAGCACTTCATCGACTGCGTCGCCAAACGGGATACTTCGACCAAGTCAGCTCTGATCGGCGCACACACCGTAGACGTGCTAGAGAAGATTCGAGCATCCATGTGGGAACGGCCCTTCCCAATCATCCGTCCCCCTGGAGACAAAATCGTCGACGTGATTGCGTTTGATGAGAGCGAGAAACGTAACCGCCTGAGAGGCAAATCGGAGTCACACGGGCGGTTCGCAAGTGAAGAATGAGTTCTCGCAGACCCACAGAGAAGCATTTCCAGATCGAGTGACAAGTGGTCTTTGAAGATTGCTTAGCAGCAAGCTTGTAGGGATTGCGATTCTGATCGCAAGCCCGATTGTGATAATAGCGTACACTCTAGCGATAGTCTACTACACACCCCTGATTCTCCAGATTACTGGTGAGATTGCTGTGGTTGGAGTTTTCGGCATTCTCACATGGATAGGTTACACGATGAGTACTGGGCCTCCCAGTCCTGAAGCCAGCGACCCTTCTGAGCTAGATGACCTCCAGCCAGAGACTATCGCCCCTTCACAGCAGAATCAAGTTGCCAAAAGTCGCTCAGCCCTATCAATGATCGTAGACGCGGAGATAGGCGAAGGAACCACTGTGATGGACCATGTCAACCTTTACAAATGCAAGATCGGAAAGAACTGCAAGATCGGATCATTCGTCTACATCGAAGAAGGCGTCACGGTTGGGGACAACTGCAAGATCAAACCCCACGTGTACATCCCCAGCGGAGTCATTATCGAAGACGAAGTATTCCTAGGACCAAATACGACCTTCACGAACGACAAGTATCCTCGCGCAAAGGGCGACTGGAAGCTTCTCAAGACAATTGTCAGACAGGGCGCATCAATAGGGGCCCATTCAGTTATCCTCCCTGGCGTACAGATTGGGAGAGGAGCTGTGGTGGGTGCCGGCTCTGTTGTGACCGCCGATGTCCCAAACGGTGCAACGGTATGCGGGAACCCTGCTAGGCCTCTGAGCAAATGATGACTCAGCTCGCAGAGTCAAGACTCAACCTCGGAGCGCCCAAGATAGGCGTGATCATACCTGTCTATGGCGACAGCGATTCTGTCTGTTGGATTCTCGGTCGTTTCAGGCCGAGCTTGGTGAACACCGTCTGTCTGGTCGTGGATATTCCCCTGAAACGAGTGATGGACAAGATAAGAGAAGCCGCAAAGCAAACTGGAATTACCGTTCACATTATCAAGAATAGGCACAGGACTGGCGTAGGGTCCTCGCTGAGGCGAGGCCTCGCCTACCTCCTGAACACCGAGCATGACATCGCCGTCATAATGGCTGGTAATGGCAAAGATGATCCAGCCGAGATAGATCAGGTGATCGAGCCTGTTGTTCAAGGTGAATGTGACTACGTGCAGGGTTCAAGATACCTCCCCGGCGGAAAGAGAAGCAGAATGCCACTCACTAGGATTATCTTCAACCGTCTGTATCCACTGATTTGGACCATCCTCACCCAAAGGAAATGCACAGACGTAACTAATGGTTTCAGATGCTACCGGCTTAACTTGCTTAGCGATCGCAGAATAAACCTTGATCAGCGTTGGCTCGACGGATACAGCCTTGAGTACTATCTTCACTACAAGGCTCTGACCTTAGGCTACAAAGTGAAAGAGGTACCCGTCTCAAAGACCTATTCTCACAACCACAGAGGCGGTTACTCCAAGATTCAGCCACTCAAAGACTGGTGGCCAATAGCTTCGCCACTTGTACTACTCTTCCTTGGAGTTAGGAAGTAGCTGATCTGAGCAGCCGTGCGCGGTCTTTCCAAGACTGTTCCAGCAAGGACCTGATGAATGAATCAAATTGTGATCTTGCTGTTTTCACTTTCACCAAGCTGATCATGGAGACGAATTCATTACAATGAGGGTGGGCACCGTAGGATTTGACGCTCGGCGATTTGCCGCCTTAGCATACCTACTATATCCCTACAAAGTCGAGCTGACTAAACAAGTCGAAGGATCCGACTTGCTCGTCTGCAAGGACGAAGCGCTAGGTTCATCCAAACCAGTTATCAGGATACGAGGCGATCTAGGAAAACGCCCAGAGCTGCTAGACCAAGGAAATGGAATAATCGATCTCCGGGCTGACGTGATAGACTCTTGTTCAAAGACGTTCGAGGCGGCCATGAATCCTAGCCTAGCACTGCGTTATAGGATTGCAACTCGCTTTCCCCTTTCTTACTACGTAATTCCTTCATCGATGAGAGAGAAGTTACTTAGGATGCGCACGGGCCATTCCACTTTAGATCTGTCGCGCCACCTTGCCGTAGAGACCACACGAAGAATCATTGGTGACGCGTTTACTCTACTGGGTTTTCCTTTGCAGAGAAAGAATCCCCCCTCACTTGTCATCACCCATGACATTGACAGTGAAAAAGGGCTTCAGAAGGCCGCAGGGCTCATGAAAGTAGAAGAGAAACTGGAGCTGAAATCCACATGGTTTCTACCTTCTGACGAATACCGCCTGGATGCCCACCTCGTGCGGGAGTTGGCTGAGAGTTCCAGTATCGGATCGCATGATAGCAAGCACGATGGCAGACTGATCCAAATCCAGAAACACAGTGACCTTGTTCAAAGGTTGATGAGCAGCAGACTAAGGCTCGAGAGCATCATTGGGAAGACGGTTGACCGCTTCAGGTCTCCTTTGCTGCAGTTCAGCCGTAGGATAATCAAAGCCCTGGCCGAGGCTGGCTACAAAATGGACTTCTCCGCTCCAACTTGGGAGCCTGTACATCCCTCAACGATGAGTGGTTTCGGAGTTGAATCTGTCCAGGCATTCAAGGTGGACGAAATAGTCGAGCTGCCCCTGACCCTCACCCAAGATCACCAAGTCATCAATCTCCTAGGAATGAGTTGCCGAGAGGCCATGAAGTTGTGGATAGAACAAGCGAAGCTAATACGTTCCGTGATGGGGGATATTGTCCTTCTGGTCCACCCGGACTATTCCTTTTCTCAGCACTTGCCAGAATACCAAGAGCTACTTGAGAACCTCGTTGAAGTACACACACATTTCAATCGATGCTAGGTAGATAGGATGGGAATGGGCGCCCTTGTATAGCATAGACTTCGACTTTCGCCAAGAAGAGTGGAGCGACTACTTGGGCGCTAGTGGAGCGGGGACTGTCTATCACACGCTCGAATGGCGGGCAGTGTTGGAAGGAGTCTTTCACTATGAGACTCACTATTCCGTCTGTCGAAACGAAAGAGGCGCATGTGTCGGGATACTCCCCCTCGCGTTCGTTAAGAGTTGGATCACCGGTAACAGAGTTGTCTCGCTTCCGTTCAGCCAATACGGAGGTCCTCTGGTAAGTGATGCACAAGCACTTGAGTGCATTGTTCGGCATCTCAGGGAATACCTGAATCACGGCTTCGAGTATGTCAGGTTTCGACCAAGAGATCAGCTGGACGAGCACAATTCGGCTGACTCGGGTCTGAAATCATTGGACTACTACACCCGGTGCGTTATTCCCTTGGCAGATCGGAGTGAGCAGGATGTGCGAAAGTCCATTCTCAAGAGTAGAGACATAAGGCGACGAATCAACGCCTCGTCAAAGGAGGGAATTGTTGTCGAAATCTGGAAAAACTCGGGTGAGATGGACCGCATGAGAGACCTCATGTTCCAGACTTGCAAGAAACATGGCGTACCACCTTACCCACCCGGACTGATCAAGTCAATTAGTGAGTTGTTTGCTGCAAAAAGAAAGGCAGTCATTTTCGTTGCGAGGCTGAGTGGGAGAATAATCGCAACTCTTGTTCTGTTCACTGTAAACAAGGAAGGAACCTACGGATACAACTTCTCTGACACCAAGTACCTTGGATTTCATCCGAACCACGCCTTGCTCTGGGCCGCTATCGAATGGAGCATTCGTAACGGTCTGTCCGCGTTCGACCTAGGCATTAGTTCTCCTCAGGACAATCAGTTGCTACTATTCAAGAGACGTTGGGGAGGCAGCGAGTTCAAGGTGCGCGACTACTTCATCGCATCTAAAGACAAGTCAATTCTGCCTGATCGAAGGGCTTCCATGAAATACAAATCGGCGACCATCGCTTGGCGTTTCCTCGTGCCAAGTTACTTCGCGTCGAGGCTGGGGCCCGCCATACTCTCTCACCTCGACTAGCCAGCCTCAAGGACTAAGCGCAAATTAGGATCGACAGCATATGTGTTACGGGAACATGCCGGGTTATCGACTTGATTGAGATACCGATCTGGAAGATTCTGACCATAGGAATGCTACCCGGCTTCCTCAAGTGCTTCTACTATCGTCTGAAGGGGCAGACCATCGGGAAACATGTGCATTTCAGTATTGGCTCCTTGCTGATCGCGAAGGAGATCAGAGTAGAAGAAGGATGCTCTTTCGGGTTCTTTGCGATAATGGTGGCCGAGAGAATCCATATTGGCAAGCGCGTCCGCATAGCGTCTTTCACATTCTTGTCTGCTCGAGAGCTCGCAATAGGTGACGATAGCGCGGTTCACGAGTTTGCCTTCTCAGGAATACAAGAGGGTCCGCATTCTGTACTGCGAATTGGGAAGAGGGTCGAGGTTGGCGCATTGACTGTGATCAACCCTACCATGGGAGTGATTATCGAAGATGATGTTGGAATCGGAGCTCGCTCACTGATCTTGACTCACGGGGTATGGCAATCGGCTCTTCAAGGTTATCCGGTCAAATATGCTCCCGTCACAATCCAGAAAGGCGCATGGCTCCCTTGGGACATCTTCGTGATGCCGGGCGTAACCATTGGTCAAGGAGCGACCATCGGTGCTAGAGCGCTGGTCACCTCAGATATTCCTCCTAGATCACTTGCAATTGGCATTCCTGCCCATGTCACGAAAAACGAGCGTGAATATCCCAGATCTCTTTCGTTCGATGAGAAACAAGCGATCCTAGCAGACATATTCCAGAAATATGCCGAATATGCTGTGTACAAAGGCTGCCTGGCAAAGTTCGAGGGAACAGGTGACAGCTTCCTCGTTGTGATGGGCCCTCGCGAAAACCCCAAGGGTGCGATAAGCTACGCCAAGCCAGCCGAGGAAATAGTCAATCAGCGAAACATAACGTCAGTCCTTGTTTCTTTGACCAGCATTGATGCCGAGCAAGGGCGCAAACTGGAAGAGAGGGGAATAGCCTGGATAGACCTGATGCACGAGAAACGCAGTAGCCACACAAATGCGCTTGCAGACGATTTTGTCAAGTTCCTGGATCGCTACGGTATCAAGCCGATCAGAGTCTGAGATTCATGGAGGTTGGCTGAGTCGGGTGCATCCGGTGCCCCGGTCATTTTCTTTCTTGCCAAGGTATTTCGAACAGATTCCAGGGTCAGACAGGAAGCCAAGTCTCTTGTGGGGGCCAACTACTCGGTTTTTGTGCTCGCTTGGAGCAAAGGAGGCAAGTTCAGGTCCATCGAAAACTTGGATGGAGCAACAGTCCGTTCGTATGGTCTTCTGAGTCCTCGATCACGACTCGGGCTTGCGTTGGGTGCTTTAGTCTTCCAGGCCATATTGTTCCTCGAAAGCCTCAGGATCATCGTTCGCCTAAAACAGAAACCCATTGTTCATGCACACGACTTCAATACACTTCTTCCGGGTTGTCTTCTTGCGCTATTTCGGTTGTCCGCAGCCCTTGTGTATGACGCCCATGAACTTACCTACGCAGCCTACAGCGAATTCTTCAGTTCCAAGATCGGGAACATCATTCGTGCCATCGAAGAGCGATTCATTCGATGTGCCATGGCTATCATCACAGTGACCCCTGAATTTGCTAGATACTATAGTCGATTCGGTCGGAAAACGGAGGTGGTTTTCAATTGCCCGCGAGCATCGGATATCCCTAGAGCTTCCAGACTGGAGCTAAGAACACGACTGGGATTGGCCGTTAATGCTTTCATAGTTTCGTACATCGGGACTGCAAGATATGACTCCAGATTCGACTTGTTGCTCAGCGTAGCTCAAGTGCTTAGGGAAGATGAACGTGTTCTCTTTCTTGTTGTCGGCTGCGACGAGCGCGGTCTTCCTTTGTCCTCGTATGCACGACTTGCGAAAGAAGCGGGGGCTCGAGTCACCTTTCTGCCATTCACGAGCCGGGATAAGGCGCTCGCCTATGTTGCGGCGAGCGATCTCACTTGGGCGATATACGACAAGCGATCATTAAACATGCGCCTGACATTGCCATGGAAGTTGTTCGAGTCATTGGCCTGCCGTGTTCCGGTTATTGTGGACAACGGTACCGCTCGGGCGGAATTTGTTAAGAAACTCAAATGCGGTCTCGTTGCCGAAACCGATGATCCTGCTCACATATCGGAGCTGATAGTCTCGCTGGTTGACAATCCCGCCAGATTACGCGATAGCATGTTGCCTGACACACAATTGGCTGCGGAGTTTACGTGGGAGTCGATGTCGGGCAAGCTAATTGAGGTATACAAGAGACTGCGACAGAACTCGAGAAAAGGCTGAGCGACATGTTCGGACACGCATGAGAACGGTACAGATCAAGGTCAGGGGAAGAAATGACAGCCCAAAGCATTGGGAAAGCCCTCCTTCCTTCCAACGCTCATGTGACAAAAATCTCGTTCAATGCGCCCACTTCGTGCAGCTGATGTATCTCTGTGGCAAGGAACAATGTCTGAATTGAGGATACTACTGTTCAGTTCGCAGATAATGAATGCCGTACACTATGCGCGTGCGTTCTCGACGCTCGAACATCAATTCGTGATCGCGATTCTGGTCCCATCAGGAATGAGAACGGAATACCAGCGAATAGTGTACCAATCTGAGTGCGTCAAGTCATCGAACGTTCGTTTCTCTCCAATATTCCTGCTCGCACCAGATGAAAGTCTTCGGAATCTCTGCAATCCATTCGTCCTGATCCATGACCTTGCTGCCATCACGAGGACGATAGGAGCATTCAAGCCGCATGCGATCATAGCGAAATATGTGATCCATGCATATCCCCTCATTGTGCTGAAGACGGTTCTGAAATTCGCATTGTTTGTAATAGTGAGCGGCGGTGATCTATATCACCATAGGAGTGTGATCTGGCGAACCATCAGGAGGATTATCTACTCGAGGAGTAGGGCAATCTTCACGGTTGCGGAGAGGTTGAAGTCTGAGATAAGGCGAGAGAGCGGCTATGATGCGGTAGTCTTCCCCACAGGCAGTGACCCAGATTTCTTCAGGCCCATTCCGGGACGCGAACTTCGCAACAAATACGGGTACACCACCGAGGATTTCGTCATTCTAACGGTTTCCCAGCTGTTGGAGAGAAAACGTTTAGACGATGTCATTAGGGCATGCAAGATCCTCAAGGATGACGGGTGCGGCGGCGTTAGGGCGATCATAGTCGGGGACGGTCCCGAGCTCACGAAACTGAAGCGGCTATCTGCTGAGCTCGGTCTCGCGGAGAATGTGGTTTTCACTGGGCTTGTAGACAGAACCACAAAACTCGAGCTTTTCAATGTGGCTGATGTCTATGCAATCCCGAGCTATCAAGAGGGCCTGCCATTTTCGCTGATGGAGGCGATGTCCTGTGCATGCATTTGCATAGGTGCCAACGTTGGTGACATCTCTGTCGCAATTCAAGACGGCATCAACGGGTTCCTCATTTCTCCTTGTCAGCCCCAGATGCTGGCTGAGAGAATAGAACATATCATGAATCTGCCGAGGGAGGAGTCATTGTCCATACGACGTCAGGCACGACAGACAATCGTTGAGAGATTCGATTTCGCAAAATCAACGCGTGCTATGATAGAAACGGTGTCGAAGTCTCTGGAGATCGAGCATTAGGTTTGCAAATTGGTGGTTGAGATGGGAGACGAGTCGTTCCAACTTGCCACTTTGAAAAGAGTTAAGGGGCAGGCATGAGGTCGAGTCGGAGTCTTGGAGGGTGAACGTCATCTTGAAAGGCGTTGAACTTGGAAAAACTGGCGAGTTGATCCCAGCGATCGGCCAGGGGACAGCTGGATTTGGACGATATTCCCCATACAGATACTACCGTTACTATGCGGGAATGCCAAAGATCTTGCATGGCTTCTGGCTAGACAGATCCCCCGCAATCGAGCCTCTTATCACTGCGATAGACCTGGGGGCTCGCCTGATAGATACGGCGGAAAGCTACGGAAGAGGGTACTCTGAGGAGATTGTTTCCAGAGTAGTGAAGCTAAGGAGAAATGAGATTTTCGTTGCTACCAAGGTTTCGAGGGAGAATCTTTCGCCCTCTAACCTGCGTAGATCAGCAGAGAACAGCAGAAGGAGATTAGGGGTCAAGTCCATCGACCTGTTCCAGATACACTGGCCCAACCCGGAGATCTCGATACAGAGTACTGTCAGGGCCATGGAGAAGCTCATCGATGAAGGAATTGTGAGATACATTGGGGTATGCAACTTCAAGGCGGAACTGCTGGCGGAAGCTGTCAATTCGACTTCTAGGCATCAAATAGTATCAAATCAGATTGCGTTCAGCTTGCTGGAAAGGAGCATTGAGAAGAACCTCGAAGAATATTGCAGAAAGGAGCATGTAACAATAATAGCACACAGTCCACTTCACCGTGGCTTGTTAACCGACGAGAATGTGTCAAGAATCACGAATGATAGATTGAAGGCAGCTCTTGTGGACATGAGGTCTAGATACGATAGGTCTATCTCGCAGATCGCGTTGAATTGGATAGCCTCGCACCCTGGGACTACGTGTATCCCAAGGTCTGTGAACCTGCGTCATGCAATAGACAATTGCCAAGCAACGGACTTTTCCTTGAGAGAACCTGACAAGATGGCATTGGAGGAGGCATGCTAGGATGGAAGACAAGGGTATTCTTAAGGTGGGACTCGTGGGTTGCGGTCGCGTCGCGGCCCTACACCACATGCCTGTGTACAATCAGCTGAGAGCGGTCCAAGTTACTGCGGTGTCTGACGTGAACATCAAAGCTCGCGAAGCCTTTGCAAAATCATTCAAGATTGGAAAGTCCTTCCAAGATCTAACGGAAATGTTGTCACAGGAAGATTTTGATCTTGTTGATATATGCACCCCGCCAGTCACGCACTACAGCCTTGCAATGGAGGCTATTGAACGTGGTTTCAACGTTTTGGTGGAGAAGCCTGCAGCTTTGGAGTACGATGATCTGATCAAGTTACGTGATGCGAGCAGCCGCGGCAAGGCTAAGGTCTGCATAGTTCAAAACTATCGGTTCTTGCACTCTGTTGCGAAGTTGATGCAGGCGATTCGCGAAATGCGGCTTGGACCGATCAGAGGGGTCACAGCCCTCTCGCATGAGAGCCATCAGAGATCCGAGAAGGACTTGGATTTTCTGTATGAAACTGCAGTACACGTAGTTGACCTGCAGAGCTTGATACTAGGAAAAATGAAGAAAGTAAGGGATGTCTTCACAACCAAGAGCCCGCACACCGGCAGAATCCTTAGTGTGCTGTGCCTAGTCGAATACGAAAGGGGAGGAGGAATTATCGATGCAGGAGAAGGATTTGGAAGTGATATTGTCGGGTTGGACGTTTCTGGCTCTAAGCGCGATGCCGCTCTTAGGTTCCACCCTGAATCGCTCGCGTTCTTGAGGAGCTCAGGAGTGCCATTTCAGGTGCTCAAGGGTGAAATGGTCAGTCTAGCGAGATTCGCCTTCTCAAAGGCCATTCCAGGGAGACACTACTACGCATCCTATCACCGCGACTTGATCAGGAACTATGTTGGATCCATTCTTGACAACTCCGAACCTCCGGTGACAATCGAAGACGTCATGAACACAATGAAGGTCTTGCAAGATATCAAAACAGAGGCCCTGCATTAGACGCGTTGTTTTCCGTTGAATTCCCATCCCCCTCAGAGTTCACTCATGACGGATCTGGATCTGAAGAAAAGGATACCAGTCTGATGAGCCAAGAAGCGAACAATAGCTGATTTAGTGTGCCATCTCGTTCTGGCAAGACCAACCCGAGGAGAAACGTTGTGTGGCCAAGACTGCTTGCTTTGGATAAACCGCCCGGAATATGAGCATATGTCACGACCTAGTCTGACGAAAATACGAAGTGTCATTATTCCCGCTGCAGGACTAGGCACAAGGCTTCTTTCCGCGACCAAGGAGCAGCCGAAGGAGATGTTGCCCATTTTCGTTGAAGGCGATCAAGAGACTTTGTGCCTAAAGCCCATGTTGCAGCAAATCTTCGAGCAGCTCTTTGATCACGGGGTGAGGAACTTCTATTTTATTGTCGGTAGAGAGAAGAGGGCAATCGAAGACCACTTCACTCCGGACCGTGAACTCATCAAGAAGCTCAACAACCCCAATAGACGTATCCAAATGAAACAACTGGCGGACTTCTACGATAGGATAGACGCGGCGACGATAGTCTGGGTCAATCAGCCTGTCCCCAAAGGTTTCGGGGATGCGGTACTTCGAGCCGAGAATCTCGTAGACGATGGGTCTTTCATTGTGAACGCTGGTGACACGTGCGTATTGTCCGGAGATAGTGGCCTCATAGCACGACTGGCGAGAGCCCACTCAAGAGACGGCGCTGACGCAACACTATCGCTGAGGGTAGTTTCTGATCCTAGACAATACGGAGTTGCTGAAGTCTCCGGCAAGTCGCAGGGAAGCTTTCGCGTCAGGGCCGTTGTGGAAAAGCCCAAGAGACCAAGAAGTAGCCTCGCAATAATGCCCTTGTACGTCTTTACGCAGAAGATTTTCGAAGCTCTTAGGGTCACAAAGATTGGAACAGGCAGAGAGCTGCAATTGACAGACGCCATCCAGAAACTGATTGACACGGGATATAGGGTGCAAGCAGTCAAACTGAAGGCAGATGATATCCGCCTGGATGTCGGCACGCCCGAAACATACTGGCAGGCGCTTAAGGCAACGCACCGGTATGCTTGTATGCCACAACGGCTGTTCAGAATTCCAAGAATGGGACGTAGCTGAGTCAGGCTGAGCCTGTTGGATACTATATCCGTTTTCGGTCTCGGGCGCGTAGGCCTAGTGACCGCTGTGTGCTTTGCGAGAAAAGGTCATACAGTAATAGGCATAGACCCTCATGTTCGCAGACTCGAACAGATTCGAAACGCTCAGCTACCTTTCTTTGAGCCCGGCCTAGGGGACTACCTTCAAGAAGCAGCTACTAAAGGAACACTTTCGACAACAGAAGACACCTCCGAGAATGCTCGCGCTGATCTGGCATTCATTAGCGTCGGAACTCCGAGCAAACGTGATGGACGTATCGACCTAAGGTACGTCAAGGAGGCGGCCAGCGCGATCGGCAGATCACTGATAAGAAGCGACCGGCATCAATTGGTGATCATAAGAAGCACCGTCACTCCCGATACCGCACGTAGAGTTGTGATACCTGCTATTGAAAGGGAGTTGGGCAAGGAACAGGGAGTATCCTTTGATGTCTGCTCAAATCCCGAGTTCCTCCGAGAGGGCAGCGCGATCCACGACACCGAGTTTCCCGACAGAATAGTGATCGGAAGCGAACGTCAACTTTCTGCCAAGAAACTTGAGGAGTTCTATCATGAGTTCCACGCGCCGAATCTGCCGCCGGTCCTATTGACTACACATGAAAACGCCGCCCTGATCAAATATGCGAGCAACGCCTTCTTGGCAACAAAGATCAGCTTCATAAACTGCATGGGGAACATAGCGGAGCGGATCCCGACAGGAGATGTAAGCATCATAGCAAAAGGAGTCGGGCTTGACCGTCGAATTGGGCCGGATTTCCTAAGGGCGGGTCTGGGCTGGGGCGGGTCTTGTTTTCCCAAGGACGTTGACGCCCTCCTGGAACTCGGCAGGAGGCTGGGTTACAGAGCAGAGATGCTCGAAGCTACTGCTAATACGAATCGAAAGCAGTGGAGAAAAGCGGTCAAATTCGCCAAGCGTGCCCTAGGTTCTCTACACAGGAAGAGAATTGCAGTTCTCGGACTTGCCTTCAAGCCTGAAACAGACGACATGAGAGCGGCTGTGTCCATTCCAGTGATCGAAGCTCTGCTGGCAGAAGGTGCCATAGTCACTGTTTACGATCCGGCCGCAATGAAAAACGCGCGAGCAATATTCCGAAATAGGATACAGTATGCAACGGACCCAATGGAATGCGTAGCTTCGGCTGATTGCTGTATTGTCACGACGGATTGGGAAGACTTCAAGAACATTAGGCCTGGAACGTTCATTGAGAAGATGAGGCGTCCGATAGTGATTGATGGGAGACGTATCTATGACGCAACGGAGTTCCTGCGGTCCGGAGTCATGTTCTTGGCAATAGGGCTCGCAAGCTAGGATCGGATCACCTGAAATTGCTGCGAAAATCAATGCTCAGAGGACGGATTCCAAAATCAAACCTGAGGAGAAACAGATAACATGAATTGCTTTGGGATAACGGATCGGAGCATCTAGACGATGAACTCATTCGACAAGCAGAATGTCATTCTGATAATCATCGACTCCCTCCGCCGTGACCATGTATCGTGCTATGGCTATCCCAAGGCGACCACACCATTCATTGACGAAATGTCCAACAGCTCAGTCATGCTAGAGAGCGCGATATCTCCTTCGGCTTGGACTCTTCCTGTTTTTGCATCCATATTAACCGGGACCTATCCGTCCAGAAATCGTCATTCTATGGACAGGTTGCAAACAATAATGGAGATCTTGCGCCGCGGCGGCTATCGAACATTTGGCGCGACTGACAACTTTTTTGCGAAGACTTTTCAAAATGGATTTGACGATTTTGCCTTCCTAAGTCGTCGCTCGATGGCGGATATGTGCCTGCATGACGCTGGAGGCGTGGCTCAGTTTGTGCAAATGGCCACCAAACAGAGATCAACGGCGAGCCTTCGGAGTCTCGCATCCGGTTTTCTTACTAACAAGGTGTGCAAGGATTGGGTGGATAGGAATCACAAGGCGGGACCTTTTTTCATGATGGCGCATTACTCTGTGCACTGGCCGTACGCGCCGCCAGAGCCTTTTCTAAGCCGATTTCTTGGCGTTTCGTTGAGGCACGAGATGAAGAATATCAGGCGAGACGTGTACGAACTTATTTCTCAGGGAGAATCTGAAGCAGAGTTACAGTTATTGAAATCACTTTATGATGGTCAGATAGCTTGGATAGACAGTTGTATAGAAGACCTAGTCGACCATCTGACATCACAAGGACTGTATGAAAAGACCGTGATCATAATCACTGCAGACCACGGAGACCTTCTCGGTGAACACGGCCTGCTACATCACGAATTCGTCTTGTATGAGCCTTTGATCAGGGTACCTTTCATTATGAGATTTCCGGATCTCTTTGAGAATGGAAAGAAGTACTCTGGTCTGGTACAGACACTAGATGTCTTGCAGACTCTGATCGATTACCTTGGCATTGGATGGCCAGGCGTTTCTAAGGAGATGCAGGGAAGATCCATATTGAAGATGATCGCGGGTAGTGAAGAAAGGGAGTATACCATTTCAGAAAGAGCCGATTGGTCATCGAAGTCCAGCAGGGAGAAGATATCACATCTGGAAAAGGAATACCCGGGCTTCAACTGGAGAAGATACGTTCAGGAGATTGTTGCCTTGAGGACACGAGACTGCAAATACATATGGTCATCAGAAGGCCGGCATGAGTTGTATGATCTCCGCCACGACCCTCAGGAAACTCGTAATCAGATTACAATTGACAAGTCAAAGGGCAGTGAACTGAGAATCAGGACCGAAGCGTGGATGAGGTCGTTCTCACGTGAGGAACCCGACGATGCAGTCAACGGGGATCTGGAAGGTTCGGTGAAGGAAAGACTGAGAGCACTGGGATACCTTTAGTCCGTCTCCGCGACAGGGTCAACAAGACAACCCGGACATGGTTAGGAGGCGGTCGGTGGGTCCATATGGTTAGCAAGAGGGGGAAGAGAGTGTTCTGGATTACAGAACTTGTTCTCGATAAGCATCTCCACAGGACAACACCATTGGAGATCATGAGGTATCTGGCGCTGCGCGGAAATGATGCCTACTTGTGCGGAACACGTTCCAGAGAACTATTCCGATGGAACGACGCGAGTGTTCACATTTGCTGTCTACCGATGAGAGAGGTGCCACTGATACAAGCTTGTCTTCTTGGCGTCGCTCGGTTCCTGTTCTTGCCGATGTACTTGCTGCTCAAGAGGCCTCGCTACATAATTGTTAATCCAGGACTTTCGGTTTTCGCTCTGATTTGGAAGCCTTTGCTGTCCTTCTGCGCAAAATCGAAGGTAGTCCTCGACATCAGGTCTACTCCTGTGGAAGTGGAAGGAACCTTAGGGTTCCTCAGAGCCTTGATATTTGACATTTCTCTCATCATTGCCAAGAGAATGTTCGACGGAATGACTGTAGTGACTGCTGCGATGAAAGAAACGATTTCTGCGAGGTACGGGATTGACCCGCAGTGGGCACAAGTGACCCCAAACGGGGTTTCAATGGCTTTCTTCGAGTCTTCGAGGTTCAGTGACGCAGGTGCGCAACTGAAGCGCCAGAACGATTTGGTCGACAAATTCGTGGTTCTCTATCATGGGGCAGCGACTGCTCATCGAGGAATAATCGAAAGCGTGGAGAGTATGGAGATTGTTAGACGGAAGCACGATGATGTGGTGCTCTTCCTGCTTGTGAACGGCCCGGTGGTCCCAACGATAAGAGAACTAGTGCAAAAGAAGGCCCTTCAAGATGAAGTCATCGTCCACGATGTAGTGGATTACGTAGATGTTCCAAAATACATCTCGATGTGTGACGTTGGGTTGGTCCCATTGCCCAACATACCGGACTGGAAAGATCAATGTCCGTTGAATCTCCTAGAATACCTCGCAATGGAGAAACCTGTAGTTCTAGTCGATATTCCGGCTAATCGCGCGATAGTCGGAGAAGCCGAGTGCGGGATCTATGTCCGTGCCGCAGACCCTGTAGAGATTTCAGGAGGAATACTCCGTGCACGCGATGAAAAAAGCAGGCTTGAACACAGGGGGGCGTGCGGGAGAGCACTTGTGGAGGATTGGGAAAGCATTGCCGAAAGGCTCGAGGGCTACCTGGCTAGGTGCAGAAGACCCTGCTAGGAAACGGGAGCGCCTGAAAAGCAAGTGAGCCCGACAAGGATTCTTGCGAGAGTTGTTGCCCGATGTCTCCTATTTTTCGTAGATATGGCATACTCATTTCTCTATCTCGGTTCGAGGCTGGTCAAGGGAGAGGGAGAGGCAGTAGTTCTTGCCTATCACTCGGTTGGCTTCAATCGATCCTTCTACACCGTAACCCCCACACAATTCTACAGGCAGATGGAATACGTGAGAAGAAACTACGAGATCGTGCCCGTCGAAGACATTGTTGAATTCGCAGCAGGAAGGAAACGTTTGTCAGGTAAAGCGGTCGCCATTACTCTGGACGATGGATACTCCGACAACTTCTCCCATGTGTATCCTTATCTCAAGACACATGGTTTGCCCGCAACGATTTTCATATCTACAGGATATGTCGGGCGACGATTCCCGATTGACGGGTTCTCTCTGAAGATGTTAACTTGGGATCAGATTGTGGAGATGAGCAGAAACAATGTTGCTATCGGGGCACACACAGTAACCCATCCTGATCTATGCAAAGAGAGCTATGAGAAGGCAAAGGAGGATATCAGAATGTCAAAAGAACAAATAGAAAGACGAACAGGAAAACGCGCCAAGTACTTCGCCTATCCGTACTCTCGATTCAACCATGAGATTATTGAGCTCGTAAGGTTCTTGGGTTTCGAGGGAGCATTCATCGGTGACGGTCTGGTTCGACGAGGGGATTGCGCACTTGCCCTGAATAGAATTCAGCTTAACCGCTCCATATCATTCTTAATGTTCCGGGTCCGATTGATGTCTACGTTCTGGTATAATGAGGCTCGCGGGTGTCTGAGATCCCTTCGCAGATTTCGTCTAGTGTCTGCTGTCTACGACAAGTGTGAGGAAATGACACGGCTCTACGGGGGAACCTGAGAGAATATGGGGCTCTCCACGAGTGGCAAGCTAAGGTACGTGTACAAGGAACTCCAACGCAATTGGAGAAGTACAAAATGGTGGAAGGGAGTCTACAGGCGTAGAATCTACTCTCGTCTCTTGCGGGCCGATGGAACGTACATCCTCGACGAGCAATGGGACAATCTAGTGATATTAGATGCGTGCAGATACGATGCCTTCAGAAAACTGAACAGAATCGTGGGGAAGCTGGAATCTCGAATCTCGCGCGGTTCGTGTACAGTCGAGTTTCTCCGCGAGAATTTCACTAAATATCCGAGACAAGCAGCCCTTAGAGAAATCGTCTATGTCACCGCTAACCCTTATGTTAATTTGCATCTAGGTGATAGATTCCACAGAATCTATCCGGTGTGGGACCATGGATGGAATGATGATCTCAGCACAGTTCCTCCGGAACACGTTGTGGAAGAGGCCCTTAAGGCTCGGATGGAGCACCCTAACAAGAGACTGATCGTGCATTTCATGCAACCTCACTTTCCATCTTTGATTGGCCGATTCCCTGCTGAGACCGGTATCGAAGGTCTGAGAAGTCATGCCCTTGGCAAGTCTACATATGCAGAAATGACCGTGGAAGATCTTCTGGAAGAGGGAAAGCTGACAAGGGAAGAGGTGTGGTCGTCCTACAAGGACAACCTGAGCATTGTTCTATCCCACGTGGAAGAGCTAACAAGAAGAATGCCTGGAATCACTGTAATAACTAGTGACCATGGAGACCTGTTTGGTGAGAGGCTCGGATTCCTGTACCCTTTTCGAGAATATGGACACAAATGTGAGCTACATGTGCGACAGCTCATCTTAGTTCCTTGGCTAATCCTAAGAAATGACACGCGCGTAGTCCCCCGGACAGAACCAAGGGGGTTGGAGAAATCCACCTATTCGCGCGAAGAGGATGAAAAGATCAAGGACAGACTGCGAAGACTCGGATACGAGTAAGAAAGTGTCATGGTGGGAGACAGCGCTCACAATGTCTTGCTGTGATCGCGCATCAGCGACGGCAGAGTCGACCGAAAACGCCGGCGTCTCTGTGGTTGTCCTTACCAGAAATTCTGCTCGGACAATAGATAGATGCTTGCAGACCGTCATGAGAGAGAAGCCAGGTGAAGTTCTCGCTGTTGACGGGTTATCCACGGATGGAACGTTGGACATACTTAGACGCTATGGTGTAGGAATTGTCCCAGATGCTCCAGGTTCGATTGGACGTTCTCGCAGACTCGGCGTAGAAGCTGCAAAAGGGATCTACATTATGTTTGTTGACAGCGATGTCGAGCTTGCATTCGGCTGTATCAGCCAGTTGCGCTCCGATATCGAAAAATATGGATGGGCAGGTATTCACGCGAGACTTCTGAGCGATGAGGACACTAGTTACTGGCAGAGGGCAGAGGACACGAAATACCGGCGCAAGTATGGTCGTGCTGGCCCGACAACTTACATTGACACGATTGTGGCGCTGTTTCGAAGGGAGGATCTACTGAGACATCCTATCGACCCGTATTTTAGAGAATCGTCGGAAGACGTGGACCTTAGCCACCGCTTGGTCAGCCATGATCGTAAGCTGGGTGTTTCCACCGCTATTGCCTATCACCATCACCGACGGGAATTCTCGGCATTCGCTAGACAGCGATTCAATTATGGGTTGGGGACAGCACGCCTTGCTCTGAAATACAGATCCATTCGTATCCTACTGGGTCCTGTTTCTACGACATTCTCTGAGACCATTCGTGCTATTGTGAATCATCAAATTGGAATGATCCCTTATTGGCTGGTCGGGGGAACGTTCAAGTTTCTCGGTGTGATCGTCGGTGTTGCAAAGGTATCCCGTTCCATTGAAACGGATCAAGGGTATATGAGTCGGGGTTGTGATGGCCGAGAAACTTAGCCTTACAGAGTCTTGGGTCTGTGCACTTGCTGCGGTTCTGCCTTGGCTGGCCGTAGCCGCATCCTATGCACTATCTCAGCAATTGTTGCTCGGAACCTACTTCCTGATCGGATCCTTTGTCTTCGTCGCAGTCTTGAGAATGGACGCACGGAGTAGAGACGGTCTGTTAATGTTCGTGATCTGGTGCCTGAGCGTGTCCTTGCTAATGTCCGCCGCGATGATCTCCGACAACTTAGTGGGCTACGATATTCATATGGAATACCATGTCTTTCTTCAAGTGCTACAATCGGGCAAATGGGCTGCACAGTCCACGAACCTCTACAATTCGGTGATCAGCATCAGCATCCTTCCATCTGCCATCGCTCTCGTGTCTGCGCTTGATGCAGTCCCCATTTTCAGGTTCGTATTCCCGGCGATCTACTCGCTACTCCCAGTGTTCCTGTACAAAGTGTACCGGAAGATCCTGACGCAGCGATATGCCTTCCTTTCAGTTTTCCTTTTCATGTCGTTCGGCCTCGACGGGATGATCTCACTCGCAAGGGAAGAAGTCGCCGAAGTGCTGCTCGTGGTCCTATTGCTGATTCTGCTTTCGCGGAAACTGAGTGGACGATCCCTGGGCACGCTTGCGGCTATGATACTGACCGTTGGGCTCGTTGCGGCTCACTATTCGATCGCATACCTCTATCTCTTTCTCGTGATATTCGCAACAGTTGTCTCCGTTGTCTTTCGACGTCGAGATGTAGCATTGTGTGGGTCCATGATAATGCTCATGACGGTGATTACATGTCTAGCTTGGTATGCATATGTTGCACGTGGAGAGGCGATAGCTGCCCTTAGTAGAAATGCCTCCATAATAGCTAAGGGAATTGTTGAGGACTTCTTCGCTTCGAGTGCTAGACCTCAGGCAGTTGTGAATGCAGTTGGATTCACAGGGATGTCAGGGATTCTGCACGACATGAACAGGGCAACTCTCTACCTCATACAGTTCTTCTTGATACTGGGCTTCTTGGGGATCTTACTGAAGCGAGGGAAGAACGAAATGGAAAGAAAGATGTTGCCGCTAATGGTCGTTGCATTCATGTTCATAGGTTCTGCAGTAGTTCTACCCTTCTTCGCTGCCACCTTGCAATTGAGTCGGATCTACCATGTTGCATTGTTGTTTGCTTCGCCTTGTCTGTTATACGGCGTAAACGTGCTGGATTCTCTTGCTCGTCTCGTAGTATCACACTTTGACAAGATTTCGCATGTGCGTATTCGCACTGGTTTCTCTGCGAAATCGATCTTGACGGTCGGCCTGCTGTTCTCGTATTTTCTTTTCACCTCCGGCTGGGTCTGGGCAGTCAGTGTGGACAGGCCGACGTCGCTGCAGCTGGATTTTGAACGATTCCTAACCTCACCTGACGTGGGCCTAAATGCCGTGTACTTTGATGCCTACACGGTTCCCAAAGACATCGCGGCCGCTCGCTGGCTTCTAGCCTACCATTCGAATTCCCGCACGATATGTGCAGACATCATAGCTAGATATCACGTGCTGAATTCATACGGCGAATTTGAGCGGCAAGGACCAACTCTTCCAGGTTGCGGGCATTGTGCGCATTGTGGCTATCCGAATTCCTATGTGTTCATAAGTGAATTCAACAGTTTGCATGGCGTGGGTGAAGCGTCACACAAGCCCCCTTCGTATGACCGATTCGCGATATCGGAAATCTCGACGGAGCTGAGCATAATGGCCAGGATCTATTCGGATGGTGGCGCAACGGTCTATGCATGAGCTCAAGAACCGTGGCACAGTGCTTCACGTAGACAGTCAGTCAATATGCGACCTCATATTCCTCACCGGGGAAGAGACGTGTCAAGGTCCGATAGAGATCATGGCACTGAATGGTGCAAATTCTGTGGTTAATCGGTTTTTTCTTGAGAAGGGAATTACCATCGCAGGAGCGCCCGCTAGAAAAGTTGGTTGCAGAGGGTCAGAAGGGCTGCTGATAAGAGCTACAGGGCTTACGAAACGTCATCTCTCAATGGCCGATTCTTAGAATCTCCCGCAGCTTCTGCAGCTTGAACTATGTGTGAGCGGCGATTCGTGCAGACCAATTCCCTATTTCGGATATTTCGGCGAACCTGAGCAATAAGGACAGGTCGTACTCCAATGGGGGTGCCGTGTTCTATGTATGACATTCAAAATTATGCTGGATGTGCTCAGGTGGTATTGCTGGACAAGCCCATGAGAAGACACCCCGATGCGCATAGGCCAATAGGAACATAGAACCAGATTCTGTAAAGTATCTTTTTCGTCCTCTTCCCGTGGAGTTTGATGCATTCTCATCTTGCGAGGCCACATGGGGCCGAGCGAGTGATCTGCGCGAGTATCAAGTCATTTAAGAGCAAATTCGATAGAGCAATCTGCGATTCCTTTGTCACAAGTTCGGTGGTCGCAGTGGTTACCTGCGATCATGGGCGTATGCTTGGTGATAACGTCGCTTCCCCACCTCATCGCGGTGCCAACAACACCAGTGTACAGAACAGATTTCGAAGATGTAACTAAGAAAGACGCGCATAGCCTCAATATGACAATTCCCAACTGGTTTGAGTTTCAGGGAGACGGTGGAGCCGCCATGTGGATGGAGGGGCTAGATAGAACGACGCCGGGCATCAATTGCCACAGTGGCAGTCGCTGTGTTGGAATGGAGTTGGCCGACATCACGAAATCCAGACGCAACGAATTTGATATTGTGGATCTTGAGAGCTTGGGGATTCTGAATGAATACTATGTCTCAGTATGGCTGTATTTGCCGGTAGACTGGAGATTGCACACACCGGGTAATTGGTACGAAATTGTGAATGCCGGTACGAACGGTCCAACCTTCCTTCCAGGCGTGGCAGTGCACCTCAGTCAACCAGACATTACGAAGGACATATTCGACCTGGATCTTGACGCGAGAGGCACCGATAGCGTACTCAGGAACTATGCCCATACATCTAACTATCCATTGCCTCGCGGCCGATGGTTCAACCTACAATACTACGTGTTCCTTGATCCAACCAATGGGATTGTCAAAGTCTGGATTGACGGCACATTAGTATTGCACACTGAACATATCCCGACCAAGAATCTCTCAGAATCGCCGAAGACTACCGTGGGAAAAATCTACTATGACACTCGTGACGTGTTTTCGCCCTACAGAATCTGGGTTGATGACTTGGAGATATACAACAGAGAGGCTAACACGGTTACCTTTGTTTCGCTCAACGCTCGTTTGGATGCGTCTTCGAGTCCTCCCACGGTTGGGATCTCGGGATCACTCTACCCAGCACCGGGCGTCCCAATGAATGTGACCCTAGAATTCAGCAATAATCAAAACGGAACCTACCAAGAGATCACCCGCATCACAAGCGCAGCTGACGGCACTTTCAACTACTCTTGGAGAGCTCCGGGCAACAGTGTCCTCACGATAAGGGCGGACGCACAGGGTGTGAAAAGTCCCGCTGTCTCTGTTGGACTAAGTGGTGTCCCTGGCTTCCCATTGGAATCGTTACTTGTTGGATCTGCCCTGGGTCTGATACTCGTCATCATGCGGCGGAGAGAACCGGGAATCCGTTTTCATACGGCGGTTGCTCGCTGAGAGCTAACTGGTCTTTCACCCTCCGTCAACGTCAGCTGAAGTGTCTGCCTCATGGGGCCCTCCTTGAATCATTAATGTTCGATCAACCATCAACTGGGATGAGCGGTGTCTGCCTGAAATACTAGTTACAAACTCAGTCCGATAACTCTGGAGAATTGAGCTCATCCGGAATAGGGCGGGACTTGCTGGATTTTCCGATAGCGAAAAGCCCCGGTCTAGTCTACGGGATGGTGGATATTCTGGGAGGTCTCTGGTCCTGATCGGCGCTTGCATGACCTAGTAGTCGAAGTCTTTCCGCTAAGATAGTATTATCTCTCATTTCGGAGCAGTTCGTATGCCCAGTCAGCCTCTCTATCGCGACTAAATGAACAGCGAGATACTCGTTGTTCTAACTCACGAGAAAGAGAAAAAGGAAAAGGAAGGAACAGAGAGTTCCCCAGCCCATCGGCCGCTTGTCCAAGGGCTAACGAACATTCGATGTCACCTATCTGCGCATGACTGTGAGGGTGCCGAAGTTCTGTCTCAAGACAGGCATAATCTGGTTCTGGGTTGTTGGGTCGGCAATGTTCCAGCCAACCTCATGCGTCGTGTTACTGGTGTAGTCGAAGAACGACCAACTTGCGATCTTGTTCTCCTTCATCGCGTTGATGGTTGCACGATACCAGTTCTGCCAGCCGGTCTCGGTGACCTTCTTGGAGAACTCAGTGACTATCCAGGGTTTGTTCCACATATGAATTTGCTGGGCGACTCTGGCTATTCTCCAAGCGGAGTATACTGTGCCGTTGCCATATCCAGCGTTGAGTGGCTTTCCTTGCCACGTGAAGGCGTCATGCCAATAGTTCCCGTTAGGGTCCCAGTTGCTCACGCCGCTGTAGTGATGTGAGGTCCAGACAACGTTTGAGTTGGAGACATCTACGGCCTCGTTTGTGATTTCAACCCAGTAATACCCATGATAATTCATGACGTTAAGGAGTAGTGGAATCAGCTTCAGGTGACTTCTGGTTTCGACTGATTCAATTGCAGAGATCACGTTCTCGTTGAATGTCTTGTAGCTGTTTCCAGCTAGGGCTGTCTTAGTTGTGAGTGGTTCATTCAGCAATTCAAACATCACGTTTGGTATGTCCTTGTAGCGGTTGGCGATGTACTTCCAAGTGTTCGCAATGCCGGTCGCTTCCCTTGTCGCGGTCCCGTTTATCACCGCCATATACTTTTGGGCCCATTCTTTATCTGTTGTTCCGGTCGGAAAACCCGGAAAAGCCCAGCCGGGTGGTTTGTGGTATACTTGGCCGCCCAAGCCCAAGCAGATTATGACATACATGTTCTCGCCAACGGCCCAGTTCACGATCTGATCGAAGCTCACCTTGTAGAAGCTGGTCTTTCCAGTAGTGAACCAGGATTCATCTATTCCTTTCAGGGTCTCGTTGAATGGCTCTATCAACCCCCAATGCATGTCGTTGAGGCGAATCGTGTTGAATCCGAGAGCCTTGACTTTCTGTATGTCACTAAGTGTGATCCCTTCTCCTTGACCAGAGAAGATATCGATGCCAGTGAGGCTGACCTGTTGGCCGCTTTCGTCGCATATGTATGCTCCACAGGTGTGAAGCCACGAGACTCCGGGGATTTGAGACATTGCCAATGGCATGAGTAGACTCGGCAGAACCATGGCGATCACAATTGCTGATAGGATTCTGAATGTAAGCTTTGCAGTTCTGACCACGGGTGTTCACCGTGGCCTTCTTGATGCTCGTGTCAGGCAAAGGCGAAGTGTTACGATGGCTCGAATGTGACGGTGACATCAAGAAAAGATGTGGCAAGTTTCTGTTCTTGGTTCTGTATTTCATGTAACCGATGGTTATATTGGAACGTCGGAAGATCTGGTAACGAGTTCCAGATCTCGGGCACGAAATTAGGTTGCCGGAGGTCTTTGTCTGAAAGCCGGCAATAGGTCGACTGCCAGAGCCTATCTGACCATTGCCCCTCGTACTAACCTTGCACGAAGGGTGGCCGCGTCGAGGAGACTAAATCAGTCGTCGCGGTTCAGCCTAGAAGAATCGCTTTTCGAGGGAATTGCGGTTCTGTATTCGATCTTGGCTTGGCAGAATCTGCAATCTGTACGTTCGCGTACATATGCCCAGTGACAAATCCATCACGCCTAATTGTTTCGGACATGAGGAGCAGAGAACGCATGTCCATTTCGTTAGAGGGTGACTTTCTGAGCTCCGAGGCAAGGACGGGTATTAACAGAGAGCGAACTGGTCCTTCACTCGGTGATATGGGATGTGGCTAGACTCATGCGGTAAGAGGAACAGTCGGCCAGCGTTTTCATCAGCTAGACTCTCTTCAGCCATGCTTCTCTCCAATAACAGAAGCAAGATCTATCGCACCCACCATGATATCTTCCGTCGCAGAAAACGCCCTCAAGTAAGACTGTTGGGAGTTTCATCTTCCTTAGCTCTCCCGTTGTCTCCACTACTATTCTGTCAAGACGCTTGTAGACTCTGAATCGTCTTCCGGAGAACTTTCCCATCTCTCGGAAGAAACCAAGACCTCTCAGCTTATTCTTCTCATCAAGCGTAGCAAAAATCTCCTCCAGCGTTCTGACTTCCACCACATCTCCAGGTTGAAGATTCAAGTCAACTCTTCTGGCGTCTAATTGTGGGCCTGATTTGCGATACGTGCGTGCGAACCTGGCCAGTCTCGTGAGAGACATAAGTCGGCGTAGGCTTGATGCAAAACCACGTGGACCCAACACGCTCATTAGCCACACCAGACTTTGCAAGTAACGCCAATACTTCCGTAGGCGCATAAGAATGTCTGGCAACGTAACTTGCGTCAAGTCTCGGAAGTTATTCTGGCATGGTTCCAATTGTTTCTTCTCATTCTCATGACTAGATCGAAATCGGAATCGGTTTCAAGCGCGGTGGCGCCGCATGTGGCACGCTCACTTGTGCAGGGACAGGCTTCTGTTCTTGGAACAAACCCAGAATACCACCAAGCTCATTGATTGTGTTCATCGCAGTCTCGGCAAGCTTCCGCGATGTCTCCATATTTAGAATTCTGTTTCCCAGGTGAATGAGTTCGAGGAAGCTCACCAAGGCAACTGATGTGTTGAAGTCATTATCCATTGCCGTCAAGAATTCCGTTTTTGTCCTTGATATCTCTTCCAGTATCCCCGTGCGATCTTCCAGTTCTTGTTCTCTATCGCCAAAATGCCTAACCAAGTCATTTAACGCGTCATGGGTCTGATAGATGTTCTTGATCTTCTCTTCGCAATTGATCAGATCGTCTTCAGTTAAGTCAAATCGTTGTCGGCGGTGCTTTGTTAGAATGAGTAGTCTGAGTGATTCGGCACTGTGTTTCTCAAGATAATCTCTGACGGTCATGCAATGTCCGGTGGATTTTGCCATCTTGTGCGTCTTGAGCGTCAGAAAACCCGTATGCATCCAGTACTTGACGAAGGGTCTCTTCTCAGTGTAGGATTCAGACAGGGCAATTTCTCTCTCATGATGTCGGAATATTAGGTCTTCCCCTCCGCCATGAATGTCGAGCTGCGGCCCAAGATACTTCATTGACATCACCGAACATTCCAAGTGCCAACCCGGTCTACCTCTCCCCCAGGGGCTCTCCCAACCCAGCTCATCCTCATTGACGCGCTTCCACAAGAGAATGTCGTAAGGGTCTCTCGCCCCAAGGGTAATGCACACGTGCTCATGGAAAGCAGGCGCCTCTTCAACTAGGGATCCATGATCATAGATTGCTTTTGCCGCGGCAGGCAAAATAGATTGTAGAGTCGATAAGATCTTGGAAAGCGAAAGCGACAGTAGGCGAAGGAAAAAGCGATCGCTTCTTCCAGCAGGGAAGAATCTTCCCGAGTTATGTGACTTCTTTGCGTCAAAGTAGATACTCCCGTCCGATTCATACGTGAGCTCCTTCTGCATCAGCCCTCTTGTCATGTCGATCATTTCTTGCACGTGATTTGAGGCTCTGGGATAGTTGTTCGCAGGTCTTGTGTGAAGTCTCTTCATGTCTTCAAAGAATGCTTGCTCGAACCTCCTTGAGAGCGCCAATGCATCTTCGTTGTTCTTCTTGGCGCGAGCGACGAATGTATCATCGAAATCAGTCAAGTTCATGACGTATTCAACATCGAAACCCTTGTAGTCCAAGTATCGGACTATTACATCAAAAGATATGTACGTCCTGGCGTGACCTAGGTGGAGGTAGCCGTTCAAGGTCGGCCCGCAGACGTAGACGGTGACCTTTGTTCTGTCGTGTGGATCAAAGAATTCCCCTCTGCCGGTAATAGTGTTGTCGATGAGAAGGGCCAGAACTCATCACCTTCAGCCTCGTTCAATCTGAAATTTGAGATGGAAGAAGTAAGAAGGACTTGTGAATCTACTAGCTAGACGAGAATCGCTAGTGCCTCGAGTTAGCACGAGAACGTCGACTTCGTGTCCTTTCTTCTTGAACAGGGCTAGGGCTCCGCCGCACCCCAATTCGACGTCATCAGGATGTGCGCCTATCGCTAGGATTTTCACTTTGTTTCACTCGTGACGCGGTATCGGCACCAAACGCGAGGCCTTCCCTTGTCAACATGCCCTTACATAATGTTGTGGACTCACCTACCGAAAATTCTGATGGCAATCTTCTAGGACGGTTATCGGATTCTTTCTGTGGGCTCCAGAGGAGCACGTCAACTGCAAGGGAAATCGATGTTCCACGAATGAAACGCGAGCAGTTTCCCAATAGACTTGGCCGGACACACACAGAGTCCCTGAGAAAAAACGAGCGGAAGTAACTCCATCGTGGCGGTCGTGGTGCCTCCACCGGGGGGATGAGGGGCCGCTTGACTCCAAATCAATAGCGGTGCAATACTGCATGAACCCAAACACGCTCATTCGCAGTCATCGAATCATGGGTCGGCTTCCCTGTCCTTCCTTCTTGTGAGGCATAGAAACGTTGAAGCGGAGAGGATTGATAGCATCACATCTTCCACAGAATCTAATGGTTCCCCGCTTAACCATAAGCCTTCGTGGAGTTCCCATGCTATCCCTGCAAGCAGAACTCCGAGAATCACAACCCTTGCACTCGATCTCGGCCGTAAGAACAGAATAGCCGAAGCCAATCCTATCCCGAAGAAGACATGAGAAAAGCCGTGAATGCTATAGATCTCCGTCCTCAGTAGGACGCCTTCTAGTCCTGCAGCAAGCCTCTCCAGAATCGTGACCGCCACATACGAAAGCGCTCCGATTGCAAGGTACCACAGACGCTGCTTAACGAGCCGCGAGCCCTCTTCTATCTCTCCAGCGAATTCCAGCCTCTGTGGTGACGATGCTTTTACGATTTGGTATCTTCAACTAGTGCTCTCACTACATCTCATGTTTACATAGCTCGAGTTCATTGAGCTTGCCAGGATGGTTGAGTACGCGCCGTTACCGGTCATGTGACGCTAGGCGCCCAAATAGACCAGTTGAAAGCCATGTCCTCTGATCAGTTGACCACGATCGCTCGGAAGGCCGCTCGAGGAGGACTATTCCTATTCATCGGAAACGCATCCTCAACCGTGATCTTGGCGGTAGGCGCGATACTCGTTGCGCGTCTTCTTGGACCATTCAGCTACGGTCTCTACACGCTGACGGTCACAATTCCATTACTCCTTGTGGCTCTCGCGGATGCGGGCATGAACTTCGCACTCGTCAGGTTGCCCGCAAGGCTCCGATCCGAAGGCGACCACGCGCGAGCAAACAGGCTGGTCAAGCTAGGATTTCTCCTTAAACTCGCGATCAGCACAGCGGCCTCAATCGTCTGCTATGCTGGCTCAACGGTCATCGCGTCCATCGTATTGAATAGGCCAGAGCTAACGCCGTTCATACAGCTCGCTTCGCTGATGATCGTCTTCCAAGCTATCTATGACGCGACGAACAACTCCTTCATCGGACAGGATCTAATGCAGTACAGCGCAGGCACCCAGATCATGCAGGCAATCTTGAAGGGCACGCTTGGGCCTGCGTTTGTCTTCATTGGCTTGGGTATTACTGGCGCGATCTCGGGATATGTATTGGCTCTGGCCGCCGCGGGTGCAACAGGTGCGGCGATCCTTTTCTCAAGACACACGTGTTCTTCAACTCACACAACTGATTCTGTGTCTATGGAGACACGTACGCTGCTTGGTTATGGTTTGCCTCTATACCTCGCTAATATCTTGTCCGTGTTCCTCACTCAATATCAGAACATAGTGCTCGCTCATTTCGCAAGTAACGTGGAGGTCGGCAATTTCAGTGCAACCTGGACCTTCACTTCATTCATGATGATTCTCATCTATCCTATCACGACCTCGATGTTTCCGATGTTCTCGAAGATAGATCCCAAGGATCAGAGGAGCGACCTTGCTCGGGGGTTTCTGTTGGCGGTCAAGTACACGTCGCTCCTCATGATTCCGGCATCCGTGGCGGTCATGGTCTTCTCGCGAGATCTCATCTACCTGACTTTCGGTAGCGGCTACACGCTCGCTCCTCAATACCTCGTGCTCTTGGCTGCGCTCTATCTTCTCACAGCAATCAGCTATCTGGTTCTGGGGAATTTCCTCAGCGGAATAGCTGACACTAGAACTGTTCTGAAGATGAGTGTAGTGACGTTGGCGGTTTACTTGCCGCTCGGTCCAATTCTCGCCTGGCTGTGGAGGCCATCCGGGCTCCTCATCGCATACATACTCTCCATCGCGACTTCGACAGTCTACGGACTCCGTCAGGCTTCAGGGAAGTATGATGCTCGACCTGATCTGAAAGCAGGTGGAAAGATTCTCCTTGCCGCGTTGGCAGCGGCTGCACCAACATTAGGGTTGATTCAGCTGGATGGTGCGGGAGTTGGCGTAGTCAACCTGGTTGTCGGCGGACTCCTCTATTTGGCGGTCTATCTGACCTTAGCCCCGATCCTCGGCGCCGTAGAGAAACAAGACATCGTCAACTTGAGGACTCTTCTAGGCGGCACACGGATAGTCGCGGTGCTGGTGAATCCAGTGTTCGGCTACGAATCGAAGCTCCTGTCTGCCGTGAAGCGAAAGTAGAAGATCTTTCCTAGAGCTAGAGCAAGCGGTACTCGCTATTTCTTGGTTTCCCAGAATTTGAGTAGAAAGTAGGCGACCATGCTCAGGACGAACGCCGCTTCGCCGAAGTAGTCTAGCCTTATCGGCACCCACACTGCCAATGGTTCATACACAACATGAAAGTCTCTCAGTTGCATTGCGGCGACGTAGCCCCACGCGACAAGCCCGAAGAGGAACATGGTTCTCAAGAACGCGTAAGCGATACGATCAGCTGTTTTCTCGTCCCTGGCTGTGTTCATGGCAAGTGAGAAGAGTGGCGAGCAATAAGCCTCTTGCGCCGGCCATGCGGTGGTCGTGCTCGCCAGAGAGTACGGGGCTAGTTCCGAGAGAAGTGAGACCTGGAGCGGTCATCATTCTGAATCGAAATGTGGAGTAGTTTCGCTCGTCTGTCCCGCTGAAATACCCAGTCAACAGCACCGGTTCTGGGGGATGTGGCTACGATGAAGCTTGCATCCGACCTCAGCTCTGACTCAAAGAAGCCCGAACCAGTCAGTTCCGTTTCGACAAGTGATATCTATTCTTGGGCAAGCCAGCTGGCGTCCGAGAGTCGCAAGCTAGATTGGATCTTCTACTGGTACGTGTGGCCTGACGCGGTTCGGGAAATAATACACAAACTGGAAACAACGAATGGGGGAATCATCGGCCTTGTCGGCCTTCAAGGAGTCGGCAAGAGCAGCGCACTACTCGCAATACTGACAGGAAGGATGCTTCTTCAGGACAAAGAGTATCGCGAGGCACACGAGTCCGGTGAGGCGCCCGACCTTGGACGGGACGTGATCCATTTCAAATGGCGGAGACAACCGCAACTACTCACGAGCCTGCTGAACGGCACTCATGAACTGTCTAGGGATTTCTCTCGCCTCTACAAATCCAAGCTCGTTGAACTAACGAAGCCAAATCTTCAGTTCTGGAACCCGGGTGTGATCGATAATCCGGAAACTCTGAACCCTGAGTGGGCCGAACGCCAGATTGGCAGGAAGAATGCGGAGATTCTGAGACAAACCGCATGGCTTGAGATGCTTCGAAGTAAGGAGACCATTCTAATCGATACGCCAGACTACTCGAAGACGGACAGGCGGCTTATGGCTAAAGACGTGGAGGAGTTGTATTGGCTGTGGAACACTCTGAGTCAGTGGGAAACTTATGACCGTAAGCGTAAACCGAACATTGTTGTGGCGATTCAGAAGGAGATGTTCCGTGATCATTTCTTCTTCGATAAGATGGAGAAGGTTGAGCTTGAACCGCTTAAGCCCGAGCAGATGGTTGAGGCCTACCGGAAACGGTTCAAGGTAATCGAACCGTTCACGGAGGATGCGCTTCTCGCTCTCGCCCGGATGAGCCGTGGAATCTTCCGCCGCTTTCTGAGGTACATCACGTTGACTCTCCAATGCTCAGAGTTGCACGGAAAGAAGATCATCGATGCGGAGACTGTGAGAGACGCGGTAACGGTCGAGCGTTTGGCTGAGGACATGGAGCTCGAGCTTGTGGAGCTCTTCCCGAAACAGAGCGACCTGCGGCTTCAGGCGGTTAGGCTGCTGATGCATCTTGAGGAATCCGGTCCGAAGAAACAAGGTGAGCTCGCGGAAGAGTTCGGCTTGGAAGAATATGCGATGAGTAGACTACTCGCGAAGTTGGAACTTCATCGTTACATTGCCCGGCGACGTGAGGGCACAGACAAGTTCGTTAGCCTGTTGAAAACTAGCGCTCGGTCTTCGGAGACTGTGCATTGACGAGAGTTTAGGGCGATGGCTGTTCGGCTTGGAGTCACGTGCGGAGGAGTTCTATGGGGTATCCTTTCGGTTTCAGTTTCGCGTACTGGGTGTCTTGGTCGGCTGTTATGCATTTGGTCTTCCTGAGGACTGCTAGGGCTACGGGGATCGCGTCATAGACGGTTACGTTCCCTCTGAACGCGATTTCTGATGAACGGGATAGGAGCTGGGAATCTATGGGATACTCGTAGAGATGGAGCTTGTAGAAGTGATTCATGGCTTCTGCGAGTCTGTCTTTGTTGTAGTCGGGTTTGTAGCGGAGCGCGTTCGCCAGCTCACATGCAAGCAGTGGAGTCGTAATCAGTGTCGCGTGGCCTTTCACATGCGAGTCCCTGAGCTCTAACGCTTGGGGTGTCGCTTCTTCTTCGCTGAACCATTTCACGGCGACGGAAGAATCTATGACGACTTCGAGACGTCGCGCCATCTTCGAACCTCCTTGGCTCCGCTCCAGCCCGGCGTCTTGCTAATGGTTCGGAGTTTGTCGATCTCTTCCGCCGCCCTAGTCATCTCTTCTTGGCGTATCGCTTCCTCGAACGCTTTGCGAGCGACCATGCTCCAGTTGGTCCTCTTACGCTTCTTCATCTCCCGCTTGAGCTCTCCCGGTACAGTTATCGTCACGTTTGCCGTACGCATCCCCAAGATATGTGGGCGACATATGTGTCATATATCCGTGTTGTTGTCAGGCGACGTGAGGGAACCGACAAGATCGTCAGCTTGCGAGAGGACAATTAGGACTCAGCATCAGGGGACGTACTGCTCCCAGGCGTTCGTTCACTTTCCGTTTCTTGGCAGCGGCCATGGCACAGTCGAGGAGCTCCGTTTCAGGTCTTTCAGCCTAGAAAAGGCTGATTTCGAGCGAATGCGACTATTTAAGCCCGAATCTGCCGTAATCTCAACCTGTAATGACGGGGGGGAGGGGTGGGGTGGGTCGCTTGACTCCAACCCAATAGCGGTGCAATATTGCAAGAGCTCAAACAGGCTGGGAGTTGACCACGATCGCTCAGAAGGCCACTCGAGGAGGACTATTCATCGGAAACGCATCCTGAACATGATTCCATGTCCTCCCAATCGTCACGTTCCTTACCTCGGTTAGGTTACATCATGTTTAGTCTCGTGGAAGGAGGCCCTTAAGAACCAGATGTAATTTGGTCCACAGAAGCCACTTACCCCGCACCCTGTTATTCCTAGCTGTCCTGACGGTTCTTCTTGTTCCAACTCTCGCAAGCCCGGTCCATCAAGCTCACGCGGATTCCTCTCCTGATCTAACGGTTGATAGCATCTGGCTCGAGAAAGCTTCGAACCCGGGTCAGGCTGTCGCGCAGGTGGCGCTTGGCGACCAGTTCCTCATCGTTGCGTCCATAAAGAATGTCGGAACCGCAGCCGCATCTGGATACTATTTGGATGTCTATTATGACAGCGACTACGGTCGAGGAGGCCCAGACAACATTACGCCAAGCGAAACCCAGGTCTGGTATGTTGGCTCGCTTACGGCTCAAGCAGGCGCGCACACTACCAAGTGGATCGTGGATCCCGATAACCAAATAGTCGAGCTGAATGAAAGTAACAATGAGAAAGATTACACGTTCACGATCGGAGCAGAGACCACCACGACCACAAGTACTTCGAACTCAACGACTATTTTGACGACTCAGACAACTCAAGCGAGCACAAACACCACAACGAGCACAACAACCACGTCCACGAGCACAACCTTGTCTCCGGCTACCGTTTCGATCACGTTGACTGCTAATCCGTCAGGCTCCATAGTCGTCGACGGCACAACCTACACCTCCCAGCAAACGTTCACATGGATTCCAGGAAGCTCCCACACCCTCACCGCAAACTCCCCAATCCTAGGAGATTCAGGAACACAATACGTTTGGGCATCTTGGGCTGATGGGGGAGATCAATCCCGCACAATCACGACGCCCTCGTCTCCCACCACCTACACAGCCAACTATCAAACCCAGTATCAGGTCACATACTCACAGACCGGCTGCAGTCTACCCGTTTCTCTCCCGGCAACTGAGTGGGTCAACGCCGGCATCTCAGCCGTAGGCGTGTTTCCGCCAACGGTCACGTCCAGTGACGGAAAGACAGAGTGCCTACTCCAAAACGCTTCTCCTCTTGGTCCAATAGACGCGCCCACTGCGTTGGCTGCAACATACAAGACTCAGTACTACCTTACGGTCACGTCGAGTTATGGCAACCCGACCGGTCAGGGATGGTATGATGCTGGCTCCAACGCAACATTCGCTGTGACCAGTCCCGCCAGTGGCGCAACTGGAACGCAATATGTGTTCACAGGCTGGGCCAGCAGTGACACAGACAGCTATACGGGAGCTGATGCTTCGCACTCCTTTGCTGTTAACAGTCCGATTACTGAGACCGCGTCGTGGAAGACCCAATGGCAAGTCGCATTCGCTGCCAACCCATCTGGAGGCGGCACAGTCGTCGTCAACGGTCAGCTTCCAGCGACAGCTTGGTATGACGACGGCGCTGTCATCAACATTCAGGCCAGCGCCAACACTGGTTACGCTTACTCGTCGTGGTCCAGCGATACAGCATCGATAGTCTTCATCGACTCCTCCGCATCAACGACAGTCACGATACACGGTACTGGAACGATAACTGCCAACTTCCTACTCGCGGACACCACAGCGCCCGTGATCACGCCCTTGGTTACTCCAACCGCTAATAGTAACGGCTGGAATAATGTGGCTGTCGCGGTCAGCTGGTCCGTCTCGGACCCTGAATCCGGAATCGCTTCATCAGACGGATGCGCGACGACAACCCTCAACAATGAAACTTCGCTAGAGGGAACCACGCTAACCTGCACTGTCACCAATAATGCGGGCTTGTCGAACTCGGCCTCGGTGACGGTGAAGATCGACCTCACCGCTCCAACGCTAACGTTGCCATCGCCTACCGCAGAGGCCAGTGGTCCCAGCGGAGCCAGAGTCCCCTATGATGCGAGCGCTTCAGATTCGCTATCCGGTCTCGACACGTTCTCCTGCACTTCGCCTTCAGGTTCCACATTCCCGATAGCGGCGACCGCGGTGTCTTGTTCTGCGACCGACAAGGCTGGTAACGCTGCGACTGGCACTTTCACGCTAACCGTTCAAGACAAGACCGCTCCAGTCGTCACGGTTCCAGCCGACATTGCCGTTAATGCCACTGGTCCTGCTGGAGCAGTTGTTACGTTCACTGCTTCTGCGTTGGATGCTGTGGACGGTTCCTCAACGCCCGCTTGCACGCCCTCATCCGGTTCCACGTTCATTTTGGGTTCAACCACGGTAACGTGTTCCGTTACGGACAAGGCGGGTAACGTTGGTTCCGCTTCCTTCAACGTGACAGTTACTGATAGGACTCCTCCGAAGTTGACGCTTCCATCAGATATGACTGTGCAAGCGACAAGCCCTGGTGGAGCGGTTGTCATTTTCTCGGCTTCGGCTTCGGATCTCGTGGATGGTTCTGTGCCCGTTACCTGCATTCCAGCTTCAGGTTCCACGTTCCCCGGGGGTACGACTGTGGTGACTTGCTCTGCGACGGACAAGGCTGGCAACTCTGCATCAGCATCATTCAAGGTGACTGTCCCCCCGGTCACTATGAAACTGCTCAGTAGCAACGGGAATGGGCTCAGCGGCGCGGTGGTGCAATACTACAGCGGCGGTTGGAAAGCGTTCGGCACTACAGGCAGCGATGGAACAGTCAGTATGGCGCTGCCACCTAGCACCTATACCTTCCAGATCTCGTATGGTGGTGCAAGTCAGCAGAAGAGCCAAAATGTAGCCACGAATCCCAGTGTCGTCTTCCAGACAACGCTAGTCACAATGAAGCTTCTCTCCTCCGCGAATGCAGAGTTGAGTGGAGGCGCTCAATACTACGCGAGCGGCTGGAAGACTTTCGGCGCAGGCACTACAACAGCCACGATGGAGATGCTTCCGCTCACGTACACGTTCCAAGTCAGCTATGGTGGTGGAACTCAGCAGAAGAGCCAAAATGTAGCCACGAATCCCAGCGTCGTCTTCCAGACTACGCTGGTCACGATGCAGCTCGTTTCCTCTACGAATACGCAATTGAATGGAGGCGCTCAATACTATGCGAGCGGTTGGAAGACGTTCGGCAGCGGTACAACAACCGCCACGATGGAACTGTTACCACTCACTTACACATTCCAGGTCTCATGGGCTGGTGCGAGTCAACAGAAGAGCCAGAACGTAGCCTCAGATCCTAACGTGGTCTTCCAGACGGTGCAGGTTCACTCGGACAGCGGCAAATGCACCAGCTACTATGCGGGTGGCTGGCGAACATTCTCGCAGGACATGGAACTCCTACCGGGCACGTATACGTTCCGCTTCAGCGATGGAACAGCGAACACGTCGTATACGCTAGTCGTCGGCGTTGTCAAGCACATTCACTAGAACGAGCCTCTCATGGAACCCGGAAGTCTCCTTCCCCTCTTTTTTCCGGTTTGGAACTTGATTCTTTCCGCTTGGCAACATTGATAGGACAATAGGCTTCTCGGAAAACCGGAGCTTCACCATTACATCGTCAGAAGGCAGGAGGGAACAGACAAACTCGTCAGCTTGCGGAAGGAGAGATAGGGTTCAGCATCAGAGGACATGCTGCTACTAGGCGCTCGTTCAGTTTCCGTTTCTTGACGGCGGCCATGGCACTGTGGAAGAGCTCCACTTCAGGTCTTTCAGCCTGGGAAAGGCTGAGTTTAAGCGTATTTGGCTATTTCAGCCCGAATCTGCCGTAATTTCAACCTGGAATGACGGGGGGAGGGGCCTCTTGACTCTAACTCAATAGCGGTGCAATACTGCAAGATGAGGCCATGGTCAGGCACGTCTGAATTGTCACGCCGTTTCTCCGAGGGGCGTCACACACGCTTAGTCTCCTGCGGCGCGGACACGAAGCACATCTGATGCCAGTTGGTCCGCAAAGCCTACGTCCTGTACCTCATCCCGTTTCTGGTCGCTCTGGTGATTTGTCTCCCAAACCTCATCGGCTCGGTCCATCCGGTTCAGGCAGCCGACTCGCCTGATCTGACGGTTGATAGCATTTGGCTTGAGGAAAGCTCCAACCCTGGCCAGCCTGTCACGCAGGTGAACCCTGGGGATCAGTTCCTCATCGTTGCTTCCATAAAGAACATCGGAACTGCAACCGCATCCAACTTCTATCTGGACGTGTACTATGACAGTGACTACGGTCGAGGAGGCCCAGACAACATCGCACCAGGCGAAACCCAAGTCTGGTATGTTGGTTCACTTACAGCTCAAGCAGGCACGCACACGACCAAGTGGATAGTGGATCCCGACAACCAAATAGTCGAGCTGAATGAAAGTAACAATGAGAAAGATTA
>Ga0315289_10001267_pt1 | contig 39492 bp, 31 predicted proteins | sample YL17G11_40_MG_FD_203452 | JGI IMG/M metagenome (GOLD analysis project Ga0315289, IMG submission 203452) | Sediment microbial communities from Yellowstone Lake, YNP, Wyoming, USA - YL17G11_40 | ecosystem: Environmental > Aquatic > Freshwater > Lake > Sediment | place: USA: Wyoming | collected... | reverse complement strand
CAGGTATCCTCCACTCCAGTTGATATTGTCCCCCTCAGAATTGTCCCCCTTACAAAAATGCGACCCTGCTAGTTTTCCATCATGGTCGTCGGCATACAAGCGCAACGCCTTGCTTATCTGGGAGACGTTGCTTATACATTTCACCTGCCTGGCGTTTTCCTTGGCGGCTATAAAGACCGGCATGAGTATCGCTGCAAGGATTGCGATGATGGCAATTACGACTAGTAGCTCGATTAGCGTGAATCCGTGACGCAAGCTTGTTTTGCTCAACGCTGCCACCTCCCTATTAAGCATACCATAGAGCCACCAAATTTGTCAACTACTTTGTATGAGCAAAGCGCGGTGCTAAGTTATCTGCAAGCATAAAAGCAGCCATGGCGTCAGTTGGCATCATGCAAAGGAGGTGAACTTTAGCCGCGGTGTCCTCTTTCCACCGGGTCAGGGGGCTACATGCACGCAGCATATACGTCGGCTGCTTGCTACACGCCCCGGCATACAGGCATTGAGGAAGCTCAAATCTCGGAATAGGCTTTGGGGATAATCATTGGGGCGAGGCTCCGGCGCTACGTCTTTTGGAGCCTTAATCTGCGCAGAAGTTGTGCGTTTGCTGCGACGATCACAGTGCTCGCGGACATGAAGAGCGCACCCACCGCAGGCGGCAGAACGATTCCATATCCCGCCAGCGCGCCTGCCGCCAGCGGAATGGCGACCACGTTGTACCCGGTCGCCCAAAGCAGGTTCTCGACCATTTTTCTATAGCTCGCTTTGCTCAGGCGGACGATGCGGACTATATCCCGGGGATCGTTCCTGACGAGGATTATCCCGCCGGATTCGATTGCCACATCTGTTCCCGCTCCGATGGCGATCCCGATATCCGCCGAAACAAGCGCCGGAGCATCGTTTACTCCATCGCCCACCATTGCAGCGCGCCTGCCCTGCAGGCGCATGGCCTGGATCCTTTTAGCCTTATCTCCCGGCAGGACGTTCGCGTAGTATTCGGTAATGCCGAGCTCGTCCGCCACCCAGCGAGCGACATCTTCGCTATCGCCCGTCATCATGGCGACCTCGATGCCCATCGCCCTCAAATCATTGATCGCTTCCCTGGACTCCGGGCGGATAGCGTCGGCGAGGGCGATTGCGGCTCGAACCCTCCCTTCGTCAACGAGGTAAACGAGCGTCTGCCCGGCGGAGCGCGCTCTCTCCACAGAGCCTGCGAGCTCTCCGGGCGCCTCCAGGCTCAGCGATTCCAAAAGCCCCGGCCCGCCAACGCTCACTCTGCGGCCGTCAATCTTCGCTTCGACGCCGATACCCGGAAGCGCTTTGAAATCACGCGCCTCCGGGAGCTTGAGCCCCCGCTCCTCGGCTGACCGGACGACGGCGCGCGCCAGCATGTGCTCCGAGTCTTTCTCAACGGCTGCTGCAAGGGCCAGGGCGTCGTTCTCATCCACTCCGGGAACAGGATGGACCCCCACAACTCCGTGCTCGCCTTTCGTGAGAGTGCCGGTCTTATCGAAGACGACCACGTCCAGGTTCCTGGCCGTCTCGAGGGCCAGGCGGTCGCGTATAAGGAGGCCGTTCTGCGCGGCCAGCGTTGTAGAGATGGCGGTCACTAGCGGTATCGCCAGGCCCAGCGCGTGCGGGCAGGCAATCACAAGCACCGTGACGGTTCGCTCCAGTGCAAACGCCTCCGGGCGGGGAGTAAACGTCCAATATCCGAATGTGAGCGCTCCCACAGCGATCGCGATGATTGTGAGCCAAAAAGCGGCGCGGTCCGCCAGGTTCTGGGCCGCCGAGCGCGAGGTCTGAGCTTCCGCAACCAGGCGCATGATCCCGGCGAGCGCTGTCTTCTCGCCGACTTTGGTCACTCGCACGCGGAGCGAGCTGTCGCCGTTGACAGTACCGGCAATCACTTCTGCGCCGGGAGGTTTGTGCACCGGCCGGGATTCGCCGGTGATCATCGCTTCGTTGACGCTCGATTCGCCCTCGACTACCTCGCCGTCGGCGGGGATTTTCGCGCCGGGGCGGATGAGCACGAGGTCTCCTTTCCTAACTTCGCCGACCGGTACCATCTCGGTGCCGCCATCTGCGATGCGCTCCGCCTCGTCCGGCATCAGCCTCGCGAGTTCCTGGAGTGCGCCCCTGGCTTTGCCGATCGCGCGCATCTCCATCCAGTGGCCCAGGAGCATTACGGCGATCAGGGTTGACAGCTCCCAGTATAGAATTTCGCCGGGTAGCCCGAACGTCACAGCCAGGCTGTAGGTAAAAGCCACAGTGATTGCCAGCGAGATCAGGGTCATCATGCCCGGCTGGCGGGTTTTGAGCTCCCCGACGGCGCCTCTCAGGAAAAACACGCCGCCGTAGATGAAGATGAATGTGCCGAACAGGAATGGGATGTATCCGGAGCCGTGAAATTGGGGTGGCACAAAACCAAGGAGTTTCTGTACTCCCCCCGAGTAGACGACGACCGGGATAGTCAGCGCCAGCACTATCCAGAACTTTTTTCTGAGGGCGTTTACATCGTGGCCGGCATGCCGGTCTGGAACGGGCCTCAGCTCCGGCGGGCCGTGCATCGCGTGCTCCGCGTGTTCGTCATGTGCCATGTGGTGCATGTCGGTCGCCCCCAGGACGCCGCCTTACCCTTCGCTCGATGAAATCTCCCGCTTCATCCGCTCGTATTCTTCCCGGTTGATCTCGCCGCTTGCATAACGCCTATTCAGGATATCCAGGGGCGACTCTCTTGTCAATCCCCTGCGGGTCGCCAGCCAGATCGCCACGAGTACGACGGCTGCCAGCAGAAGCAGCCAGAGGAATGTCAGCAGAGCCATTACAGCCCATCCGCCGCCGAACATCGGGCAGCCATTTAGTCCAAACATGCCGATCACCTCATGCGCTGCTTTACCCCTGCAGGCTGACAACCAAACTGCGGGCGCAGACGGAAGATACGGAGGATAATAGCGGCACTCGTGTAGAAAAATTCATACAGAAGGAGGTTCCCTCGCGTAATGCTTACTACTCCTCATATCCTTGTAGGTGGGGCGATAGGGAAGCAGGTGAAAAGTCCGTATGCTGCTCTCCCGCTCGCCTTTGCGAGCCATTTCATGCTGGATGCGGTGCCGCACGTGGATGTGATCTCGTTACTCGGATTCGGAGGCCCGAAGTCGGACCTGGTCACAGCCGCCGAAGTGCTGGTGGGCGCGGCTCTGCTGCTTATCCTGGTTCGCGGCCAGAAGCGGATGCGTTGGATTCTGCGGGGTGCGATGGCGGCGATTGCAATGGATGCTATTGTGCTGGTCACCCTGTGCTTTCCTGTCATCGGAGGCTGGCCCGGGCTGAGCCATCTCTGTTGGCTGCACGGTTTCATCGGCCAACTCAATCCAAATACCGGCCGCCTGCTCGGGCTGGCAACCCAAGCCCCGGCGGTGATATTGCCCATCTTCCTCCTGTGTCGCTATTATGCACGGTCGGATAAGTGATGCAGGAACCCGGGGAGTTGTTCCAGGTTACAAGTTCCAGTTTTCAGGTTGGCATTCCACCAAAACCCGAAACTTGCAACCTGAAACCCTCTTCTGCTATTTAGGTCGGCCTCATTCCGCCCATGTTTCCGGCAGGCTGACGGCCGCCAGGGGTTTTTCCTCCAGGCGCAGCTTCATCTCGATAGCGACGGTTGTACCCGTCGGCCCCGTCGCCAGGTACACTTTATCGGCGACAGAGAGTATTGCCTTGTAGCCCATCCCGAGGGAAGCGGCAGTGGTGTATCCCCTTTTCAAGGCTACCTCAGGCAGAGTCAATGCCTCGATGCCGGGCCCGCGGTCGGAAACCACAAACAGCAGACTGCCGTTCCTCCGGTGCAGGGATGCTGTGCCGCCGCCTGCGTGCTTGAACGCGTTGGTAATGGCCTCTCCTACAGCCAATACGAGGTCGTAGAGTCTTGCCTCCTCCATCCCGGCGGACCGGGCGGCCTCGGCAACCTTGTGCCTGATTAGACTCAGATCTTCCCCACCAACTATGTCCCATGCTGCTATGGGAGAGCCTATAAGTCTGCGTATCTCATCGCGCTCGGTTATTGCCAGCTTGCCCTCGGTAGCTGCCAAGATGGTGCGGCGGTAGAACTCCCGCTTATGCTTTTCGAGCTCGCGCCTCCTCCGCTCAGCCAACTTGCGCTCGGTGATGTCAATGCCCACAGCGAGTGCCGTCGTTACCTCGCCCGCTTCATTGTATATCGGCGTAATGCTTGTCAGTAAATACAGCGTTGAACCATCGGCCCTCACGCGCTGCCACTCTATATTCTCCACCGTCTGGCCCGCGAATACCCACTGGATCACTTCCTCATTCTTCCCGCGATCTTCGGGTCTGGCAAATGTCTCGAACATGGATCTGCCGACCAGTTGCTCAAATGAGAAGCCTGTGGCCCGCTCGAAGGCCTCGTTGGCTTGGAGGATCACTGCGTTTCGATCATAGGTGATGATGGTTGCGGGGGCGCACTCGAAAATAGCGCGGAAGGTTTCCTCGGACCTGCGAAGCGCTCCCTCGGTCTGCTTGCGTTCCAGGGCGCTTGCGAAAATTTCTCCCACTATCCTAAGCAGAATGATGCTTGCTTCCGGCCACGTCTTCCCTGCTCGCATCGAGCCGAAGCCAAGGATTCCAACGAGAGATCCTCGATATACCATAGGGACGGCGATTAATGAAGGCATCGCAAATGGCCCTATAATGGCCTTTTCGGGCAGCGCCTCGGGTGGGAGGTCGGCTAATCGGGGAACATGAATGACCTCGAACCGCCTGAGCTTCTCCATGGCCCAGGGATAGTCTTCAAGGTGTATCCCTTTCATCTCGCCGGGTTCCGGCGGCGGCCCTACGCCTGCCGCCACCCACTCCTGAAAGCTTTCTATCCCTTTCGCATCACGCGAGAACAAAGCTATATAGCTGCGGTCAACCCCTGAGAATTCTCCTATCTGGCCCAGGGCTTGCTGTATCCCGTTGCTGATTTCATCCGGTGGGAGATTGATGAAGCGCGTTGATATGTTGGTGACGAGCCTCTGGAATTCTATGTGGTACCGCAGGTCTTCCTCCATCCGCCTGCGGTCGGTGATGTCGCGCCCCACGGACTGGAGCTCGACCAATCGGCCGGCTTCGTCGAATATCGCCCGGTCGCTCCACTGCTGCCATCGGACCTCGCCGCCCGGCGCCAGGACGCGGTGCTCGTACATGCCGATGGGGTGCTCCTGGGTGAGCGAGGCAAGGTACTGCTTTATCCCCTCGTGCTCTGCTTCAGGGATGAGCTGCAGGAACCTCTGTCCGATCAGCTCCTCGCGCGTCTTGCCGAAATAGCGGCAGTACGCTTCGTTGACGAAGGTAAGCGTCGTGTCGGGCAGGAAGCGGCAGATTAGATCGGTCTGGTCCTGCGCTACGGCCCGGTAGCGAGCCTCGCTCAGCTTCAGCGCCTCCTCCGCCTGGACACGCTCGGTGGCATCCCTGCTGATGCCGCGAAAACCGACCAGCTTGCCCTGCTCGTCCAGGATCGGCCTCCCGCTGGTCTCGAGATAGCGGACCGAGCCATCTTTATGCCTGGCGCGAAGTATCAGGCCGGTGACTTCTCTTTGTTCCCTGATGCTCTGCTCCAGCGTCTCTCGCGCAACGTCCCGATCCTCGGCAGTGACGAAATCGAGTCCGCACCTGCCGGTCACTTCGCTGGTCTTGTAGCCCATTACGCGCTCCACGACGGGGTTTGCATATGTGAAGCGCCCCTCCAGGTCAATCTCCCAAACCAGGTCCGAGGTATCCTCCAGCAGCTCGCGGTATCGGGCCTGTGATGCAGCCAGCGATCTCTCCGCCTGCCGCGTCTCGGTGCAGTCCTCGTGCTGAACGACGACGTATTGAACTTGGCCCGCCTCATCCTTTGTCCCGAATAGAAAAGTGCGGAGCACCTTGTGTGTCGGATGCGCAGTGGTTACTTGCTTTACCAGAGAGAAGTCGTAGTCAATGGTGAATTCAGCGTGTCCGCCCTCCTCGAACACGCGCCTGACCCGCGGAGCGAAGCCCTGTTGGACGATTTCCTCATCATTGAAGATATTGTACTTGCCGATGACTTCCGCGTCGCGCTCGACGCCGAAGAGCCTTCTGTTCGCCGCGTTCTCAAATAGAAGTGTGCCGTCCTTGTTTGCGATCCAGGTGCTCAGCGGGCATTCGAGGATAAGCGACCGAAGGATCCTCTGGAAATCCTCCTCGGGCAGGAGGGCGGCTTGTTGTTCTGTTCTTCTCTTGTCCCGGTTCAATTGTGACTACCTCTATCTCGCATCGGTCGCAGTGGCCGGCATCAATACAGTCTACCCACCGGCGGGGTGAAGTCTATCGGCCACAGCCCCCTCACATAGGAACTCCTAAGCCTCCCGCTTGACCGCCAGGAGGGCTATGTCATCCTGAACGCTCCCGCGAGCGAAACGGAGCACAGCCCGGTGTATCGCCTCGACGATTTCCGAAGGCGACGAGAGCCTCGACTCCCGTATCACGCTCATTAGCCTCTCTGCCTCGAATTGCTCGTCATCCCGGCGGGCTTCCGTCACGCCGTCCGTGTAGCATACGAGCACATCCCCGGGGGCTATGCTCGACTCGTATTCTCTATAGTCTATGTCTCCAAATATGCCGAGGGGCGGCTGGTAGTCGGCGCAGGGCAATTCCAGCACCTCACCCGATGCGCGTGCCAGCACGCCGGGTGGGTGACCGGCGTTCGAGTAGAGTATGCGCCCATTCCGCGGATCGAGCAGGCCGCAGAACATCGTGACGAACCCCCAACCGCCCTCGATGCGGGCCAAAGCTCTATTTGTCCTGGTCAGCGCGCGGGCTGGAGCGAGTTCCTCGGATACGAATGCTCGCAAGGTGTACTTCCCCATAGCTGTAAAGGCGGCCGCTTCGAGTCCCTTGCCGGCTACGTCCGCGACGACGAGCGCGATGCGACCGTCCGGCAGCGATATGAAGTCGTAGAAATCCCCGCCCAGGTCTGCCATACCCAGGGCGGCATGGTATTTGGAGGCGAATCTGAAGGCGCCTGCTCTCTCCGGTATGGTTGGCAGGAGGCTGCTCTGAAGGGCCTGGGCGATTCTCAACCACTTCTCGAATGTCTCCGCGTTCTCGATCGCGGTGGCTGCCAGGGCGGCCATGCCCCTGGCTGTCCCTATGGTTACGGGATCGAAATGCGGGTACTCGCCCGGCGTATCCAGGACAGCGAACCCGACGGCATGCCGGCGCCTCACCAGCGGCAGCGCCAGGTAGCCTTTTATGGAGAATCGAGCGACTAGCTCCGGGTCCAGATACGGATCCCTGCTCGCATCGGGGACCAATATGGGGTTGCCAGCGCTCATCGCCTCCTTAGCTTTCATGGCGGCTTCACGCATCGGGATCGAGAGGCCGCGGAAAAGCTCGGGATGCACCAGTCCCCAGCCGGCGGCGCCCACAAGCCTGTTCCCCTTCACCAGGAATATGATGGCTCGCTTGACATGGCAGATCGTTCCGAGGGCGCGCGCCACTATCTCCAACCGCTCGTTCAGGCCCATCGCCACCACCAGCCCCTGGGCTGCCGTGTATAGCGTTGAAGCCCGTTCCGCCTCACGGCGTTTCGATTCGAAGGCCTCGCTTAGCTGCGACGTGCGCACCTGGAGCGCCTTCGCCATTTCGTTGAAGCTCCTGCTCAGGAACTCCATCTCATCTCCTGTGCGGATGTCGCTTCTGGCTTCCAGATTACCTTCGCCGAATGCGCGCGCCGTGCGGGCCAGGTGGAACGCCGGCTTCGACAGACTGTTTCCAAGGTAGATTGCCATGCCGATCATCAGGCCGACGGCCAGTGCGACGGCCGCGCAGCGCGTAAGCGCCTGACCTCGAATGGGCGCAATTATCTTCTCCCTTGGAGTGAAAGCGCCTACCGCCCAGCCGACCTTGCCAATCGGCTCGACCGATCCCATCACCACCTGGCCGTCCGGCATGGTAAGTTCCTCGACGACGACATGCCGGCCCGCGAGCGCATCGCGGATAAAAGGACGCTCGGACCACTGGCGCTGCTCCCAGCTAAGCTCGCACCCGCCCGACGTGAAGATTACGACACCCTTCGAATCCGTGATCACCACCTGGCACGTGTCCACAATGGCGCGAGGAAAGGTCCTCCTCATGGCTTCCTCGTCAATGAGTGATATAACCATGCCCTGAAGCTTGCCCGCGCCGTCTCTGATGCCGGTGGATATCATGAACATGGGCCTGTCGGCGGTCTGGGGCCTGAACACCTCGCTGGTCGTCCAGACCGCGCCTCCCATTATCCTGCGGATGGATGGGTGGCTGGAGATGTTGCAGCCGATCAAGGCCGGCACATTGCTGGCAAAAACGGTCCCTTTGGAATCGGTGACGGCCATGTATACTATTCTGGGAGCGGAACACTTAGCGTGCTCTATGTAAGCAGGGGCTTTGGACCCGGGGTTTCCACTTTCACCCCATAACGCCAGTCCGACGGTGCGCTCTATGGACACTATATCGCCGACAAAATCGGTGCATATACCGGCGACGTCTTTCGCCACTTCCCGCTGGCAATCTATTGCTTCGTGGATATTTTCGTGAAGCCTGGAGATTTGGAGCAGTACGTTCCAGGCAAGGAACGGTACGATTAGGGCGAGACTCGCCAGTACCAGCTTGTCGCGGATGTGTCTGATGCGCAAGGTGCGCCTCCCCGCCCGGAAGAATGAAGGCCGTCTGTCAGGCTTAGAAAAGGAGCATTGATAATGCCGCCAAATGTTCCTACCCGCTTCATAACACGTTTAACCGCAAAGCGGGGTATACCGGCTTTGACCGGCTTTCCGAAGTGGGCTATAATGCAGGTCGAGGGCCTTTTCAATGTCAACTACTGGCAGGCGATTGGGAATAAGCCGCACTGTGGTGCTGCTGGGGGTAGTTAGTCTGCTGACAGATGTGTCGAGCGAGGGCATCTACCCGCTGATACCTCTGTTCCTGACCGACGTTCTCCATGCAAGGGTCCCGGCGGTCGGACTGATAGAGGGGGTCGCAGAGAGCGCCGCCAGCGTGCTGCGGATATTCTCCGGCTGGCTGAGCGACGTATTGGGCAGCCGGAAGTGGATCACCGCGGTGGGTTATGGACTCTCGACCATCAGCAAGCCGCTGTTCGCCCTGGCAACAAGCTGGCAGCAAGTCTTCGGGGTGAGATTTGCGGACAGGGTCGGCAAGGGAGTGAGGGCGGCGCCGCGCGACGCGCTTATCGCGGATGTAACTCCGCCGGAAAGCCGGGGGATATCCTTCGGCTTCCATCGCGCTATGGACACCGCAGGGGCGATTACCGGGCCGCTGCTGGTATTCTGGCTGCTGCGCTCGTTCCACGCGGAATACCGCACGATATTCCTACTGTCGGGGATTCCTGCAATTCTCGGCGTGCTGATCCTGATCGCCGCCGTGCGCGAGCCGGCACGCGAGGCGGTAGATCGGGCAGCCGTACCCTCCCTGCGCCTGAGAAATTTCAGGCGGCCCTTCAAGCTCTTTCTGCTGGTTGCGACAATCTTCTCCCTCGGGAATTTCAGCGACGCATTCCTGATCCTGCGTGCCCGCGATATTGGAATCGGCGCGGCCAAAATTCTGCTCATCTATGTCCTGTTCAATGCTGTGGAGGCCGCTTTATCCACGAGCGCCGGCGCAGTATCCGACCGCCTTGGACGCAGGAACGTCATCCTCGCGGGGTATCTCGTATTCGCTGCCGTCTACGCGGGATTCGGTCTGGCGAGGCGGCCGGCCGATATCTGGATGCTCTTCGCGTTCTACGGGCTTTACCAGGCTCTCACAAGAGGGGTACAAAGTGCGTTTGCGGCTGATCTCGTAAGCGTGGGGATAAGAGGAACAGGGTTGGGCGCGTATCACATGCTGACCGGACTGGCGCTGCTCCCAGCCAGCTTAATTGCGGGTTACCTGTGGGATGCCGTTAACCCATCAGCGCCGTTCTACTTTGGGGCTGGGATAGCTCTGATTGCCGCTCTGCTGCTGGCGGTGCTTTTCCGAGGATCAATCACTTATACCGATACGTAATGCGGCCGCGCGTCAGGTCGTAGGGCGAGAGCTCGACCTGCACCCGGTCGCCGGGCAGTATCCTGATGAAGTGCATTCGCATCTTGCCGGAGACATGCGCCAACACCTCATGCCCGTTGTCCAGCTTGACCTTGAACATGGCGTTCGGCAGCGCCTCCTCAACGACGCCTTCTACTCGGATTCCCTCTTCCTTTTGCATACGTCAGAATCACCTCCTCCGGCGGTCTACTAATCGGCCTCCGATACCTCGACCAGATGGCTCACTTTGCGTATCATGCCTCGAATCTCAGGGCGGTCCGGCTGCTCGACGGCGGCGTTCAGCTTCCGGAGGCCGAGGGCGACCAGCGTCGCCTTCTGCTTCTTGTTGTATCCGATCGGGCTTTTCTTCAGCGTAATTCGGATTCTTTCGCCCATCTCATGCCTCTAGAATCCGCCGCACAAGAATCTACATTCAACAACACCCCACCCATGTCCTCCATGAGACGCGAGAAAGATCGGGCGAGATAACGAAGCACGTGTGACTATGCGTAGACCCGCGTACGAGGCCAGTTAGCTCAGGCAAGATGAGTGATCGCACCAGGATTAGGCCTGCTTTTGTGGAACTGGATAATGACACTCCGATTCTGTAGACGCCTAAGCTGTCCACTGATAGTATTCTTCATAGAATGGCAAGAGAATACCAGAACAAAGCAGGTTCTGTACTTAAGGTCTTCGGCCAGGCAGTGCGTTCACGCCGCGAGAAACTTGGTATTTCTCAAGAGGAACTGGCTGATCGTGCTGGACTGCACAGAACATATATCGGTGATATTGAGCGGGGCAGGCGTAATGTTGCCTTGCGTAACATCTGTCGACTAGCAAGGGCTCTGGAGGTCCCACCAGCCGAGTTGCTCTCTGAGTGCGCGGCTGCAGACGCTGGGGAATAAGCATGCTGCGAAACTTTCCACACCAGGTGAATCAGATACCTAAGCTGCGAGCCGCGCTAGCGATTGCTGGTGACCTAATTGCGACCGGTGAGGACATTTCCGACGACGGGGTTTACGGATACGCATTAGCCCGTGCTAGAGTCTATGGGTTTAGGGGCCTACATGAGCCAAGTCTTGCACAGCTTGAGCAGAGGATCCAGCAGGAGCAGCAAAAGCCGTTGGACACGCAGGGAGCTCGTGCCTTCGCGCGCGATCTCAGGCGTACTTCGTCACTGCTGGGCTTCCTTCGGCAGTCAGACGAAATAATTTGGGAAATCACCGAGACGGGACAGAGAGTGCTTACGCTTGCAGATATTCCTAACCAGGAAGCATTAGCCTTATGGCGGGATGCACTGTTGCGGCTGACCCTCGTGAAGGAAGATGATTATGCTGAGATGCACCCTGCGAGGAATATGTTACGCATCCTTCATACGGTTCCAGGAATTGAGAAGCATTGGCTCGCTTTTGGCCTGGAAATGGCGGATGACTCTCGACAAGAGTTGAAAAGGGTTCTGCAACTCATCACCCGCTTGTCTCTTGATGAGGCTAGAAGGAGGATTTCTGCTAGTGCGTACGGGGTGGCAAACGCGGTCAAGATTCTGCCATCGTTGTTGGAACAAACAGGGCTCATTAGGATTGAGCGTAGTCGCTGTACTCTGACGGCACTAGGTCGAGAGGTGCTCAGCGATCACGTTGTGGAAGTTCTCGAAGCCGCCCCTTCGGCAGCCCAGCGGCGTAGGACACGACGCAGTGTGTATCAGGTCAATACAGGGGCAGACATCCGGGATATTCGAAGGCAGCGCCAGGGAACTCGCACGGGTGAGGAGCAGGTCCATAGTGCCCTGCAGCTAAACGAGCGAACAAATGAGCATCAGGTGCTCGTCCGCAGGCTTATAGATTCGCTACAACACGTTGATAACATTCGCTCATCAGCAGATGCTTATGACATCCTCTGCCAGAGCAATCTGGACCGTGCGCTTCTTCTCGTCGAAGCGAAAACGGTTCGTGGCGACGCGCTTGTGCAAGCCAGAGCAGCGGTAGGACAATTACTGTTCTACGAATACCTCGACGTAATACCTGAGACGGAGGGGACTCCGATTATCAAAGTGGCCGCCTTCGATGAAGAACCAGGCGAGTATATACGCGGTTTTTTGGAATTCTGCGGGGTCCTATGCGTAGTGGTGCTGAGAAGCACCATACTCGTACCCCGGGAGATTGCGGACTACTTCCGATCAGGCTGAGGCCAAGACCCCACAGCCAACCTATTATAGGCTCACAAGGGGAATGGAGGGGATGCTGCCATTTCCACCTGGGCGGCCCGAATCCTTTCCTCTGCGATTTCGATATACTCGGGATTTAGCTCGAATCCCAAGAACATCCGCCCATTTCGTATTGCGCTGACACATTCCGACCCTGACCCAGCGAATGGCACCAAAATAACATCCCCAGGGTTCGAGAAATGGAGTACGATCTTATCGCAAAGTTGAAGTGGTTTTTGCGCCGGGTGCCCCACCTTTTCTCTGGCAAACCTACGACCGGCCAGAGTCGGTATATGCCAAACATCACCACCGTGACGACCTTTGGGGTTCGGCTTCCATACTTTCCCGTTCTTGGTTATCGTATGGCGCAGTCGTTCTTGACTCATATAAGGCTCACGGATCTGGTGGTAGGTGTGGCCCTTTCCTTTCCAAAACCAGAGAATTGGCTCATACGTTGCAGCAGGCGCAGCTGTGTAAGTAGACCAGCCGTTCTCATAGTGCCATATGAACTGGCGACCATATGTTAAACCAAGCTCGTACATGAAGCACTGAAGGTGGCACAGGGAATGATGTATGCCATATACGAAGATCGAGCCACCATTTCTTAGAACCCGCTTGCACTCACGCAACCATAGCTTACTCCAACCAAGCCATTCATCGAAGGTACCCCATGGAACACCATTCCCAAAATCTTTGGGGATGCTATACGGTGGATCGGCAATTATTACATCGATACACTCATCAGGGAGCTCCTTCAGAAGCGTAAGGGAGTCCCCTTGGTATATGGTATTTAACTTTGGAAAGCCACCGAGCCGCATGTTTTATCCCTTCTTCTGGAATATCAAAACGTACTGGTGGTGGATGTTAGGCACGTAAGCAAATGGGTACCCGTATGGAAATATGCGCTTATGAGGCTGATACAGTATGGTGACACCCTTTAGGTGGTAATGCGACCTCTCCAGTCGCTGGGCCAGGTCCGCGTGGAACATAACGTAGCGATCCTTATGTCGGAAGTCGCCGACGATAATACACAGGTAGCGCCTATCGCGTAAAACGCGTGCTGCCTTATGGAAAAACTTAGCCAAGCAATCAAGAAACTCGTCATATGAGTCTATATTGCCAAGATCACGCTGATCGTTGCTATAGCTGGTATCCAGATTGTGAGCGATCCGCTCCTGGCGTGCTTTGTGATCAACCTTTCGCAAAATGTTCCAGTACGGAGGGCTGGTAACAATGAAGTCGAACTCCTCGTCGCGAAAAGACTCGATGAGATGCAGAGCATCCCCTTCAACAATCGTCTGGTTGTGACCATCTGGGAAAAGCCCTCCCAGTTCTGTCCTCAAGCGCTCCATGCCGAGCTGTACGTATATAGGATTGAGGTCAATTCCTACTCCCACGCGGCCTGTTATCGCACACGCCTTTAGAGTAGATGCTACACCGCAAAACGGATCAAGTACCTTACATCCCCTCTTGGTGAAAAAGGATATTAGACGAGCAACATCCTGAAAGGAAAACGGTGCCGGATGCTGACGCTCTATCTGAGCGTCCTTGTGATTCTTGCCAAGGCCTCTTTGTACAAAGACAGACACGGTCTCGGCTACCCATTCACGTGCAGTAAGGTCGTTTAGGGTATTTCTGGGGTCGATATCGTTCTCGCCACGTGAGCTATCGAAAACTGGCATGACTTCCGTCTGCCATGCTGGCAGGAGTTCCATTATGTTATACCCCCTCGCTTCCACTTTGCTGGCAAAAAGAAGACAAAATTGCGGATGACCTGCTTTGTATCCTAGCCACCATTCATTGCGGTCCCCGATGCGATGATTTCCCTTCCGTCCTACAATTATGATAACAACTCATGCCGGAACGTCAACTCTGTGTTGGAGGTCCAGTCTTCTAGGTTGACCGGCAGGCCCTTTCCATTGCTAACCCGCCTTAAGCGTCCTCCTGACGTCACAAGAGTCGCCTCATTGCCCCGGCCGGGAGAGGAGTTATAATATCCGGGTTGACTCAAACCGGTGGCTGGAAACTCGCCATATTCATGTGCATCTACAGTTCGGCACACTCCTCGATAATCCCTCCGCTATTCTCCTGTCCACAGGGAATCCATAAGGAGGGCTAGTCGCTGCCGCCGAATGCCTCCAGCGCCAGCTTGCGGGCGGCGGCTTTGTCGCCGGGTGCGAGTCGGCCTTCGATGACCGCCTCGCATAGGAACTGCTTGATCTCCTTGATTTTCGGCCCGGCTGGAATCTTCAGCAGGCTCATGATCTCCCTGCCGTTCAGCGGGCTTTTCAACTCCTCGACGGGGGTTTTCAGCAGGATACGCTCCATACGCGCCTCAAGCTCGTCGAGGCTCTTCGTCGTTGCGTGCGGCCCGGCGCCGGCTCTGTCCGCCCGCGCCAGCGCCAGCAGGTCGGAGATATCGCCGCCGGCATCGCGCATCAGCCGCTTGACCGCCGCATCCTTCCACTCGCTTCGATACTCGCCGATCCGCATGTGCATCGAAACCAGCCGCGCGACTCTCGATGTCTCGCTCATCGGGAATCGAAGCCGCCTCAGGATCCGGCGGGCGATCTCGGCGCTGAGATCCTCGTGCCCGTAGAAATGCGAATGCCCCTCGCTGTCCAGCGTCTTCGTCCGTGGCTTGCCGACGTCGTGGAATAGTACCGCCAGCCGAAGCGCGAGGTCGGCCTGCGGAGGCAGCGATTCGAGCGAGCGCAGGGTATGCTCCCACACATCGTACACATGCCCGCCGTCTTGCGTGACGCCCTGCATCTCCAGAAGCTCCGGGGCGAATTGCTCCAGGAGACCGGTTTCCTCGAGCATCCGGAGGCCGCGCGCCGACTCGTCGCTCAGCATAATCTTCGCAAACTCGTCCCGTATGCGCTCCTTGCTGATGATCGCCAATCGCCCGGCATCCCGGACAATCGCCTTGTAAGTCTCGTCCTCGACACGAAACCCGAGGCGGACTGCGAACCGGACGGCGCGGAGCATCCTCAGCGGATCGTCGTAGAATGTGGTTGCCGGCTCGGTAGGCGTGCGGATGATTTTCGCTGCTATATCCTCACGGCCCTTCCCGGTTAGATCGAGGATTTCGCCGGTGTGAAGGTTTTCGAGGAGGGTATTAACGGTGAAATCCCGGCGCAGGACGTCATCGTGCAGGCCCGCCAGTTCGACCTCCGGCTTGCGGCTCGTGGGCGCGTAGCTCTCACGCCGGGCGCTTACCAGCTCGACGGTATGCCCCTGGATCGTCACCATCGCCGTGCCGAAGCGTGGGTAGGTCACCGGCCGATGGTCGGCGATGCCCTTGTCGTGTAGAAAACGTGCGAGTTCGAGTGCGTCGCCTTCGATGACGATGTCCACGTCCTCCGTTGGCGGGCGGCCCATAATCTTGTCGCGCACGATCCCACCCACGAGGTAAAGCCGCCCCTCGTAGGGCGTGCCCTGCGTCACTTCCCGAATTTTCTCGATGGCAGGATTCATGTCAGCCGTCACATGTTAATGAGGGGGTCCGATATCGAGTATCGAGCATCCAGTATCCAGTATCAAATCCCAAATCCGCCGCACCGGCATTATAGGCCGCCGCAAGCTGCGCGTCAACAAGGCAGCCCCACGTTTACTGCACATGAATGGTAAACGAACAAACGGCCGCGTCCGCTCGGTTGACGAACGGGAATGAAGCGATTACAATAATCACTGTGCGCCAAAGGCAGGGCCGGCCCTGCCTCGTATCTAAAGCCGACACCCGATGCTACTCTGCGAAGTCGCTACCCGTCCTCCGCAGTCCCGATCAATCGGGACGGAGGGTGGACGTAGCACGAGTATGCACGAGAAGGAGTTCCATATGGCTGGTTCAAAGACGCAAACCTCAGTTAAGAATACGGCCCTAGGTGTAAGCAAGGAAAAACTTGCCGACTACCTTCGCCAGATGTACGAGATACGATTCTTCGAGGAGAAAGTTGCCGAGCTTCTGAAGACCAATGTGATAAAAGGTGCTTCCCACCTCTATGCGGGTGAGGAGGCTGTGGCGGTCGGCGCGATATCAGCCATCACCGAGGACGATGTTATCGCCAGCACGCACCGTGGGCACGGCCACTGCGGAGCTATCGGCAACAAGCATGCCCATACTGAGGAAGAGCGCCAGGAGCACTGGAACAAGATGATGGCCGAGCTGATGGGCAAGGCGACAGGCTACTGCAAGGGGCGCGGCGGCTCGATGCACATCGCCGATGTCCAGAAAGGCAACCTCGGCTCCACAGGCATCGTCGGCGGCAACATCCCGATCGGCACGGGCGCGGCATTGGCGGAGAAGTTCAAAGGCACGAAGAATGTAGTCCTGTGCTTCTTCGGCGACGGAGCCAGCAACACCGGGAGTTTCCACGAGTCCCTCAATATGGGCGCCTCGCTCCTCGGCGGGCTGCCGATTGTATACATATGCGAGAACAACCTCTATGGCATGTCGGTGCCGTTCCACGGAAAGTCCGTGGAGGATGCCGGTCGGGCCTCGAAGATCGAGAACGTCGCCGACCGGGCCTCGGCCTACGGAATTCCCGGCGAAATAGTTGACGGAATGGATATTCTGGCGGTCCGCGAGGCGGTTTTGAAAGCAGCTGACCGCGCCCGCCGGGGCAAGGGACCGACCCTGATCGAGGCGAAGACGTATCGGTGGTTCGGCCACTCGATCAGCGACCAGCGCATCTACCGCACAAAGGAAGAAGAAGCGGATTGGAAGTGCAGGTGCCCGATTCTGCGCTTCCGCACCAAACTCCTGGAAAAGGGCGTCTTCAGCGAGGCGGATCTCGATAAGATGAGGGATGCGGCATCCGAGAGGATCGAGCGTGCGACCAAATTCGCCTTGGGAAGCCCCTACCCGGATGTGAGCGAGCTGTACAACGACGTATACGTGCCCGTTGATGAGGAGCGCCGGGAAGTGGAGAAGCTTCGGGAGAAGCCGCTCGCGCAGCAGATAAATGCAATCGAGGCGGATATCCGGCGCTTCCTCCGCGAGCAGTCCGGCGGCGCGCCCAAGGCGGCCCTGCCGAAGCCTGGCAGGGAGGCCGCCGCGAAGTTCGAGGAAAAATACGGCCTCCCGATAATCACCTACGGCCAGGCGATAGTGGACGCCCAGGCCGAGGAGATGAGGCGCGACGAGCGAGTCTTCGTCATGGGCGAGGATGTCGGCCTCTATGGAGGCGCGTATGCCGCCACACGTGGGCTCTACGCCGAGTTCGGTCCGAACCGCGTGATAGATACGGCAATCTCCGAAGCGGCCATCGCAGGCGCGGCGGCAGGCGCGGCGATGCGCGGCACCCGACCGATCTCCGAGATAATGTATATTGATTTTACGACCATCGCCTCCGATCAGATAATCCACAATATGGCTTACAACCGCTACATGTTTGGCGGAAAGACCAAAGTTCCCACCGTATTGCGCACCGAAGGCGGCGTCGGGAGGTGCATCGCGGCCCACCACTCCGAGAGCCTGGAGGCGTGGTTCGTCCATATCCCTGGACTGTATGTTGTGATGCCCTCGACGCCCTACGATGCCAAGGGCTTGCTGAAGGCGTCCATCCGCGACGACAATCCGGTCGTTTTCATCGAGCACAAAGTCCTCTACAGCGGCGTCATGGGACCCGTTCCGGCGGAGGATTACATCATCCCTCTCGGCGTGGCCGATGTGAAGCGCGAGGGGACGGACGCCACGATAGTGGCTTACTGCCGGATGCTCCACTTCGCCCTGGATGCGGCCTTCGAGCTTGAGAAGGAAGGCATAAACGTCGAGGTCGTTGACCCGCGGACCTTGAACCCGCTGGATGTGGAGACGATAGCCAACTCCGTCCGCAAGACCGGCCGGCTGATCACCGTATCCGAGGGCTATCCCCGCTGCGGCGTGGGCACGGAGATAGTGCGCCAGGTGAGCGAATACCGGTTCCCCGACGGCACGTTGGGATTCGATTACTTCGATGCGCCGCCGGTGATCCTGTCCGGCAAGGACGTCCCGATCCCGATGAGCGAGCCGCTGGAGGATGCCTGCGTCCCGACGCGGGATGACATCGTCCAGGCGGTCAGGTCGGTGTTGTGATCGGGTTTTTGACGGTTAACCATTAGTATTTGGGCCTGACTTGCCACACGGCGGTCGGGCCTTTTCTCTTGCGGGAGGTATTTGCGTAGACCCGTGGAACTTGGCTGTGTAGGCAATATCAGCGGAGGTTCTGTATGTCGGCGCTAACACTTGAATTGAGAATAAGGGGATGCTTGATCGGCTCGGCGATCGGGGCCGAACTGGGCTTTGCCAGGGTTGTTCAGCCGGAGCGGTTCGCGGTCGCACGGCCTGCGGACGTGTTTGACCTGAAGCTGGAGCCCGCGTCGGGCTACCAGGAGCAGCGCGGGCGCATAAACGAAGGTAAAGCGGTTCCGTTCATTGACCTTGGCGTGCGGGCTTATTTGACAAAAGGAGGCAGGGCTACACCCGAGGATTTCGCCGCACTTCTCAAGGGTGATTCTGAATTATCCGGGCCTGTGTTCAAATGGGACGGCATTCACAGCACCCAGGAAGTCCTGAGGGAAGGGATGCACCCAAGGCTGAGCGGGCTGGGTGCTGCCCCGTGCGGCAACATCGCGGCATCGATGCCGGCCGTCGGCGTCTACCACTTCGCCGACCCGGAGTACGCATATCTGGACGGCGTGGAACTCGCCTCGGTTGCCCAGCCGCGTCTCGGGGCGGACTGGGCCGGCCTATGCGCCGCGGCCATCGCCTGCGCGTTCGATCCGGCATCCACCCCGGAAAGCATCACCGATGCAGTGCTCAAGCTCGCCCACCAGAACAACAAGGAGCTGTTCTATCAAACGAATCTCCCGGCGCGGCAGGCCGCATGGTTCATCGAGCATTGCACCGAAGAGCAGTTCGCCGATTGGTGGCTGCGCGTCGGCGGATGCACCGATGCGAGCAAAGAAATGAACTGGATTGCTTACAACCCGGTCAGCTTCGTCCTGCCTCTGCTCAGGCATTTTGCCGATAATGCTCAGAAGCTGATGGCCCTGCTGCTCGCGCCGGGGAACAATGCGGTTTGCATCTCGCCCGTCGTCGCCGGTGCGATCCTTGGCGCTCTTCATGGAGAAGGCGCCTTCCCGCGGGAATGGCGCTCCTGGGCCGAGCCGACTGCATCCGCCTGGTTCCCAATAATGGAGGTAGTCCGGGATCGAGTAAAGAAGGAAAAAGCCGTCATATCCACAATCGAGCGCCTGGAGAAGAAAGAGGAGGGCGAATCGCTGCTGCTCGACAAGATACACGGGTGCATCCTCGCCGGCGCCATCGGGAACGCTATGGGCTCAGTCGTGGAGGGGTGGTTCTACTGGGAGGTGGACGAAAAGCACCCAGGCGGGATCGCCACCATCCTCGATCCACGGCGGCTCGAAGGCGAGGACGATAACCAGTTGGCGATGCTTCTGGTGGAAACGTACCTGGAGCGCGCGGGCCTTCCGGTGATGGCGCGGCATTTCGGCCGCACCTGGCGGGAGCGCATGAATCGGGACCACTTTTACCCGCACTGCATGGGAAATTCCTACGATTTGATATGCCGGGACTGGGATCCGCGGATCACCGGCCATTGGAACGTCGTCACCGGCTCCACGGTCATGTGCATGGAGCCGGTCGGCATCTACCACCTGGCCGACCCGGAGTATGCGATGATTGATGCGGCCGCGATATCCTATATGTATCAGCGGGGGCTGGATGTGACCGCCGCGTCAATCCTTACGGCCGCCGTGGCCGAGGCGTTCAAGCCCGAAGCGACTGTCGAAAGCGTGTGCGACGCAGCATTGGCCGCCGCGCCGAGGGAGAAGCTGAATACATTTGACGAGCGCCCGTTCAACTCCGTCCGCGACTACATCGAAACTTGCCTGGAAATCGCGGACAAGTACAACGATGTTCTGGCCGTCCGCCCGGAGCTTTATGAGAAGTGCCTGCTCTACCACATGATTGATCCTCTGGAGGTGCTGGGCTTCGCGCTTGCTATGTTCAAGATCGCCGGGGGGGATGTCCGGCAGGCGGCGATCGGCGGCACGAATATCGGCCGCGACTCGGATACGATCTCGGGCCGGGCCGCCATGCTCGCAGGCGCACTCAAGGGAGCTACATCCGTCCCCGCGGACTGGATTCAGCTTTTCAAGCCGGAGGTGCTGGAGCGGATCAGGGCCAACGCCGGACGCCTGGCCGATCTAATCTCCGCGAAGAAGTTCGAGCGGCTCAATCACCGCCGGAGGGCGGCAGATGGGGTTAGCTGACGATATAAAATCCCTCGCCTTCGAGATGGGCTTCCATGCGGTCGGGATCACAAGCGCGGAGCCGTTCGCCGAGGCCGAATGCGCCCTGCAAGAGCGTTACGAGCGCGGCCTGCTCGAAGGTTCGGGCTACAACCCGAAAGACATCCACCTGTACACACATCCGCGCGAGACGCTGCTCACAGCCCGGACGATCATCTCGGTTGCACTTTCATATCTCACCGACGATATGGAGGAGCCTGCGACCGGCGCAGGGCCTCGCGGCTGGATGGCGCGCTTCTCCAGGGGCTTGGATTACCACCGGGTCCTCCACGAGCGCCTTTTTGCTCTTGCGGGCTATATTCAAGTGAAGTTGGGCCGCACCGCTGCAATGCTAATGCTTGCCGACACCGGTCCGCTCGTTGACCGCTCCGCCGCCATACGTGCGGGAGTCGGCTCGCGCGGGAAGAACACGTGCGTCTACGCAGGCGAGTACGCCTCATGGGTCGTGCTCGGCGAGCTGATCACCGATCTGGAGCTTGAGCCGGACGAATCCGCACCGCTGGAGATATGCGGCGAGTGCAATAAGTGCGTGGAGGCATGCCCGACCGGCGCGATCTGCGAGCCGTACGTCGTGGACGTCAGGATTTGCCTCTCCCGCGTCACGCAGTCGAAGGGCTTCATCCCCCACAGTCTCCGGGAGAAGCTGGGCACGCGCATCTACGGCTGCGACACCTGCCAGAGCGCCTGCCCGCTGAACGAGAGCGCAAAGCCGGGGAACATAAAGGACTTCCGCCCTTCGCAGGGACTGGGGAAGGACCCGGAGCTCCTGCCTCTATTGAACATCAGCAGGAAGGAGTTCGAGGCGCGTATCGGCCCGACGGCCGCGGGCTGGATCGGGCGAGCAACCTTCCGGCGGAATGTGGCGGTTGCACTGGGAAACATCGGCGACCCGGCGGCGGTTCCGGGGCTTGTGGAGGCGCTATCGGATCCCGAGCCGGTCATTCGGGGGCACGCCGCCTGGGCGCTTGGGAAAATCGGCATGTCGCCCGCCCGCCCGGCTATCGAAAACGCGCTCGCCCGCGAAACCGACGAGCAGGTGGTCGGGGAGATTCGGGAAGCGCTGGACAAGGGAGCCGCGATGCCGCCACGCGGTTGACACCGTTCCCCTACTCCAGGTTCTGCGGCATTTCGGCAAGCCTGGCTGCAAGAAGTCGAGTCTTACCCGCTCGCCAGGTGGAGAGCCTCACGATCTGACCCACCTTGCCCTTTTGGATGGCCTTCGTGACGTCGTTAGCGCCGCTGATCCTCTGCCTGTCAATCGCCGTTATGATGTCGCCCTGCGCGAGGCCGGCCTTTGCCGCCGGACTGCCCGCCTGAATGTCGCAAACCACGGCGCCCTTTTTCCCTTTGTAGCCGTTCTGCCCGTACCAGGCGGCCAGGTCGCCGGCCAGATCGGTAACGATTACGCCGAGATACGGGTGGGAAATCTTGCCCTTCTCGATGAGCTGCTTTATGTTGTCCTTTGCACTGTTGATCGGGATTGCGAATCCGATGCCTATGTTTCCGTGGCCGGGCTCGGTTGAGGAGATAGCCGTATTGATGCCGATGACCTCCCCGTCAATGTTCGCCAGCGCGCCGCCGCTGTTTCCGAGGTTGATCGCGGCATCGGTCTGGATCGCCTCGCTGATCACCCTTCCTTCGTCAACCGGCAGGTTTCTGCGCTTGATCGCGCTGATAACTCCCACGGTCACGGTATTTCCGAAGCCCAAGGGGTTGCCGATCGCAATCGCCCAGTCTCCTACCCGGATGGCATCCGAATCGCCGAGCTTTGCGAACGGGAGATTCCTCGCGTTCACTTTGAGGACCGCGAGATCGGATTGGGCATCCCGGCCGATCAGGTGGCCCTTGAATTTCCTGCCGTCAGCCAGGCGAACCTTTATATCCTGCGCCCCGGCGACCATGTGATTATTCGTGAGAATATAGCCATCCTTGCTGATTACGACGCCGGAGCCCTGGCCCATCAGTATTTGTCTCTGCGGCGGCATAGGAAGGCCGAAGAAGTCCTCGAACGGGTTCGGTACCCGCCGCTCGGCGAGCGTGTCTATGTTCACTACTGCCGGGCCGACCTTGGCGGCGGCATCGGCTATCGGGTTCCCGCCTCTCTTAATAACGGGCGGAGCAGGCTTCCCGCTCAGGACCTGCATCACGGATTCCTTGCCGCCTGGTGTGTAGCCTGCACGAGTAAGAATGTAGGCGCACGCGCCAAACCCCAGCACGAAAACCAGCACGTATGATATGAGCTTCTTCATCGCATGTCTTCCTTCTTGTCCCGGATTGAATTGCCACTCAGCGGGGCATAACGAGTAACAAGTAACGAGTAAAGGCTAAGGCCGCCCCTCACTCATCACTCATCACGCGTCGCCTATCCCGCGATTTCGCGCAGAAGGTTTGCCATCTCGATGGCGGCCTCAGCCGCGTCGAAGCCCTTGTTCCCAATCTTCGTCCCTGCGCGCTCGATCGCCTGCTCTATGGTGTCCGCAGTTATCACGCCGAAAATCGTCGGGACGCCGGTTGAAAGTCCGACCTGCGCGATTCCCTTTGTCACCTCCGCTGCGATGTACTCAAAGTGCGGAGTGGCGCCCCGGATGAGCGCGCCCAGGCAGATCACGGCGTCGTACTTGCCCGACGAAGCCATCTTCTGCGCGACCAGCGGCACCTCGAACGTGCCCGGAACCCGGATAACGGCGATCTCTTCCTCCTTCGCTCCGTGGCGTCCGAGAGCGTCCAACGCCCCCTCGAGCAGCCTCTTGGTAACAAACTCGTTGAACCGACTCACCACTATGCCGAATTTAAGCCCTTCGGCGAGCAGCTTGCCCTCATACACCTTTGCCATGCTTATGTTCCCCCTTGTGCAATAACATGAGCAGCTTCCCCTCACGCATCCAGTATCACGCATTACGCATTACGCAATACGCACTACGCAATACGCACTACGATTCACGTATCCAGCAAATGCCCCAGCTTGTCGCGCTTTGTCTGCAAGTAGCGCAGGCTGGCGCTGTTCGGCTCTACCACGAGCGGCACTCGCTCGACTATCTCAAGATCGTAACCCTCCAGCCCTGCCAGCTTCGACGGGCTGTTGGTCATATATCTGATTTTGCGAACTCCGAGATCAATCAGCACCTGCGCTCCGATGCCGTAGTCCCTGAGATCGGCCGGATAACCAAGGCGCTCGTTCGCCTCGACGGTGTCGAACCCCTCGTCCTGAAGCTCGTAGGCTTTGAGTTTGTTCAGGAGGCCGATGCCGCGCCCTTCTTGATATATGTACAGGAGCACTCCGCGGCCCTCCTCGGCGATCATCGCCATCGCACGCTCGAGCTGGGCGCCGCAGTCACACCTGAGGGAATGCAGGACATCGCCGGTCACGCAACTGGAGTGGATGCGCACGAGAACCGGCTCGCCGCTTGCGACGTCGCCCATGGTGAGGGCGATATAGGGCTTGTCCTCCACATCGGCTTCGTAGGCGAACAATCTGAAGTCGCCGAATTTGGTCGGCAGATGGGTCTTGGCCACGCAGCGGATGAGCTTCTCAGTGCGCCTGCGGTACTTGATCAGGTCGGCGATTGTGGCAATCTTCAGTCCGAATTTCTTCGCCAGCTCCCGAAGCTCCGGCAGGCGGGCCATCGTTCCATCTTCGCTCATGATCTCGCACAGGACGCCGCTCAGATACAGCCCGGCAAGGCGCGCGAGGTCCACAACCGCCTCGGTATGGCCGGCTCGCTTCAGGACGCCGCCCTCACGTGCGGCCAACGGGAATACATGGCCTGGCTTCGCGAGATCGGACGGCCTCGTCGCCGGATCGAGAAAAACCCTTATCGTGTGCGCGCGGTCGAATGCGGATATGCCGGTCGTCGTGCCCCGCACGGCATCAACGCTGACTGCGAATGGAGTGCCCATTTTGGCCGTGTTTCTGTCCACCATCGGGCCGAGGCCGAGTTCCTCAAGGCGCTTCTGGGTGGTTGGGAGGCAGATCAGCCCGCGTCCGTGCTTCGCCATGAAGTTGATGGCTTCCGGGGTGATTCTCTCAGCGGCCATGATGAAGTCGCCTTCGTTCTCCCGGTCCTCATCGTCCACGACGATGAGCATCTTCCCCTCGCGCATGTCCTGTATGGCTTCTTCGATTGAGCAGAATTGGGCCTGCAACGTCCTCCTCCGACTATTCCAAAAAGCCGCTCTCCGACAGCTTATCTAGCAAATACTGGTCGGCGCTGCCAGCGGCCTTACCCGCAAATTTGAATACGTATTTCCCTATTATATCAGTTTCCAGGTTGACGCTGCTACCCACAGCCGCATCGCTCAGGGTGGTGCCGGCGAGCGTATGCGGGATCGCGGCCGCGGTGAACCAGTCCGGTCCAAGCTCTGCGACGGTCAGGCTGATCCCGTCAACGGCTATGGAGCCCTTTTCAACGACGTACTTCATTATTTCCGGCGGTGCTTCGAAGCGGAAGATTGTCTCCCCGCCGGATTTCCGGATTTCCCTGACAGCGCCAACGCCGTCCACATGGCCGAGAACCATGTGCCCGCCGAGCCTGTCGCCGGCGCGCAGAGGCCGCTCCAGGTTCACGGCATCACCCGGCCTCAGACGTCCGAGCGTGGTGCGCCCTACCGTCTCGCGGACGACGTCGAACTTCAGCATGGGCGGCGAGGCCTCGATCGCGGTCAGGCAGGCGCCATTCACGGCTACGCTGTCGCCAGGCTTGACATCGCGCGAGACCTCCGGCGCCTCGACCGCGAGCCTCATCCCGCCCGGCCCAGGCTCCAGCCGGATGACCTTCCCTTTTTCCTCGATCAGACCGGTGAACATCTCATTTGCTCCTCAACCTGGGAGAGCAAGTTGGAAAGACTGTAGACCGTAGACCATAGACAGTAGACAGGAAATGCCTTTCCGGGTCTTTGGTCTATAGTCTATTGTCTACTGTCTCCCCTTCCTTGAAAATCGAATTCCAGTGCAATATCGTCGCCGAAGCGGCGGATTCGCGGCCTGGAAACGCCCAAGGCCTGGCTCATCAGCTCGATGCCTTCGCCCTCGACAGGGCTTTTTGCGCTCCGTCCTCCTACTATCTTCGGCGCGATGAAGATTAAACCCTTGTCAATCAAGCCCAGATCGAGCATCGAGGCGGCAAGCTCGCCTCCGCCCTCGAGAAGCACGCTGTTCAAGCCCCGGTCGGCCAGTTCGACCATCAGAGCGCGGAGGTCAACCCGTCCACCCGCCCAGGCGGGCAGCACGAGCACCCTCGCCCCTGCGTTTCGAAGAGCCTCAACCTTCTCTTCCGGGGCGTTCCGGGTGACGGCGACCAGCGTCTCCGCCTCGGAATCGAGCACCCGCGCATCCGGCGGCAGGGAAGCGCGGCTGTCCACCACGATCCTGAGCGGATTCACATCCCGCTTTGCGCCCTTTGCGCCCTGGCGGTTAGTCAGCCGCGCGGTCAGCTCAGGGTCGTCCGCGAGCGCTGTTCCGATGCCGACGAGCGCCGCATCGTACCTGCTGCGAAGCCGATGGACTTCCTTCCGCGCCCGCTCGCCCGTGATCCAGCGCGAATCGCCCGTGCGAGTTGCAATCTTGCCGTCGAGTGTCATGGCGGCTTTCCACAGGACGAACGGCAGCCCGGTCGTGACCCGCTTGATGTAGGCTTCGTTGAGCTTCCTGGCCTCCGACTCCATGAGGCCGACCTGGACATCTATGCCGGCCGAGCGGAGAATTTCGATTCCCCTGCCGCCGACTTTCGGGTTTGGATCCGCTATCGCCGCGAAGACCCGGCGCACTCCGGAGCGGATAATCGCGTCCGCGCAGGGAGGCGTTCTCCCCTGGTGGCAGCACGGCTCCAGGGTGACGTAGAGATCCGCGCCTTTTGCCAGAGAACCGGCCCGGTCGAGCGCGAAGACCTCGGCGTGCGGCTCGCCGGCCTTTGGGTGGTAGCCTTCACCGACGATTTTGCCGTCACGGACAATGACAGCCCCGACCATCGGGTTGGGGCTGGTTCGTCCGCGCCTTGCAAGCGTCAGCGCCCGCTTCATGAAAACGCTATTCGTCATCGGTATCTTCTTCTCTTGGCTTCGCAATGTCTCGCAGAATTCTCCTCCTGTCCCGGCCGTAACTCAGGCCCACTTGCCTGAGGTCGAGCAAGGCCAGGACGACCAGGCTGAGCGCGAGTCCGATGCAGAAGGTCCAGTACGCCATCGCCGCGAGCGGGCCGCAGCATGCCCTCAGCCAGCGATCGCCGACCAAAATCATCACCATTATGGTAACGAGCAGCGCGGCCGACGCCGCACGCAGGGCCTTCTGCCTGCGCGTCACGACGCTCCTGCCGCCGTGCCAGGCCCGAACCTCCAGGGCCAGGACGGCGATCACCAGAAGGATTCCGATTGCTAACACTATGCGCAGCATTGCCAAGCTCCGATACGCGCAGGGCTAAACCCCCGCGCTAAGTTCACAAACCCCCGCCTGCGGCGGGGCTTGCCTGAGGCTCGGTGTGTTCTTCCTCAGCCATCTTCAGGTGGCTTTGTGCTCTTAGCGTATGGATTCTACCCACACGCACCTCTCCCGAAGATTGTGCATCGCGTCCTCGACGCCGTTCTCAAATAGGAACGACCCGGTCACCAGGACATTCGCCCCGGCGGAGATGACCAGAGTGTACGTGTCCAGGTTGATCCCACCGTCCACGGCGATGTCTATCTCCCGCCCCGACTGATCCACCATGCTCCGGGCGGCGGCGATCTTCGGGAGCATGGAATGGATGAACTCCTGCCCGCCGAAGCCGGGGTTCACGGTCATGATGAGCAGCTCGTCAACGCTATCCAGGACGTTCTCCGCTGCATAAAGAGGGGTGGATGGATTCAGAGCGACCCCGGCTGCGGCGCCGAGCTCCTCGATCTGCTGGATCGTCCTGTGCAGGTGGGCGCATGCCTCGGCGTGGACGACGATGACATCGCAGCCGGCTGTGATGAACTCGTCAAGCAGCGACTCGGGATGCTCGATCATCAAGTGCCCGATGAGCGGCAGCTTTGTTTTATCTCTGATGCTCCCGATCACGGCCGGGCCGAATGTGATGTTCGGAACAAACCGGCCATCCATGATGTCGAGATGGATGCTGTCCGCGCCGGCGGCTGTGACCCGGCGCACTTCCCGCTCCAGATTGCTGAAGTCCGAAGAGAGCAGCGACGGTGAGATCCTTATCGCCATTTGTGCTCCTCGCTGACGAGCTTATCGTCAATGTAGATGCGTATCGTAACTCTATCCCCTGTTCCCTGAACCGTTTGCTCTATGCGGTCGCCGGGGTGCGCGGACCCGGAGTAGGCGACGTTCTCGCCGTAATCGTCTTTGACGACTATTTGGAGCTTCTGGCCTTCAGGGCCTTCCGGCACTGTGAACTTTACATCGAACGACCGAGTCTCACCCGACGAGCCGTAGTTCTCCGCGTCCAACGCTATCTCCTCCGGCTTGGGACCCAGGCTGGAAACCAGGCCGACCAACTGATCGCGCTCCACGCGAGTCCCTGGAGCCAGGGATTGGCTTATGATGCTGCCTGCCGGGATCGTGTCGTTGTATTCCTGCGACACCTCGCCCGGATTCAGGCCGGCATCGCGGATTCGCTCTATAGCCTCATCTTGTGTCGCCCTCACCACATTTGGGGCGACGGCGAACTTCGATCCCTTGCTAATCCACACGTCAACGGACTTCCCGACCTTGATGAACCTGTCGGGAGGTGGATTCGTGAAATAGATTGTGCCGGCAGGATATTCCTCGTTGGGCTGCTCGGACCGGACGGCCAGTTGAATTTTTTTGTCGGCAGCGATGCTCTGCGCCTGATCGAACGTTTTCCCAATCAGGTCCGGGATGCGCACATCGGCGGGCCGCCGGATTATGTAACCGAACATCACGGCCACCCCGACGACGATTATGAGCACGACGACCAGAAGCGTTGTGCGCAGGGCGGACAGGAATACCGGCTCGGCGTACTCCGGTTCGGCGACCTCTTCCTCCGGTTCCGGCGGCGGCTCGGCTGCCTTCTTCTCGGGCTGTGACCACGCTATCGGCTTGGCGAGGTGCAGGGCATCGCGCACGGACTTCAATTCGTTGAGCATGGCCTTCGCCGAACGATGCCTGTCCTGAGTGGCCTTCTGGAGAGCCTTCACGACGCATGCTTCCAGGTTTTTGGGTATGCCGGGGTTCAGCGCCCGGAGGGATGGCACCGGCTCACGCGCGTGCTTTAAGGCGATGGCGATGGGTGTATCGCCGTCGAACGGAATCGCGCCTGTAAGAATCTCAAAAAGCATGATGCCCAGCGAATAGACGTCCGCCGCTGGGGTCGCAGGCTTTCCTTCCGCGACCTCGGGAGCCATATAGTGGATGGATCGCATCATCGCGCTGGTGCGTATGGATTGCGACGATGCGACCGCGTTGCCAACCCAGAAATCGGTAAGCTTGATCTGCCCTTCCGGTGTGACCAGGATGTTTCCTGGGCGCAGATCGCTGTGTACGAAGCCGCGTCGGTGGGTGAAATCCAGCACGTCGCAGATCGCCAAACCGACATCCACCGCAGTAGAGAGGGAAAACGGGGTGCTCCGCCGTATGCGCTCCTTCAAGTCCACACCGCGAACGTATTCCATTATCACGTAGTACGCGCCGTCCTGCTCGCCGCTGTCGTAAACCTCCACGATGCCGGGGTGCGAAACCCCGATCATGGCCTGGGCTTCGACCAGTATCCGCTCGGCGAACATGCGATTCGCCGCATATTGCGGAAGCAGCACCTTTGCGGCTACGGGCCGGTTATCTATCTTGTCATCGCACTTATAAACGGTGAACAGGTTGCCTTCGCCGATCTTTTCCAGCACCTCATAGCGGTGCTTCAGCACAGTGCCAACCAACCTACCACCCCCACGAGCGGCTGTTACCCGTGTCTGCTGGTATAGAATCGGATGCCCCTGTGGAGGCCGATTCCGACGGCCAGATAGAGCATCGCGATATATGCGAACTTGAAATCGAGCTCCCCAAGCGCGGGAGCAAAGTAGCGGCTGAGGTATTGGAGGGCCACAATCACCAGCCACACCGCCGCAATTACCTCAACCGTGTATTTCTTCAGAACGTCCATCGTTGTTCAAACCTGGAACCCTATAGGCCGTCCTGCGCGTCGAGCGCCTTCAGCCAGATTTCGGGCGGGACATCCTCCGCTACGAATGCAGAACCGATCGTGTTCACCAAGGCGACGTGGAGCCGTCCGTGGGCAACCTTTTTGTCGAACCCGGTCGCGGCGACAATATCCTGGTGGCTGATCCCCGAAGGCAGCTTGTACGGCAGCCTGGCCGCCTTCAGTATGCCCGTAATCCGGTCTACCAGGCCAGGGTCGGCCGATCCCATTTCCCGGGCGACCAGCGCAGCAGTCACCATTCCGATTGCAACCGCTTCCCCGTGCTTGTACTTCCGGTAGGCCGTGAGCGATTCAATCGCGTGGCCGACCGTATGGCCGTAATTGAGAATTCGGCGCAGGCCGGACTCGCGCTCATCCCGCCGCACTACGTCGGCCTTGATCTCGCACGACCGCGAGACTGTGTATTCGAGCGCAGCCGGATCCAGGCGTTTGATTGCGCTCAGATTCTGCTCCAGGAATCCAAAGTACTCGCTGTCCCGAATTATGCCGTGTTTGATGACCTCGGCCAGCCCGCACCGGAACTCGCGGCTCGGCAGCGTCCTCAGCGCCGTAACATCAATGAGCACCGCCCTGGGCTGGTGGAAGGCGCCAACCAGATTTTTGCCCCGCGAGAGGTTCACGCCGGTCTTGCCGCCCACGCTGGCATCAACCTGCGCCAGAAGGGAGGTCGGGACCTGCACGAGGTCAACGCCTCGGAGGTACGTCGCCGCGGCGAATCCGGCAATGTCGCCCACGACGCCGCCGCCGAGGCCGATGACTATGCCGCCGCGGTCCAGGCGCTGGTCGAGAAACCTTTCGTAAAGAAACGCGACCGTCCTCAGCGTCTTGCATCTCTCGCCGGCGGGGACGATTGTCACGTAGCCGGAGACCCCCGCGCCTTCAAGGCTTTTGACGAGGCGCCCGGCATAGAGTTCCCCGATCCGGCGGTTCGTCACTATCGCGGCGGACTTGCCCCTGCAGACGGCCGAAATCAGCTCGCCTGCCTGGTCCAGCAAGCCCGACCCAACGTGTATATCGTACCCTCTCTCACCTAGTTCTATACGCAGTTTGCTCATGAAAGGTTGCCTCACATTCCCGATTGCAGGCAGTCCCGCTTATATTGGTCCCGCGTTGGCGGTGGAAATCTTTTCCACCGCCGGAGACCAGTCTCGGTCGAGGGAAAAGATTTCCCTCGACAACCAATTGGGGTGTGCATGTCTCAGGGCGGCACAGGCGCCGCCCCTACATTCAGATTCACGCTATTCCCCTGGACCCCTGGATCCCCCGACCCCTGGATCCCTTTGCCCCTATTTCCACTTATGCTCGAACTTCTGGAGGCTGTCGTAGCCGCGCCACATCATCAGGTGGTCAACTATCGTGATCGCCGTCATAGCCTCCGCCACAGCAACTATCCTGGCCGCGATGGTCGGATCGCGCCGGGTGATCGCGCCCAGGGTCGCCTCTTCCATCTTCGCCATGTCAACGGTTTGCTGCGGGATGGAGACGGTCGCGGTCGGCTTCACGGCGATTCGCAGTACGAGGTCCTCGCCGCTCGTGATGCCGCCGAGGAATCCGCCGGCCCTGTTGGTTTTGAACCGAACTTTGCCGTTTTCGAGATATGGGAGATCGTTGCACTCGGAGCCCTTCATCCTGGCGGCGGCGAATCCCGCGCCGATCTCAACGCCTTTCACCGCGCCGATGCTCATCAGGCCGTGGGCGAGGCACGCGCTCAGCTTGTCGAAAACAGGCTCGCCAAGCCCGGCGGGCACTCCACGCGCGATAACCTCCACTATGCCGCCCGCTGTATCGCCCTCGTCTTTAATCTCAAGGACGCGGGCGATCATCTTCTCCGCCGCTTCCAGGTCCGGGCAGTTGATGATGTTCTTGCCCAGATTGGCCTCGATCTCCTCGAAGCTCATCTCCCTCGCGGCGATGCCGGCGCACTCCTTAACGTAGCCGAGCACCTTGATGTTCTCGGTCGCCAGGATTTTCTTGGCGAGGGCGCCGGCGGCCACGCGCATGCAGGTCTCACGGCCGCTCGCACGTCCAGCGCCGCACCAGTCGGCGTACTCTCCATATTTGACGAAGAATGTGTACTCCGCGTGCCCCGGGCGGATCAGGTCCTTCACCCGGCGGTACTGCTCCACGTGGATGTCCTGCCTGTCAACGTTATAGACGATCATGCCCACGGGCGCGCCGGTGGTTTTTCCACCCATCACGCCGGCGACGATCTTGACCCGGTCGGTTTCCTGCCGGGGCGAATCTATCGGCGACGTTCCCGGGCGGCGGCGATCGAGTTCCGCCTGGATGTCGGCATCGCAGAGGTCCATACCCGCCGGCACGCCGTCAACAATCACCATGAGCGCGTCGCCGTACGACTCGCCGCACGCGGTGACTCTGAAAACTCGTCCATACGTATTGCCTAGCAAGTGATTCCTCCTCTTATGCTGAACCGCCAAGACACAAAGAACGCCAAGGGGTCCGGGGTTTTCAAGTGTCCGTCGCTACTGCTCGTCTCCAAAGTAGTCTAAATCAACCTTGCAGACAGGGTATCTTGCCACCTCCGCAACGCCTATGCCATGTTCTACCATCAGGTTTGCCAGTTGAAGACCATCAATGAGGATTATCCGTTTCTCGATCCTCTCCACATAGTCAAGCGCGTCCGGCGAGAACTGGGATGTAGTGATTAGGACTCCCTTTCTCGCTCTTTGCCCTTCTAGGCTACCTGCGAAGGCCTGAACCACCGGCCTGCCCACTGTGTTTTGCCACCTCTTCGCCTGGATGTACAGCACATCCAGTCCCAGCTTGTCCTCCTTGATGATCCCATCAATGCCGCCATCGCCGCTCTGTCCGACGGCACGCCCCGCGTCGCGTCTAGAGCCACCGTAACCCATGGCCACCAGCAAATCTACAACCAGTCGCTCGAAGAAGCTGGGGGAGCAGGCTGCTACGCGTTGCAGAAGCTCTACCGCCAGCTCCTCGCGGAGCTTCTGATAGCTTCCCTCAAGGGCCTCCTCGGGGGTTTGCACGGCAGTGGCTGGCTTACTGGTCGGCTCCTTCCGGCTTGAAGATCGTATAGCCTGGAATTCCGGAAACCGCATCAGGAACTTTATGTCGATCTTGGCTGGCGGTGATTCCAGAATCCCTGACCCACGCGGCGTTACTCGGAAGGACCCGCGGTCCGCTGCTTGAATAAGTCCTGCCATTTTCAGGTAGGCTATTGCCCAGCGTACGCGGTTGGCGAACCTGGCCTCTCTGCCGCTCGGTAGCATCTCCCTGAGTTCGAATTGTTGAAGCTTGAACTCCCTGGCCAGGTACTCGATGGATTCGGATGAGGTGTGATTGGAACCATCGCCAGCTAACCGAAGCAACGGAAGCATTATAGTTTGGAAATCGGGTATCGGCAACTCACTCACCCCCAAAGTTCTGTTCGGATTCGGACATGCCGTCTTGCTCTGCTTAGCCAGAAGCGGTAACAGGCAACATTCGCATTCTGGATTAACGCATCCTGTCTATCCCTGTGCGTTCCATATCATGCTGTTGCCATCGCCGCTCCCGCGCTCTGCATCAACTCGACAAAGCTGGGAAAAGTGACATTCACTGCCTCGGCGGTGTCAACCTCCGTCCGCCCATCACACGCCAGTCCGGCGACGGCAAGCGCCATCACGACGCGGTGATCCGAATGGCCGTTTAATCTCGCCGCGTGAAGCTGCGTCCCCTCGATCACAAGGCCGTCCGGGAGTTCCTCGACCTTTCCGCCCATCTTGGTCAGCTCTTCGCGCATCACCCGGATGCGGTCTGTCTCCTTCAGCCGCGCCTGGGGCACGTTCACGAGCCGCGTAACGCCATCGGCAAAACATGCCGTCACCGCCATCGCGGGCAAGGCGTCGGGCGTGCCGCCGAGGTCGAACTCGCCTGCGGTGAGCTTGTCGAACCCGCCTGCGGTGATCCTGATTCCATTCGAGAGCTGCTCGATCCGGGCGCCCATTTCCTTCAGCATGTCCACGACCGCCTTATCCCCCTGGGAATCGTCCATGTCCAGTCCGAGAAGCGTCAACTCCGAGCCGGTGATCGCCGCCGCGCAGAGGAAGAAAGTCGCGGACGAGAAGTCGCCCGGGATGCCCTTGTCGAACGCCCGATATCCCTGGCCGCCGGGCACGTAGAACCGCTCGAAGCCATCGCGCTCGTACCGAATGCCCTGTTCGTCCAACCATCCAAGCGTCATTTCTATAAACGGCTTCTCAACCGCGTTGCTTACCAGGATTTCAGCGTCTCCGGCGGCAAGCCCCGCCGACGGCGGGGCAAGCGGGCAGTTGAGAAGCAGGCTGGTCAGGTACTGCGAAGTCTTGCTCCCGTCGAGGTGCGTTCGGCCGCCGCGCATCGGGCCTCGGATCGCCAGGGGAGGCCTGCCGTCCCCGCGAGTCGAAAATGCTTCCGCCCCCAAATCGTTCAGGGCATCCAGGAGCGGGCCGGCCGGGCGGCTCCTGATCTGGTCGTCGCCGGTGAGGACGCTCCAGCCATCAACGAGCGCGGCCGTGCCCATCGCTATGTAGAGCGAGGTGCCGGAGTTGCCCGCGTCGAGGACATCGTCTGGGACAGCCGGCGCGCCGCCAGTGCCTTGGATTACCCAACCTTCGCCGACTGTGATGGATGCGCCGAACTTGCGGTAGATGTCCACCGCCGACAGCGTGTCGGAAGAAGCGAGGGGATCCGCGACGTGCGAGATGCCGGACGCGAACGAGCCGATTGCCACTGCGCGTATGGTGTGCGACTTCGAGCCCGGGATGCGCACCCGCCCGGACAATTGAGATTTCTCGACCGCCAGGATCACGTACTTCGCGCCTCCGTGGGATGCAGACGGCTGCTCCAGTGTAGGGGCAGTATAGCTGAAATGAGCGCGCGGTGTCAAACGTGGGCGGCGCAGGTTAGCCCAGCTTGTACTGGAATACCAGGAACACCAGGAAGCCGAAGAGGAAGCTCCAGGTCGCCTCCAGCTCGTACCCGTGGCTGTGGCTTTCGGGGAGCAGGTCGTGCGAGACTGCGTAGAGCATCGCGCCAGCCGCCAGTCCGAATGCGAAAGGCAGCACGCCCGCCACGTATCGAACCAGAGCGAATCCTGCAACCGCCGCGACAGGCTCCATCAGGCCGGACGCCGTTGCCAGGAGCACGCTTCGCCTGCGACGGACACCGCCTGCTATCAGCGGCGCGGCCACTGCCGTGCCCTCCGGGATGTTCTGCAGAGCGATGGCCAGCGCGAGGATAAGGCCGAGGCCGGGTTTCCCCGACGCATAGCCCGTCCCGACCGCGAAACCCTCGGGGATATTGTGCAAGGCTATTGTGCCCGCCATAAGAAAGCCCTGGTGAACGAACCGGCTCGGGGGAGGCTGTCCAGCCTTGCGGAACAGCTCCGGCAGGTGCATGTCGAATGCGAATACGACCAGCGCGCCAACCAGGAACCCGATGATCACGCGCCAGAGGCCGCCAGCGTCAATTCCGGGGCGTATCAGTCCCAAAATAGAGGCCGAAGTCATCACCCCGGCGGCAAACCCGATCATGGAGTCGAACATCCGCATGGATACGCGCCTGAACAAGAGCAGCGCGGCCGCACCCAATCCGGTTGCTAGACCTGCTATGAGACTGGCCGTGAATGCTTCAAGCATTTACCCTCCCTGCTAACACCTTCCTTCGCTCAATCAGCACGTCCCACAGGGGAGAATATAGACCGTAGACCGTAGACCCGGAAAGCCCTGCCGTCTGTTGCCTACTGTCTACAGTCTATTGTCTTCTCCGGCCGCAGGGGTGAGTGCGCAAAGCCCTCGACAATCCTTTGCCCTGATATTAATCTCCTGCCTGCGTGAACTTGCACGGTTGGCCGGCCTGATCGGTGATGCGAAGGCACGCCTCCCAATCGCCGCCGCCCTGGTTAACTTTCAGAAGGAACTTGTTGACGCCGGCCTGGAGATGAGCCGCTACCGTGTCCTGGTCAACAAAGAACTTGCGGCCGCCTGGCGAAGTATGTACAAGTTGGCCGTTGAGCCAGACCTTCATGGCATCGTCACTGCCCATCTCGAGCACGACATCCTGAGCTTCGGGAACGGTGACCAGCGCGTAGAGGTACGCCGTGACGTTCTCATCCGGCTTCATCAACCGGCGAAGGTTCACCACGCAGTCGTCGCTTATGCCCAGCGGATGATAATAGGTCCAGCGAAACTCTCCGCCCTCTGTCCGAACGGGCGCGGCCGTATCAACGCTTTCCTCCGGCGGCCAGACCTTATCAATGTCGTTGCCGGGCAGCGGCCCGCAAAGCCACCACTGGGTCACAAAGCCCTTCTCGTGAGCCAGGCTGTAGCCAACGCCCAGCTTCCACAACTGCTGGACGGCGGCATCCCGGACTTCACGCTGTGGGTCAAGGGAGATGATGGTGCGGAGCATCTCAATCGCCCGGTCTTTGCTCGTCTCGGCCAGCGCCAGCCTCAGGTAGGTAAAAAACGCAGCCGGGCGAACGAGGCTCGACCCCATGCGGGCAACCTCCAGCAGCGTGGATTCCATCTCCGGAGACGCCGTGATTTCCTCTTGCAGATCCCAGGCGGCCACGCGCACCTCGGGATTCGGGTCCTTCGCGGCAGCGGCAACCAGCGCCACCGCTTTCGGGTCTTGCCGTCCTCTCAGTGCGCGCAGAAGAATGATTTTGTCGGGCGACTGTGCCTTCCTGAGCGCACGCTCGACTGCGACCGAGACGTCCTTATCGGGCATCATCGCGAGGCTTTCGGAGGCCGCGGTGCGGAAGTTTGGGTTGGGATCGGTGACATACGGCAGCAGGAGGTTGACCGCCTTCGCCCCACGCGCCCACCTGAGTCCATTCAGCGCTGCACAGCGAAGGGCAGAGTCGGAGGTCATCTCGAGCACGCGGGCATAGATTCCGACCGCCTGATCCACAAGGCTGTCCGCGACGGAGCGTACACTGCTGAACCGTGCCTGCTCGGCCGTCCTGTCCGCCAGTTGGAGGTAGGCGGCAAGGGCGGCGCGCCGGGCAAAGGCCGATCCCTTGTTGAGAGCAGCGGCAATGACAGGCTCAGCCCTGAGGTCGCCGATCGAACCCAGCGCCTCGACCGCCGCCATTCGAATGGCCTTGTCACCACTCTTGGCCTCCTTAATCAGAGCCGGCACGGACTTGGTGTCCCGTATAAACCCCAGCGCCTGAATGATGCCCACGCGAATCGCCCCTTTTGCCTTCGGGAGCGCCTCACACAGGGCCTTGATTGCTGCGGGACTTCGATTGGCTACCAGGGCCTGTCGGGCCGGCTCGGCAAGTTCGTCGTTCGCGAGGCATTCGGCTAGCGCCGCCACGGATTCATTTCCGCCGGTGATCTGGAGCTGGCTGATGAGGAAACACTTGACCTCGGTCGGCCGATCTGCCTTCAGTTGAGCGCAGAGCGCCTGGTTAAAGGCACGCCGCTGGGAAGCCGCGCCGGGACGTGCGACATAGACCGCCAGCCCGTGGAGCACTCGGCGCACATTGGCATCGTCGCCCTTGCCGGCTTCGACCAGCATACCGGTTAATTGCTCAATCACCTCGGGGCCGGAAGCAGCCAACCGCCGGATAGCCTGTTTGCTCGCGTCAATGGCGAGATCGTCTCCGGCGGCCTGTGCCAATATCTGGGGTATATCTGGTTCCGCATCCGCGGCTCGAGCAACGGGCTGCATCAAAATCGCCACGGCGAGGAACGCCAGAAATGCAAGTCGGTTTACCTGACGCATGTGTGTCTCCTTTCAGTATCAAGCCCAAATCGCGGTTCGCTCACAGGCGCCAGGGCGCCCGCATGGGTATGTTGACAAACCGGTTCGCCTCCTCGTCGCCGATGAAGCGTTCCCTGACCGGATCCCACCGCAGCTTGCGGCCAAGGCGGATCGCCAGGTTGCCCAGGTGAAGGATAGTCGCTGCGCGGTGAGCGACCTCGGCGTTTCCTCCCGGCTGCTCGCGCGTCCGCAGGGCGGTGTCGAAGTCAACCAGCGTCGGCGGATCGGGAAACCTCGACAGCTCTTCAAGGAGGCCGGGCGGGTCGGCCGTATCGTTGTCGTATACCTTGCCCTTGGGCCCTTCGATGAACGGAGCGCCTTCGGGTTCGCTCTCATCGCCCCACTCGCCGCTGGTGCAGCGGACCATCGTGCCGTCGGCGAACTTGTAGGTGATGGATCCCCAAAGGCCGATGGCGTCCGGGTGCGCGGGCCACGGCGCTTTCGCCTCAATCTCCACCGGACCGGTGTTATCCGCGCCGATGATGTACTGGACAGGATCGAAGTAGTGGGCGCCCATGTCGGCGAATCCACCGCCGTCGTAGTCCCAATAGCCCCGGAAGCTCCCGTGGCAGCGGTGGCGGTGGAAGGGCTTCCACGGCGCCGGGCCGAGCCACATATCCCAATCCAGGTCCTCCGGCGGCGACTGCGGCTCGAGGTCCGTCCGGCCGCTCCACATTTTGACTTTCCAGTCGTATTTCGGGCGGGACATGCGCACGATGAGGGGCGAACCCAGCAACCCGCTTATCACCAGCTTGCGCAAATTCCTGGCGCTGTATCGCCCGAAAGTGCCGATTTGGAATACCCGTCCATAGCGCTTGGCCGCATCCACGACGGCACGGCCCTCGTGGATGAACTTGGTCATCGGCTTCTCGCAATACACGTCCTTGCCGGCCTGCATTGCATGGATCGCAATGAGCGCGTGCCAGTGTGGCGGCGTGGCGATGTAAACCACGTCAATGTCCTTGCGGTCCAGTACATACCGGTAATCTGTGTAAGCCTTGCACTCCTGCCCGGCTGTCTCGATGGCCTTATCCAGATGCTTGCGGTCCACATCGCAGACGGCCAGCGCCGTCGTTGGACGCTTCGCCTGATTTATCCCCACGAAGCACATTCCCCGGCTGCCTGTCCCGATGACCGCCCGATTTATGACCTCGCTGGGCGGAGTTTGGCCGGGGCCGCCAAGCACATGGCGGGGCACAACGAGCGGAAAAGCCAGGCTCCCGGCGACACCGATTGACCCGCGGATGAACTGCCGTCGGGAGATACCCTTCTTCTCGGACATAACCTACCTCCTGGCCGGTCGGCTGGGAACATTGAACGGCGATTCAGCCTCCCGGTTACAAAACCTCTTTCAAGCCTTAGGCCCTATTTTAACCCGGTTGCTCGCCGGGCGTCAACTGGGATTAACCGGGGAGGAGTATTGGAGCAATGGAGTGATGGAGTGGTGTGCAAAGGTTTCAAGTTGCAAGTTCCAGGTTTCAGGTGCAAGCTCGAATGTAGGGGCGGCCCTCCGTGGCCGCCCGGTCTCCTCATTCTGCAGGCTCCGGCATCTTCTGGGAAAGGGCTTCCAGGAAGCCTGGGTGAGGATTGCCGCCGTACTTCCGGCACAGGCGCACCTCCTCCCACGCCTCGGCATAGTTTCCCTTGAAGTATAGCGCGACCGCCAGGTTGTTGTGCGCCGTGGCGAGGTCCGGCTTAAGGCGTATGGCCTCCCGGTATTCCCGTATCGCTTCGTCAATCATGCCCTGGTTCTTCAGCGCGAGTCCCAGATTGACGTGCGCTTCGACAAAATCGCGGTTGATGCGGATAGCCTCGCGGTATTCCCGAATGGCTGCGTCGAGCTTGCCCTTGCCCTCAAGCGCGACACCGCGGTTGTAGTGCATCTCTGCGAGATTCGGCGTGCAGCGGGCGGCCGCCTCGCGCTCACGTTTTGCCTCATCCGCCCTGCCCATCTTCTCCAGGGCTGCGGCC
>Ga0315289_10001264_pt1 | contig 39598 bp, 37 predicted proteins | sample YL17G11_40_MG_FD_203452 | JGI IMG/M metagenome (GOLD analysis project Ga0315289, IMG submission 203452) | Sediment microbial communities from Yellowstone Lake, YNP, Wyoming, USA - YL17G11_40 | ecosystem: Environmental > Aquatic > Freshwater > Lake > Sediment | place: USA: Wyoming | collected... | reverse complement strand
CTGCCGCTGGAGGATGACCTGCTGGCGGGGGCTCAGGCGGGGCTCGATCCCCAACAGGAGATGGAACGCAAGCAGCTCCGCTGGGATCTTACTCGCGCCATCGCAGGGCTATCGGCCAAGCTGCGAGCCACCCTGGTGTTACACGATATCGAGGGGCTGACGCACGAGGAAATAGGGCGCATCGTGGGCTGCTCGGTGGGGACGACCAAGTCGCGGCTGTTTCGCGCCCGCGAGGAAATGCGGCGGCAGCTGGAGCAACGGGCGGAAGGATCGAAACCGTGAAGTGTGAACGCGCCAGACGGCTGGTGGAAGACATCATCTTCGCGAGTGAGGGAGAGGCTTCGCCCCGCGATGATGTGGGCATCGCGCCCGCGCTCGAGGAGCACCTGTGGTCGTGCGCGCGGTGTCGCGCCGCGATGAGAGAGCTGAGGATTCTACGCTCTCAGCTTCACGCTTTGGGCCACCGGCGCGCCCCCCAAGACCTTCTGCCGCGCGCGATGAGGGCGGTGCGCCTGGACTGGCGGCACCGCTCCGCCATGCGGCGGACCTCGGTTCACCTGCGCCGCGCGCTGGTGGCGGGAGCGGCAGCGGTGGTCATCGCCGCCGCCGGCGCCTACCTGGCCGGACACCGAACATCGAACCTCGCTGCCGGCAGCAGCGTCACCGCGAACGTCGCGCCGCTGGTAATGGAGTACGCCGATTTTCGCAGCGCCCAGCCGTTCGGTGACCGCGACGGTATGACATTGGCAGCGACACAGACGGCGGAGGGACCGCGGCGGTGAGCCTTCCGACGCGAGCCCTGCTCGCCAGCGCCGCGGTCGCCCTCGCGGGGGTCATTGCGCAGGGGGCGCCGAGCGGGGAGGAGCTGCTGCGACACAGTGAACAGGCGGAACGCAGCCACAACTATCGCGGCCTGCGCGTCACGCGCATGTCGTTGCCTCGCCGCACCGTCACCGCGGAAGCCCGGGTAGTCCACCGCCGTCCGGCCACTACACGCGTCGAGTATCTCTCGCCTCGCTCCCTCGCAGGTACGGTCCTACTTCAGATGGGGCCCGAGCGCTGGCACTGGTCGCCGCGCGGCCGACGATGGCGGCGCGTTAGCGGGCCGGCCGAGGTTGAGGCGCTCGAACTGATGCTGCGCAACTATGATTCACGCCCGGTCCCGGGCGCGCGTGTCGCCCGCCGCGATTGCGTCCTGCTGCTGGTCAATCCCAAGCATGAGGGCAATCCCCGCAAGCGCCTGTGGATGGACCGCGCCACCGGCCTCTGCCTGCGCTCCGACCTGCTCAACTGGAAGCAGGACGAGATCAGCGTCTCGGTGTTCAAGGAGATCGAGATAGACCCCGACCTCTCTGGTGAATCGCAGAAGCTGACACCGCCGGCGTCGGCTCCGCGCCGGCCGCCGGGGACGCTTGCCTTTAAGCCCGGCTACCCGCGTTACCTGCCCGTGGGCTATGTGTTCGTCGGCACCGACGTCATCCCCATTGGCCGGTATCGCGCCGCCCACCTGCGCTACAGCGACGGCCTCAACACCATCTCACTGTTCCAGGCCCCCGCCGCCGCTTTCGCGCAGCGAACGCCTTTTGCAGACGTGGGGCTGTCTTTCACTCAGCTCATGACCTGGCGTCGCGGCAACCTGGCCTACGCGATTATGGGCGACCTTAACCCCGGCGAGCTGCGCCGCGTGGCGGACTCGATAGCGCCAACCGCCTCCCGCCAGCGCTAACCCTCATAACGTCACGCGGTCCTTGATGTCGGCAAAGCGCTTGGGCCCGATGCCGGGCACCTCCATCAACTGCTCGACTCTGGTGAAGCCTTGCCCGGTCTCAGCTTTGAGGCGCCCGCGGTACTCGACGATCCGGCGAGCGTAGGCGGGGCCGATGCCCGGCAGTTGATCGAGCTGCTCGACGCCCGCGCGGTTGAGGTTGATCTTTGCCCCAATGTTGGGCGCTGACGCCGGCAGCTTCTGCGGCGGCTTTGCTGGTGATGCGCCCGCGGTCTCCGGCGCGATCGGTTTCCCGCGCGCCGGGATGTATATTTGCTGTCCGTCCACGGCTTCCGCAGCGAGGTTAAGCGCGTTCAGATCGGCCTTCGTCGTTGGCCCCCCGGCGAGCCGGATAACCTCGTGCACGCGGGTGCCGGCGGCCACGGCGTACAGCCCCGGCTTGCCCACCTCGCCGCAGACCTGAACAGTCACTTTCTCGCCCGAAGACGCCGCAGGTACGTCGGCGAAAAAGGGCTCGGTCGGCGCGACCGCTCGCGAGCCGGCCCACCACATGGCCGCTGCCGCCCCGACCAGCGCGGCGAGCAGCAGCACCAGCGCAACTTGTTCGCGTCGCGAAAAGAAAAACATACGCTCACTCGAAACGCGTCGCCCGACCGCGGCGGGGGACTTCAGCGGCTAGCTGCCGCCCGCGCCCCCCCCCCGCCGTATTTCACGAATGCGCGGCAGGCGTGGTCCTGCCATTCGGGCCGGACGCCGATGGCCTCGTTGGAGCCGTAGTATCCGGCGACAAAGCCGGCCCATCTTCCGTCGCGGCCGAAGCCGCCCAGCTTGTTTACCAGTTCCCGCGCAAAGGAGTCTATCAGATCAAGGTTGCCCGTCGGGAGCACGCGCTGAATGTCCACCGGGCACCAGAAGTTGACGCGCCCGCCGAAATGCTCTGCCAGCCGCTGGATGTCGAACAGCCCGGGCTGGTCGAGCTGGAGCACGGCGATGCCGCACTCGATAAGGTCGGGGATAATGTCCCAGATGCAGCCGCAGGAATGCATCCAGACCCGAAGGCCGCGCTGCCGCGCCGCCGCGCATAGGCGCGCGAAATCGGGCTTGAAAAGCTCGCGCCACATCGTCGGGCTCACCAGCAGCCGCTCCTGGGTGCCCCAGTCCTCGCAGAACATGAGGCCATCAGCGTCCACCCGCGCCCAGTTGTCCATGCAGCCGACGAGAAGCTCCACCACGCGGTCGGCCAGCCGGCGCACCTGGCGCGGATACAGCAGCAGGTCGGCGAGGAAGATATCCATGCGCCGCAGGTAGCGCATGATGGCAAAAGGAAAGCCGGGCAAGCTGCCCATGCGGTAGCGCTCGGGGTGCTCGGCGAAGCGCTCTCTTGCTTTCGCATACTGCTGCGGGTCATCAAAGGTGGGCATGACGTAGGACTCGAGGTCCGCCCAGTCCTGGAGCGCGCCCTCGGCCACCTCGCCGTGGGTGACATTGTTGAGGCGCGCCCAGGTGTTGCCCCATTCGTCCTTCCAGCGCGTCTCGCGCTCGATGTTCCACGTCTGGCTCGACTGCCAGTCAGGGGCCGGCTCAATGCCGGCGGAGATGAAGTCATTGGGGTAGGAACCGGGCAGGGACATCGGGATGCGCGGCGCCCCATCGAATGAAAGCGACCTGAGCACGATCTCCCGACTTTGCATTGCTCGTTCCATCTGGCGGTCGGGCTCCAGGGCCGGAGCCGCGAGCTACGACAGCAGTTCCTCCGCGCGGATGCGCAGCTCCATGGGCGGGCAGGCGTAGATCGCCGCCAACCGCCCTTCGACGATAAGCCGATCGCGAAGCCGCTTGACCCCAAGCGATGCAAGCGCGCAATCTCCCACCAGCACCACCCGCCCTGGAATATCATCCGGCGCCTCGACGCCCTTGCCAATGATTAGGGTCAGCGGGCGCTCGGGGCTGAGCTGGCCCGCCGCCGCCAGGCTCTCCAGCCCTCGCCGCGTGTAGTATGCGCAAGCGCGGCAGTAGTCTCCCGCGCAAACGGTCAGCCCTGGGAATCTCGCGGGCGAAAGCTCGAGGTCCGGCCGCGCGAATTCACGGCGGACCTCATCCAAGCCGGGGCCCCGAATGTCAATGCGGCGCAGGTCGGCGACACCAAGGCCGCGCTCCGCCGCGATGCGCGTAGTGTCAACCTCCAGCGGATCGAAACCCATGACATAGCCGGCGGCGGCGTCGAGGGCCACCGGGTCGGCGCTGGCGAGGATCAAGCCCATCTCCACCGGGCTGCCGCTCGCCGCGTGATCGCCCTCCTGGGCGAGCAGGCCATCGAGGATGTTGAGCGCGGGGGGCTTGATTAGCAAGAGATCGGTCAGCTTGCGCGGCAAGTGATAATCGCGGTAGCTGTGGGAGCAGGCTTTATCAAAATCGGAGATGATGCCGTGCAGGTTCTTAATCGCCAGCGTCACCAGCGTCAGGCTGTGCACCTTCATCACCGGCAGGTTGATGACCACATCAGCCTCGAGTATGGTGCGGGCGACGTTGGCGCGGTGCAGCAAATCGGCTTGCGGCAATTCCACCTCGACGAACTCGTCCTCTTCCAGCGCCACGAACGCAATCCCGGCGGCGTCGAGAGCCGCGGCCATCCCGCTGGCTCGCGCGCAGGCGCGCGTGGTGTTGTCTGCGGAGCGGAAGCGCGCGGTTGAAAGGCTGCGGCCCTCAGCGACAATGACCTCACCCGCGCCCGCCTCGCGCGCGATCTCGGCGGCGGCGACCACGACGCGCGGGTCGGTCGTGGCCGGCGCAGGATAGGGCGCGAAGATATTCGGCTTGAGAACGACCCTCGCCCCGGGCGGGAAGACCGCGCGCAAATCGCCGGCGGCGCTCACCGCAGCGCGCACTGCCTGTCGCACCGAGTCGTTGTCATGGCGGTCCGCGCGCGCGAGGGTAACCACCGGCCGCGGATGTGCCGAGTCCTTCTTCATTGCGGCTTGACGAAATCTATGCCAGCCGGCCGCGCGCGAAACCAGGTGGCGCGAATGCTGGAGCCGGCGCCTTCCTCGTAATAGACGCAGAATATGACGCCGTCGGGCAGCTCCACCATGCTCGGATAGGCGCCCCCGACGTTATCAATGACAAACGGCCCGTTCCAGGTTGCGCCAAGGTCGGTCGAGATGTGCAGCGCGGTGTGGGGCAGGCGATGGGCGCACAGCAGCAGCCCGTCGCGCGTCACCAGGTGGTAGGGCGCATGGCCCTCGAAGCCGGTGCGCTGCGGGGGCGTCCAGGTGTGGCCGTCGTCCGATGAATACGACTGGCACATGCACGGCCGCAAGGTGGTGAATAACCGCCCATCGGGCAGGCGGATGATGTGCGGCTCGGAATCGTGCTCGTGATCGCTGTCAGGGTCTATGACCGTGAAATCGCCCCACGTCCTTCCCCCATCAGTCGAGCGCACCAGGCCCGATTTTGACGGTTTGCCCGGTTGCCCAAAATACAATGGCAGTATCAGCTCGCCGTTCGGCAGCTCGAGGATGGGGGAGGAGCATGCCCAGGTGATGCCCGGCGGGGGTGCGATACGCTGGGGCTCGGCTTCCCACGTTCCGCCATTATCGCGCGAGCGGATGATGTAGATGTTGACGTCCTCGCGCTTGCCCTGCGAAGGCGGGACGTAGGTGAAGAAATTGCAGATAAGCGTGCCGTCGCTGGCTTGCATTACCGACGGGTCGCGGTCATCGAGGTCGGTGTCCACGAGGATCTTGGGCGCGGTCCAGGTCTTGCCGCGGTCGCGCGAGCGAATCCAGCAGACGCGCCCGCCCTTAGGCAAGCTCTCGTTGGGAACGGACACATGATCATAGCCGGCGTAGAAGACGCAAAAGAGATCGCCGTTGCGCAAGCGGGTAACATCGGGAAACGCCTCGTAGCCGCCAGCGCCGGCGTCATCGGTGATGCGGATGTAATGAGTATCAGCTGATGCGCCTGCCATCCCGGCCTCCTTGCCCTCCTCCGGGGCGCCATGAGCTGCGGCGAGCGCCCACATCGCCGCCAGAAGCAGGGTCGCCGTCACGTGTCTCACCCGCTGATGTTATATCATGGCCTGGCGGGTGTCAATGAAGGGAGCATGCGTGACTAGCGGGCTATCGAGCGCGGCGCGCCAGCAGCGCCGCGACGATAAACGCGCCGATAGTGTTAGCGGCCTTGGCGATGGTGTCGTGAGGCTTCCTGCAATGCTCGCGCCGGGGCGCGCCAATCCGCGCCGATCCGCGCCCAGATGCTCTCGCGGTCGCCGTCGAGACACGGAATCTGACACATCGCGACGCGGATCGCTGTCGTTGTGCACGTACCCTGTTGTCTGTACACGGGCCCCATCCGCTATCTCATCCAAAGGAGCGTCGAGAGGGGAACTGGCAATATCCGGGGATCTGGAACAGAGACATCGTTATGCATTGTGACGAGGATCCCGAATGGAGCGTTATAGACCTGCTTCTCCAGAAACGCCCGAAGCCCCCGCGTATCCTCGAACGGGTCAATGCGCAGACGATACTTGAGCTCGAGCGGTATGCGGACCGCCCCCACGGTCAGAATATAGTCCACCTCCGGCTCCGCCCCACGCTCTGGAAAGTGTGCCAGGTCCAGGTGCGGAATGGAAGCCAGGAAATATCCGGCAGCACTTTCGGCGATCCGCCCCGCCATATCTGAGAGGTGCGGGTTCTTCGCCATCATCTGCGGGTCGAGCGGCACAATTTCCTGGAGCCAGCTCGCTCGCAGTGCGTGATCGCAGAGGCAGATTTTGGATGGGGCGTGTCGCTTCTTCAGCCTTATCTCGAGCGGCGGGATTAGGCGCAAAAGCAGAGCTCCGTCAAGGAACCTCAGGTAGGCGAGCACCCGCTGCCATGAGATGTTGGCATGAAGCGCCTGCTTGATTTCTGGGACAAACGCGGACTGCCCCGGTGCTTGCCCGGCGTAGCGACACGCAAGACGCAGCACCTCTTCGAGCAGCGTCTGATCCCGCTTCCGCCCGCGCTCGCCCGTGCGCAAGTCATGACTGATAGCTCTTTGTATGACCGTCTCATTCAGATGGTCCGCCATTTCCGGCCACGGCACCTGCCACTCCTGTTGGGCGCGCGGGTAGCCGCCCCTTTCGGAGAAAGCTGCGAATGCCCGGTTTCTAAGGTCCGCTTCAGATCGGCCGCGCGGGACGAGGTCTTCCCAGAACTGGCGTTGGGTGAAGCGCTCCAATTCATTCTCACCCAGGGCAGGCGTGACGCTGGCGCCGAAGCGAAGCCCCGCGATTTCCCGCAACAGCAGGGTACCCATATCCACGGACGCGATGCGCCCAGCGAGGCTGTCGAGTCCCGCCTCGATCCGCAGGGAGGAACTGCCCGTGACCAAGACGCGCACTGTGTGATGGTCAACCAGAGACTTGATCTGGGGCGCCCAGTCCCGAAGATTCTGGACCTCATCGAGAAACACGTAGGCGATCTCGCCAGCACGTGCTGCTTCGTTGAAAGTACGCCGCTGAAGCGAGTCCGCGAACCAGCGAGCGATTGCCAGGATCGGATCCTCCACCCTTGTCAGCGATTGGATCTCGTCAAACTGAACCCGAAGGACACGCTGCGGAGCGACATGCTCACGTTCGATGAGGTGCTCGATGAGCTGGCCTTGCAGAGTAGTCTTCCCGACCTGGCGCGGCCCTCGCACTACGACGCACGGCGCGGGTCCCGATTTGAACTTCCTAAGCACCTCTCCGAACATGGCGCGTCGGAAGGTCGGGAGTTGGGGGCCGGGCTTCCCTATCCACCACGGGTTCGTATCTCGCAGGTAAGCTATGACGCTCTGTGGCAATACCCCGCCGCCGAACAGGTCTTTCATGGTCGCTTACGCTCCTCTCCAGTCGTGTGCCCTCGGCCCCGCCCGCCGCAATGCTGCAATAACGCGCACAGGTCCCTGAGCAACACCAATACCACCTTCAACGTGTCGCAGCCTGCGGCCAGGTCACAACCAGATATGCGAACAGCAGGAGGATGCCGGCCGCGATGGTGATGTTGAGGATAATCATCGCCCAGCCCAAGGGGCGGAAGGGACCGCCGCGCAGCCGGGCGCGCAGATCGAGGTAGCGCCAGATGCCAATGGTCTCCATGACGAAGGCGGCAAAGACAAACGCGCTGCCCGCAACCCGGGACAAGACATGTTCCGGCGCCGTCAGCCCGATGACCGCGCCTGCGGTGAACCGGATCTTGGCAATGACAAAGCCGAGGGCGGCCGCCGCCAGCGCCGTGCGCGTCCAGGCGAGCAGGGTGCGCTCGTTGGCCAGGTGGTCGCGAAGGATCCCGGTGGGCTCGCCGAAACCAGTTGCGTTGTTCGCCATTCCCGACCTCCCCTGGCTGAGTTCTATGCAGCGCCTCGCGCGACCTCCTCACCAGGTCGGTGACGAACGCGGTCCCGCGAAGCCGGCGGTCACTTCTCCTGCTGCGCGATCTCTGCCATGCTGCGGCTGGAGCGGGCGGAGTTCGGCTCTTGCTTCAGGATGTCGCCGCCGGTGCTCGCGGCCTCGTCCCTCTCCTTGATGAGCAGCCAGTTCTTATCTTCGCCGCGCCACCTGGTGCGCACCAGGACATAGCCGCCCTTGAGCTTGTTGCCGGAGAGGTTGACCTTCAGCTCGCCTTTGGCCAGACCCGCAGGCCCGGTGCGATCGCCGGCGACCTCGTACGTGCCCTCGTCCCAGATCATCACTGTGCCTGCGCCGTACTCGGCTTCCGGGATGACGCCCTCGAAGTCACGATACTCGAGAGGATGATCCTCCACCATCACCGCCAGGCGCTTCTCGGCGGGATTTAGGCTGGGCCCCTTGGGCACCGCCCAGCTCTTGAGCACTCCCTCCATCTCCAGGCGCAGGTCGTAATGCAGGCGGCTGGCGTCGTGCTTGTGGATCACGAAACGCGCCTTGCGCGCGGCCCGCTTGCGCGCCGTTCCCTTGGGCTCGGTGGTCTTGGTGAAATCCCGCTTGCGACGGTACTCATCGAGGCCCATGCTTGCTCTCCCCCGATGCCCTGTCATCGTTCACCTGCGACGCGGGCGGCGCTGGATTGAGCCACATCACCACCGCGTCCTCGCCGGTGTCGGGATAATAGCCGCGCATGTATGCCACCGCCTCGAAGCCGTACTTGTGATAAAGGGCGCGGGCGGCCGCGTTGGATTCCCGCACTTCGAGGGTCACGCGGCTTGCGCCCATATCCTCGGCCGCCTCCAGCAGCGCCGTCAGCAGCCGCTCGCCGATGCCGCGCCGCCGGTTGTCGGGAGCCACGGCAAGTGTCGTGATATGCGCTTCGGGCGCGATGACCCACATGCCGCCGTAGCCGACGACCTCAGCGCCTACCTTCGCCACCAGGTAGCGCGCGTTCAGGTTGAGCAGCTCCCGCTCGTAGGCCTCGCGGCGCCATGAGGTGGGAAAGGACTGGCGCTCGATGGCCACGACGCGGTCGAGGTCTTGTCGGGCCATCGGCACGATGGTGAGTTCCTCCTCTTGGGCGGGGAAGCGCTGGTCCGTTTCCGCGATCAACTCTTAACCCAATACTGTTCGTTTAGGCGGGGGCAACTGTCATCCTGAGCAACACGAAGAGCCTGCCCTGAGCAACGCGAAGGGATCTTGCCCTGGAGAACATCCAGTTCCAAGATTCTTCGCCAAGGCTCAGAATGACATCCTTCGGCCCTAAACGAACAGTGTTGACGCCTAACCGCATTATTCACGATGCGGCGGAACGCGATACGGGCTTCGCGCCGAAGCTCGTGAATAACGCGCCTCCTAACTTTGCGTCCCGGGGCCGAGCTGCATTTCCGCCTGCGAGGGCCTCAGGTAAACCGGCGCGAGGCCGATGCCATCGCCGGCATCGCCGGCCGCGATGCGCCTCTGTGCGAGCAGCCCCACCCAGCATGCCAGGTGTGACACCAGCCCGGCGGGCAGGAAGCGGTGCTCAACGGTGAGTTCTGTCAGCGGCAAAAGCTGGCGAACCTGTGCGCCGCCGGCGACGAAAGTGACCTTCTCGCCAAGCTGTGATAAATGGCACATCAACCGCGATGCCGGCCAGATCCCTTCTGCGATCGGTGTGAGCGCCTCGTCGGCGCGGAAGATGCCCGTGTAGAGCTCATCGCCGTGGGCGGGGATGAGGGCGCATGCGAGGCCGCCGGCGCCGAGCGCGGGATAGGCGCATGCCGCCAGCGTCGAGATGCCAAAAAGCGGCGCCCCCAGCGCCAATGACAAACCCTTTGCTATCGCGACGCCGATGCGCATCCCGGTGAACGATCCGGGGCCGCGGCCCACCGCGACGGCCGCAATGGATTCGCGGGGGATTGCGGTGCGCGCCATCATCGCCTCAACGTCAGCCAGTAAGCGCCGGCATACATCGCGCTGGGCGCGAAAGGCCAGGCTGGCGATCAGGGCTTCATCCTCCAGCAGGGCAGCGCTGGCGACGTCGGTGGCGGTCTCGATGGCGAGAAGAATCATTGGGTCTCCGGGGACGCGGGCTGCGGGGCGCAGACGAGAGCAAGGATTGCGCGCCGCAGCCGATCGGCCCTCGACTCCGCTCGGGCCGACCCTGAGCGTGCTTGCCCTGCCTGCCCTGAGCGGAGTCGAAGGGAGCCTGCCGAATGGGTCGAAGGGGCGGCCGACTGCGCCTCCAAGCATGAGATGCGGAATGTGCGCTGGTTCTCGCTTGGGCCAAACTCAATGGCGATGTCGAGGACAAGCCGGCGCCGCAGCCACGCCGGCAACCGTTCCGACCATTCGACGGCGATGACGGCGTCGGGGGCGATAAGCTCGTCGAGGCCGAGGCCCTCCGCCTGCTCGCTGTCGAGGCGGTAGAGGTCAACGTGACAAAGGCACAAGCGCCCCGGGTATTGGTGCACGATCACGAAACTGGGGCTGGTGGCGGGCTCGCACGATCCGAGGCCACAGGCCAGACCCTGAACAAAAACGGTCTTACCAGCGCCAAGGTCTCCCCGCAGGCCTATGATCTCGCCCCCGCTGAGCTCGGCGGCGAGGCGCGCGGCGATAGCGCGAGTCTCCGCTTCATCGGTGGTGTGAATAGTGATGGTTGTTTCGCCGCCGGGCTCGATGCGCATAGCAGTGACCGCGGCCGTATGATCCCAGTAGGGGCAGGGGGATCTGCGGCGCCGATGCCCGCAGCAGCCGGACCAATCCGGCGCAGGCGGATTATATCCAGCGGACGTAGGAATGTAAACCGGGTGGCGGCGGGCCATCAATACGGCAGGCTGATCACCAGCCGCCATTCTCCCAGGGAGGGAACCGGTGCTCAATGACCTTCGGAGGCTTGCGTCGCCGCAGTCCGAGCCAGAGCACGACACCGGCAGTGGCCACAATGAGAAGCGCGGCGACCAGAACGAGGGCGACCGCGGCGGCTTCGGTCATGGGCGGCCGCGGCGCGAATACGGCAACGGTGAACATTGCCAGCGCCGCCGCGAGCAGTAGCACCGCTAGCTCCAGGCCCTTGCGCCCGGCGCGCCGGGCAGCCAGCCACAGCAGGAATGCCACGAAAGCGACGAGCAGAAGCACCGAGACTCGCCGCAGCCACAGCAGCGCCCCCAGTATGCCCTCAACCAGAGGTCCCATATGGTCTATCCTACGGCAGACGCCAGCCGACGCCCATGCCAGCCCCGCGACGCGCTAGCTCGCCGCTGCTTGCGCCAGCTTTCGCCCCAGGGCTTTGCACTCGTCCACGATGTCCTCGGACGGCGCCCCGCTGCAACCGACCGAACCGACAGCGCGCATCTTGAACGCCCGGCACATCTTGTCCAGCAGTTCCAGCACCACCGTCGGCGGTCCGCCGGCGCTGCCAAAACACGCGCAGGGCTTGCCGGTCACCTTGCCTTGGGACGGGTAGTATGTGCGATCGAAGAAATCCTTGAGCCCGCCGGCCATGTAGCTGAAATAGTCGGGCGAGCCCATCGCTACCGCATCACATCCCAGCAAGTCGTCAATCGTCGCCTCGAGCCCGGTCTTCACCGTGACTTTGGTCCCGGATACGTCGCGCGCCCCTTTGGCCACCGCTTCGGCCATCGCTTTCGTGTTGCCCGACAAGGAGTGATAAACGACCAGGATTTTCGCCATCATCACCCTCCTATGATTGGTGAGGGGTTGATTCGCCTCTCGCGGCTTTTATCCTGTCGCACATATCGCCCCCCGCGGTCTGGCTCGAGCCGCCCAGCAGATGGTAGGCGTCGGACCCTCAACGTGCATCGGGACCGGCGGAGATTCTCAGCAACACCGGGATAAAAGATTTGGGGAGCGTGCTGGGGGGAAGGGCCTTGGGCGTCAAGGCCCCACACGCTCCCCAAAAACATGCAGGCGCCGCCGCATGTAGTCCCCGGCGGTGGACGATGCTGCACCAGGTTCTGCGTCTCTGCCAACGGCCCAAGTTGCTGCGGCGCCCACCGCCAATCCAGGTTATGCCGGCCGAGTGCGGCATCTGCCGCATTTCACGCAGCCATCGAGCCATCCCCGGCGGCCGCGCGCCCGGAGCTCTAGTTCTTACAGGCCAGCGTCACCCAGCGCAGATTGGGGTCGTAGCTCAACACCAGCCGGTCGAGGGTCTCCTGGGCCGGCTGGTCGAGCTTGGCCTCGATCAGCGGCCGCAGCCGCTGGTTCGCAAGCTGGGACTCAAGGATCCGCAGGGCGGAGAATCTGCCCTGCTCCGACAGCCCGGCCTCGACCAATTGCTCCACCAGCTCTTCGGCCAGCTCGCCGATCCGTCCCCGTACTGCCTCGTGTGGCGCGCCCATTTCTAATCAGATTAACTATCCCGTTTGATTATACCCGCCAAACGCCCTCTCACGCGTGGGTCGCGTTGGTTTCTCAAACACCAATTTGATGTTTGTGCGAACCCCGCCTCGGGTCGCTCCCGGGCGCGGCAATCTGTTGGAATCCAGGAGTTGCAGGGCCCGGCAGGCCGGGAAGCTTCACCCATCCTCCGTTACCCGTGGGACCCCGATTCAGGCGCGCCCCGCTGGTGCGGCTCGCATAAGATCGCCCCCAACAGTCGTGGCCGCTCCGGCAATGGTGAAAACTCAGCAAGTGTGGAATTATCATCCAGTAAGACGCGCCGCGCCCGCTCGGGGTTCCGAAACCATGTTGGCTAGTTTCCTGGCAGAGACATCCGTCGGCGTCAGGTTGAGCGACAATCTGCTCAACCATGCGCAGATCGCTTATGGTATCGGTCCCGAGCCGGCCCGCGCGGACCGGCACCGCGCCCGGTTCTCGATCGAGCTCTGTGCCGATCTGGCAGCCGCCATCGCCCGCTCCCGCCTTTCTTGCGACGGCGCGGCTGCGCTGATGGTGCCGCGGCTGCTTACCCTGGCATCAGACGATCCGAGCTTCGACGGCTTGCGACGCGCACTGACTCAGCCCCGCCTCGCTTCCGCCGATGGCACGGTTGCCCTCTCCTGCAACCGCGAGATTCTGCGGCTCAACACCGCCGACCTCGAGCTGGTGTGGCGCGCCTGCCAAGACCTCTACGCGGCGCACTATCGCACCTACTGGGAATCACGCAAACCGGTGTTGGACGGGCTTGCGCTGGAGGTGGAGGAGCAACTGCGCGCCGCCGATGTCCCTCGCAAACTGGCTGAGCTCACCGCCCGCGAACCGCCGCACGCCGACATCGAGGTCTATCTCTTGGACTCGGAGGCGCTGATTTCCTACTCCGGCGGCGGAGACCGGGTGTGTATCACCACCACTGCGCTCTCGCGCCCCGAGAGATTCATGTACCTGTTCGCGCACGAGTGCGCGCGCCTATGCCTGCACAATCCGCCGTGGTGGGAGGTGGAACCGTGCGCCAGCGTCTGTAACGGCCTCGCTGCCGCGATCCTGGAGGCAGTGGAGGCGTGCACAATGCAGTACCTGGCGGCGACCCTGGCGCTGCGCTACGGAGCCGACCCGGGTTTCTGGATGGTGCACCCGCGCGTGGAGGAAGCCATCGCCCGCCAGTGGCCCCAGTTCGTCGCCGCACCCGAAAAAGGGATTGACCTGTTGCTGGAACGAGTGCTGCGCGAGCTGCACGGAGCCGACCCGCATGCGGACGCCGTGCGGCCGCGCCGGCTCTCGGTTACTTACGACGAGAGCGGCCGCCCCGTCAGGTGCTCGGTGGCGCCGCAGCGTTTCTAGCCGGGGCCGCCCAACGCGGTCCGCTTGCGCCGCTGCGCTTAGAGCCCATCCTAGAATCCGCAGTTCACAAGCATGTCATTCCGAACGAAGTGAGGAATCTCGCTCGGCACCAGATGCTTCGCTGCGCTCAGCATGACAGTTGACCGTTTTCTAGGATAGGCTCTAAGCCTCGCAGGGGCGGCCGCGGCGCCCTTCAGGCCTAGCCAGGTGGCGGTCCTCGCGAAGCGACGTAGCCACTCCCCCTGGTAGGGCTTAGCATTACCCACCTCGTGCTCAACGCTGGCTGAGCGCGGGCTGAGCGGCACACTGGGCGCGGGGTCACCTGACCCCGCGAGGTTCGGGGCGCGCGGTCGTTCATCCTGAGCAGGTCGAAGGGCCCGACCTCGCGAGACTTCGCGGCCTCAGAGCCTGCCCCTTCGTGCCACTCAGGGCCTGCTCTGACCTGTCCTGAGAGCAGTCGAAGGAGCGCAGCGAAGGGGTCTCGGCGGCGTGGTTGCACCTTCCCCGCCGAGATTCCTTGCGGAGTTCACCCTGAGCGGGGCCAAGATTCTTCGCTGTCGCGGCTAGGTCGTTTCGCGACCGCCGTGGCGGCCCCGAAGTAATGGGGGCCTAGCACTCAGAATGACATCGGCGAAGAGCCTGCCCTGAGCGTGGCGAAGGGGCTCGGAATGACATTCTCACGGCTTACGCATAATTCGGGTTTGAGGCCCAGTTGTCCGGGCGATAAGCTATGTAGCCGGAAGGAATCGCTGGCTCGGCGTGGAAGCCGAACACGTTGTAATGGTGATTCCCGCGACAACCTCGGCCCTGGACGCTGGTTGAAGTGCGGCGTCCCGATGTGCCGCTCAAGGGCAGAATAGAGAATCCCGGCCCGGAAGGAGGTGAGGGAGCGAAAAAGGGGCCTGAGTACTCATGCATATGCGGTAAAGACGATGGATCGCTCTCGCATAGCGAAAAAGGAGGCGAAGCGAGCATGCGAAAGAATCGCGGTTTTACGTTGATTGAGCTTCTGGTAGTGATTGCGATCATCGCAATCCTGGCCGCCATCCTGTTCCCCGTGTTCGCGCGAGCGCGCGAGGCGGCGAGGAAGGCGACCTGTATCTCCAACCTCAAGCAGATCGTCCTGGCGGCGATCATGTATGCCCAGGACTATGACGAAGTGCTCCCGGCGGCGTGCTTCGACGGCTTCCATGCGACCTCGCACGCGATCGTGCCGACCAACTCCTACATCACGTGGAGCGCTGCAGAGACTGCGGGCCTGGGCTCGCCCGACTACTGGCAGTTGGCGGACCTGCTGCAGCCGTACGTCAAGAGCCTTCAACTGTTCGAGTGCCCCACCATGGTCCGACGCGGGTCAGGCGGTGTCAGCGAGTTCCACATTGAGTCAGCGGTCTTGACTTCAGGGCCGGCGGTGGGCGTGCGCAAGGTCGGTAACTTCCACGAGGCGGCAGGTGACAACTGGGACTGGGTCGGCTCCTACTTCTGGGGGTGCATGCACCATCCGTATGGGGGGAGTGTCGCCGCTACTGACTACATTGACGACGGTGGCCCAATATGGGATGCGTTGAGATTCGTCACCGGGCAAGTCCCGACCGGCGCTAATCCCCAGGACTACTGGGCGTGCTCCAACTCCATCGGTGTCTTTGACAACCCGGTGTGGAAGCCGATGGCCGGGGACATCAGCTTCGGCGTCCACGAGGGCTACAGCCAGGACTACACCGGCGAGCACGTGATACCGCCGGAGCTGGGCGGCACTCCGCCCCCGATACCGGTGTGTACGCCGATAGGGTTCGTTGACGGGCACGCGAAGTACATGCGGCTGGGCTTCTACGACATGCTGACGCTGCTCGCGCTGCCCAACCAGATTACGGACTAGGGTCTGTCTGGACAGTGGTGGGCGCAGGCTCGAAGCCTGCTCCCCAAGACGTGATGGAGCTTGCGGCCCGCCCCGATGAGAATCGGGGCGGGCCGGCATCTTTGGCGAGCCCTACAGCCGCGGGGGTGTGTTCGGTTTTCGTTGGCATGGGCATGCCAGCCCGACGTAGCGGCCGGTCTCCCTGCTTCGCGGGCTTCCGCCTTCGCGGGCGACATAGTTCCGCTTCGGCGGACGAAGGCGTCGTAGCCCAGCTTGCTACTCTGCGAAGCGGCGCTTCGCTGCGAAGCACGAGACGCAGGGCGAAGTAGCCTGACTGGCCCTCCCTCCGAAGAGCTGACCCCCTGTTCTCTCTTCGAGGAAGGTCCGTCATTGCGGCAATATGTATCAAGACCGCACAGCTAGGCGATGGGGTCCCGAAACTGCGCTTCGACCTCGGCCGCGGGAATCCCGTTGCGGTCCCATCCCCGCTTGTCGTAGTAGAGGTCAAGCAGGGCGTCATACTCGGCGCGATCTATCTTCCGGCCCGCCCACGGGCCGCTTTGTATGGGCAGCTCGAACAGCCGCCGCGGCGCGTAGTCATCCTTGCGCGAGATGCCCTTGCTGCAACTGATGATGCGCGTCAGGTCATATATCGCGCGCGATTTGGCGAGCAGCTCCTCGAGCGTCGTCTCGACCCCGGTGATCGCCGAGTAGAACTCGGGATAATGGTTCTCATCGAAGCCAAGCTCGATCCACGGCAGCCGGCAAACGCCGAGCATGTCGAATAGCGGCCGCACCGTCTGATGATAGATAACTATGTCCGCCTTCTCCTCCAGGCCCCAGGTGGCCCCCAGCTCGAGCTCCTTGGCGACGGTCCAGGCGCGATTGTGGCTGGCGCCGATGTCGCAAGTGCCATAGGCCAGGGCCATGGACAGCGTGGCGCGCCCATCATAAGCCGATTGCTCCATCCCCTTGACCTGGAGAACCAGGGGTTCGAGCTGCGGCCAGCGCTCGATGACCGCTCGCGCGCCGCCGGCCAGGGTATCGCCGACACCGTCCCGATGGGCGATCTTCTGCACCAGCGCCAGGATCGCCTCATGGTTGCCCCATGCCAGTTGCAGCCCGTCAACGTCTTGCGCTGTCAGCATCCCCGACTCCACCGCCTCGATCATGGCCCCGATGAGGCTGCCGCAGGAGATGGTGTCAACGCCCAACTCGTCGCAGAGCTGGTTGGCGCGCAGCACCGCCGCAAAATCATCCACCCCCAGGTTGCTCCCGAACATGCACGCGGTCTCGTATTCCGGCCCCTCGGTAACGGTGCCGCGGTACCGCCCATCCTTGACCAGACAGATGTTGCTGCATGACATGGGGCAGGCGAAGCACGCGGCGTCGCCGATCTTATACTGCTGCTCCATGACGAAGCCGTTGATGCGCTCGGCGCCAGCGAACACGCCGTCGCGGAAATTGCGGGTGGGCAGCACCCCGGCGCTGTTGACGTAGTCCACCACTGACATCAACCCCTGCTCCTGCCAGAACTTGAACAGGTGGTGGCTGGCAAGCTCCGCCAGGCTCGCCTCGGTGGCGCGGCGCAGGCGGTCAAGGTCGGCCACCGGCAAGTCTTTCGAGCCGCGCACGGCAATGGCCTTGAGATTCTTCGATCCCATCACCGCGCCCATGCCGGCGCGGCCGGCGTTGCGGCTCCAATCGCAACTGACGCAGGCGAAGCGCACCAGCTTCTCCCCCGCGGGCCCGATGACGGCGATCTTAATGTCATCGTCGCCGATTTCGCCCTTGATCATGCCGGCCGCCTCCAGGCTGCCCTTGCCCGCGAGCCGCGGCGCCGCCACCAACCGCACTTCGTCATCATCAATCCATAGATACGACAGCTCTTTCGCGCGGCCGGTTATCATCAGCCCATCATATCCCGCCTGGCGCAGCTCCACGCCCCAGTTGCCGCCCATGCTCGAATCGCCGTAGATCCCCGTCTGCGGCGAGAGGCTGACAAAGGAGGTCTTGGTCGAGGCCGGCAGGAAGGTGCCCGTCATCGGCCCCGGGGCGATGATGATGATGTTGGAGGGATCGAGCGGCGCCTTGATCTTGGGCAGATGGTCGTAAAGAATCTTGGCGCCGAAGCCGCGGCCGCCGATGTACTTGAGCGCGAAATCCTCCCCAATCGGCTGCTCCCGGCACTGCCCGGTCGTCAGGTCAACGACGAGACACTTGAAATGGTAGCCGCCCTTAAGCTTCCGGCTTGCCGATTTCCGCGTAGCGGAGCTTCTTCTGCTCGCCTTCTTCGACATAGGTGACCTCTTTCATGTGGGCGTAGCGCAGGATGCTCGACATGCGGTGGGCGTGGCCGGCGATGTGCTCCGGCTGGTAGAGGATCGCCTGCTTGGGGCAGACCTTGACGCACTGCGGGTCCCCGTCGCACAGGTCGCACTTGAACGGCAGCGCCAGATCATGGTGCACGAAGATCGCCCCGAAGGGACAGGTGATGACACACTGGCCGCAGGCGATGCACTTCTCGGGGTCAATCGCGACCACGCCGTCGTTGCGGGCGATGGCGTTCTCGGGGCAGTTCTCGCGGCACTTGGGGCGCCCGCACTGGCGGCACACGATGGGCATGCGGATCACCGGGTGCGGGAACGCCACCATCACCCGGATGGCGCTTTTCTTGGGGTTGTTGACGCCGTGATGGTGGATGGCGCACGCCAGCTCGCACAGCCGGCACCCGGAGCATCGCTCCGGCACCACCGTCAAATGTTTAGCCATGTGAACCTCCGATAATTTCGGTTCGGCGAACGGTGGCGGGCTACCTGCAACGAGGAGTCATGTCATTCTGAGCACAGGCGGGTGTGACCTCGAAAAGTGGGAATGGGCGGGAGGATGTGGGACAGGCGCCCCATTCGACAAGCTCAGAGCCTGCCCTGAGCGCAGAGAAGGGGCAGGCCTCGCCTGTCATCCCCGGCGCCGCGAGAGCGGCGCCGCCACAGCCGGGGGCGGCTGTGCCACATGGTGGGTGCGCGTCCCGCGCACCCACAAAAATAGGTCACACCCGCACAGGCGAAGGGCTCAGTAGGATGACACAGGCCCCCCGGGGAAGCAGCATCGGGCGCGCGGTCACCTGACCGCGCGAAACGGTTCGCGCCCGCAGGCGAGGGCGCGCCCAATCCATCTTTCGTTGTCCGCGTTATCCGCGCGTCTCCGCGTTTATCCGCGGCGGTCTTGTTTTGCAGTCACACCCGCTTGGTCCGCCTCAGCGGCAGGAATCGCGGCACGCGGGACTTGTATTCCCGATACGCGTCTGCGAAGCGCCGCTCCAGCCGCGGCTCCTCAAAGAACGCGATATTGACCCAGCCGATCACCGCCAGAATCACAACCACTGTCAGCATGCCCGCGGACCCGTGCAGCGCCGCTATCGCGAGCATCACGCAGAAATAGCCGAAAACCATGGGGTTGCGCGCATAAGCGTATGGCCCGGTGGTAACGAGCTCCTGCGTAACCGGGCTGACCTCGACCCCGAACCCTTCCGCCGGATGCCCCCGCCCACGGGTCAGCAAGTACCACCACGACCACCCCATCCACGCGATTCCCCACGCGCCCAGCAAGCTGGCGACGGCGGGGTTGACCGGCCCCGAGTACCAGCGCGGCAAATTGAGCGCTCCGTCCACGCCTCGGCCAAATTCGATCACCGCCGCCGGTATCACCAGCGCGAACAGCGTGGCGCTCAACACGTAGCCCAGGACTATGCGAATGATGCGCATTTCTTCCTCCGCCCGAGGCGCGGGCTGGTTCAGCCTTCACGCGCGCCGCCGCATGGCGGCGGTGGCTTCGAGGCGATTATGCGGCAGATGGCGGATGCGAATATCCTCATAGCACCGCGACAGGCGCTCCCCCGCTTCGCGGTCGTGGCGGCGCCGCGCCGAGGTGACGTACTTGATGGTCATCAATGCCGCGCTGCCCGGACGCAGCCGCTCGGCGAAGGCGCACATGATGTCGGCGGATTCCGCGGGATCGAGGTTCATATCATTGACGATGATGTCGAATTCGCCGAGATCCCGGCTCAGAGCGTCCTGCGCCGACATTCTGAGATGCTGCACCTCGGGCCGCTGCGCGACCTGCGCATCCAGTTCTCCCTTATCTACGGCGACAACGCTGCATCCCGCGTCCGCCAGCACCGCGGTCCATCCCCCCGGCGCCGCGCCCAGATCGAGCGCGCGCATGCCCGGTCGCAGTTCGATCTCGAATGCGGCCAGCGCCTCGCGCAGTTTCAATTGGGCGCGATTAAGCGGTCGCTCCCCCGGCGGATACTTGCGGGCCTCCCGCTCATCCAGTTCTTTATGCACCAGCAGTTGCGCGCGGTTGATTCCGATATATGCGCGATCCTGGAAAATCTCCACCGACACCATGTACTCTGGCTCGGCCTTGAATTCAGGCACGCCGCCGGCTTGCTGTTCCAGGGCCATGCCCACCGCGCGCTGGACATCGCGGCTCTGAAATTGATGATCACCGCGCCGCCGGCAGCGCACGATGAAGGTCGCTCCGCGCGGCACCCGGCCAAGCTCCAGCGCTGCCCTGGCAAGCCGCTCCAGCGACTCGGCATCCTGCGATATGGCGATTTCCGCTTGCACCGGGACAACGCGAGCGATGAGGCGAGTATGGGCGTCGCGCAGCCGTTGCACCGCCTCCTCTTCGGCCAGCGGCGTGCGCGCGATCAGGTTGCCTTTCAGGAAGAGCGGCCGGGCATCCACCTCGCCCAGGGCGTCGCGCAGCTCGCGACGCGCGTCGCCTTCGCGGCCCGAGGCGCAGGTGATTACCAGGGTCGTGGTCTGAGTTGTGTTCATGAGCAATTCATTCGCCGGTGCCACGTGCGCTGTGGCCGATGCAACGCCGCAACGCCTCTCCCTCGGAGGGAGAGGCCGGACCGCCGAGACTTCGGCGAGGCGGGCCGGGTGAGGCTTGTCCGCCGCAGGCGGGGTGCATCTGGTAGGGGCGGTTCGCGACCTGTCCTGAGCCGAGTTGAAGGAACCGCCCCTACGACCTCTCCTTGGTCCTCTCCCCGGAAGGTGGAGGGGTGGCTGGATCGCGATCCCAAAACTTCGCGGTCATGCCCACACGTGCCTCTACAACGAACAAAGGCCCGGAGGTCAGCCTCCGAGCCAACATCTGGTGCCGACGACTGGATTTGAACCAGCACGGGGTTAACCCCCACTAGGTCCTGAACCTAGCGCGTCTGCCATTCCGCCACGTCGGCACCGGAACGGCAAACCACGCTCAGTCGTGGCACTTGGTTCCGAACCAAGTAACTCAACTTCCGGGCCGCCTGCGCAAAACCTAGTAACGAAGTCGCAGCTCCGTTACGTCACATGACTCGTCCGCCTCTGGCGGATTCGTCAGCCCGTGTCACGATGATACATTCCGGGCCGCCTTGTGTCAACCGTAGTGCAGCGGCGGCGCCTCACCCAACTCCTCATACACCCCCCGGAACTCGGCAAGCGCCGCTTCCAGGTTCTCGATGATGTCGGCGGCGAGGACGTCCGGGGCCGGCAGGTTGGCCGCGTCCTCGAGGCTGTCGTCCTTGAGCCAGAAAATGTCCAGGCTCACCTTGTCGCGCTGCATCAACTCGTCATACCCGAACGCCCGGAACCGCTCCGCCTCCTTGCGCTCGTGCCGGTTCGCCGGGTTGTAGCATTCGATGAAGTCGGCCAGGTGCTCGAAGCGCAGCGGGTTCTGCTTCAGCGTGAAATGCTGATTGGTGCGGAAGTCGTAAATCCACAGCGTCTCGGTCCACGGCTTCTCGCTCGCCGGCTTGCGGTCGAAGAACAGCACGTTCGCCTTCACGCCCTGCGCGTAGAAGATGCCCGTCGGCAGCCGCAGCAGCGTGTGCACGTCGCACTCGTGCAGCAGCTTCCGCCTCACCGTCTCCCCGGCGCCGCCCTCGAAGAGCACGTTGTCCGGCACCACGATAGCGGCACGCCCGTTGATAGCCAGCAGGGTCTTCACGTGCTGCAGGAAGTTGAGCTGCTTGTTGCTCGTGGTCGCCCAGAAGTCATCGCGCTCGTAGGTCAGCGAGTCCTGTTCCGCCTTGCCGTCCTCGCCCACGATGGTGACGCTGCTCTTCTTGCCGAACGGCGGATTTGTGAGCACCATGTCGAACCGCTTGCCCGGGTCCGAAATCAGGCTGTCGCCCTCCTCGATGGGACTCTTCTCGCCGCCGATGCCGTGCAGGTATAGGTTCATCGCGCAGAGCCGGACGACGCTGCTCACGATGTCCTTGCCCCAGAACGTATCGTAGCGCAGCGCCCGCTTCTGGTCCCTGTCGAGTTGGTATTCGCCGGCGATGTAATCGTGCGCAGCGAGGAAGAAGCCGCCCGTCCCGCAGGCCGGGTCGGCAATCTTCATTCCCGGCTGAGGCCGCATCACCGCCACCATCGCTTTGATGAGCGGGCGCGGCGTGAAGTACTGTCCCGCGCCGCCCTTGACATCCTCAGCGTTCTTCTGCAACAGCCCTTCGTAAATCTCACCCTTGACGTCAATGTCCATGCCGGTCCAGGTCTCGCCGTCTATCATCTCAATCAGGCGGCGCAGCTTCGCCGGGTCCTGTATCTTGTTCTGGGACTTGCGGAAGATGGCGCCCAGCATCCCGCCCGACGTGCCGAGCGTTTCGAGCAGGTGCCGGTAGTGCGCCTCCAGTTCGTCGCCGTCCTTGTCGCGCAGGCTCTGCCAGTCATAGCCTTCAGGGATGCCTGACTCCTTGCCCAGCAGCGCCTCTTGCTCGTCGGCCATCTTCAGGAAGATGAGGTAGGTGAGCTGCTCGACGTAATCGCCATAACTCACGCCGTCGTCACGCAGCACGTGGCAGTAGTTCCAAAGGCGTTGGACAATGTCGGGTGCTTGGTTGGTCATGCGTTCACCATCACAGGTTGACTTACAGCATGTGGCACAGCCGCCCCCGGCTGTGTCCCTCCCGTGTAGGGGCGGGATTTGTCCCGTCCCAATGGGAGGGCGCGATTTATCGCGCCCCTACCGATTCGGCTTCACCCTGGCGCGCTTTCGCTTGCTCGCGGCGCCAGCCGCTTCCACCCGCGCCTTCTCCGCCTTGATTCGTTCGAGCAGCTTCTCGGCGGGTTCGTCGCTCGGGTCCTGCGGCACGAGCTTGCCCTCAAACGCCCGCTTCAGGATGCTCTGGCGCAGGCGCTCGGCCTCCTTCAGGCTCCGCTCGATGGTTCTTTCGACGGATTCGGCAACGGAGAAAAGCCGCTCCGCCTCGTTCAGGATGGCTGTTTGCTCAGTCACGTGGGGGAGAGGGATAGGCAGTCTCCGAAGAATAGCGAGGTTCAGAATATCCATCGTTCCGCCATGCGATGCCAACGAGAAATAGTCTCGTGCGCTGCTAGACTCAATATACGCCTTGATAAACCGGCCGGATACATAGCGGCCGTCCAAACTTAGCTTCACCAAACGCGGATTGATGATTCCCGGCTCAATGCCTTCTGGCAGCACCAGTACCTTGCCGATGGTGCCGACCAGGCTGACCAGAACGTCTCCTGGCTTCACCGCGCATGACTTGAGCGCTTCGTACCGTTGTTCGTCGATATAGTAGTCGCCGTAGAAAGGGTCTCCCCGGATGACTTGCTCCTGGCCATATATCTTGTAGCCGCGGGCGACGTAGCACTCCTTCTTGAGTGAAGACCCGAACGGTCCCGCTTTCACAGCAGTTGGATTCGGCTCGGCGAGCGCATGGATTGTGGTCCACACCCACCCGTCAGGAAGTTCGGGGAGGTCGGTGTTGTCGAGCCGGGGCAGTCGCTTACGGCCCGTTACCTGCGCACCTGCCTCGCCACGCTCTTGGTGGATGCGGGCGAGGAGGGCGGAGGCGGGTTCTTTGCGCAGGGGCGAGTTGGGGTCTTGGAGTTGGCGCTCGCGCCATTCGGCGGTGAGCTTGCCGGTGAAGGCGTCGCGCAGCACCGCCTGCCGGTAGGCCTTGAGCCGCCGCTGCGCGGCCTTGAGCGCCTCCACCCCGGCCTCCAGCCGCGTCAACAGCTCCTCAATCTTCCCGACAATCCGTTGCTGCTCGGCGAGCGGCGGCAGGAGGAAGGGCAAGGCATACGCGTCGTCCCTGTTGAGGCCGGGTATGGCCGTTGACCGGTCGAGCGACGCAAGCGGCAGAGAACCCAGGTAGTAATAGCAGTAGGTAAGGTCAACACCGTCCGGTGGTTCGACGAAGTAGGTGGTGTCTATGGGCCAGCAACGCTCTTTCGTAACGTGCACGGCGCCTGCGGCTCCCTTGCGTCCCACGACCAGACAGGGCCCAGCGGTGAGCGCCTCGGAATGATGCCCAACAATGCCGTTCGAGCCGTAGACAGGAAACGCGCCAGCGTCTCTGCGGCCTTGTGTCAGCCCCTTGCCGTATTGGAACTCAAGGAGCTCGCCCAGGGACGGCGCAACCCACCCCTTTGGAACGCCGCTCCTGTTGCAGTCAGTTAAAGTCACGCGACCAGCACCCCCGTCAATTCATCTAGGACGCTGTTCAGGTTGTCCCCGAACACCTGCCGCGCCTTTACCGGCCCACCCTTCTCGTAGAACGGCGCGTATTCGAAGTCTTCCGGGGCAATCGCGGCGCTTGCCGCGATGTGGTCTCTTATCATCATCAGCCACTCCAGTTGCTCGCGCGTGAACACCCGCCCGGCGCCCGCCTGCTGCTCCAGCCATAACCCGAACCGCTGGTTGACCACATCACCGAACGGTCGCAGCACCTCCTCCTGGTTCAGCGCAAATCGGATGAGGGAGATGATGTCGGTCAGCAGTCGCTGCGCTCCCGCGCCTCTCACCTTCGCGGTTTCGAGCCGCTCATAGGCCTTCCACAGCGTCTCCGTCGTCAGGCCATACGGGGGCTTCCGGATTGCCTCGGCCAGCTCCTTGATGGCCTCATAGGTCAAATGCCGCGTGCCGTACGGGCGGCTGTAGATGACTTGCAGAGCGGTCAGCTCGTCCTTGTTCTCCTCGATGAACTTCGCGAACGAGTCCACCACTTCGCGCGCCCGTGCCGCGGCCTGGTCGTCGGCCCCGGCGAACAGCACCTCGTCCTTGCTGACAGTGTCAATCGTCTGCTCCACACGTTGCTTGACCTCGACGAGCTTGTCGCGCACTTGGGGGGCGTCGAAGATGGTGCAGGCCTCCTGCGTCAGACGAGCCGCCGCCTGGCGCACCTGCTCCTCAGTCGGTTCCGGGGTGCTGAATAACTCTCGCGCCTTCTCGACGCGCACGTCGGGGTCAACCGCGTCAAGCAGGCCGTTCACCATGTCATGCAGCGTAACCCCGCCGGACACGCGCTCAACGCTAGCACGGTCTTCCTCTTCAATCTCCCGGTCGAGCCGGGCCAGCCGGTTGGCGAGGCTGGTCAGCCGGTCCTCGTCCCGGTTGCCGAGCGCGACACCCAGCAGGAGCTTATCGAACGGGATGGTCGGGTTCCGCTCCAGCGGGCGCGTGTCGGTCTTATCGCTCTCGGTGACGCCGACCGCGTCCACGATGACGAAATGCGTCTTGTGCGTCGCGTCGGGCGTGACGGCCTGCAAGTCCGTCGGGTTCACGATGCGCGTGCCCCGACCCTTCATCTGGTCGAAGTAGACTCGCGACTTCACGTCGCGCATGAAGAGCAGACATTCGAGCGGCTTCACATCCGTGCCGGTGGAAATCATGTCCACCGTAACCGCGATGCGGGGGAAGTACGAGTTGCGGAAGCTGGCTATCAGGTTCTCGGGGGTGTCGCCCGTGGTGAGGTAGGTAATCTTCTTGCAGAACTCGTTGCCCTTGCCGAACTCCTCGCGCATGATATGGACGATGTCCTCGGCGTGGGAATCGCTCTTGGCGAAGACGAGGGTCTTCGGCACCTCCGTGCGGCCGGGGAATATCTTTGGCAGGTCGTCCCGGAACCTGCGGATGACTGTGCGAATCTGGTCCGGGGCGACCACGTCGCGGTCGAGTTGGTCGGGGGTGTACCCGAAGTCCTCGTCGAGCTGCTCCCAGCGAACCTCGCGCGTGAGCTTGCTGCGCTTGTCCACGAAGTTGCCGGCCTCGACGGTGGCGCCGTTCTCGGTGATTCGCGTCTTGATGAGGTACACGTCATAGCCGACGTTGACGCCATCGGCAACCGCCCGCTCGTGGCTGTATTCCATCACCAGGTTCTGGTGGAAGAAGCCGAAGGTCTGCATCGAGGGCGTCGCGGTCAGGCCGATGATGTAGGCGTCGAAGTATTCGAGCACCTGGCGCCATAGGTTGTAGATGGAGCGGTGGCACTCGTCGGTGATGATGAAGTCGAACGTCTCGATGGGGAAGTCGGGGCTGTAGGCGACCTCGCGGGTGCGCGCGTCGGCAGTTGAGAGGTCGAAGGTGGAGTACTCCTCAAGCTCCGGGTCCAGTTCCTCGCCCCGGAGCATCGAGTAGAGCCGTTGAATGGTGCTGATGGTGACTCGGCAGACGGGGTCGAAGGCGTTCGAGGTCAAGTGCTGGACATTGTAGACCTGCGTGAACTTGCGGCCGTCCTGCGGGATGGCGTACTGCTGGAACTCGTTGAAGGTCTGCTTGCCGAGCGTCCGGCGGTCAACGAGGAAGAGCACGCGCCGCGCCCTGGCGTACTTGATGAGGCGATAGATAGAGCTGACCGCGGTGAAGGTCTTCCCGCTGCCCGTGGCCATCTGGATGAGAGCGCGGGGACGATTGCCTGCGAAGGACTGCTCAAGGTTGCGGATTGCCTGAACCTGGCAGCCCCACAGGCCTCCGGTGTCCAGCGGAGGCATCTGACGGAGGCGAGCGCGGAGCGTATCGGGTTCGGCAAGCCAATCGGCGAGTGTCTCGGGCCGGTGGAAGTGGAAGACAAAACGGGAACGCGGCTCGGGGTCACGCTCGTCGCGGAAGAGCGTCTCCGTGCCGGTGCTCTCGTAGACGAAGGGAAGCGGAAGCTGCACGTGCGGAATGTCGGGCGGCAGCGAGACGATGTAGTCGCCCGACTGCTCGGCGACGCCGGTGAGGGTTGTGCCTTCCGGCTTGGCCTCGATGACGCCGGCGGCCTTGCGGTCAACGAAGAGGAGGTAGTCGGCCTGCTTGCCGTCCTGGAGGGGGAAATAGCGCACCGCGACGCCGCGCCGGGCGCCCAGGTTCATCTCCCTGAGGTCCTGCACCGCCCACCCGGCGGCGTCCAGCATCCGGTCGATGTTTTCCCTTGCTTGGTCTTCCGGCCTCACGGCCCCCTCACAGTACGGACGCTGTCGAGCTCTGCTCGACACACTTACGGCACGCCGCGCCCAATCACCTGCTGTCTACGACGTGCGGGGCCAGGCGGCCCTTTCCCGCTAAATAGTTACGTTTTGCTATTGACACCTCGGCAGGCACGTGATATAGTTACAGTAACAAATAGAAGCGTAACTATTCACGCGGAAAGGGGTGTCACCCATGCCACCGAGGCGATTGCCGCGAGTTCTGACCGACGAGCAGGCCCAGAAGCTCCTGGCGCTGCCCAGCCGCCGCTACCCGACCGGCCGCCGCAATCGGGCGCTGCTCGCCATGCTCTACAAGCCGTGTTGCCTGCGGGTGAGCGAAGCTCTCGCGCTCAAGCTGCGCGACGTGAACCTATCGGAGGGCACGGCCCACGTGTGGCGCGGCAAGGGCGCCAAAGACCGCACCGTGTATCTGGACGCCTATACGACCGAGACGCTGCGCACGTGGCTTGAGATGCGGCCACAAGGCGCAGAAACGCTGTTCTGTACGCTTCAAGGCAAGCCGCTGTCATCCGCCTATGTGCGCGGTTTGGTCGCCAGGCTCGCCGAGCGGGCAGGCATTCCCTTCCGCGTTCACCCGCACACGTTGCGCCACTCGGGCGCCAGCGAACTGCTGCGCCGGGGCTTCACCGTCGCCGACGTGCAGCGCGTGCTCGGTCATTCCAACGTCGCCACGACCTCAATCTACCTGCACGTCTTCGACAGTGACCTGGCGGCGAAGGTGCGCGGGCTCAACGACAGGGCACAAACGACCGCCCCTCAGAGCGCGTAGGACGGGCGCGCATCTGCGGCGACGGTGGCCTGCGCCTCAGCCATCTGCGCCTGCGGTGGTGCGGGAGCGCAGCCGGACAATCTCGATTACCTCAATCGGCTTGGCGCCGCCCGCGATGATGTGACGCTCGGTGAACATCGCCAAGTGCTTGCCTTGCAGTTCGCTCGCGCGTATCGCTGCCCCGTACTGCCCCGCCGCTTCCGCCTCCCCGCCAAGTCGCACCAAGTCGGCAAGCACTTGGTCGGCGGTCACCTGCAGCCGGTCTGCCCGCTCCTGCTGCGCCTCTGTGAGCGCCCGTTGAATGTCAGGTTTTGTCAGGAGTTCATAGCCTATGGCCCGCGCCGTGCGTTCGCTGTATCCCGCCCGAATCGCCGCCTGCGTCGCGTTGAGGTCAACCAGGTATTCCTGCACGAACCGCGTCCGCTTCGGTGTCAGCCCGTCCGCATCCCGCTCCATCGCCCTCACCTCCACTCAGACTATTGGCAAGCCTTCTTTCTAGGTCGCAAATCAGTTCGCGGGTCTGTTCGTCGGCAAGGAGCCTCGGCACATCCGGCACAACCAGCACCTTCTGCTCCGTGACTTCTACCTGCTCGCTGAACATCCCGAGGTGCTTGCCCAGCAGCTCGACGAAGCGGATGGTCATAGCGTCCCGCCTGTCGGACTTCAGCCCGCACTCAACCAGTTTGCGAAGCACATCGTCCACCGCCACCTTGACCCGCTCCGCACGCTCCTGCTGCGCCACGGTCAGAGCAGCCTGAATGTCAGCTTTTGTAAGCAACCGATGCCCTGTCTGGCGAGCCGTGCGCGGGCTATATCCCGCCCGCCGCGCTGCCGCCGCGGCGTTCAAGTCGAGCAGGAACTCGGCAACGAACCGCTCCCGTTTCGGCGTCAGGGGCCGCTCCCCGACCGCCAGCCCCGGCCCTCTGCGCTCATTCCCCCGCTTCACATTCCGCCTCCCTCTTCACCCCCCGGCGATGGCGTTCGGCTCCTTCATTCGCCCGCAGCCAGTCGAAGAAGCCATAGACAAAGGCGTCTTCGCATTCCTCAAGCAGCGCCGCCAGGTTGTCGCGCGTCTTCCAGGCGTGGCCATAGCGCGCGTGACCCTCAATCAGCCGTTCCCGCGCCCTGGCGCAGAAGGCGTCGAAGGCCGAAAGCACGGCCTGCAGTTCGGCGCCTATGTCGCTATATGTCGTCATTTCGGGTCTTGCGCGAACTTTGTCCATATCGCCTTCATGGAAGAGTTTGTGCAAAATGCCGCTATTGCGACATATAGCGACATGCCTTCACGCCATCGGCAGTTCATCTCCACCTGCCGCCAAGCCGATTCCGAGCAGGAACCGCCCCTCATAGCGTCGCACCACGTCCACCCCATCGCGCTGCGTCAGGCTGCGGGTGAACCACGTCGGCGTTTTGAAGGCGCGCGGTCGGCCACCCTCGTTGCACCATTCCGCATAGCGCCGATACAGCGCCCCCGTCTCCACCTGCGCCCGCGGATGCAGGACACATTCCTCCTCCAGGAAGTCCGCAAGGGGGTCCATTGACTCAAACAGCGCCTCGGTCTCCCGCATCACCACCGCCGGCGGGCGTAGCCCGTCGCGCTGCCACTCCAAACACCCTTGCACCGCCCAGGCGAGGATACCCGGCAGTTCGGCCTTCAGCTTGTCGCGCAAGCCCTCGTCGCGCATAGGCTCCTTCCCGTCCTCCGGGCCGTAGAAGGTCTGGCGGAAGGGGACAATCCGCACCCGCCGCTTGCTCGCCACCGTCTGCGACTGAATCCTCGGCACCTCGTTGGTGGCGAAGAGAATCTTGAACGTCGGTATGTACGAAAAGAACTCGCGGTAGAGGCAGCGACACGTCACCACGTCCCCGCCGCTCAGCCGCTTTAGCAATGCCTCGTTGAAGGTCTGTGTCGCAGTGCCTTCGCTCGCCGTCACCAATCGCGCCCCGACCAAGGAAGCCAGGTCCGCGGTGCTCGCGTCCCGGTGTTCGAGAAATGTGGAAAAGGGCGTGTCCTTCGCATAGTCGCCGAGCATCGCCCGCAGCGTTTCCGTCAACACGGTTTTGCCGTTTGAACCCTTGCCCACGAGGAAGAACACCTCTTGCTCGCGCGTGTCGCCGGTCAACACGTATCCCGCCAAGCGCTGCGCATACGCTATCAGGTCGTCGTCGTTGAAGACCTCGGCCAGGAACAGTTCCCATCGCGGGCAGCGGGCCCGCGGGTCATAAACCACCGGCGCGAGCTTCGTCATCAGGTCTTTCGGGTCGTGGGGCCGCAGTTCGCCTGTGCGCAGGTCAAGTGCGCCGTTGAGGACATTCAGCAGCCACGGGTCCCGGTCCAGTTCTGCAGCCGTGACGGGTACGCCGGGCCGCCAGTGCGCCAGGTCAATCGCCGCCGCCAGGCGTGGTGCCGACTCGCTCTTCAGCATATGCTTGACCAGGGCGTCGCGCTCCGCCCCGCTTTCCAGCGCCTCGGCCTCGGCAGCCATAGCGCGCACCGTCTGCGCCGCCAGCCGGTGCACCTCGCCGGTGTCATCCGGCGCCCACACCGCCCCGGTCCACCGCAACCAAGCGCCCACGTTGACGTGATAGCGTAGACTCGCGCCGTGAGCGGCGACAAGGCGCTCCGCATTGCCCAGGTCGGTCAGCGGGAACCGTTTGGCACCTTCCCGCGGCGCCCATTCCGGTGCCTGTGCGGCCAGGGCTTCCAGTTCCTCGGGCGTATGCCCTTGCGCCAGCCAATCGCTGACATCACCCTTGTCGGGCAGGTTCGGCAACGGCAGCACCTTTACTGAGCGGGCGATGCCACGCAGATTCCGCGCGACATTCTCACCGTGCTCGCGGCCGGCTTCATCGTTGTCGGGCAAAATCACGACATCGCGACGGCAGAGACACTCGTTGTATTCCGGGCGCCACTTAACCGCCTTCTCCGAGTCCGTGCTCGCGCCGCCGGGGTTCGTTGTTGCCAGCAGGCCGCTGTGCAGGAGCCCGTCAGCGTCTTTCTCGCCCTCGACGATGTAGACGCGCTTGCTAGGCGCGGCCAGCAGTTCTGGCAAGCGGTAAAGAACGCGCCGCGTATCGCCAAGCCCCCACATCCACCCATTGTGTCCGTCCGGGCGTCGCACGGGAAATTCCTTGTCGCGCGTCCGGCAGACCTCGAACAGCAAGCCCCCTTCCTCATCGCGGTACTCGTATGCGGCAACGATTTCACTCGCTCGGGGCGGCTTCTTACGCCGCGACCGCGAATCCAGGAACAGGTCGGCCATGGTGAGGCCGAGCTTGGCTACCACGTCCTCGATGCGACAGCCGGCATGGCAGTACAACAGAATCCTACCGTCCTCGACATCCACCGAGAGGGAAGGGTTGTGGTCATCATGCGCCGGGCAGAGGCCACGCCAGCCCTTGCCTTCGCGCTGCACGCCATCGAGTTTGGCGAGGAGGGAGTCAACCGTCACAGCGACACCCCCAGCGCGAGCGCAAGCTGTCCGGGCGCGTGGTGGCTCCAATAGCGCCGCGCGAGGGCAATCTGCCGACCGCACCCATCATCAATGTGCTCGCCGCGCTCAAGCAAGGTCTCCAGGGTGCAACGGTAAACCACGCCTTCATCCTGCTCGTTGATTATCAACTCGCTCACACCGGCTTCTCGCATCTGCTTCACAGCGCCCAGGTCATACGCCCAGGCGTCACGACGCCTGAGCAGATGCTTCGCCTTGCTGACCGTCTTCTCACAGGCCAGTCCGGTGTCGCATTCCCGCAAGTGGCCGGCGCAGCGGACGCCCTGCGGTGTGGTAATTATCATGGCTCGGCCCTTGCCCGCATTCGCCCGTGGTGCCCCCGCCCTTGACCCACGTGGCTCCACGTGATACCCTACACGTGGGCTTGAACCTTGGCCCCTCGCCGCTCCGGCCTGTTGCTTTCCAGGGCGCCAGCCGGAGCGGTTCCTCTTGTACGGTCTCATTTCTCGTCACCTCTTCGCATTGATTCGCGCGCTTGCCTCGGCGTGCGCCAGTTGAGAATGCGTGCCACTTCATCACGCGAGTAGTACCGCGCCCCGGGGCCCGGACCGGGGCCGCGCAGAGACGTAATGCGCCCCTCGCGTTCCCATCTGAGCAGCGTCTGAGGATGACACTTCAGACGCCTGGCCAGCTCACCGATTCTGACGTATCCTCTCATGCGCTCCTCCTTTACTGTTGAGCGTGTTCTGGATACACTATAGCGCGGATGCGGAAGCACGCGAACTGGGGGTAAAACAGGGGAAAGCTTCGCCGACGATGACTGGGCCAAACATATGCGAGTGTTACCGCCAGCCGCATGCAGCGATTGAGGAGCCGCCGCCCCATTACTTCCTCACCGCCGGCGGCATGCCGGTGCCGTGGCTTATCGACAACAGACTTGTCTTCACGGACGTCTGGCCCCGTGGAGAGGTGCCTGGTGGCCAAGGTGACTATGCCTATAACCCCTTCGAATACTACTATCCACCTCGCAAGCGGAGGCTAGCACCCAAGGGCCGCACGCGTAATGAGAGCGTGCACCTGGAATTTGCCTCGCTCGCTCGCCCAACTGGAGCACCAGAACTGCTGGCAATTGATGATGAGGGCGGTGTGCGTATGCGCGACCGCATTGACAAGGGGCAGGGGAATCTCCTTATCATAAACCAACGCACGCCTGCGTTAATCCGGGCAGCGAATCGCCTTATCCGTCCATCCTCTCAGGAGCACGTAGAGGAGGTGCTAGGATTCGTCAGGCGCTGGGGCCTTCCCGAGGCCCAGGAAACTGAGTTGCCTTCGGACTCGTGGCTTGCCGATAACCCGCCGCCGGAGCAACTCAAAGCCGAGCTCATGGCCATGCGAGCGGGCGCCGGTCCCCCCAGACTGCGGTCGGAGGTGCCCAGCCAGTACTCGCTGCAGAGGCTGCTATATCTGGCGTGTGAACTGCACTACGCGGTCGAGTTATGGCGCCTGCTCAAGGCCCGACGATTCGATGAAGTCGCCATCGCGAGGATAACGCGCATTCTCGAACTGCTCCCCTGTGCGGGGACACGGCCTTCCGTGTTCTTTCGATACTGGGGCGACCCTCACGCCGCAGTCATCCCGGTTCGGCGACGTGGCACGCCCATGGAAGACGCCTCGTCGGTGCTTGGGGATGTGTTGACAGTGAGGGTGCGCCCTGCTCGCCTCCGCCCCCTGCCGTCCCGTCGAGGCGGGCGCGTAGTTGCAGAGCCACGTTGGTGGTGCCCCGACCTGATGACATCCATGTATCTCATGCTTCACCTGGACATGACGGCCGGCCACACCATCGCTTCGTGCACGCGGTGCGGCGGGCTCTTCCACAAGAGGCCGTGGAGCCGACGGGTCGGGGGAAAGCGCGAAGAGCATCTGTTCTGCTGCGCTGCCTGCCGAGAGGCATGGAAAGACGCTCACCGGCCAAAATTCACAGGCCAGAAGAACCCGGCAAAGCCGATGGATAGAAAGAGTGAGCCACGGAGGGACAGCACCGCGAAAACGCGCAGGAAAACGAAGGGCAAAGCTGACGAATCAGTTGCTCTTGGCAAGGGCCACTTCAAGCCCGACGTGCGAATCTGAACTAATGGCGCGGACTCGCGCGCGTTCCGGAGCGCCGCGAACTGGTGCTCAGAGTGCGGCCTGGGCAATCAACTATGCCCAGACCGTTTGCGTCGTTTCTAGGGCCACCAGTGCGCCTTAGACCGCGCTCGCAGCGCCTTACCGCAGCCCCTTCCTGCCGGCCGCCCTGCGCAGAGGGCTTCGGCGGCAACGGTCAGCGACGACGAGGGGGTAAGGGGGTCAAATCTCTGCGTCGCAGCGCCCGGACACCGCGCGGCCAGCAGAGCGCGCACGCCCCCGAAATTGGGCAGGGGGGGTAGCTTTCGGCGGAGGTCCCGTCACCCCTCCCGACCTATCTTTGCAGAGTAAGCGGGGGTACGCTTATGTTGTGGGCGCGCTTCGACTACCCTCGGCGGCCCCGCGGTCGGCGAAGGGAAGCGCTAAGCGCGCCCGCAAAGACGCGGCCTGAGCGGAATGGTATGCCCAGGCCGTTTACATCGTTTCTACGCGCTCTGTAGCGCCCCGTTGCGGGCTTGTGGAGCCTCACCGCAGCCGCTTCCTCCCGCTCGTGGGCTTCACTGCCGTAAGGAACCTGTCGCCGGGCGACGCGAGCCGGTGCTTCTCTGCCACGTCCGCCTGCCCCAGTTCGCAGTAGCGCCGCGTCATGGTCAGGTCGGCATGGCCGAGGAGCTTCTGCAAGCTGAAGGCGTCGCCGCCGTTTCGCAGGTACATGACGGCGCAGGTGTGGCGGAACGTATGCGGCGAGCACCGCGCCCCTCTAATGCCCGCCTTCTCCCCGCATTCGCGCAGCAGCCGGTGCACGCCGTGGCGGTTGAGCGCGTCGGCGTAGCAGTTCACGAACAGCGCCCTCTGCCCCGCCAGCTCGCCGCGCCGCGCCAGGTAGTCCAGCAGCGCCTGCCGTGTCGCCTCGCCGAAGGGGACTACGCGCTCGCGGCTGCCCTTGCCCTGCACCCGCATAGTCTGCGTCTCGAAGCACACGTCTTCCACTGCCAGCGCGCAGAGCTCCGAGACCCGCAGCCCGCAGTCGAGCAGGGTCACGATAATCGCCTTCATGCGCGCCCCCACGAAACCGCGCCCGCAGGCGGCAAGCAGCGCCTCTATCTGGGTAGGGGTGAACGTCTGCACAACCTTCCGAGGACGGCGCACGGGCTCAATGCGGCTCATGGGGTCAGTGTCGAGCAGTTCCTCGCGCACCAGGAAACGGAAGAAGGTGCGCAGGGTGACGTGGCTGTGGCTCGCGGTAATAGCGCTGACGCGCTCGCGCTGTTCGGCCAGAAAGTCGCGGATGGGCGCGGCGGTGATTGCATTGGGCGCGGCCTCTATTCCGTGGGCGGCCAGGAAGCGGCTGAACGCGTCCAGGCGATAGCCATAGAAGGCGATGGTCTTGGGCGAGAGGCTGCGCGCGCGGCAGCGTTTGACGAAGAGGGTAATCGCGTCCGCCAGCGTCAGCCGGGGCGTGCTTCGGGCGAAGACGCCGCCGGCTTGCAGGCTCGGGGAGGGGGCTTGTCTCGGGGCGATGAGCAGAGTAGGGTGCGTCATGTCACGGCCTCCTGTTCAAGGTCGGGCCGCGAATCAAGTGGCGTTATGCGGAGACCGCGACGGCAGAACCTAGTAACGAAGTGGGCCTGGAAGAAGGTTACTAGAGGCGGAACCTAGTGATGCGTTTACGCTCATCTGGTGCCGACGACTGGATTTGAACCAGCACGGGGTTAACCCCCACTAGGTCCTGAACCTAGCGCGTCTGCCATTCCGCCACGTCGGCACGTGCTGAGGGATTCCAGTGGCATCGGAGAATATACCACAACCGCAGCCCGTGGTCAACGCGCACAATGCCGCAAGTGTGACGTCGGAAAGGGGGATGCGCGCCCCAACGCCTCCCCCTTCCAGCTCGTGCTACGTAGCGAGCCTACTCCGCCGTAGTAGCCTGCGGCTACGACGCCTTCGTCCGCCGAAGCGGAACTATGTCGCCCGCGAAGGCGGAAGGCCGGAAGCTACTTCGCAGAGTAGCAGGGGAGGATGAACGTGGGGGTGAAATGGTGGCGCAGCCGTCCCGGCTGCGAAATAATCGGCAGGCGGGACGCCTGCCCCACCAACGCACCCCGCCAGCGGCGGGCAAGCCCCACCCGGCTCGCCGCAGGCTCGCCGACCTCTCCCTGAGAGGGAGAGCGGTTCCTGGCGCGCCCGCTGACAGCGATCACGCGCCGCGGCGCGACGGCGGAATGTCAACGATAGTCGCTCTGATGCGGTCCCGCAGTTGCTCCCTCAAGTCCTCAGGCGACTTCCAGACTATGTGATTGTATTGGCGGGTATCGAAGCTGCAATCATTCAGGTCATCCTCGCGGCACGTGAAGATGACCGGAAGGCCCAGCCCCATCGCGAACCCCGCCTCGAAATAGACTGCCTGGCGATGATGGGTAACATCCGCAACCATGAAACGACTTCGCCTGATTTCCGCGATAATTCGGTCGTCTATCTTCTCGTTAAACTGGACCATGTCGGACCGCCACGCATGGAGATTCAATTCCGCTTCCTTGACCGCAGTATCGAGCGCGTGCCACGCCTCGTCCATGTCCGGATGGAACCGCATCGCCACGAATGCCTGGCGGCTCTCCGGTCGCACGTGTCTCAGTTCTTCTATCCTGTCACACCCCTTTACCGTCAGCGCGTATTCACCGCCGCCTTGGTCAGGGGGAAAAGCCTCTTGGATCAGGCCTGACTGAACCATGTGTTCGATGGTGAAACGCAATGCGTCGCCGTTCTCTGCGAAAAAGAGGGGCCAGTCCTTGCTATCGTCCACTCGTATGGGAGCACCGAAATGACTGCTCTTGCGCTCCAGGTTCTGCAAAGCCCGGTCTATCCTCTCCGGAATGGAACGAGGGAAGAGGGCAAGAAGGTCGGCGATTGCAATTCCCTCCTTCCCCTCTTCAGCCTTGTACTCGCTGGAGCAGATGGTGATTATGCGACCCTGCTCAGATGCCTCACGCGTGAGGGCCGAGAGCATAGCTCTCTTGCTTTCTTCGAAGTCAGGATGAGTAACTTCGTCTGCCGCCTCCTCTGTGATCCGATAGTCCCTGCACCTCTCGCAGGCGACTTGTGTTACCTGATTCCTCCCCTGATCCCGTCGCTGCGCATGTTTCCCGCAGAGCGGGCATTGCTCGTCCGGCATAGCGCACCCCCTTTCGTGTTCCGACGCCAAGTCTCCGAGTGCAATTCTACCACACCGGGAGCATTCAGCGCGCGAGCGGCATGTGGCACAGCGGCCCTCCGCTGTGGCGGCGCCGCTAACGCGGCGCCGATTGAACAGGCGAGGCCTGCCCCTTCTCTGCGCTCAGGGCAGGCTCTGAGCTTGTCGAATGGGGCGCCGGTTCCACATGCTTCAGCGCAGAATCCTCACTTCTTGCGAACGCACCCGCGACAGCCGCGACGAACTCCGTGTGGACATCGGGCGCGCGGTTATGCTAGAATCATGCGGCGGTGGCGGGTAGCGCAACTGGTAGCGCGAGGGACTTTGGATCCCTAGGTTGCAGGTTCGAGCCCTGCCCCGCCAGCCAGGGGCGTGAGGTCGCCGCAGGCTTCCGCGGCTTTCCACATCGGGTCACTCAGTATGTCACGCGACAATAACACCGCCGCTGCGATTTTGGCAGCGGGTCTGGGCACCCGCATGGGCAGCGATCAACCCAAAGCCCTGCTGCCGCTTGGGGGACGGCCGATTGTCAAGCACGTCTTGGATTCGGTTCTGGCCATCGGGGTCGGTGACGTTGTAGTCGTGATTGGACATAAGAGCGAATGCGTGTGCCAGGCAGTTGGCAACGGTGTGCGATATGCGATACAGGAATGTCAGCGCGGCACCGCAGATGCGCTTACCTGCGCCCGGGAAGCCTTGCGAGATTTCACCGGCTATCTATTGACTCTTTACTGCGATGTCCCGTTTGTGCCGCCTGATCTGCTGCGCAAGCTCGTGGCCGAGTGCGTCGCACGGCGCGCGGCGGCGGCGGTGGTGACAGTCGAGCTGGAACAGCCCGGCGCCTACGGGCGCATCATCCGTGATGCAGCAGGCAGGGTCATCGGCATCAAGGAGGCGGCGGGTGCGACGCGTGAGGAACTGGCGGTTAAGGAGATCAACGCCGGCATTTACTGCTTCCAGGCGCCGCTGATTTTTGATATCGTCGCCGAGATCAGGCCGGACCCGGTCAAAGGCGAATTGTACCTTACGGATGCGATCGGGTTGTTGGCGACCAAGGGCCACACCATAGCGGTGGTGAAGGTGGATGATCCCGCGCTGGTCATGGGCGTCAACACCCCGGCCGAACTGGAGCAGGCGGAGGAAACCCTGCGCCGCATGTCGCTGCGCAGGTTTCGGGCGCCATGAGGTGTCACATCGGGCGCAGTGTTTGCGCTTTGGGGCAGGTCGAGCAAGGCAAGGTGACGGAGGCACGCGATGGCCAACTACGACATGAGAATCCTGACCGGCAACGCGAACCGCAAGCTCGCATCCGACATCGCCGCCTACCTGGGGCTGCCGTTGAGCGACATGGAGGTCAGCCGGTTCAGCGACGGCGAGATCAAGGTCAAGATTAACGAGAGCATGCGAGGCGCCGATGTCTTTGCGGTCCAGCCCACCTACCCGGCGTGCAGCGACACCATCATGGAGCTCTTGATAATCATTGACGCCCTCAAGCGCGCCTCCCCGCGGCGCATCGTGGCGGTGATACCATACTACGGCTACGGACGGCAGGAGAAGAAGACCTCCGGGCGCGAGCCGATCACCGCGCGCCTGATCGCCGATCTGCTCACCGTTGCCGGGGCGCATCGCATTCTGGCGCTCGACATGCACGTCCCTTCGATCCAGGGCTTCTTCAACCTGCCGGTGGATCATCTCGCCGCCGGCCCCTTGCTGGCGGACTATTTCGTTGCCCATGGCCTGGGCGACGGGAACACCGTTGTGGTTTCGCCCGATGTCGGAGGTGTCGGCACCGCGCGCGCGGGCGCCGACCGCCTGGCGGCGACCCTCGCCATCATCGCCAAGCGTCGGCCCCAGCCCAACGAGGCGGAGGTGATGGAGGTCATCGGTGACCTCGAGGGCAAGCGCGCGATCTTCTTCGACGATATGATAGACACCGCGGGCTCGCTCGTCTCTGGGGCGGCGGCGGTGGCGGAGCGCGGGGCGTCGGAGATCTACGCCTGCGCCACTCACGGCATCTTCTCCGATGACGCCATTTCGCGGCTGGCGGATTCCCTGATCCGCGAGGTGGTGGTGACCGACACCATCCCGCTGGCGCCCGAGCGGCGCATCGAGAAGATCACCGTGCTGTCGGTGGCGCCGCTTTTGGCGGAGGCGATCCGCCGGGTGCACGAGGACGCCTCGGTCAGCTCCCTGTTTGACCGGCTTTGGGTGGAGGATAAACGATAAGGGGCACCGCGATGGTGTCCTGGAGGTAGAGATGGAACAGCGCGAATTGGCGGTTGCGATGCGCAGCGAATCGGGCTCCAGCGCGGCGCGGCGGCTGCGCCGCCGGGGGCTGGTGCCCGGGGTGATGTACGGCCGGGGGATTGCCCCGATGCCGCTGGCGGTGGACGCCAAGCGCCTGCGCGAGCTGATTCACGCCGGCGGATACAATGTGGTCGTGCGCCTCAACATCGAAGACGGGGGCGAGGCGCCGACGGTCATGCTCAAAGAAATCCAGAGAGATCCGATCGGCGGCGGCGTGCTCAATGTGGACTTTCAGAAGATATCGCTGACCGAAAAGGTCACCGCGCAGGTGCCCATTGTCCTGCTCGGGGAGGCGCCTGGGGTGAAGCAGGGCGGGGTGCTTGACCAGGTGCTGCGCGAGGTGGAGGTCGAGTGCCTGCCAACCGCAATCCCCGTAAGCCTGGAGTTGGATATATCCGACCTTGAGGTCGGGCATTCACTGCACGTGTCCGACCTCGCGCTGCCCGCAGACGTCGTCATCACCAATGAGCCTACCGCTGTCATCGTGACCGTGAGTCGCGTGGCCGAGGAGGTGCCGGCGCCGGCGCCCGCGGTGGAAGAGGTAGCGGCGCCCGCTGAGGCCGAGGCCGAGGCAGAGGGCGAAGCAGCCGAGGAGGCCTAGCAGGGGAATATCTCTGCTTGGCGGGTGTGTTCGTTTTCAGTGGGTGTGGGACGGAGCCGCGCGCTCGAACCGGGCGCGGCTTCCCGCCTGCGGCGGGCAAGCGCTGAAGTTGACTCGCCTCTGGCGAGCCGCGAATCGCGGGGTCAG
>Ga0315289_10001263_pt1 | contig 39609 bp, 47 predicted proteins | sample YL17G11_40_MG_FD_203452 | JGI IMG/M metagenome (GOLD analysis project Ga0315289, IMG submission 203452) | Sediment microbial communities from Yellowstone Lake, YNP, Wyoming, USA - YL17G11_40 | ecosystem: Environmental > Aquatic > Freshwater > Lake > Sediment | place: USA: Wyoming | collected... | reverse complement strand
AGCATCTCCGGCCTGCAATCCTTCAGCGGCGATATGCAAAATTTCCTTTCCATTTTCAAACTTCACAATTGCAATAGGCGCGTTATGTCCAGGGTCGTGAACAATATCTACAATTCGTCCGGTCGCTCCCGCAAATGGAAAATATTCAACTCTGCCCAAATATCTGTGAGACGGAGCGCGATATCGAGGTCCACCTTTTCCTCTTGCTCTTGGAATTATTCTTTTTCCCATTTTTTACACCGTCTTTGCTTGTGCCACTAATTCTTCCATTTCAACCCTTTCAACATTTACGCGATAATCATCAGTCTTATTAGGATCTGGATTGATATGATACACTAGTACTTTGAACGCAGGAATTTTTTCATCAGGTTCAGTTAAAGATATCATTTTATTAATTACGTCTCTCCTGACATTTAATTGAGTCTCGTGTGGTGTACTACCCCTGTTAGTATGTATTGCTAGCCAACTCTCGAAACCATACATATCGAACTTAACTTGACTAGTTCTAATGATATATGAACGGGGTGCTTGTTCTGTCAAACCAAACATTTTTATCTCTCCATATTCCTCTTATACCAATCCCAATTTTGTTGCAACATCAACTGCTTTAAACTCGGGCTTCAATTTAATTATTGCTTTCTTCTCCCCTTTCAATGAAATTTCTGTGTTGATTTTCAATACCTTCACTTCAAACACTTGCTCGAACGCTTTCTTGATTTCTTCTTTCGTCGCCTTTCTCTCTACAACAAACACAATCTTGTTTTCTCTTTCAACCAGTCCGATAGTTTTCTCAGTCATGTACGGATACTTCAATGTTTTCCACGGATCCATTTTGATTCACCACTGTTTTTTATCAATTTTTTCATTCACCCAATTTTTTTATTGCAGACTCAGTAAAAATCGTCAGACGGCCTGGCATCGTTCCTGGCGCAAGCAACTCTGCTGAAAGATTTCCTGCTTTACAAACATTAACTCCCTGCAAATTCTTCGCTGCTCGAACAATTCCTTTGTCTTCTGCAAAAACAACGAGCGGCCCGGTCTTCTTTTTGTATTTGCGGCCACGAGTCTTTCCTTTTCCTGCCCTCACTTTCTTTTCCGAGATTCTTTTTAATTCAGCGTCGAGACCGATCTTCTTGAAAAATGCAATGACATCCCTCGCCTTCTTCAGACTCTGCAGCCCGTCGTCGACAACAATCGGCACTTCGGCTGAAAACTTATGTCCGCGCTTTGCAACAATTTCTTTCACAGCCGTTGCAGCAATCGCTGAACGTATTGCTTTGCGTCTCTCCTTGTCGTTAATTTTCTGTGCCCAAACTTTTGTGACGAGAGGCGGGAAAGCTTCCCTTCCTTTCACTGCTTGCGGCACGAGACGAGGACGCCATGTCAGGTTAGGAGAAGTTTTTCCGTGAATTCTCGGCATTCTTGCCATTTCCTTGTTCATCATCGCGTATCTGTGTCTTCGATAACCATGATAATGAGCGGACGAGCGCATTCCTGCGTAAGGATCTGTCCCGTAAGGCTGCCTGCGATTGCTCTGTGCTGAAATGACTGCCCTGCGAATCAAATCTTCCCTTACTTGCTCGCTGAAAACTTTCGGCAGTTCTATTTTTCCTGTCGGCTTTCCATTGAGATCAAAAACATCAACTTTCATTTTTTTCACCTTTTTATTTTTTTATCCACCTTTAACAATTTCCCTTATTTCGACTGGGAGCACGCGCGCTCTCACCGGACGAAGTGCAGGTCGCAAACGTATGAGTCGCTTCTTCGGTCCTGGCAAAGACCCTTCGATCAGCACAAAATTATTTTTGATAACGCCATAACGAATAAATCCGCCAGCAATATTTATCTCCTTTCCATCTTCTCCGATCTTCAGCACGCGCTTGTTGAGTTCGGTGCGTGTCTGGAAGCCGAGCTGGCCTGCCTGTGGCACGGTATGACGGACTCGACGCGGCGTCTGCGGTCCTAGAGTTCCGATGTGTCTCTTCTTTTTCTTTGCATGCCTGTCCTGGATGCGGATTCCGAACCTCTTCACGACTCCTTGAAAGCCCTTTCCTTTCGTCACTGCAATCGCGTCGACAATTTCCCCTTCCTGCAGCACGTCCTTAGCAGAAATTTCTTTTCCAAGCATGCCTTTCGCAAAATCAAACTTCTCTTTCGCACTCTTTCCGCCGATCTCGACTTCGAAAACTTCAGGCTTCTTTTTTCCGACTCCTGACAAAACAGGTTGTGTCGCTATGATGAATCTCAAAATTGAAACTTTGTCCAGAATTTTTTCCATCTCTGCAAGTTTTTCATCGGTCTTTGCCTTTCCAACTTTCAACTTTCTTGCCAGCTCTTTCGGCGCGTCAGAAGTCCAAGCCTCGCCAGCAGCCCTCAGGCCTTTTGCAGAAGAAACATACGCCCGAACGCCGACGACGCGGAGAGGAGGACACTCCAAAATTGTGAGAGGAGTCGTTATCTCTTGGCCGAACGAAGGAGAACCTTTGCGGCTGTCGAGAATGATCGCATGAGCCATGCCGACCTTGTAGCCTGCAAAGCCCATCGCCTTTGCCTTTTCTGCCAGAGGATAATGACTAACGCGTGCATAAATTCGCTTGGCTCTCTTTCTAGGCCAAAATGCTCTGCTTCCTCTTTTAGGTCTTCCTTCTTTTGCCATTTTCTTCTACCTTTACTGCCAACCGACACCGTTAACTTATCATTAAGTGGTTATTATGCCGTTAATTACCTCTAATAAGTTATAATTCATTAGCACGAAATAAATAAAAAGCTTTTAAAACTAAGGATTTAAATAAGTTTGGATATAAAAATTAGTGTTCTTCTATTGTCTTATTTAATATTTATTATAGTTCTTTATATTTAAATATATTGGATGAGGCGATAATTCCGGTGGGATGATGACTATCTACAGGGGCTTTGAAACAAACAAAGAAGTTACAGATGTTCTATTCTGCATAGTTTCTGGTCATAAAACGGTAAAAGATGTTATAACAATTCTAAAACAGCCTCAGTCTACTATATCTACCAAAATTCAATTTTTGCTAAAGAATAAGGTTATTCTAAAGAGTAAGTGGGAATTTTACCCTAATTGGGATAAAATTTATCAAATCATGTACAAAGTCCTGAAGGAAAACAGTCCGATAGCTTTACAGTTTTACATCAAATCTTACATTAGAAAAACATTCAAAATAAGTGATGAAAAGATTAAACAGCTGCAGAATGTCGTTAAAAATATTGATACCTACTTTCCTCAAGATAGACTAAAAAGAATGATGGAAGCTTATGCTAAGTTATTCATTAAAACAAGAGAAAAAGCTTCCATTCAGGACATAATTAACCGCTATTTTGTGGGATTGATTGAAAGCGATGAAGATAAATTAGATAAGCAACTCTTAGAACTAAAAAGAATTATGAGTAAGATTCCTTCTAAAGAAGCAGTTTTCTTTAAATCTGTCGAATCATAATTTTCTTAATATTTTGATTCCCTGGTAAGGAATCAGCTTGATTATTCCAAACTCATGCAGCAACAGAAGCAAGTCCCATGCTTGCTGTTTAGTGATATGAAAGCCGCCGCACATCCTTTCGAATGCGTAAGGGAATCTTATAGTTCCGCTACGATTTTTCGGTAATTTGCTTAACCTCTCTATTAAGGTTGAATATAGACCACAATTCCTTCTGACTCTATGCAGATGGCGTTTATAAGCTAGGTATCTCATCTCATCACCAATATGTCTTTCAATGTTGATTCGAAAATTCAAGAGTTGAGGGAAAAACTAGAGAAATTCAAAAATGGTCCGGCAAATAATCTTTTACCGAAATGGATTCTAATGATTCAACAGGGTTTAATTGAAAGCGACTTAGAAAAATTGGATGCAATCAAGAACGAGAGGTTTAGAGTTAACTTAAAAATTGAAATACACTGCGAGCATTTTGGAACAAAAGAATTTCTAATAAATGAGTTTGAGTTAACAGACGAAAATACTGTCAAATGCGCCTTATTGGAATTTAAAAATAGGAAATCAGACCCTTTTTAATTTTTTCAATGTCTTTCTTAATATTTTTTGGTCAAACTGAGAAAGTATTTCTTCAATAAGCTTCTTATCCGCCCTTTTCATAAGAACATTATTTTGTTGAAGGAGTGTTTATATTGTTTTACTACCACCATGAGTGGTGGTAAATTGCTTCATTTTCTTTTCAATTGAACCTTTTCTAATCCACAAAATGACTACAATCCCAATTAGTACTGCAACCACAGAACCTATAATATTGATATTTGATTGATTGAAAAATGCAAAATATCCTGTTAATGGACCTACATTTGTTGTGGTCGTTGTAGTAGTTACTGTAGTTTGAGTAGTCTCTTTAGTTGGTTGAGCAATTGTTGTTTGTGTTGGTGACGTAGTCGTTGTTTCGGTCTTGCAATCACTTGGGCATGCTTCTGTTGTTTCTCCTGGGTCACATATTCCATTTATTTTGCATACCACAGGTTCATTACCGCCACCTCCACCTCCTCCACCACCTCCGCCAGTAGTAGTAACATCACTTGGACATGATCCACAATCTTGAGTGCATGAAGAACAACTTTCCCCTCCATAACAAACATTGTCTCCACAATATGGTGGAGATAGGAATACACCATAAACACTAAAGTGGGTTACATTAGCCCAGACATAGTTTTCAGTTGTGTTAACTCCACCATCTGGTGGATTGAAAGGAACCCAATCAGTTCCGTTGAACCAATATATTCTCAAAAGACTTTCTATAACACTCGAAACTTCTGCATCTGTATAGTAAATTTTTATAATTGCCCATTGCAACGAACCTGCAATATTTGGACTTACTATAATATCAACATATTTGTTTATTGCGATAGCACCGAAAGATGCGCCAGTTGGATTCTCAGAATACAAACTGATATTAACGGAACCAGATACACTTTGATTAGTGTTTATATCAAGTGTAGTGTTGGCTTTATTTTTTGCATCAACAGAAGAAAAATTATTGATAAATTGCACAGAATTGTTAACATATTCTCCTGCCTTTATCACACCACTAATATCTCCAGAACCGATACCACTTCTTATCTCCCCACCCCTTTCAGTTAATGGGTCTGCGTAAACTATTGTTGAAAAAACAAAAAACAAACTGATAATAAAAATTATTAATTTCATTTTTATCACTACACATTGTAAACTCCGATAGCATATGTTGACTTGTATGAACCTGGCTTAGTTTCTGAAGGAATATTTGTTCTTATTGTAAGTGTTGCTTGTATGCCTTCTTTTGAAGCATCTTCATCACTCAAAGCAAAAACAGTTTCGGTTTCATTGTAACTATTTTTAACATTGTATGTTTTTTCTCCCGACACAGAATTATATCTCATTGCAACATTGCCAGCAATTGGTATCGTGTTTGAGCCACTTACCCAATCGCTCATTTTTATTCTTGCTGCGTTTGCACCAATGATAGTTACCTTGAACTGGTGTTCCCAATAATCACTACCGTCAGCCACTGCACTTGTTTTTACAGAAATAATATTATCAATAAACAAATTGTAAGGGCCGAATGTTAGCGAGTTGTCTATAGTCACACTGGAAATTTCAGATACGGTTGTTGCTCCAGATTTATCAGTCAACACCCAGGCATAAACAATATTATCACCATTCTTGTAACTTGATAGATTTACATTTGCAGTGCAGGCTTGATTTACACCAGATGAGCAGCTCGTCAATGTCACATTCTTGAAATCTAAGTCAGTGGATTTTTTATAGAACAAGATAATTTTGTCTAAATCACCTTCAGTGTATATAACCGTGAAGTTTTCAACTGCAGAACCTTGAACATATGTTCCATCTAATGGTGCGAACGATACTATTTTTGGTGGACTTCTTACAGTTACGAAGAATGGAATCAATTTTGGAGCAAGTCCCAAGTAAAGAGTATGGGTTGAGTCAATTTTTGAATACCAAGCTCCAGACAAATACAAGCCAGCATAAAAGTCTCCAGCTTCAATATTTGGAGCAGTTATATTCAAAACCAATGCTTGTCTTTCTGCGAAAAATCCAGTATTGGCAGGAGTGACTGTGCTCCAATTCCAATCACCCTTTTGCAATAACCATACTTCTAAGGTAAATGGAGACTGGAAACTTAAACCTTCACCAGCAACAATAACAGTCCACTGACCTGGTTGGTATCTGTTTGAAAGGAAATCAAAACTTGTTCCATATCCATAATAAACACGGTTTGCACTCACTATTGTTCCATTACCATCAAAAACATAAACAAAGTAATTCGCAAAGTAATCTTGATTCTGCACAGATAGTGTTGTTCTCAAAACAGAATTTCCACTTAACGAAGAATTTGATATGTTGAATTTATAGTATCTGTATGAGCCAGAATAAGGACCTAATTGATTGCTATCACTTGGAGATTCTGGTGTGATATTTATTTTGTTTCCACTCCAAACATCTTTTTCAGCATTTATTTGCAAGTCTTTGCCCTGTAAGAAATTTGATATGTTTACTTGCACTATATTTGACTTGCTTGGTTCCATATTTAGACTCATAAAACTGGGTTCAAAATTCATTATAGGGTAGATGACATCGCCTGAGAACCTTATATTAGCTGAATACCTTTCACTTTCAACAACTACAAACCACTTGCCAGCTTGGGGTTTGTCTATCCATAATGATTCAAAATTTCCCAAATAATCTGATGTGTATAATTTACCATCTGGCGAATAAAGGAAGATTCTTATATCGCTGAATGAATCAAGTGGGTTTTCTGTTGACCAAGAGATAAAGACATTGAAATATGGTAGGTTACTCGGCACGTCAAATGAATATGCTTTTCTTTCCAAGCTATTGCACAAAAATCCATCGAAAGATGCATACAAGCTATCTGTGCTTCCACCACCAGTATAGGAAGCACCTGCACCCCCACCACCAGTAGCTGGTGAGCCTGCAAGTGGACCAATGCAAGGACTTGCTACAAAGGTGTGTGATTGGAATGGTTGGAATGTTAATGGTTTTGCGACTATTACGGACATAGGAATTGTTGTTTTTGGATTTGAACTTAGTTTCAGCTTTCCAGAGTAAAGAGCATTATCAGAAACATTTGGTTTTATAACTATTTGCTTGGTTGAAGAAACAAATGACACCCAAGACCAATCTTCTGGTTCGATGATTGATAGAGTCCCGTTAACAGTTTTTGTTGTCAATGTTCTCCAAGGATACACAAGCAATCTCCAGTTTCCAGAAGTTGGTGCATTTACAAAAATCACTTCATAGTTTGTAACTCCAGAAGAAGCAGCAACCAAATTACCGTTTGGGTCATACAGAACCATATCGATGTCATTATCAGAACGGCTGTTAATTACAACATCGCTCCAATCAATTCTTATTGTGAAAGCCTTATCATTTTCATCAATAGTAAAAGTATAATTGAATCCCAATGATTGGTTCACTGAAGGGCTTGGTGGAATTACACCAGAAAAAGATTTCACTGTAGTTATTAATCTATCCAATTTTGCCGAATAGCTAATCGGTGAAGTCAAAGAAGTGTTTATTGTGACTGTCTTGGTCGTTCCATTCTCAACTATTATATTCAACACTGGTGACTCGGCATAAACTTTTGAATCTTTAGCAAGGTCGTAAGACTTTGTTACATTTATTAGCCCCGCACCCTGAGAGAACACATCATAACCGATATCCGTTGCCCCATTCATCAAAATAGTTTTAATCTTATTTGGAGTGAGAGCACTATTGGTTTCTAATAAAAGTGCAACTGCACCAGCAACGTGAGGAGTTGCCATACTTGTTCCACTGGCAGAAACATAGCCAGGAAAAACTTCGTATCCCATATTAGTGCCCTTTGCTTTTGGTGCAACTATTCCAACCCCAGGAGCTACGACATCAGGCTTTACTCTTCCATCACTTGTCGGTCCTCTGCTACTGAACTCTGCGACATTTATATAAGGCAAAGACTTCGTTGTCGCACCAACTGTTATAGCACTTTTGGAACAGCCAGGGAATCTCAAAGTTTCTTGTCCTAACCATCCGTCATTTGCTGCAGCTGCAACAACAGCTACTCCCATCTCAGTAGCTTTGTCAACCATTAAAGACAACGGGTCTGAACCGTCGCAAATATTTGTGGGCCAACCCAAACTCATTGATATTACATCAGTGCCACTTAATACTGCCCATTCGATTCCAGCAATTGTATCAGATACGCTACAATAACCCCAACTATTGCAAACTTTTCCATTTAGTAATTCTGCTCCTGGTGCAACTCCAACAAACAATTTGTCAACTTTCTTATCTCCATCTATATCAAAACCAAATGAAACAGAATTTCCATCAGAAATTATTTCAGTATTTAGAAGATAAGAAACTGGATTTCCAAATTCGTCTTTAAAATATTCACCTTTTGTTGCGACTATATACCCAGAAGAGAAATTACCATCAGCGTCTAAATAAACAACATTATAGTTCCCATTCATAACAATTTTTACAAAACCACCTGCCCCAGTGTTATAGACTACAGTAGAATTTCCCCAAGTAAGAGTTTCTGTTCCACTTTTTGAAACACCATCAATTTTTAACGAAGTAATTTCAGAACTGGTTCCAGTGATTTCCATAGTGAGGTTTGATTGCTTGATTACTATATTGGTTGAGTTACTTGTCACATTCCACGTAGATGGAAAGTCTATAAACGAATCAGTAATATTTATGTTGTCTATTCTTGCTGCAGATTTACTTACTATTGCATAAATTGTTGCATTTAATAATTTCCAAAATCCTGAACCATAATGATATTGGACATTGAATGGTGCTTGGGTAATCCACGAACTTGGTGGATTGGAAAATGGTGCAGAAAAACTTCCATCGGATGAAATTTGGTCCGTAGTGACAGTCAATGATATATCTTCTCCCTTACCAGCAGCTGTTCCTGCAACGTGAGTTCCGTGTCCGTGGTCATCAGCAGGGTTTAATACCCCATCGTAGAACGTAAAATCTCTTTCAGCAATTACCTTTCCTTCTAATGACGGATGGGTCTTATCAATTCCTGTATCCAAAATTGCAATTTTTATACCACTTCCATCAACATCCTTATTCCATACAAAAGGAGCTCCAATAGTTTTTGTGCTGTCAATCAATGCAATGGAACCTTGTCCTGAAGTCGACTCGAGAATTTTTCCTTCTTTAGCATCAAAGATACTAAATAGTTTTTCTTCAAACTCCTTGTCTGGCTCAGGAACTTTTACTTGAGCATCTAAATAAACACCCCTGGTATTATTTGCAGAAATTATTTTTTGTATGGAGTTACTTGGAACACGTGCAGAAATAGCATCGATGAGTTCATACACAAAACCAACATCCCCATTATTGTCATTGATTAGTTTTGTAATGTCTGCAATCTTGTTTCTATCGTAGACCGTAATAATTATAGGGATGTCTTCGCTGGGTTGTGTTGCATATACATTCTTGATATAGCTTATGAGCATAGGGTCAACAAAAGTTTCTTCTGCAAAAACAGTCGGGACAATATTAAGAATAGTAAAAACAGTCACTAAAGTCAAGAAATAAATGTATCTCTGCCCCATATTAACACACTCTGGACAATAGTAAAACTATAAATATTAACTATATAAATGTGATTGATAGTTAGACATATAGTTAGAACATACCGTGAGTTTATGTCGAAGAGAAAAGAAATTTTCATAAAAGATAAAATTTTGGAATTCTTGAAATCACAGGACTGGCCAGTTACTACAGAGAATGTGGCAGATGAATTGGAAATAAGTTGGCAGACTGCACAAGTAGGTTTGTTGAAATTGGTAACCGAAGGCAAAGTCAAATACAAGAAGGTTGGAAGACAAAATCAATGGGCAATAAAATAATTAATTTCCTTTCATTGATAAATAATTATGAAGAAACGAAATTATCTGCCTATCATAATTGTAGCAGCTATTTTGTTAGTAGTTGGTTATGTTGCATCCAAAAGTTATCTGAAAGTCCCAGAAAGAATTTTTGATAAATCTTATTGTGAAAGAGATTCTGATTGTGTCCCAGCTCAATGTTGCCACTCGACAAGTGTTGTGAGCAAGAAATTTGCACCAAGTTGTGAAGGTATAGTTTGCACGCAAGAATGTAGACCAGGGACTATAGACTGTGGTTGTGGCAAACCAGTTTGTATTAATAACAAATGTGAAGTATTATGGACAAGAACTTATTCTTGGTGTTGATTAATTATAGAACTTTATGGATTATTTTAAGAATTTCTTAAATCATATATAATTGGAAGGCAGAACCAGTGGATAATAGCTGGAAGAGTGAAAAAGAAATAAAATTATGGGGAATCAAATAGAAGTTATACATCCACTTATCTTCGATATTGTTTCGGCTTGTGATTCTTCTTTCGCTTCTACAAATATTTCCCAGCTTATAGCTCCAGTTGTTTTGGTTAAATTCATCATAATCTGAGTTTATATGTTTCTATTTAAGTGTTTTTTGGGTGCTAATAACTATAGCTAAAAACTAAATTCCCTTCATTGTCTTTCAAAAACAAAGTATCTCCATCATTATTCCAAACAGCTTGAGTCCTATTCCAATATAATTTGTCAGCAGTATCGGTTCCAGAGCCAGTGTAAAGAGCGAAAGAAGCTTGAGAATTTAATGTAAACTAAGAAAATAACAGAGGAAGAATTGGAAAAGATGAAAAAAGAGGAATCTGAAGAAGGATGAAAATTACTTTCTATTTGTTATAAGAATTACTCGACAGTAACATTAGTTAAAGAGAAATGTTTTAAATTATAATACGGCATTATGAAAGCTGCTTATATTTTGTTTGGAATAATTCTATTTACTATTCTTAGTAGTTTTACGATTCTGTCCACAGCAGTTGATACAATTAATGGTTTAGTGAAGGATGGAATAACACTCTGTACTTCAGCCACTCCTGACTCTGCTTGTCAGTTGATGGACGGAACAAATGCATTTCCATCTTCTGGAATTTTAAGAAACTTTCACTACGATGGTTTACAAGATTCTACATACGCATGGCGAGGTAACAATTACGACTACAGAGAACAAGTTGATATTTCTGGAGTAACAATGAGACACAGTTGGTCAACCAGCGACATCAACGGCACTCCTAAGATACAGATTGACTCAGGAGATGTAATATATGAGTGGGTCGCAGAAGAACTTTTGAACGGAACTGGCACATGGAATTTCAAAAATCTTACAAATCCAGTAAATATAACAATGTTAAATAAAACTTTCTCAATTGTAAGTACCAATGGTGATAATTCGATATCTGTTCTTTTGGATGGAAATATTAAAACATATGATATATCAGCTGATACTGCATCGAGTGGGCCTGAATCTGATAGATTCCCAGGAACTACTGACTGGGGTATACAAGTCAAGTATGGGTCATTCCCAGCAGGTACAGCTGGAAGTATTCCTTCTGGCTCAACCGTACAAGTCGTCTACAAACCAACAAATTCAAAGTACCTGAAGCAAAATGAGAAAATTGTGTTTCCAAACAATTACGCGGAGCTCGGCTATCTTGGCTTTAACACCGATAATTTTGCCACAATAACAATAAACCCTATTACATCTGTAACAGCGTACAACTATTCAGCTGACACTCAGTCGTTCGGAAACTTGAATGGTTTCGAGATATCATCTGATGTAGCTGGCTCAATAGTTGCACCGAACGGAAATGCCTACTCAAAGGCATATGTTCTTTTTAACAAATCTTACGGAACTCGTTATCCAGTATTCTTTGGTTATTATGACCAATCAAAGCAGAAAATTCTTGTTAATGGAACATTAGACGCCAATAACGAGACAACGGTAGCAGAGTATGTTAGTAAATTAATCAATGGTTTTAATATCACTGATAAAGCAAGTTATGCTTTCAAGTTGAACTATGGAAGTGTGGGTGAGACAGACTTCTACCTCAATGTTACCATCAAAGCCAACTCATCAAGATATTTGGTCTACATGGTAGCAGGAACAGCCGCAAGCAACAGCATCAACATGACATGGCAGAATAAGACAGTGTGGTCTGGTTCAACAAACATAGAGTTCAGATTGGGTACTACTAACGGTGCCTCTGACCCAGCTGACGTCGAGGTCACAACCGAAGCAGTTGCAAGACAACAGATCGGTGAGACAGTCCAAGACGTTCTGGACGACAGCGGTATCACAGTAGTTTCGCCTGACGCTAATGCAAACGCTGATAAAGTTGTAATTAAAGTTCCTGCTAAATCACTTGCAAACAAAGTATATTTCGGTAAGTTAATTAGTGAAACACCAACAACTACCACCACAACTACAACTCCGCCAACCACTACTACGACAACCACACCTTCAAGTTTGGAACAACGAGTTTTAGAGTTAGAAAATAAAGTATCATTATTAGAAATTTTTAGAAATAAGTTCATTTACGCAATATGTTCGATTAGATATGCTAGCTATTTCAGTTTCTGCCCACCAAAATGCCCAAGTGGCTTTAGCTGTTCAACAACTTGTGTAGACGACACGACGCCATCTATTTGCTATGACAGAACATCGCATCCAGAATATTTCTGCACCTCTGGAAGAACTTGTTGTGAATCACAAAGAGTAACTTGTCCAAGTTAAAAAGCTTATCTTAAAACCGCATCGTGCAAATACAGAAATGACAAGCCCCGATTTTCAGAAATTGTTTTCGTGAATCAAAAAAAGTAAAATTTACTACTAGATAGGAAGCCTTAAATCCTTAATGATTCATCTATCTCGCAGATAGCAATGGGTATGTTAAAGAAAATTGGTATAGGAATTGCAGTAATATTTGCTATAATATTTGTTTTAGGTATAGCTGGTGCTAGCTTTACATACATGCAAACTATTATGGATACGCAAGTGCCAACAACTACTCCACCTACCACAACTTTGATTACAAAATCGGTAGATGAAATGCTCCCAACCAGAGCCGAGATACCGACTGAATTTACAATTGGCAAAATAGAAAACGCTACTATGGCTACTGCTGGCTTTGAATCTGGAGGCAAGCTTTCTACCTATAAAATAGGAGAAATTGTAGGAACGATTGCAGAAGTTATCGATATTAAATATACTGCCTATAAATTTTCCTCAACAGATAATGCTAAGTTGTATTATGATAATAAAATAAGTGAAATAAAGCAAACTGGAGGATACAGGGAGATCGATGTTTATAATTGTTTTGCTTATAAAAAAGATTATGGCTTTCAAGCCAGTTTTGGTGTAAGTATTTGTCTAAAAAATAACATAGTTTACTCCGTTCACGTAACTTCTGCAAATACATTTGAATCGGTAGACGACTATCTAAAAGATGCAACAAATCTTCTTAACAGAAAAATCTAGAATGAATTAAAGTGGTCGGAATGACTTTGCGAGGAATATTATATCAAAAATATTTTTACCAGAATTACTTTTTAGTAAAAATACTCGCTCTCTTAAAAATTAAATAGATATTTAAAATATTTTTTTAACATTTTACTTAGATTTTTGGTGTGAATTTTGAGTTTGTTTGTCTTCATCCCTAAGAAAATTGTCTGTTAATTTTGTTTCAATTTGCTCAAATTCTTTCATTGATTTGGTAATTTCGGAATCATTAGTAACAAAAAGTTTACAACCATTTTTTATAGCTATTGCTAAAAGTTTGGCATCAGAAGCGTGCTGATTATAATTAGCTATCAAATCAAAGGCAATAGGTAAGGAATAGGTGGGAAAGTAAATGACTTCTATTATTCCTTTTCTGGATATTTTTCCAAGTCGTTCTAAACCATCTACCATTTCATCTGCATCAGCTTCACTTAGTTCAGTCCTTTTCTTAGATTTTTTTAGGTAAGTAATCAAAATACCTTTTTTGTGAGATGCTCTAAGAAAATATTCTTCAACCAATACAGTAAAAGCTTCTAAAATGACAAATTCACTAATGTAAAAGATATGTTGATTGAATTTTTTCTTTTTAATTCTCTCAATTAATTCATAGTCTCTTGCTTGCGTTTTTTCTAAAGATAATATATATTTAATTCTTTTTGATATGTTGTCTCTATTTTTCATTCGTTTTCTTATTTGCCGTATCTGCATATCGATTAATAGCCAATTTGCAACAACATTAGAATCTAAAAAAATTTTAATAATGGTCACCTACGTCTGCGTCTTCTTGACCTGGCGTAGAAGCTAACATATTCCCCAGAACTTGTATAAAATCTCACTTTCTTTCGTCTGGCCATAATTAGATTCGTTTATTATAGATATTTTAGTTTAATGTTCTTCATTATTACATATGAACCCTATACAAGAAAATGCGTTGTTTTTCTGGGGAATCAAATTTGCAGTAATGGCAGTAATTTACTTTTGGTTGGTAGCTCCAAGTATTGCTAATTTTGATGAGAATGCAAAAAATATGGTGAATGTTGTATATGCATTCTTAACAATTTTTGTTGTATTTGCGCTTAAAGAACTGAGTGTTAAAGACTGGTTTAGTTTTAGAAAATAAATTTACTCTCAAAAAAATAGTGTTAACCATTTAACGCTATTCATAAAAACAATTTTAAAATTGAAATAAAATTAAAATAACTTTAAAATAAATTTTCTTTGTTTATTATTATTTTTATTATTTTTTTCTTTACCTCTTCTCTGTCTTTTAGCTTATCTGCTGCTCCTTTTATCCCTCCTCCCATTATTGCACCTAATCCGCCCAGAAAACCGACTAGACCTCCACCTATAAGAATTATTCCAGCAATTATCATTGGAATTCCTATTATCGCTCCTATCAATGTAATCGTAAGGACGAAACCAATGAATATCATCATCACTCCTCCAAAAACAGCCATCGAACTACCGGCCGCAAGTACGCCTCCACCTTTAGCGATATCAGAACCTGTAACTCCTGGTTTTTGAAGTGATAATTCTTTTGGAAACTTACTTCCGCATTTCTTGCAGAATACTGTTCCAGGAGGATTTTGAATTCTACACTCAGGACACTTTATCATGACTTAGCCTCTCTTTTGAAAAAGAATATTGCTTCATTAGTAGTACTAGCTACAATTAGCATCCCAACGCTAACTAACTCCCATCCCTGACCGCCAAATTTGTTTAATTCAGCCTCTGGCGAAATTTCCTTGCCCATGAACCCTCTTATTGGTCTTTTTATTACAAGATATTCCCATTTTTTCATTCAATACCATCCCAATTTTATTTCGTTTTTTATTTTTCCCTGAAGAATTTTTAATAATTTTTCCATTCACTATCCCATATTTTTCTTATAACTCTTCTTAATCCACCACTGATTCTGTCTGCCAACTTTTCTGAACTCGACTCTACCTTGCATTTGAAGTTTAATTAAATGCAACTGCGCAGTATTCCAACTTATACCAACTGATTTAGCTATATCCTCCGAAGTGCTTGGCCACTCCTGTTTAGATAGATATTCTAATATCTTCTTCTGTATTTCTTCTCCTCTCAACTATGACACATCCTTATGATATAACATATGATTAAACATATTTAAAGTTATGTTTAATTAGTTTAAACATGAGAATGGTACGAGAACATAAAGAAGTAAGAAAAATAACATTGGGATTAATTTTGAGTTGGTTAATTGGACTGCTATTTTTACTTGTAGCATTTGGTACTTTCATTGCCGGTTCGTTTATTCCAGGATTTTTGTATCTGTTTGCTGCATTAATCTTATTACCACCTGTAAATAATTTTCTAAGAAAAAAGTTCAATGTTGAATTATCGAGGTGGTTAAAAGTAGTTACTTTTTTAATATTGATTACACTTGCTGGTTATATTGGTTCAACCTTTAAACCTAGTAGCGATAATACACAAACTACAACCACTACAACTCAGCAGACAATGCAGAAGCTAATTACAAAGTCTTTGGACGAAATGTTTCCTACAAGAAATGATATATCAACAGAATGGTTTACTGGCTCTTCAGAACCATTAAAATTAGAAGAAGAAGGTTTTATTGAAGGAAAACGAGTGAGTTATTACAAAACTCTAAGCGATATAACTTATGCGGGTATTGATGTAGATTTTTATGTTCGCAGGTTCTCAGATTCTAATAGCGCAAGAATTTTTTATGAAAAAATAATTAACAAAATTAAATCCGAAGGGGGGTTCAAGGAAATGCATATAACTGATTGTTTCGCCTTTACTACGGATATGGGAAGAGAAGAAAGTGCAGAAAGCATTTGTCTTAAAAATAATATCGTGTATGGTGTATATGTTTATAATGATTATATTTGGGAAAATCCTGACGATGAACTTAAAGATTTCACAAATCTATTAAAAAATAAAATAAGTTAAAAAATTATTCTTATCATTGTTGAAAATTTTGTTATAATCTAAGATATATTCAATTAGTTAATTATGGAATGCGAGCATCTGACAACGGTGTTGAGCGTTTCTGGCACCGATTTTTTCGTCTGCAGTGATTGCGGAGTTATGGTTCCATCAAAAATAATCCTTTATCAAATGACCGCTGGTTCCAGGAGAAGGTCAAAGGCGTAGAGCGACTCACAACACAACTTGAGTTTCTCAAGGAAATCAGCAAGAACCTGAAAGAGATGAATAAAAGAAGAAAATAGAAAATATAGAGGATTTAATAGGACACATAGCAAACCTTATATGAAATTCGTTTATTTTTTCTTAAGACTTCGAACTATCTGATTCTTCTAAATTTGATGTAAAGTCAAAGAGTGTTTTTCCTCCTGTGTACTTTTTTCGAGACCACTGCAAAATAATCTCACTTCTGATTTTTTGCAATTCATTATTGATAGGCTCGGCTGTTTCTATCAAGATAATTCGTTCTTTTATGTCATCCTGTAATTTGTCTATGTCTCTGGTGTAACGAGTTCTTATCCTATATTTCCCATTTCCGCGTTCTTCAATAAACTGACATCTTTTTCCAAAATCTATATAGTTTGTAAAAATAGTCACTTTTTCTTCTTTATTGTAGTTTGTTAAATCCATCTTGAAAAGTTCTTCCCAGTCTTCATATACGAAGAAATCCTTTTTGTTTTGAATCCTCAAAATTATCGGCACGGTGATGTTTATGGCTTTCAAGTAGTTGGATGTAGTAAAAATGAAATTGATAACTTGAGAAAATTTAATACGATTTCTCACACAGTCTTTTAAGTATTCGACAAGTTCCTGGTCCTTCAATCCATTGAAAATAGCAGTTTTTGACGACTTTATCATAGAACACATTATCGTACATGTTGTCCCCGATTTATTCAAATCCCATATATTTAGATTTAATTCCATATTTTCTGCATTATCCTGAATTATTCTTCTGTCCAATATCGGAGAAGCTAAAACGAAATCAAAGTTCTGCGCAGTCAATTGCGTCGTTCTAACGATAGCAGAAAAATAGTCAAATATAGTTGTACTATCTATAGTGCGATTATTGGCAGTCATTTCGCACATTGATTGAAATTCAGACATTTTACTTTGAATGCTACTGGATAGATTCTTTTCAATCTCAATAAGCACAATGATGTTTTTGCGAGGGGAGAAAATTGACACGTCAAAATTCTTGATTTTATAAAATGCGAGTGGTTCTGTTCTTAAGTATTCATACGGACTTCCATCTATTGTGAAATGTGAAACTATTATGTTCACGTCATCCAGTGCTTTCTTGTCTTCTTCAATTTGGTTTTCAATATTTTCTAAGAATTTTTCTTTCAATTTTTCTTCATAGTCTAGCAGTTTATTTTCAATTTCTTTATCAATTTCTTTCTTTTCTTCATCTGTAAATAGAGTTTCAAAATTATTTTCTTCCATTCAAATATCTCCTATTTTTGTCATAAAATCTATATTCTCAACTAAGAATCTGAAAAAACGTAGAAGTGAATCATAACCTGAATCATATTTAGGAACTAAATCGAATTCTGTGCCATCAGTAGAAATCGTGAAAATATTTCCTTTTTTACTATCAACTACATCACCGGAAAATATTATAGACCCCCTTTTCAATGTCGCATTGTAAGTGAAAAATCCAGCCTCTTTCATTAATTCTAGAAATCTATTGAAGTTGTCGTATTCTATTCTCTGTTCGAGAACAAATCTCACTTTTTTCATCCTCAAAAAATCGATTCCATTCACATTGTTTATTGTAATTTTAGAATCCCCGATTTTCTTATTCGCCGCCATCGAAAGTTTCATTATTCTACGGATTACCTCATCATACAAAAACTTGAAATTCCCCCATTCGAGCACAAACACACCTTCAGAGTAAATCGAGAATTCACATATAGGTGGAACAGAGAAACTTAATTTTAAGGGCAAAATTCCATATTCTATCTTCATTTCTTCTAAAGAATCTTGTGCATCTCTTCCCTCATATTTGATATCTCGAGAGAAATCCGGTCGTCTTTCTTTTTCAAACCTTCTACTAAGCTGAATTTTCTTTCCGTGAAAATATGTAATATTGCTACCTTCTTTTGAAAGTACAAAATCTTTAACGTCCTCAATCACCTGAGGAAGAATCCAAAAATGATACATTCTTTCAGTGGAATCAATTATAGGTCTCAGAGTTCTGTAATAATCACTTAGAGAATCCAATGTAAAAATAATAAACAACCCAGATTCTCTGTCTTGAAACAAATAGTAATCTACTGTAAATTCTATTTGACCATAAATAGAATACTTTGCAGTTAGGAGTTCTATTTCACCCAAATTTGTATGTACGAATTCATTATCTTCAAGAATCTTAAGAATTTCTTCTTTTGAATATTCTGCGTTCAAAACTATCATTCTTTTCTTTGCTTGGTCTCCTATTTCGAGTTCAGTTATTGCTTCCAAGAATTCGGGAATAGTATATCTCCTTTCTCGTAACATAGTATCTAATTAGATATTTCGAGATGACAAAACTAATATACTTGTCTCCTGTGCGAATTTTTTTTGACTTTCTTCTAACATACGATACGTTCACTTTAGTTTTGTAGAAAAAGAAATAGAAAGAAAGAAGAAATAAGAACAAAAAGATTTGGATATAGAAATTTGAAATTATTATTGTTATTATTATTTTATTTTTTAATTATTGTAATTCCAATACAAGCTTGTCATCTATACTCAACATCAATAACTCCTTCTCTATGAATCCTTGAATATTTGCTTCAAAAGAATTCTCGTATTCCTGCCTGAACCAGAGTTCTTTAGGTTGGGGTAAAGATGCTTTTATTTTTTCTATCATCCCATACAAACGTCTGCACTCAGTCCAATGTATCTTTATCTTGGCGAATTCGCTCGGCTCCTCATACCACATCTGGAAAAACTGGCCTTTCTTGCCATTGGGCGTACTAATCAATGTTATGCCGCCCTGTTTAACTGACAGGCATGGAATCGCAGCAGCTATAAACAATATATCGTTATCTTTCTCAGACTCGTTAAAAAAAGCAAATTCGTCAGCCCAGATGTAGTCCGCATCAAATCCTCTTATGGCATTCGGGTTGCATGGCAAACTAATCAGTCTTGAACCATTGAGGAATGAAATCTCTGTCTTGCTCTCATCGATAACAATATTATCCGATATTTGTTTAGGAAAACTGTGTATGAGCTGTTCGACAAAACTTAAAACATACTTGCTCGCTCTGTCGTCCTTGCTGACTATTATTCCCAGAAACTCGGCGTTATTCATGCACTTGAACAATGCTTCAGCTGCAGTCAAAGTCGTGATGCCTGTCTTTCTAGCCTTATTTATTATCCTGAAAGAGTTGTCGCACATCACTATGTCTCTCTGATAATCATCGAGAATAAAAGGACGGCCTCTTATCTTCAAGTTTCCTTCTATCCAGTCGACTACATCAAGCTGTTCCCTTGTCGGATATTTCCTTTGGTTCAAATTTCATCACATTCTTAATTTGTTCGATTATGTCTGTGGAACTTTGTCTCTCACTCCCAAACAATTTTCCAATGTTATCTAACTCTTTTAATTTCAAGTCCAGAAGTTTTTCTTTCTTAACCGGTTCATCTTTTACTTTATTCAATTCCATATTGAGTTGGTTGAGAAATTCCGTATGACCCTTAAGAACATCTTTCACAGAATCGTAAATCATTTCCTTCAAACCTTGATTAATGATTTCTTTATTTTTTCTTCTTTTGACAAAATTTGCTACAGCAACATATGAAATTTTAAATCCATTCTGACCCAGGAAATTGTGAATATACTTGGCAGTTCTACCTTCTTTAATCATATCATTAACTTTAGATAAAAATTCACTCTTTGAAATTTTGTCTCTACCCATTTCAAAACCTTTATTTTACATTAAAAATAAATAAAAAAGTTAAGTTTCTGATTCGTTACACTCATCTCTCAAAATCTCTTCTGCCTGCTGCAAATACTCGGGTTTGCTGGTATACCATGACGAGTTCTTGCCCCTTTCTCTCGAATTCCTTCTCACTAATACACCCAAGGCTGCCAATACAGATAAGCGTTGATTTAGGTAGCTATAGCTAATGCTAGTTCCAAATTGTTTCAATAGCTCAATGGGCCTCTTTGGCTGCCTGCATGCTATTACAATTCTCACATCAGCTCCACCAGTCAGTTTAATTTCCATTTAAATCCTCCTTAGAAATAGAAATAGAAAGTAGTAGATTACTAATCTTTCTGATAGGAGTAGCTAAACAATAATAATAATAATAATAATTTAATGAAGATGAATGATAGAATAGAGATATACTACTTTCTATTTCTTCTTCGCTTTCATCATTCATGATAATCTATCTCCGTACTTTTTCAGAGCCACGTCCCGCAAACAGCAAAAAATTTTATACTCAAAACTTTCAAGTACAGCGCGAGCTACACTATCATCAAATGTAAGCAATAACTCAGCTTCTTTCTTATTCATGAGAAACACCCTGCTTTGATTCTTCTTCAATAAACTTGTCTAAACTCAATCTAACTAGTGAGCTGAGTTTCCTACCTGTAGAATACGCATATTGTCTATATTTTTCAGGATTTTGAAGTGATATGGTAATAATCTTAGCCGTCATGAGTTATCGAATAAAAAATTAACATTATATATCCTTAAATGGTAATTAATAAAAGTTAGTTAGTTAGGTCATATCCAATGAGCAAAAAAGATATTGATTATGTACTCAAAAAGGAAACGACAGGTTACGTCCTTCCTTTACTTGATACAGAGTACAGACGATTTAATAAAATTCGTGTATCTTACAAAAAAGTATGTAAAAAAATAGATAAAGTACCACACGATTCTTTATTAGCAAGAATTTTAAACGATTTAAAAGAAGTTGGGATTGTAGAAAAAAAAGAAGTAAAACAAGAAAAAGGAATGCCCCAGACATTTTATAGAATTTCTCCAAAATTTAAAGAGATAATTTGGCCGATGATAACTAAATTTACAGATAAGCTACTAATGGACGCTTATCCATTAGACCAAATAATTTCTCAATCCAGAATAACGTTTTATGGATTGAAAAATGGTGTTTTTGTTCCTCCACTTAAACCTGAAAATCGAGAATTTCAATACTTTACACCTGAATATATAAAATTGAGTAAAACTGGATTAACTATGAACGATTTCTTTGCGTATAAAGAGGGTATATTCAAAGGTAAAGAAAGAAAAAGTATTGGCATAACTGAAGCGCTTGATATTATAACAAATAAAATACTGGAATTAAAAAAAGAATACCGATTAAAAGAATTAAACAAAAGTTATAGAAAGAGACTAAAAGAAATCAAATTGAAAAAATTGAAACTTTTCTTTAAGAAATATTCAAATATATTTTTGGCTCTTTTAAATGAATCAGACCCCGATAAAGAAAGGATAGAACAATTTATTTTACATCCTCAAATTTTACTTGTATTTGATGAAACTTATGGTAAAGATATTGATAGAAGTTCGTTCATAGAAAAATGTCATACGTTATCTTCTGAAGAAAAAAATCAAGTTATGGAGTTTTTACTCACAATAATAAAAGATACTATAGAATTATACCCAACAAATGTTGTAATTGTTTGTAAGACTTTTAGTGGAAAAATTATAGATGAATACAAAAATGATATAACAAAATATCTTAAATAAAATAAAATTATTTTCCATCCTTGCTCCATTCTTCAACTAACTTTGGAAGTTCTTCCATAAATCCTGGCTTCTGAAGCAGTTTCGTAGTTAAGAACTCATTTATGTAAGACCTTAATGCTTCAATCTGATTAACAGCATCTATCTCAAGTGGATAATAACATTTACTACAGAATTTGGCTGTTACTGAATTATCTTCATTGCACCTCGAACATTTCTTGGGTTTTAGTCTGTCTATCTTCTTAATATCGTCTTTTAACAACCCTGCATTCTCTAATAATTTCTTATCTATATCTTGACCTGACAAATGCACATACACAGAAGCCATAGAAGAACCTCTAACCCAACCCGCAAACACTTTTAGTTCCTGCTCTGTCAATACTTTTGCTAATTCAGTAAGACGAGAGTGCCTGAATAGATGTGGGTAAACCTTTTTCTTTATTCCAGCTCTTTTCGCTAAAGTTCTAACTTTTTGATAAAGGCCGCTCCAATAGAGTCCCTTGCCATAGCTTTTCCTACTCACATCAATCCACAACGGTGCTTCAGGATTATCCTTGAAAGGATGCTGATTTAACCAAATCTTCAAATCTGGCACAGAGTTAATTAGCCTAATTCTCCTTTGTCCAGTCTTTCCATCAACCATTATCACAGCCCCATAATCGTCGAATGAAACATGCTTGATTTTCAAACTAAGTAATTCTGTAGCCCGACAGGCAGAATCGTAACAAACCGTTATTAACGCTCTATCCCTTTGGTTATCTGCAGTATCGGCAATTTTCCTTATTTCTTCTACAGTGAGAATTTCTTCAGGAAGCTTATGGCTATTATTTTTATTCTGGGTTATCCACTTGACCAAATCTGGATAGTCCCTCCCACTCATGCCATAAAGCCATTGAAAGAAGCTCTTGATTACTATCTTCATCAAATTAATCGTACTAGGTTTAAGGCTCTCATTTTTAGAGAGAAAGTTTAGTATATCTTCCTTTGTAACATTTTCAAAAGGTTTATTTACAAAGAGACCGAACCTCTTCAAGTCCCATAGATAAGTAGCCCTTGATTTTACATTCGAGTTATCCTCCAACTTCTTTTTCTGGTCAAACTTCTCTAATACTTTTCTTTGCTCGTCGAGTAACTTCATCTCTTTAAACTGTTTTGGGCCATATTTCTTTATCCTTTCTTGCTCAGACTCGGTAAGTTCTTCAGGATGCAGAATCCTCTTTATATTAAAGTTGGCTATTCTTACCATCCTTTCCGACTGAAGTTGTTCTTCCAAATTATCGCCTATATCGATATTTTATACTTCTAAGTATTTATATTTTTATATCCAAACCAGTTTAAGCTAAGGATATGTATGGAAGAGAAGTGTATTTTCTGCGAAATTGCTGCGAAGAGACTGCCGACGAACGCTGTGTACGAGGACGAGCAAGTCATCGCTTTCCTTGACATACGCCCTTCCAATCCAGGTCACACTCTTGTCGTGCCGAAAAAACATTACGAGACTCTTCTTGACGTACCTGAAGAAGAAGCAGCGCACTTGATGAAAGTTGTGAAGCACGTCGCGGCCAGTATTGTCGAATCTATGAAGGCGGACGGCTTCAATGTTTTGCAGAACAACAAGAAAGCTGCTTATCAATTGATTCCTCACGCTCACTTCCATGTCGTTCCTCGTTTTGAAAATGACAATCTTCCCCTCGGTAACATCCGTCAAGGCAACTACAAGGACGATCAGGAGATGAAGGATGTTGCTACAAAAATTAGAGCGAATGTAAAACCAGTGAAAGAAAAAAATGAAAAAGAAAATAAGCCGAGAAGCAGAAGACTAAAAAAAGACGAAGCGTTCATGATAAGAAGAGAAATTGAGATGGCGTGAAAACGACGTGAAATCTGCATAAATCTTAGAAGTTTATAAATATCTCAAAAACGAAATTAATAATTGACTTTATATGAAACGGGAGCTACTTTTTCTCATTATTGCGCTAACATTTTCTATCTCATTTTCATTTGCTGCATTTTCTTCTTACGTTCATGCTCTTACACTTGGTGACGTAATTGATGCGATAGTTTCTGCTTTAACAGGTCAAACTCAAACAAGTGCACTAACCGGAGCTGTTGTGTCTCAAACATGTGGTTGTAATTGCCAAGAGGTATGCACTGGTGGTGCAAGATTTGAACGTTGTAGAAATGTTTGCACTTGCTCTTCTGTATGCTCCAATTCTGGGGCAAGTTGTACGACAAATGCAAATTGTATTGCAACAACAAGTTCAACTACTGCAACTATTACTAGTATTTCAACACAAACAACTACTACAACATGCAATGTAGTGTGTCCTACTTTATGTGCAGAGTGCGGTATTGGTTATCAAGGCGGTGGTTGCTATTACATTAATGCTTCAACTTGTACATGTGTCCCTCCGAGACCTTGCGTACCAAATTGTGTTTATGGAACTGCAACAGCAACGAATTCTGTCAATTATGGAAGTTATAAAATTTATGCGACTTTAGGATCGACAAACAACTGGGCAAAGATTGAGGTTAAAGACTCGGCTGGAAATTCAGTGGAAACAAAAATAATTAATCAACTTGATGCATGGGACTTTTCTGGAGGATTTACACTCAGAGTTGTGAACGTCGCTGCGTTGCAAGACGGAACTGTTATTAGAGCTGATATTGCAGTTGGACCGACGGGAACTTACTGTCCTTACTGTACAGATTCTGATGGCGGAAAGAATTATTATGTGAAAGGTACTTGTGCTTCATGCATTTCTAGTAATCAAGGTGGCGGATGCGGTGGAGTTATAGACAGTTGCTCTGATAGCACATTGAAAGAATGTTATTGTGAAGGTGGTAGTATTGCATCAATCAATTACCTCTGCCCAAATGGTTGCATTGATGGTGCATGCGTATCAGTACCAATTAATTACCAAGGAATTAGGAATGACATAACTGCTCCATGGAACTGGAGAAGCGATTGGCATTACAGTGGTACAATAGATGGCCTGACAGTCGTGCAAGCAATTAAAAATCAACTAGGCAACGATAACGTAGGCGGAGTTATGTCTGGCTCTGGCTTGCATGTTGTAGATTTTAAGGCGCTAGATAAAGCGGTAGCATACAAAGCTTTACAAGCAGCTGCAAATGAACTTGTAAGCAAAGGATACGCAATCAGTTATATCGATTATTGGCAATCTTCTATAACTACGACGACTACAACGCAAACTTGTATCTCCACTCCATGCGAATGGGGAATTCAATACAAACCTGCTGCAGGAGCTGGAAATGGAATTATTCCAAAAGGAAGTAAAATACAAGTTGTATACAAGCCAGCTACGACTAAATACATTAACGCTGGTGAAAAAATAAGTTCTCCAAACAATTATTTCGATCTTCAATATCTTGGATTTAACACAGATAAGTTTGCTAACGTCTATATAAACCCAGCAATTGGTTTGACAATCTACGATGCTTCTAGTGGAGTGATGCTCTTTGGTAATTTAAATGGCCTTAAATTTAGCACAGATGTTGCAAATTCATTAAGCGATGAAGTTGGAACGACATACAATACACTTTACATTCTGTTCCGTCGAGTAACTGATGGCCAATACTCTGTATTGGCTGCATATTATGATGCTGTAAAGCAAAAAATTGTTGTTGACCGTTCTCGTTCAGATACTTTCATTAATCTTTCTTCAACAAAACCAACAACTGATGGTAGCTTAAGATTGAAATATGGAAACACTGGCGATCAGGAATATTTCATAGCCTTTAACATCAACATTAACAATCCGAATATTTTCGAGAACTTTTATTATGGTAAAGTTACTACTTCATACAAAGCAAATATCGATTTCAAGAATAGGACTGTGTGGGGTACATCAAGTTCACCAGAATTTAAGTTAGGTAATTCCACTGGCGTAAGTGAATCTGGTGAGATAAAAGCCATAACAGAAGGTGTTACTTGGGGTGTTGGAACCTCACATAATGATGTTGTAACAGATTGTGGATTGATTGTAAAGAATCCAAATGAAAATGGATTGGCAAATCAAGTTGCGCTTAAAGTTCCTGACAAAGAGTTGAAAACAAAAGTAAATTTAGTTTATCCAGGCCATTCAATTACAACAGATATTAGATTAGATCAGTCATTTTCTGTAGACTATCCGAATAATGGAATTGAAAATCTAGGAAATAATGTCTTCCCTTGGAAAGGAAATGATTATGATTACCATCATCAAGTTGATATGTCTGGAATACAAATGAGGCATGATTATGGAACTACTTTAATATCAGGAAACGAAAAAATGGTTGTTGAAAGTGGTGACATGATTTATGAATTTGTGTTTGATAAAGATTTGAATTTTGGAGGAAGTATTACAAATCCGGAATACACATACCCTGTAAAAATAAAATTGATGGACAAAGATTTCATAATTGTTGGAGCTGGAACCAGCAGTATAAAAGTTTTGGCTGGAAATATGGGAACTGCAACAGCAACTAGTGGTGTGTCTTACGGAGGCTATATAGTATATGCAGAAACAGGAGTAAACAACCAGTGGGCTAGACTATTAATTAAAGATAAAAGCAGCAATACAGTTGACACAAAAGTTATTGACGAAGGAAATTCTGCTGATTCATCTGTATCTGGATTGACAATAAAAGTCATTGATGTTAGAACATTGCAGGATGGAACAATAATTGGTGTTGATTTAATTGCCGGTCCTATTGGCCAAATTGAGAAAGAATACGATACATCTGCAGATGTCACATCAACAGGAATAACATCAGACTGTTTCCCAGGAACGACTCAAGTTTGTAAAAAGCCATGCCCATATGAATGCTGTCAAAGTGATCCATTATATTTAGATAAATTATGCTCGCAAGTTTGCCCAACATGTCCTGCAGGTCAGACATGCCCACCGTGCCTACAATTAGTTTGTCAGGATCATAAGTGCGTTTCTTCAGGCACACACGACATTGGCGTAACAAGTTTTTACGCTCCTTGTACCGAAACAGGTTCGACGTGTGGTATAACTGTTTATGAAAATCAGAATTTCGTGGCCAAAGGGACGATAACTAACCTAGGCGGTTATACAGAAACTGTAAGTTTGTCAATAAGCGCATGCCCTTCAAATGTTGTTACAACAACTACCACCATTGTTCCGACCACACAATCATCTGCAGTTGCTACAAGTTCATCATCTATTGCTTGCAAAATTCTCTATTCAGGAAACATAATTCTTGAGGCAGGTAAATCATGGGATATAATGTCGCTTGCTTCGTTGCCTGCGGGATCTTACAGACTGACTCTTTCTGCAAGCATTTCGAGTGACTCAAATCCGTCAAACAATTATCAAACTGCTTATGTGACAGTAAGGGAATTTTTGCCAACTTATACGCTAAACTTCAAAGCAGGATGGAACTTATTCTCTGTTCCAGTGAGCTATATTACAAGTACAAATAATATCAATTGTGTTCCTGCTAGCCCAGTTTATGGATTGTCAAACGGAAATTACTATGAGGTAAGTACTCCGAGCGGAGGATATGGATATTGGATAAAGATGGCTTCTGATTGCACTATTAATGTAACAGGAAGAAACATCACAATTTCAGACTTTCCATCTCTCAGCGCTGGATGGAACATGATTGGTGCTCCTACAAACGCTATTGACAAGGCAGTTAATTTTGATGATGTTAAAGGTACTTGCACAGCCGAGAGAGGACTATTTTGGTATGACCCATCATTAGGAAATTACATTGTTTCGAATGTTCTCCAATCAGGAAGGGGATATTTCGTTAAATTGAAAGAATCGTGCAGACTGGGAACAGGATTGCCTCCGCCACCACCTTCTTAAAAAAAATAAAAAAACAAAGATGATTAAATGAACACAATAATTATCACTGCACTGATTGCTGTTTTTGCATTGGTCGCGTTCGTTCTTTTCTATTTCTTCTACCTGCCTTCAACAGAAAATCAAAATCCTCCTTCAACAACGACTACGACCACGACCCAAGCCGGCGGCAGACAGGCAGAAACAACAACCACAACAACATCTATAAGTCAGACTCCTCTGTTCCCATCACAAACATACACTACTTCTGTTACTCCTCCTCCATTTCCAACTTAAACTATTCTGCTAAACCATTGCTAAACTAAGTTGAAAGAAAAGAAAGTATTAAATTTAAATAAGAAGAAGTCTTCTTAAGACGTATTGTTGCATTGTTATTGTTGAAGTTATGCTGAATGCTGAAGCGCCAGTAGTCTAGCCTGGTACAGCAAAAGCAAAATGCAGGAAAGGACATCAGCCTTCCAAGGCCAAGGTCAAAGCCAAGGCAAGAAGAAAGCTGAATACCTGGGTTCAAATCCCAGCTGGCGCACTCTGATCGGACTTCAATGTGCAACCTTTCGGTAGAAACCAAACAAAATCTGGTATGTATTTAAGATTAACAATTTTCAAAGTTTAATTATGAATTGGAGGAAGTTTTTGGAACCAGGGTGGAAAAAAATTATAATAATCGTTTTTCTTATTGCAATTTCCTTTACTTTTGGTGTTAGAAAAGAAAGTGGAAGTCCAGAACCAAATACAATAGGATTACCCTATACAAAAATGTACTTCAATCCTATTTTATGGATGCCTTATGGTTTCAGTCGTTGTGGGCCTGAAATGTTCTGTTATATGAACTGGACAAATCCTCCTACAAATGTCATAGATGTAATTTATGATACACCTATTCTACTTTTAGGCACTTTATTTTACTGGTATATTCTCTCTTGTATAATGCTTTGGATTTATTATAAGGTGAAAAAGAAATGAATTGGAAGAGATTTTTGAAACCTGACTGGAGAAAAATAGTTTTGTTTGTAATATTTTTCTTGATTTCACCAGCGCAATTTATAAATCTAATTTCTATCCCTGAAAATCCACAGCCAACTCAATTAGTTCCACTGCTTGGAGGCTTCTTTACAATTGGTTTGATAATTGCCAATGTAAAAACAGGTATTTCGATATTTACTAATTTGAATATGATATTTTTTATATTATCAATAATAATCTCTTACTTTCTTTCTTGCCTAATAATTTGGATTTATATTAAACTCAAGAAAAAATAAGTTGTGTGACTATTGTATCTTTAATATAAAATTTAACCTCAGCGTTATGAGGTTTTGATGCAGGCACCATCTATACAGCCATATGGGCATTCATAAGTCTCAGAACCAAAATAATAGCCAGGAGTTCCGTCTACTACATTTTTTGTATAGAAACAAGAATACTCGTATAAGTGGGTAGAATCTCCACACTTGTCTGTAGCATTAATTATTCTCGGATAATCTGAACCCGGAGAAGTACCTATTGTAGTTCCTTTTACATAATAATTCTTTCCACCATCAGAATCTGTGCAAGCGATAGAAAAAGTAATATTTCCTCTATTGTCTGTGGCTTCGCCAAACCAATTTTTATAATTCTGCATTGTTTGCTGTAATGCTGAAATCTCATCTGCTGATGCTCCACTTTCATTAGTAACTAAAATAAAAGCAACATTGAAGTTCTTCTGGCTTATATCAGATTTAGGTACTCTTTCACCATTTAAAGCAATTATATCACTAATAGTAAAAGTTTGGTTAATTTTATAAGTATTTAACGTGTTATTCCATTCCATCAAATAGAATTTTTCAGTTGTTATATTTTCTTTGGATAATAACCCCATTAAGTATTGCGTCAAATAAGAATATTTCCACTCATTCGAACATTGATGAAGTGAATAATTTCCGCTAACATTTTCAAAATAACTGCCAGTTGCAGACATAACATCACAGCTATCAAGGAAGGCGAGATCGTCCCAATGATTAAATTGGTTTTTTAAGTTTGAATTGATAAAAACTCCCCAATTATGTCCAAATTCATGTAAAAAGAAAAATTTAGAATTTAACATAACTCCTGTTATTGACTCCATTCTTACAAGTCCTTTTAATCTTCCATTACTTCCATAGAAATTACTTGCATCAAAAATATTCAGACCAATGCCCTGTATTTCATTTTTGATATTTATTTGGTGGGTGGCCTGACATGCATTAAAATTAGTTACGATTATAGCATAATCAAAACTGTCATCAAATTTACTATAAAAGTATTTCATAACTTCCGAATCGCTTACTGCAATTTTTTCTGGGAGTTGGCATGCATCATCTGTATAAATTACCTCCTTTTTATTTTTTAATATTACTAGGTTATTTTGTATTTCTATGTTAGGTACAATTGTTGTAGTAGTTGTGGTTTTAGAAGTTGTAGAGGTTGATGTAGTTGTAGTTCTTGTTGATGTAGTTGTTGTCGTAGATGTTTGAGGGCTGAGACTGCATGAGTCGGAGACTTTTATCCAGTATCCTTTTCCTGGTTCTATGTTATTGGAATTCACATAAATATGCTGAACTGGATCATACCACCACGGACCGGAAATCAAATTGCAATTTCCTGGAGAGAATGTAGTTGATTGAGTTGGAGAACCAATCTGGTTCCAACCTGAATTTAATTGAGGAAAATCATTTATGGAAATTGGATTTCCAGATAAGGTGAGGGTGCAACTACTCTGCACATTCATCCAGTATCCTAATCCAGACTGTACTTGATTTAGATTTGCAACCTGCACATACTGACCTTGCGTTGGGTCGTAGTGCCAGAAGCTCCCAGCCTGATTGCAATTATTTTGAATTTGGGAATTTGGAATTATAGGGAGAGAGAACATATTCCAACCTGGTGAGAGTTGAATTGTAATTGAAGTGCTGCAAGGTTGAGAATCTGGTGGGCATGGTGGAGAATTTGGACTTGTTGTACAACATTGGGTGATTGTAGTTGTTGGTGCTGTTCCTCCACCTACTATCCCAGCATTTATCGACGATGTTGAAGATTGTCCTGTAAAAATAGAAGTTATGTAATTGATTATGTCATTTAAAGAAAGGGCATGAACAGAAGTGGGCAATACAACAAAAGAAAAAACAATCGTTAGAATAAAAATAAATAGGAAGGATGTCCACTTCATATATAAAATTTGACTTTCTATAACATTAAGTAATCCATACTTATACTTATTATTTGACCTTTACCGAAAAAACCGAATCATTTTTATACTTATTTTAATATTCTCACTCTGTAGTCCAGCCAGGGAGCACACCTCCCGCATCATGATTTATTTTAATAAAACTAATTTAGAATTAATGAAATCGAAAAAATTTCTAATAACTGGACTTGTAATAATAGGAATAATTGCTCTCATTGTAATCTTGAGTTCTATTGGCAATTTGGTACTTCTCAATCAACCATTAAATAATCTCATTGCAAGTTCTCCTGATAAAAGTTGTAATTCTGACTCTGATTGTGTTCTTAGGAAAACAACTTGCCATCCATGTGACTGTGGAGATGCTGTAAATAAAAACTGGCATCCTTATTGCCCATTTCCTGATAACGCATTATATGAATGTAAAATGTGTGCATCTCTGAATTATGATTTCGAAATTAAATGTGTTGAAGGTCAATGTCAGAAGGTTTGGAAGTGATTCTCTATGGGTTCAAATCCCACCTCCCGCACTCGGCCCGGACTTCAGTTCACAAGAATTTGAGCCGACAATTTTCTACCCTAGGTTTAACACCCAGCCTCGACTTTGATACAATACCTCAATAATCCGTAAAATATGTGGTTCTTGTCAACCTTTTGACAATTATTCCTTATCTTCTTCCTTATTCGGGGAGATCCTTCTTGATATATAGATCTCCTTGAAAAATTCTTCTTGCTCAATCTTCATCTTTAGTCTTTGAGCTTTGACATTTTGACCTTTTGAAAAGAATTTAAGCAGCCTCAAACAATAGTTAAAAACAGGATTGTTTATGGCAAAAGAAACAAAAGCAAAGCAATCAAAAGCAAAACCATTTTACATGAAGCCTTGGTTTTGGGCTTTGGCTGTCATTGCAATCATTGGACTTTGGTTCATCGGAACTTACAACAGCCTCGTGATGTTAAATCAGGCGGTTGACAACCAATGGGCGCAAGTACAGACGCAATACCAGAGAAGAATAGATCTAATTCCAAACTTAGTGAACACAGCAAAGGGATACATGCAGTTCGAGAAAACTCTGCTCGAGCAGATAACAAGCTTGAGAAGCCAATGGATGTCCGCTGCAACTGTCGATGATAAAGTCAACTACGGAAACTCTCTCGACAGTGCGTTAGGAAGATTGCTGTTGGTGTATGAAAACTATCCGACTTTGAAATCAGACACGACGATAGCAAGACTGATGGACGAGCTGTCAGGTACGGAGAACAGAATTTCAGTTGAAAGGATGAGATTCAACGACCGCATAAAAGACTACAACACAGCAATAAAATTCTTCCCGACAAACATCATCGCAGGCATGTTTGGATATAATGAAAGACCATACTTCCAGGCTCAGCCGGGCTCAGAAATCGTACCGCAAGTCAACGTAACCGTTTAGTTGGCAAAGTTTAGTTGGTAAGTAGGTGTTGCGATGAAAAACAAAGCAGGCTTTATTTTAGCCATTTTTTTATTTTCATTTCTATTCTTCCAAACATTTTCTCTGGTATCTTCTCTTTCATTTGCGCAAGAAATTCCCACACTGCAAAAATATGTCAACGATTATGCGGGCGTTCTTTCTTCGCAAGACGTTACAAGAATTAATTTTCTGGCCGGCGACATTGAAAAAAATACTACCGTGCAGATTGCTATTCTAACAGTCGACACAACTCAGCCTATGACGATTGAAGAATATGCTGTAAAAGCTTTTGAGAAAAATGGAATCGGGCAGAAAGACAAGGACAACGGGCTATTGATTGTAGTTGTGGTTGATGACAGGAAATATAAAATTGAAGTTGGCTACGGCCTTGAAGGGCTGATCAACGATGCAAAGGCTGGTGACATTGGACGAAATTATTTCGTGCAGAATTTCCGCAACGGAGATTATGGCCAAGGTATCTACGAAGCAGTTGATGCAGTAGGAAGAATTGTTCAAGGACAGCCTGAAGTAATTGCAAATACAAACATCGACATTAACACAATCATTCTCATTTTCTCTATCATCGGAGTTTTTCTTCTTCCAATCTTTATAGTTTTGATTATTTTTGCAAAGCGTGAATTTTACCAGAAATGCCCTCGTGACGGAACGAGACTGCACATGCACATAAGAAAGGACGGGATTGTTTACGAATGCGCGAAATGCGGCTACAAAAAGAAGAAGCCGAGAAGAAGATTTGTCTGGGTATGGTTTGGTGGAATGGGAGGCGGCTGGCATAGCGGTGGTGGAAGTGGAGGGGGTGGTTTTGGCGGAGGATCGAGTGGTGGTGGCGGCAGCGGTGGTGGATGGTAAATTTTAACTAATCTAAATTATTCTAAAATGAAAGCATCAACGCCGAGTCTGAGTGTCAAACCTAGGGTAAAAAATTATTTGCCTAAAAATTTAATTCTTTCTTGAATAAGTTTTGAAACTTCATCGTAATTTCTTTTACCAAATTCTATTGCAAGTTGTTCATAAAAAATTAAGGGAATATCTCCAAGACCTCCACGAAAACCAGATTCGTGTAGCAATGCTACAGTTTGTAAAAAAGCACCTCTATATATTGCTTCACGGGTTTTACCAAAAAAACTGTCTACTTGCTTCTTTTGCATTAATGTTCAGTTCTAGCAATGCCTTGTAATTCCCAGTTGTGACCATGAGAAAAATTTAATTAGTTAAAGATTTAAACCCATAGTTTTCTACCCAGGGTTTAACGCCGAGGCTGTGACTTGATTTATTAAAAAGTTAAATAAAAAATAAAAAACAAACCTTTAAATTGTTATATGTAATAGTAAAAATAGCCGAAATGCACGCATTACCTGCACAGCAGGCTCATTCTAGAATCACTTTCAGTCGTAGATTTCAGCCTTAGGATTCGTCATGATTCATCGTAAGATTCAATCATGCAAACGCTTTTAAGCTTTTTAAATCAAAACTATCCTAACTGTATATATTAGTTTGACAAAATTTGTCAAGCGAAAATAAAGTGAGAATAAGTTAGATAGGGTGTCGGTTATATGTTGCAAGACGCTTTGGCTGACGCATTGTCAGCGATAAAAAACGCGGAGAAGATAGGGAAGAGAGAAGTGGTCACTCGTGCGAGTAAGGAAATCCGCGCAGTCTTCGAAGTCATCAAGCAGCATGGGTACATCGGAGAATTTGAGTTTATCGACGACGGCAAGTCAGGCAAGTTCCGAGTCGAACTGAACGGCCGAGTGATCGATGCGAATGTCATAAAGCCCCGTTATTCTGTGCGCATGGAAGAGTTTGAAAAGTTTGAGAAGAGATTTCTACCAGCAAGAGAGTTCGGCATTCTGATTGTCAGCACGCCGAAAGGAATTATGGATCATAAGAAGGCAAGAGAGATGAAAACCGGAGGAAAGCTTGTTGCTTTTATCTACTGATTCTTGTTGTCGCAGGTGAGCATGATGTTCTTCAAAGAAGCAATTGTCGCTGACGGAGTGAATGTCGAGATTTCTGGCAGCCTTGCCAAAGTCAGCGGTCCGAAAGGAACTCTTGAAAGAAAATTTATCATTGACAAAGATATGAAGATAGAAAAGGTTGAGAACAAGATAAAAGTTTCTTCTGAGAGTGAGAAGAGAAATTCGAAAGCGCTGGTCGGGACGATTGCAGCGCACATACGCAACATGATTGATGGCGTGACAAAAGGTTTCACTTATCGTTTGCGTGTAATCTACTCGCACTTTCCAGTCACAGTGAAAGTTGAGAAAGACAAAGTTCTCATACAAAACTTTATGGGCGAGCGCACGTCGCGAGTGGCGAAGATTGTCGGAAAGACAGAAGTGAAGATTGAAGGCAGCGACGTGGTCGTGACTGGAATTGATCTTGAAGAAGTGAGTCAAACAGCTGGAAATATTGAACTTGCCGCAAAAATTGTTGGTTACGATCGCAAAGTCTTCCAAGATGGAGTTTACATCATTTCGAAGGGTGAATGAGAGGAAGCTAAGAAAAATAAAAATAAAAGGTGAATGAAAAATGAATCCAAGAAAGAAACCGAAGTTCATAAGACAAAGCGGGCATGAGTATGTCCGACTCGGCAACAAATGGAGACGACCGCGCGGAACTACGTCAAAGCTGAGACTGCATCAGAAAGGGAAAGGATTCATTCCTCAACCAGGATACGGCGCACCACGAAAGCTTCGCTACAAGCATCCATCCGGTTTATACGAAATTTTAGTTCACAACATGGCAGAGATGCAGAAAATCAATCCGAAAACTCATGCAGCACGCATTTCGGCAACTGTTGGAAAGAAGAAGAGAACTGAAATTGTTAAGAAAGCGGAAGAGATGAAAGTGAAGGTGTTGAACAAAAAATGAGAGATGAAAGAGTGAGTGGTAAAAATGAGTAGTTTGCAAAAAAGATTGGCATCAAAAATTTTGAAAGCCGGTGAGTCGCGAGTGTGGCTTGATCCGAAACAGAAGAAGGATGTAAAAGCAGCTATCACGTCAGCCGACATACGAAAGTTGATACAGAAAGGCTATGTGAAAAAGTTGCCGACAGTTGTGCGCATGCCGAAAGAAGAAAGTAGAAGAAAGAGAGGAAGAGGAAGCAAGAAAGGAAAGAAGCATTCCATCGTTCCATCAAAAAGAAAGTGGATTTCAACAGTAAGGCCTCTGAGAAGGATGCTGAAAGAGTTGAAAGCAACTCAGCAGATCGACAACCAGACATTCAAACATTTGTACAGACTGGTGAAAGGTGGGACTTTCAGAAGCAGAGCGCACTTGAGAATTTATTTGGAGCAGCGCGGTTTGGTCAAGAAGAAGACTGAGTAAAAGATTTGAATGAAAAGTGTGAGTAAAATGAAAATCAAAATGAAACCGAATTACAAGTTGCAGTTCAGGAGAAGGCATGAAGGAAAGACTGATTATTCTAGAAGATTGAAACTTGTTGGATCGAGAAAGTCGAGGCTTGTTGTAAGAAAAAGTTTGAATTACATCTATGTTTCAATTGTCCAGTTCGATATCAAAGGAGACAAAACAATTGCCTCAGCAAGCTCTCGCGAGCTGAAGAAGCATGGATGGGCTGCTGCGACTGACAATCTGCCTGCTTCTTATTTGACTGGAATGATTCTTGCCAAGAAGGCTTTGAAAGCTGGAGTGAAAGAAGCGATACTCGACTCTGGCCTTTATTCAACAACAAAAGGCAGCCGTGTTTTCGCTGCTGTGAAAGGTGCGATTGACGGCGGACTGAACGTTCCAGTGAGCGAGGAAGTTTTGCCGAGTGAAGAAAGAATCAAAGGGACGCACATACAGATGAAGCATGGAAAGGATATTGCGAGTGAGTTTGAAAAAATAAAATCAAAATTGTAGAGATAGAGAGTTGTGATGAAATAAAAGTTGTGATGAACAATGGCAGAAGAAAAGAAGCAAGAGGCAAAAAAAACTGAAGCAAACCCTGCAGAGAAAGTAGAGAATGAAGTGAAAGAATTGAAGGAAGTGAATGGGGAAGTTAAGGAAGCTGTTGTAGTAGTGGAAGAAGTAAAAGAGATAGAGAAAGTTCCTGTCCCTGAAGTTGTTCCAAAAGAAGTTATCGCAATAAGGCCTCCAGCGTCTCTTGAGAAATGGATACCGAAAACTTCGCTTGGAAAGAAAGTTTTTTCTGGAGAAATCAACGACATAGAAACTGTTTTCAACATGGGAGTGCAGATACGCGAGCCTGAGATAATTGACAAGCTTTTGCCAGAGATGAAGAATGAAATCATTTTGATTGGAGGAAGAACCGGAAAGGGTGGTGGTGTTCAGAGAATTCCAGTAAAGATCACGGCGAAGATGCACAGAAGCGGCCGTCGTCTCGCCACAAGCGCTTTCGTAGTTGTTGGAAATGAAAATGGAATTGTTGGAGTTGGTAAGGGAAATGCACTCGAGGCTCGTGATGCAATCGCAAAGGCGATTCAGCGCGCGAAGATGAACATCATACGACTGAAGCGCGGCTGCGGAAGCTGGGAGTGCGTCTGCGGAACTGAGCACAGCGTCGCGTTCAAGACAAAAGGAAAGGGAGGAAGCGTTCGAGTGGAGCTGCTGCCAGCGCCGAAAGGAATCGGCCTTGTAGCAGATGACGAGACGAAAAAAATCCTCCGCCTAGCAGGAATTCGCGATGTTTGGGTGAGAACTTTCGGAAACACTTCCGCACGAATCAATCTCATCACCGCAGTTTACGACGCGCTGAAGAAGTTGTATATTTATGAAAAGATTGTAGAAGGAAAGCCAAGAAAGAAAGTTATCGAAGAAGTTGAAGACATTTCTGAAGAAGAGGAAGAAGAAAGTGAGGAAGTTAAGGAAGAAGATTATGGAGATGAAGTTGTTGAGGAGGATATTGAGGAAGAGAGTGAGGGCGAAGATGAAGAAACGGAAGAAGCAGAGGAAGATGTAGAAAGTGAAAAAACAAAAGAGAAGAATGAAGAAACAAACGAGAAAGTTGAAGGAAGAGATGTAGAAGGGGAAAAGGAGTAGATGAAAAATGTTTGCTGTTGTCAGAATAAAAGGAAATGTTGATGTGAGAAGGGAAATGAAAGACACTTTCAAGATGCTACACATCAAGGCTCCGAACAATTGTATCGTCTGTCAGGAAGGCAAGGAGTGGAAAGGAATGATTGAGAAGGTGAAGCACTGGGTGACTTACGGGGAGATTGACAAGCAGACGCTCGTGGCGTTGCTGCAGAAAAGATTGCACGGCACAAGCGACAAAAAGGTTGACGAGAAGATGCTGAAAGAGCTGACGATGTCGAAGTATGAAAATTTTGAAAAATTTGCTGACGACTTGATTGCAAACAAAATAAAGATGAAAGATTTTGAAAAAATAAAATTATTTTTCAGGCTTACCCCGCCGTCTAAAGGATTCAAGTCGGTGAAAAAGCATTACCCGAGAGGAGATTTGGGGTACAGAGGGAAAGAAATTAATGAATTGTTGGAGAGGATGATGTAAGCAGAAGTTGAGAAAAGATTGATGTAAATGGTAGTTCACAAAACAAGAAAGCATAGAAAGTTCAGAGGCCATCGGGCGCAGGGATACGGCAGCCATAAGAAGCATCGTGGCGGAGGATCGCGCGGTGGAAGAGGAAAGGCAGGCATGCACAAGCATAAGTGGACCTATGTCGTAAAGTACGAGCCGAATCATTTCGGCAAGTACGGCTTCAAGAGGCCGCAAGGAAGTTTTGTAAGAATGGAAGGGGTCAACGTGAGGCAGCTTGACGAGCAGGCAGAGAGATTGTTGCAAGAAAAACTCGCGACGAAAGAAGGAGAGCAGATAAGAATCGATGTGGCGAAGCTCGGATACGATAAAATTTTGGGCGGAGGACAGTTGAGGAACAAATTAATTATAGAAGCGAAATCTTTTTCAGAGGAAGCGAAGAGGAAGATTGAAGAAGCGGGCGGACAGGCGATAGTTGTAGAAAGAAAGGTTGAGAGGAAGGTTGAAGAGCCAGAGAAGAGAGAGGAAGGGAAGAAAGAAGTGAAGCCAAAACCGAAAGCGAAACAAAAAACAAAAGTTGTGAAAAAGAAAAAATGAGAGAAAAAAATAAGAGTGAAAAATTATGGCAGATGAAGACCAGCAGCCAGTACCGGAAGAAGAAAAGGAAGAAGAGAAGGACAAACTTCTAAAGAAAATCACACGCTTCATCCCGGGAATTGAAAAACCGACGTACAAGCAGAGCTTCAACACGAGACTGATGTGGACTGGAATCGCATTAATCCTCTACCTGGTTCTTTCTTACATAACAATTTTCGGCGTCGAGAAGACAAGCTATGAGCGATTCAGATTTTTTGAGATTGTATTAGGCAGCCGTTTCGGAAGCTTGATGACGCTCGGTATCGGACCAATTGTCACTGCAGGAATTCTTCTTCAGTTGTTAGTTGGAAGTAAGATAATAAACTGGGACATGACGAAGCCTGATACGAGAAGCAAGTTCCAGACATGGAGCAAGCTGCTTGCTATAATTCTGTCGTTCGTAGAAGGTGCGGCGTATGTTATTGCTGGTGCGATCCCTGTTGCTGGCGGTGTGCCAATTTTAGTTGCAGTGATTCTCCAGCTCTCAGCAGGTGGAATAATTGTCATTTTATTTGACGATCTTGTAAGCAAATGGGGATTCGGTAGCGGTATCTCACTCTTCATCGCAGCAGGAGTCGGCAGCCAGATTCTAGTCCGTGTTCTTTCGCCTCTTGCAGTCACGTGTTTGGCTGGCGACATTATGACATGCCTTCCTTCAGTAGGAAATCCCCCGACTGGACTGCTGTGGATATTCTTAGGAAGTCTGTTGGGTGGTAGTGCGTATGATGCATTGATCTCAGTGCTTCCGATAATTTCAACTGTCGTAGTCTTTGCAATAGTTGTTTTCATTCAGGGGATAAGCATTGACATACCTCTTGCGTTTTCAGCAATGCGCGGTTTCGGAAGAAATTGGTCGCTGAAACTTTTGTACACAAGCAACATTCCTGTCATTCTCACAG
>Ga0315289_10001262_pt1 | contig 39613 bp, 27 predicted proteins | sample YL17G11_40_MG_FD_203452 | JGI IMG/M metagenome (GOLD analysis project Ga0315289, IMG submission 203452) | Sediment microbial communities from Yellowstone Lake, YNP, Wyoming, USA - YL17G11_40 | ecosystem: Environmental > Aquatic > Freshwater > Lake > Sediment | place: USA: Wyoming | collected... | reverse complement strand
GAAAGCTCCCGGTTGCCGGTGCGATCGGACCATAGGGAATCGGTGGTGCCGTTCGCGCCTTCAAGCCAGCGCAGGCAGGTGCAGTAATCGCGTACCGCCTGCTTGAATCGACGGGCGACGATTTCCGAGGAGTCATGATGGGCCGTGCTGTCCGGAGCAAGCGGCCGCATCAATTTGATGTTGGTGATTCCGGTGCCGATTGCCGCTGAGTTATTGCGGCTGGTCTGATAAAAACCGAGCGCCACCAGGCGCGAGCCATTGACATTCATTTCGGCGGAAGTCGTGTTGGTCGCTGCATTATAACCCACACCCCGAGCCAGCTGGTTGGTATAGGTCTGGCCCGCCACGCTGAAGACGACGGTGTTGCCTTCGTCCCAGCGCGCGGCTTTCATCCGGTCGGCCCAGATCTGGTCTTCATAGCCGGACCATGCCGACCTCCTTGGGTTATCCGCGGGCGAGGTAGTTGTCGTCCTGCGCGGATTTCTCCGCGATCACGTTCTTTGCCGTTGCCGGCGGTGCGATGGGGTATTTTCCGTCAAAGCAGGCTCGGCAGAAATGCTCCCGGGGCTGCGGCATGACATCGAGCATTCCGTCAATGGACAGATACCCCAGCGAATCGACTTCCAGGAACCGGCGGATCTCCTCCACGCTCTGTTCCGAGGCGATGAGTTCCTCGCGCGTGGGCATGTCGATGCCGTAGAAGCAGGGGCAGATGATGGGCGGCGAGGAGATGCGCAGGTGGATCTCGCGCGGTTCGGCCGTGCGGATAAGGCCGACGATTTTTTTCATGGTCGTGCCGCGCACGATGGAGTCGTCCACGAGCACTATTTTTTTGTCCTTGAGCACGCCCTTGACAGGATTAAACTTTATCCGCACGCCCAGGTCGCGGTACGACTGGGCGGGCTGGATGAAGGTGCGGCCCACATAGTGGTTGCGGATAAGGCCGATGTCGAAACGCAGGCCCGACTCCTCCGAATAACCCAGCGCCGCGGTGGTGGCGGAATCGGGCACGCCCATGACCAGGTCCGCGCCTGCGGCGGGAAATTCTTTTGCCAGTTGCCGGCCCAGCTTGCGCCGCACGCGGTCCACGTTCTTGCCGAACACGAAGCTGTCGGGCCGCGAAAAGTAGATGAATTCGAACACACAATGCGCCGGCGTGGGGTGCCGGCCGAAGGCGGGAATGCTGTAGGTGGCGACGTCGTTGCCGTGGATGCGCACCATTTCACCCGGCTCGATTTCGCGCACCAGGGTCGCACCCGTCAGGTCGAAGGCGCAGGTTTCCGACGAAACGACATGGCCGTCGTCAAGTTTGCCCAGGATAAGCGGCCGCACGCCGCGCGGATCGCGGGCGGCATACAGCGCATCGCGGGTCAGAAATAAAAGCGAGTAGGCGCCCTTGACATACGATAGCGCATCGAGGACCATGGCCTCCATGGTGTCGCGCTTGCTGCGCGCGATCAGGTGCATGATCACCTCGGTGTCGGTGGTGGACGAAAAGATGGAGCCGTTCTGCTCCATCTCCAGACGCAGGACGTCCGCGTTCACCAGATTGCCGTTGTGTGCGGCCGCGAGCTGGCCCGCCTTGAAATCGATGAGAATGGGTTGCGCATTGGCAATGGTGGACGAGCCGGTGGTGGAGTAGCGGTTGTGGCCGATGGCAATCGGGCCGGCAAGCGGTTCCAGCACTTCGGCGTGGCGGAACACGTGGTTGACCAGGCCCATGCCTTTATGGACCCGGATGCGCTGTCCGTCGGCCGCGGCAATGCCCGCGCTCTCCTGGCCGCGGTGCTGCAGCGCGCGCAGGCCCAGATAGACGATCTCGGCGGCGCGGGGATGATTGTATATGCCGAATATGCCGCATTGTTCGCGGATGGAATCACTCACCATGGCTCATGATCTCCGTTTGGGCTATTCCTGCAGTCCGCCGCCCCAGGGCCGGAATTGCCCGGTCGGGTCCTGGCCGGTCCAGCAATAGGTGCAGAGCTTTTCGCGCGGCAATCCGATCGACGCGATCAGATCGTCCAGCAGCTGATATTTCAGCGTCGTCAGGCGCAGGTGATGGGCGATGCGTCCGATCATGGCGCGATACTGGTCGGACCCCGCGTCCAGATATCCGGCGAAATCGATGTCTTCCCTGCCTTCCAGTTCCTTGATCGCGCGGCGTCCCGCCAGGTCGAGTTCCGAGCGGGACCGCGAAAAGTTAAGGAACGGGCAGCCGAAAATGAGCGGCGGACAGGCCGGCCGCATGTGCACTTCGCGCGCGCCGTAATCGAACAGCCGCTGGATCGTGTCGGCCAGTTGCGTGCCGCGCACGATGGAGTCTTCGCAGAACAGGAGCCGTTTGCCCTGGATCAGTTCGCGTATGGGAATGAGTTTCATTTTTGCCACCAGCTCGCGCACCGACTGGTGCGGCGGCATGAAACTTCGCGGCCAGGTGGGCGTATACTTGACAAACGGCCTGCTGTGCGGCACACCCGCCTCGTTGGCGTAGCCGATAGAGTGGCCCACGCCCGAATCCGGGATGCCGGCGGCCAGGTCGACTTTGACCGTGTCGCGTTTGGCAAGCATGGCCCCGCAGCGGTAGCGGCAGTCCTCCACATTGCACCCTTCGTAGGTGGAAGCGGGATAGCCGTAATACACCCATAAGAACGAGCAGATGCTCATCTGCTTTCCCGGCGCGGCCTTCTGCTCCACGCCCTCGGGCGTGATGAGCACAACCTCCCCGGGCCCCAGATCGCGGTCGATCGTATAGCCCAGGTTGGGGAACGCGCAGGTTTCGAAGGTCACGGCCCAGGCGCCCTCTTTCTTTCCGATGATGACCGGGGTCTTGCCGAACCGGTCGCGCACCGCGTAAATGCCTTTATCGGTCAACAGCATGAATGAGCACGATCCGCGCACCAGCTCCTTGACCCGCTCAATACCCTCTTCGAAGGTTGCGGCGTCATTGATGATCGTGGCGATAAGTTCGGTGGGATTGATTTCGCCGCCGCTCATTTCGGAGAAGTGGACCGACTTTTGCGCGCACGCGTCATGCGCCAGCTTATCGAGGTTTTTGACCACGCCGATGGTGACGATGGCATACATGCCCAGGTGCGACCCGATAATGAGCGGCTGGTCTTCGAAGTCGCTTATGACGCCGATGCCCAGGGTGCCCTGCAGCGTTTCGATGTCCTGCTGGAATTTGCTGCGGAACTGCGATGTTGTGATGTCGTGGATAAAGCGATGTATGCCGGACGTGCCGAATACCGCCAGCCCGCCGCGCCGCGTTCCCAGGTGGGAATGATAGTCGGTTCCGTAAAAAAGGTCGGTGACGCAATCGTCTTTTGATGCAACGCCGAAAAAACCGCTCATGGTCCGCTCCTCTATGGTTTTTTGATTTTCAACGCCGCCTCGATCAATCCGCGGAACAGGGGGTGCGGTTCGATGGGCCGCGATTTGAATTCCGGATGAAACTGGCCTGCGATAAAACAGGGATGGTCCGCGATCTCCACCATCTCCACGAGCATGCCGTCGGGCGACAGGCCCGACAACGCCATTCCCGCCTGCTCGAACTGCTCGCGATAGGTGTTGTTGAATTCATAGCGATGACGGTGCCTCTCGCTGATCTGTTCCTTATCGTAAAGCTTGCGCGCCAGTGTGTCTTTCCTGATTCTGCAGGGAAACGCGCCCAGACGCATGGTGCCGCCCAGATTCATGATCTTCTTCTGCTCTTCCATGAGATGGATCACGGGGTGCGATGTATCGGGCGACAGTTCCGTTGAATCGGCGTTTTTGAGGCAAAGGACATTGCGCGCGAATTCGACGACGGCCATCTGCATGCCCAGGCAGATACCCAGAAACGGGACCTTTTTTTCGCGCGCGTATTTAATGGCCAGGATTTTTCCTTCGTGGCCGCGGCTGCCGAATCCGCCAGGCACTAAAATACCATCGGCCTCTTTGAGCGCCGCGGCCGCGCCCTTTTCCTCGATCTCTTCGGCGGCAATGTTCACGATCTTTACTTTTACCATATTCGCGGCGCCGGCATGGGCAAGGGACTCGTGGATCGATTTATAGGCGTCGAGAAGCTCGGAGTATTTGCCCACCACCGCGATGGTGACGGAGTGTTCGGCGTTGATCACGCGGTCCACGTAGTCGCGCCAGGGGCGCAGATTGCGCTTGCCCGCGCGCAGACCCAGCGTATCGATGATCACGTTGTCCAGGTCCTGCGCCGCGAACTCGAGCGGCACCTCGTAAATCGAATGCTCCACGTCCATGGCCTCCATCACACACGGTTCGTCGACATTGCAGAAGAGCGATATTTTGCGCCGCACCTCTTTGTCAAGGTGCATCTGCGTGCGGCATATCAGGATGTCGGGGATGATGCCGATTTCGCGCAGCTTTCCCACCGAATGCTGCGTGGGCTTGGTCTTGATTTCGCCGGATTTTGACAGATACGGAATAAGGGTGACGTGCACGAACAGGCAGTTGTTCTTGCCCTCGCTCAGCCGGAAGAGCCGCAGGGCCTCCAGAAACGGCAGGCTTTCGATGTCGCCCACGGTGCCGCCGATTTCGCAGATCACCACGTCCACGCCGGGCGTGGCCGCGGAGCGGATGGAGTCGCAGATTTCGTTGGTAACATGGGGCACCACCTGCACCGTGCCGCCCAGATAATCGCCGCGGCGTTCCTTTTTAAGGATGGCGTCGTAGATGCGGCCGGCGGTGTAGTTGCAATTGCGGGTGGTGGCAACACCGGTAAAGCGTTCGTAATGTCCCAGGTCCAGATCGGTTTCGGCGCCGTCGTCGGTCACATACACTTCGCCGTGCTGATAGGGATTCATGGTGCCCGGGTCGACGTTGAGATAGGGGTCGAACTTCTGGTTGATCACGTGCACGCCGCGGGCCTTGAGCAGAAGGCCGATGGACGATGCGGCAATCCCCTTGCCCAGCGACGACACGACACCGCCGGTGACGAAAATGTATTTCGGCATAATGCTGCCTTCCCCTTGTTATGGTGGCTGCGGAGCGCGGAACACGATACCCGCCCGTCCCTGACTTCCGGCTCCGATGCCGTCAAGGATGGCGCTAGCTCACGAACAATGAACGGGTCGAAAAATCCGGATCGCTGGTAAGATTGACGCCCAGTTTGCGCAGCCCCGCTTCGTCGCCGGGCGTGGGAATGTGCGTGCTGTGCACTTCGCAGCCGCGCAATTCCGAAAGCCTGGCTATTGCCATTTCCGCCGCAGGGTTCGATGAGGCGCTGATGGCCAGCGCGATCAGGGTTTCCTCCAGGTCCAGACTCACTTTCTTGCCGTTAAGGATGTCTTTTTTCAAATGCCCCAGCGACTGCGTAATGGCCGGCGGCAGCAGGTGCATATGGTCCGGCAGTCCGGCCAGCCTCTTGACGGCATTGATGATCAGGCTCGCTGCGGCATGCATGAGCTCGGAATTTTCGCCGGTCACCAGCGAGCCGTCGGCCAGCTCGATGCTTGCGCCGCAGTAGACCTTTTCATTTCCCTTGCCGGTTTCCTGCGCCGTTGCCGCCGCAGCGCGCGCCGGCAGCACCGTGGGCCGGTCTTCGGGTTTCAGTTCGCTTTCGTTCATGATGAGTTCCGCCCGTTCCACGGTCTCTTTATCAACCAGGCCCATGGCATATTCACACGCGGAGCGGAAATAGCGCCGGATGATCTCCTGCCGCGCCGCCTGCTGCACCGCGGCATCATCCACAATGCCGAAGCCCGCGCAATTGACGCCCATGTCCGTGGGCGATTTATACAGCGCCTCTTCGCCGGTGATTTTCCGCAATATGCGGCGCACCACGGGAAAGACCTCCACGTCGCGGTTGTAATTGACGGTCTGGATGTTATACGCCTCAAGATGGAAATGGTCGATGCAGTTGTAATCGCGCAGGTCAACGGTGGCCGATTCATAGGCGACATTGACCGGGTGCTTGAGAGGAATGTTCCAGATAGGAAAGGTCTCGAATTTGGCATAGCCCGAATGCACGCCCCGCGTATGGTCGTGATAAAGCTGCGAGAGGCAGGTCGCCAGCTTGCCGCTGCCCGGACCCGGGCCGGTGACCACCACCAGCGGGTTTGACGTTTCGATACACGGGTTGGCGCCATAGCCTTCGTCCGAGACGATGGTGTCCACGTCCGTGGGATAGCCTTTGGTGCGCCGGTGCGTATACACGCGGACGCCGCGGCGTTCCAGCCTGTTCTTGAACAGCGTTGCCGACGGCTGGCCGTCGAAGCGGGTGATGACCACCGCGCTGACGGCCACGCCCCATTCGGCGAAATCATCGATCTGTTTGAGCGCGTCCGTGTCATAGGTAATGCCGAAATCGGCCCGCATTTTTTTCCGCTCGATGTCGCCGGCGTAAATGCACAGGATCACATCGAGTTTGGACTTCTTCTGCAGCTCCTGCAAAAGGCGCATCTTGACGCAGGGGTCGAACCCCGGCAGCACGCGCGCCGCATGCATGTCGAACAGTATCTTGCCGCCGAATTCCAGGTAGAGCTTGTTGTCGAACCGCGCGACCCGCGCAAGGATCGCTTTGCTCTGTTCGTCAAGATACTTCTGGTTGTCAAAACCAATACGTTTGGGCACAGGGCCATCCTTCCGACCGTGCCCGCACGCCATTGTACCGGCGTTAGTCGACGTTGACTCCCCGTTGAAACGGCATCGTTTCTCGCGCCGGTCCGGCATGGACCCGCGCAGCAGGGAAAAATGATATATACATGCCGACGCACAACTGCCGTACGTCAATTGTCTTCCGCTATGTCCACAGCGCGCGTCGCCTCTCGTGCTCGCGCCGGTGCTCGCGCTGGTCGTGCATTACCGTCTCGCAATACTCCTGAATCGATTTCACCGAAAAGCCCGTTTTTTCCAGGCTGTCCATGCCCGAAATGGCCGCCTGCGCCGCCTCGATGGTCGTGATATAGGTGATCCCGGCGGTGATGGCCGCGCTGCGGATGGGCTTGGAATCGGCCTGCGATTTCTTTTTCGTGCTGGTGACGTTGATGATCAGGTTGATCTCGCGCGCCTTGATCAGGTCTACGATGTCGGGCTTGCCTTCGCCGATCTTGGGCACCATGCGTACGTGCACGCCGTTTGAGCGCAGCACCTTGCAGGTGCCTTCCGACGCGCAGAGCTTGAACCCCATGTCCGCGATCTTTTTGGCCATGAAGATGATGTGCCGCTGCAGGTTGTTCTTGACTGAAAGGAATACCGTGCCGCCGCGCGGCAGGATATTGCCCGCGGCCTCCTGCGATTTGGCGAACGCCAGACCAAAGTCACGGTCGATGCCCATGACTTCGCCGGTGGACTTCATTTCCGGGCCCAATACCGTGTCGGCGCCGGGGAACTTGTTGAACGGCAGCACCGATTCCTTGACTGCAAAGTAATCCATGCTCCGCTCGCGCGCCTCGGGCATGGCCGAAAGCCTGACGCCCGCCATAGTCTTGGCCGCGATTTTTGCCCAGGGCACGCCCGTGGCCTTGGACACGAAGGGCACGGTGCGCGACGCGCGCGGATTGACTTCGAGCACATACACGACGTCGTCTTTGATGGCATACTGCACGTTGATAAGGCCCACGACCCGCAGCTCCTGCGACAAGGCCACGGTGATGCGACGTATTTCGGCGATCACGTCGTCGCCCAGCGTGTGCGGCGGCAGCACGCAGGCGCTGTCGCCCGAATGGATCCCCGCCTCTTCGATGTGTTCCATGATGCCGCAGATCAGCGTCTGCTCGCCGTCGCTCACGGCGTCCACGTCAACTTCGATGGCGTCGGAGATGAATTTGTCGATGAGCAGCGGCTTTGAGCCGGCCACGGCCTGCGCCTCTTCGAGACAGGAGAGCAGCTCCTCTTCGTCAAATACGATGTGCATGGCGCGGCCGCCCAGCACAAAGCTCGGCCTCATGAGCACCGGATAGCCGATGCCCGCGGCTATTTCGCAGGCGTTTTCACGGGAGGTCGCAACGCCGTTGGGCGGCTGATGGATCCCCAGCCTCTTCGCCATGGCGAAGAACTGGCCGCGGTCGCCCGCGCGCTCCAGCGATTCCACGCTCGTGCCGATGATGGGCGCGCCCGCGTCGGCCAGCTTGCGCGCCAGGTTGAGCGGCGTCTGGCCGCCGAATTGCACGATGATGCCGTCGGGTTTTTCCGCATCCACGATATTCATGACGTCCTCAAACGTCAAGGGCTCGAAATAGAGCTTGTCCGAGGTGTCGTAATCCGTGGAGACGGTTTCGGGATTGCTGTTGATCATGATCGACTCAATGCCCAGCTCCCGCAGAGCGAAGGAGGCCTGGCAGCAGCAGTAATCGAACTCGATGCCCTGGCCGATGCGGTTGGGCCCGCCGCCAAGAATGATGATTTTTTTCCGGGCGCTGATCTTCGCCTCGTTTTCGGCCTCGTAGGTCGAATAGTAATAGGGCGTATAGGCCTCGAATTCGGCGGCGCAGGTGTCAACCAGCTTGTACACGGCGGTCACACCGGCCTCTTTACGCATGCGCCGCGCCTCAACCTCTTTGATGCCCAGTTTTCTGCCCAGTTGTGCGTCGGAAAATCCGAGCTTTTTCGCGCTATCGAAAAAGCGTGTTTTCTCCGCGGCCGGCAGCTTTGCGACCGATGCATCGATGCCGGCATCAAACGCCACGATTTCCCGCATATTGTTGATGAACCAGGGATCGATGCGGGTTATCTCGTGGATCTTCTGCACCCCGGCGCCCAGCTCCAGCGCGTGGCGGATGAGAAGCACGCGGTCGCAGCGCAAAAGAGCAAGCTGGCGCAGCGTTTCGTCAAGCGGCAGGCCCTTGAGTTTTTCATTTTCAAAGCCGGTGCGCCCCACTTCCAGGCCGCGATAGCCCTTCTGCAGCGCCTCCTTGAACGTGCGGCCGATGGCCATGGTCTCGCCAACGCTCTTCATCTGCACCCCGAGCGACGGATCGGCGTCGGGGAATTTTTCGAAGGTGAACCGCGGTATCTTGACAACACAGTAGTCGATCGCGGGCTCAAAGCTGGCCGGCGTCTCCCTGGTGATGTCGTTGCGGATCTCATCGAGCGTATATCCCACGGCCAGCTTGGCTGCCATCTTTGCAATAGGAAACCCTGTCGCCTTGGAGGCAAGGGCCGAACTGCGGCTCACGCGCGGGTTCATCTCGATCACCACCATGCGGCCGGATGCGGGGTTCACGGCGAACTGGATGTTGGAGCCGCCGGTCTCCACGCCGATTTCGCGGATGATGGCAATGGAGGCGTCGCGCATGGCCTGGTACTGCCGGTCGGTGAGCGTCTGCGCCGGCGCCACGGTGATGGAATCGCCCGTATGGATGCCCATGGGATCGAGGTTTTCGATGGAGCAGATGATCACCACGTTGTCCGCGCGGTCGCGCATGATCTCGAGCTCGTATTCCTTCCACCCCAGCACCGACTCTTCGATGAGCACTTCGTGGATGCGCGAAAGCTGCAGGCCCAGCGACGCCACGCGCTCAAAATCCTCTTCGCCGTACACGATGCCGCCGCCCGTGCCGCCCAGCGTAAAGCTGGGACGCACGATGCAGGGAAAACCGATCCGCCGCGCGATCTCCCACGCCTCTCCCAGGTTATACGCGAGGGCGCTTTTCGGAAGGTCAAGGCCGATGCGCTGGATGGCTTTTTTGAATTCGCTGCGGTTTTCGGCCCGGCGGATGGCCTCCTGGTCGGCGCCGATGAGCTTGACATTGTACTTTGCCAGGACGTTGCTTTCCGCGAGTTCCATGGCCGTGTTGAGCCCGGTCTGGCCGCCCATGGTGGGCAGCAGCGCGTCCGGCCGCTCGCGCGCGATGATCTTTTCCACGATCTCCGGCGTGATGGGCTCGATATAGGTGCGGTCGGCCATGTCGGGATCGGTCATGATCGTGGCGGGATTGGAGTTGACCAATACGACTTCGAACCCCTCTTCGCGCAGGGCCTTGCACGCCTGCGTGCCCGAGTAGTCGAATTCGCAGGCCTGGCCGATGACGATCGGGCCCGATCCGATGATCATGATGCGGCGGATGTCGGTCCTTTTTGGCATTTATGCGTGCTCCATCATGGTGACGAATTTGTTGAACAGGTATGCGGAATCGTGCGGGCCCGGCGCCGCCTCGGGATGGTATTGCACCGAGAATATGCGTCTTTCGCGGTCTTCGAGCCCTTCGCAGGTGTGGTCGTTGAGATTGACATGCGTCATGCGCACCCCGCATTCGCGAAGGCTTGCGTCATCGATGCAGAAGCCGTGGTTCTGCGAGGTGATCTCAATGGCGCCGGTGTCCAGGTTCTTGACAGGATGATTGACCCCGCGGTGCCCGAATTTGAGCTTGAACCGTTTTCCTCCAAGCGCAAGCCCGATGATCTGGTGGCCCAGGCAGATGCCGAAGACCGGCTTTTTTCCCGCCAGCAGCTTCACCGCTTCAACGGCATAGGTCACCGCGTCCGGGTCTCCGGGCCCGTTGGAGAGGAATATCCCGTCGGGATTATGCGCCAGTACCTGCGCGGCAGTGGACGCGGCCGGGACCACCGTGATTTTACACCCCATGCCGGCCATGATCCGGAGCTGGTTGTATTTCATGCCGAAGTCGAAGGCCACGACATGGAACCGTTCCGGCGCCGTCGCTTTCGGCCCTTTCCACACGAAAGGCTTTGCGCAACTCACTTCTTTCGCCAGGTCCAGGCCAACCATGCCGCCCCATGCCCGCGCCTTGTCCACCAGGTCGCCGGGGTCTTTTTCTCCTGAGTACAGCACGCCCTTCATGGCGCCGGTGATGCGGAGTTTGCGCGTGATGGCCCGGGTATCCACCCCGCTCACGGCCACGATGCCGGCCTGCGCAAGGTAGTCGCCAAGACTTTTCTGTGAAGTAAAATTCGAAGGATACGGGCATGCCTCTTTGACGATGAACCCCGCCACCTGCACGCGGCCGGATTCGATATCGGTTTCATTCACCCCGTAGTTGCCCACCAGGGGATAGGTCATGGTCACGATCTGACGCGTGTAGGACGGGTCGGTGAGTACTTCCTGATATCCGGCCATGGCGGTATTGAAAACCACTTCGCCCACCGACTCGCCGGCAGCGCCGAATCCTGCGCCTTCGTGGATCGTGCCGTCTTCCAATGCGACATAGCCCCTCAGTATTTTCTGCTTCGCCACGCGCAACTCCCTGTCGTGAATGGTGCCGGACCTCGGCACCTCATTTAGAGCATAAAAAAAGGGGCTGGTGACACCAGCCCCTTTTTATAGAGACTCTTCCCCTTTATGGGGAGAAAGGATACCTATCCGCAGCAGCGGTTTCTTTCGGAAATAGGGAACGTTCCTCTTGTTCATGGTCATGCGGCCTTTTCGGCCGGTGTATAATATATATGGTGGGCAAGGCGGGTTAAAATAGACAGGAAGGAAATTTTGGTCGAGTAGACCCGGGGGATCTCATTCCGAGTCCCTCACAGAACCGTACTTGAACCTCTCGATTCATACGAACCGCGCAGGAATTGCATTCCAATCCGGCCTTCGCAAAACGTACATTATAAGACAGATCAAATTTAGTTCTGCCATTGGCTCATCCGGCAGGGAAAGCCTCGTACCCAATTAAAGGAAACACCATGGCCAGAAAGCTGTGCATACCCAAAGACTATTCTCCGATTCTTGACATCAAGCAAACCGAAAAGGCGATCCGCCTGGTCAAGGAATTTTTCCAGACCAACCTGGCGTTTGAGCTGAACCTGGCCCGTGCCACGGCGCCGCTGTTCGTGCCGGGCGGCACCGGGATCAACGACGATCTTAACGGCGTGGAAAAACCCGTGCATTTTTCGGCCAAAGACCTGGGCGGCATGCGGGTGGAAATCGTCCAGTCATTGGCAAAATGGAAGCGCATGGCCCTTGCCGATTACCGGTATGGCCCCGGCGAAGGCATCTATACCGATATGAACGCGATACGGCCGGACGAGGAGCTGGGGAACCTGCATTCGCTGTATGTCGATCAGTGGGACTGGGAACGCGTAATGCTCCCGCAGAACCGCAACCTTGCCACACTGCGGTCAATCGTGACCGCAATTTATGACGTCATGCGCAGAACGGAAAAATACCTGTGCCACAACTGCGAAGGCATCCGCCCGATCCTGCCGGATTCAATCACCTTTCTGCACAGCGAAGACCTGCTTGAGAGATATCCCGACGTGTCTGCGAGGGAGCGCGAATACAAGGCCTGCCGCGAGTACGGGGCCATCTTTGTTATAGGCATCGGGGGAACGCTCAAAGACGGGGCCCTGCACGATGACCGCGCGCCCGATTACGACGACTGGTCAACGCCGACCGATGCGGGCCACAAGGGTCTTAACGGCGATATCATCGTGTATTATCCGGTGCTGGATTGCGCGCTGGAGCTTTCGTCTATGGGCATCCGCGTCGACGAAACGGCCCTCAAACGGCAACTTGAGATACGCGGCTGTACGGACCGCGAAAGCCTGCTCTTCCACAAACGGCTCCTGGCCAACGATCTTCCGCAGAGTGTTGGCGGCGGCATCGGTCAATCGAGATTATGCATGCTGTATCTGCGCAAAGCCCACATCGGCGAGATCCAGTGCAGCATCTGGCCCGAACCCATGCGGGAGGCCTGCCGGAAGGGATCGATACCCCTGCTGTAAACCGGCACGCATGTTGCGCAGAAGAAAAGTCTTGCCGGATTGGCGCGGCCCGTTTGCTTCAAGAGATGCAGGAAATATTCGATGCTGCCATTGACTTGACTAACCCGCTTAGCTATATTTAATACCATGCACCAGGTAACCGTTCATGAGGCAAAGACCCATCTGTCCCGCTTAATTAAAGAAGCCCTCAGCGGGGAAGAGGTCATCATTGCCTCCGGAAAAAATCCTAAAGTCAAGATCCAGCCACTGCCGCAAGCGAAAACATTCCGTCGCTTTGGCGGGGCAAAGCGGGCGATCAAAAATATCGCTGATGATTTTAATGCGCCCTTGACGGAATTTTCGGAATATTCCCGATGAATCTGCTTCTGGACACCCATGCGTTTCTCTGGTTCATCGGAGGCGATGAACGAATGAGCGAAAAAAGCCGGAAAATCATTTTGAATCCGGACAATTCGCTTTTATTAAGTGCTGCCAGCTATTGGGAAATCTGCTTGAAGCACAGCGTCGGCAAATTGACACTGTCGTCAGACTGGATTACGGTATTTGACCGAGAAATGAATTACAATGCCATTCTCTGGCTGGAGCCAAAGAAAGCACATTTGCAAAAGATCGTATCATTGCCATGGCATCACCGCGACCCCTTTGATCGCTTGCTTGTTGCTCAAGCGCTATGCGAGCATTTAACCATTATTACCGCTGACCCTGATATTAAGAAATACGCTGTTCCAACATTGTGGTGACTGGCGCCTTCAGTCCATCTGATTCCATTCACTCCTTCAATCCCGCATCAATCGCTTCCGCCGCTTTGCGGCCGTGCCAGATGGCGCGCACGACGAGCGATGCGCCGATGGCCGCGTCGCCGGCAACATACACACCGGGCGCGGTGGTGGCGCAGTTCGTGCAGCGCACATTGCCCCGGTCATCCACCTCCGCGCCCAGGTCTTCGAGCAGTTTGGAATGCTCCACATGCAGGAATCCCATGGCCAGCAGCACCAGATCGACCGCAAGGGAAAACTCCGAATCCGGGATCTCCCGCATCTCCATCCGGCCCCGGGCGTTTTTAAGCCATTCCACGCGTGCGAAATGCCCCTGTTCCACGCGCACGTCGCGGCCGGTGAATTCCTTTGTGACAATGGCGAAATCGCGCTCGCAGCCCTCTTCATGGGAACTTGACGTACGCAAAATCTGCGGCCATGCCGGCCATTCCGGGTTCCAGGGCTCCCGCCATTCGCGCGGCCGTGGCATGATTTCGAACTGGTAGACTTTTTTCGCGCCCTGCCGGTTTGCCGTGCCCACGCAATCGGCGCCCGTGTCTCCGCCGCCGATCACCAGCACGGTCTTGTTCTGCGCCCGCACGATTTCTTCTTTGGTAACAAGGCCGGCCACATGCCGGTTGCTCTGCGTCAGATACGGCATGGCAAAATGGATCCCCTCCAGGCCGCGGCCCGGTACCTGAAGATCGCGGGGCGCGCCCGCGCCCATGGTCAACAGGATCACATCGAACATGCGGCGGATATAGCGCGCCGAAAGGTCTTCGCCCGCGGATACGTTCGTTTCGAAGGTGACGCCTTCGGCCTGCATCTGTTCTATACGCCGGTCCAGGACCTGTTTTTCGAGTTTGAAATCGGGAATACCGTAGCGCAGAATGCCGCCGATCCGGTCGGCTTTTTCAAAGACCGTTACGCGATGGCCCATGCGGCGCAACTGCTGCGCCGCGGCAAGCCCCGCGGGTCCGGAGCCGATCACGGCGATGCGTTTGCCGGTTTCAAAAGCCGGCGGCCGCGGCACGACCCAGCCTTCGCTGAACGCTCGCTCGATAATAGCGAGCTCGATCTGCTTGATGGTCACCGCCGGCCCGTTGATGGCGCAGGTGCAGGAGGTTTCGCAGGGCGCCGGGCATATGCGGCCGGTGATTTCCGGAAGATTGTTGGTGAGTTCCAGGCGTTCATACGCTTCCCGCCACCTGCCGCGAAAGACAAGGTCGTTCCATTCGGGGATCAGGTTATAGACCGGGCATCCGGATGTATGACAATAGGGAATACCGCAATCCATGCACCGTCCGCCCTGGCGCGCAAGCTCGTCGGCCGGCTGCAGGAGGGTGAATTCGCGGTAATGCGTGACCCTCTCTTCCACCGGACAAGACGTGACGCCATGGCGTTCGAAATCCAGAAAGCCCGTTGCTTTGCCCATATGTTAACCCCTTGAATATCATCCTGGCGCGGATTGTCCGCATTCTAATAATCCTGCTGCGTGGACCCATCGCGCAAGACCTGGTTTCGCCCCTGCTTCTTTCCGACAACTTGCATTTTCTGACCGCTGACCTCTGCCGCTCTGGCCTCTGGAGCTATCGGAACACCTCTTCCGTCATCGCCACCACTTCGGTCTCCCTGGACTCGTCTTTACGCATGCGATCGAGCGCGCGGCGGTAGTCCATGGGCATGACCTTGACAAAAAGCGGCAGCATTTCGGTCCAGTCGCGCAGGATCTGCGCCGCGTATTCGCTGCCCGTGAATTTCACATGGTTCTGGATGAGCGACAGCAGCCGTTCCTGGTCCTGCTCGCCGGTCACCGGCTCCACATCCACCATCTCCAGATTGCAGCGCGTGTCGAAGAGCTGGTTGTCGTCCAGCACATAGGCGATGCCGCCGCTCATGCCCGCGGCGAAGTTGATGCCCGTGCGGCCCAGCACCGCCACGGTGCCGCCGGTCATGTATTCGCAGCCGTGATCGCCCACGCCCTCCACCACGGCAATCGCGCCGGAGTTGCGTACGGCGAACCGTTCTCCCGCCATGCCGTTGATGTAGACTTCGCCGCTGGTGGCGCCGAACAGATTGACATTGCCGGTAATAATGTTGTTCTGCGGCCGGAACGTGGAGCCGCGGGGCGGGTAGACGATGATTTTCCCTCCAGACAAGCCTTTGCCGAAATAGTCGTTCGCGTCGCCTTCGAGTTCAAAGGTGATGCCCGGGGCCAGAAACGCGCCGAAACTCTGGCCGGCCGATCCGGTGAATTTGCATTTGATGGTATCGGGCGGCAGGCCCGCGGACCCATGGCGCTTTGAAATTTCGGACGACAGCATGGCGCCCACGGTGCGGTTGCAGTTGCGGATCGAGGCAAACAGGGAAACCGGCGTAGCGTCGGTCAAGGCCCGGCGCGAGCGCTCGATCAACTCGGGGTCGAGCGACAGGGAAAAATCGTGCTGCTGCGAACGGATGCAGCGGACCGCGCCGCCCGCGGGCGGTTCGGCCTTTACAAGCACGCGCGAAAAATCGAGTCCCCGCGCCTTGTAGTGGTCGACGGCGTTCTTGACATTCAATATATCCGTGCGGCCGATCATCTCGTCGAGCGTGCGGAAACCCAGGCCGGCCATGATTTCGCGCGTCTCCTGCGCAACGAAGCGCATGAAATGCATCACGTGTTCGGGCGTGCCCGCGAATCGCGCGCGCAGGCGCGGGTCCTGCGTGGCCACGCCCACGGGACAGGTGTTGAGATGGCATTTGCGCATCATCACGCAGCCCAGCGTGACCAGCGTGACGGTCCCAAAGCCGTATTCTTCGGCGCCTAAAAGCGCGGCGATCACAATGTCGCGGCCCGTGCGCAGCTGGCCGTCGGTCTGCACGCGGATGCGATCGCGCAATTTGTTAAGCACCAGCGTCTGCTGCGTTTCGGCCAGGCCGATTTCCCAGGGGATGCCCGCGTGCTTGATTGACGATATCGGAGACGCGCCGGTGCCGCCGTCGTGGCCGGAGATCAGCACCATATCGGCCCGGCCCTTGGCCACGCCCGCGGCAATGGTGCCCACGCCCACTTCGGCCACCAGTTTGACCGAAATACGCGCCTGCGGATTGGCGTTTTTCAGGTCAAAGATGAGCTGCGCCAGGTCTTCGATCGAATAGATGTCATGGTGCGGGGGCGGAGAAATCAGCATGACGCCGGGTGTGCTGTGGCGCACTTTGGCGATCATGCGGTCCACCTTTTCACCCGGCAATTGGCCGCCTTCTCCGGGTTTTGCGCCCTGCGCCATTTTGATCTGCAGCTCCCGCGAGTTGACCAGGTAATTGCTGGTCACGCCAAAGCGCGCGGACGCCACCTGCTTGACGGCGCTCTTGCGGTTGTCGCCGTTGGGCAGAAGCTCATAGCGTTCCTCGTCCTCGCCGCCTTCGCCCGAATTGCTGGCCGCGCCCAGGCGGTTCATGGCGATGGCGATGGTTTCGTGCGCCTCTTTGGAAATGGAGCCGAAGGACATGGCGCTTGATACGAACCGTTTGACGATCGCGTCGACGGGCTCCACTTCGTCAATCGGCACGGGCGCGCGATCGGCAAAGCTGAACAGACCGCGCAGCGTGCAGAGGTTTTTTTCCGCGTCGCCGATGACCGCTGAATACTGCCGGTATACGCCGTAATCTCCCGTGCGCACGGCCGTTTGCAGCAGCACGACCGCCTCGGGCGTCATCAGGTGTTTCTGAGAAAACCGGCGGAAATGGATGGCGCCGCCGGAATCCAGGCCCGCGAGCGCCACGGCTTTTCGCGCATAGGCGCGGGAGTGGCGTTCATGCGTCTCGCGGGCGATCACTTCAAGGCCGATGCCTTCAATGCGCGACGGTGTGCCGGGGAAATAGCGGTTGATCACTTGGCTGTTGAGGCCGACTGCCTCAAAGACCTGCGCGCCCTTATACGAGCGGATGGTGGAGATGCCCATCTTCGACATGATCTTGAGCAGGCCTTTTTTTATGGCGGTGATATAGTTCTCGATGGCCGATTCAACGGCAAGGTCGGCGGGCAATCTTCCCCATTTTTTCAGCTGGGCGATGAATTCGAAGGCGGCATACGGATTGACCGCGCTCGCGCCATAGCCCGAAAGCAGGGCGAAGTGCATGACTTCGCGCGCTTCGCCGGTTTCCACCACCAGCGACGTGAGCTGGCGCTTGCCCGCGCAAACCAGGCAGTGGTGCGCGCCGGCAACGGCCAGAAGCGCGGGAATCGGCGCGTGCGCGGGCGAGACCCCGCGGTCGCTGAGGATGATGAGCGAAAAACCTTCATCCACTTTTTTTTCCACCATGGCGCACAGATCGGCCAGGGCCTGTGCGAGGTCGGGCGCGTGTCCGCGGGCGCCGAAGAGCATGGGCACGGTCGCCACGCGCAGATCGGGGATGTCCGCGCGCCGCAGTTTTTCGATGTCTTCGTTGAGCAGCACCGGATGCGGCAGCTTGAGCTGCCGGCAATGGCCTGGTGTTTCGTCAAGCAGGTTGCCTTCGCGACCTGTAAAGCTCATGAGCGACATGACCTGGTTTTCGCGATAGGGGTCGATAGGGGGGTTCGTCACCTGGGCGAAAAGCTGCTTGAAATAGGAATACAGCAATTGCGGCTGTTCGGCAAGCACGGCCAGAGCCTGGTCGTTGCCCATGGAGCCCACCGGCTCCTGCGCGTTTTCGGCCATGGGCAGAAGAACCATGGTGCGATCCTCAAGCGTGTAGCCGAACACCGATCCCCAGATGGAAACTTCGGCATCATCCACAGGAACAGGGCCGGGCGCTTCGAACAGGCCTTTGAGTTCGATCCGGTTGGCGTCAAGCCAGCGCCGGTAGGGCCGTTGCCGCGACACCGCGGATTTGATTTCATGATCGTGCAGGACGCGGCCAGCCGCCGTGTCAACCACCACGATCTTTCCGGGCGCCAGCCGGCCTTTCTGCAGAACATCTTCGGGCGGAATGTCGAGCACGCCCACTTCCGAGGCAAGCACGAACCGGCCGCTTTTCGTATGGATAAAACGCGCGGGGCGAAGGCCGTTGCGGTCGAGGGTGGCGCCCACGCGAATGCCGTCGGTAAACACCAGCGCCGCCGGGCCGTCCCAGGGCTCCATGATGGCCGCATGGTATTCGTAAAAAGCCCGCTTGTCCTGCGAAATGTGATACCGCGGCCCCCAGGCCTCGGGCACCATCATCATGATCGAGTGTTCAATGGAGCGTCCGCCCGATACCAGCAGCTCGAAGACATTGTCCACGATGCCGGAGTCCGAAAGCCGGTCGTTGATTATCGGCAAAAGCTTGCCGAGGTCCGCGCCGAAGAGCCCGGACGAAAGCGTTTTTTCGCGCGCCTTCATCTTGTTGACGTTGCCGCGCAGGGTGTTGATTTCGCCGTTATGCGCCAGATAGCGGAAAGGCTGCGCCAGCGCCCATGAGGGAAAGGTGTTGGTGCTGTAGCGCTGATGGATGAGCGCCAGAGCGCTTGCGCACTCCGGATCGGAAAGATCGGGATAGAAGGCCTCAAGCTGCGGCGCCACGAACATGCCCTTATACACGATCGTGCGGCAGGAGAGCGATACGATATAGCATGCGTCAATGGAAAAGCCCTCGGCCGACAGCGCCTTTTCGATGCAGCGCCGCAGCACGTACAGCCTGCGTTCGAGCGCCTCGCCGCTCATATCCGGGAATGTCACGAACACCTGGGCCACAAAAGGCCGCGACGCTTCGGCGGTTTCGCCTAAACTTGCGGGGTTAACCGGAACATCGCGCCATCCCGGCACCGTGCCGCCTTCGGCATTCACCGCGCTGTCAATCAGCCGGCGGGCGCGCGCCCGGTCCCCGGCGTCACGGGGAAGAAAGAGCATGCCGGTGCCGTATTCGCCCTCGGCGGGAAGCGGAAAGCCCAGGCGCCGCGTCTCGCGCGAAAGCAGGGCGTGCGGCGTCTGGAGCAGGATGCCGGCGCCGTCGCCGGTTTTCAGGTCCCCGCCCACGGCGCCCCGGTGCACCAGATTTTTAAGGATGGTAATGCCGTCGCTCACGATCTGGTGGGACCGCTGGCCGTTGATGTTCGCGACAAACCCGACGCCGCAGGCGTCGTGTTCGAATTGCGGATCGTATAATCCGGAATGCCGTTGCATGGTTGTTCCTTTGCCGTTCACAACAGCGGATATCCCGCGCTAGGTCCGGTAAATGACGCCTTCCTGCTTCTGCGAGTCCACATTGAGCAGGATCTGCCGGTCGCCCGCCTGCTCGATCACCAGAACGCCCGGCTCCCAGGTCGCGGCGTCGGGAAGCAGGGCGGTCAGACGATTGGGCCATTGCGACAGCAGCGTTTCGTTGATGGTGTGGCCGGGCCGGTCGGGATACACGGCCAGGTACAGCATGTCCATTTCGACAAGGTCGTTAAAGAAATGTGTTCCCAGCGACACATCAGGCACCAGGCCTTCATGCATGCGCGCGATTTCGCAGAGCACCGACACCGTGTTGATTTCGGAGAATGACACCGGCACGCCCAGCGAGGGCGTGGTGGTGCCCCAGCGGCCCGGGCCGACCAGAACGATGGTCGGATTTTCGCTTTCAATGCCGTGGGTAAGCCGGCCGATCAGCCGCGCCAGCGTATACCGGTCCTGCATGGGCAGGCCGCTGTACAACGATGGCCTGATGTAGATGAGCCGGTCGACCCGCAGCGATGCGCTGTTGCCGATGATGGGGCCGGTGGTGCGGACCATCGTGTCGTTCTGCGGCACGTCCTGCGGCATCTTGACGGACCGTATTTCGCTTTTCACCTGAAACGGCCGGCATTGCACCAGGTTGATCCGGTAATTTTTTTCGTCCGTGAAATTGGCGGTGAATTCGATGTCCACGGCGTGCTCATAGCCGTCATGCAGCGTTTTAAGCAGGCGGCGCATGTCGGCCACAAAATCGGTGGCGGTCAACAGACTGTCGAACGTCAACACCGGCGCCGGTGCGGCCCGGCCGCGGCCTGTTTCGCGGGCGCGCCTTTCCGCCTCTTCATCGCGACTGGCGAAAATCGCCACCGGCAGACCGGCGTTTTCGGCGACCGCGGCCACATCATCGAAATCGCGGGATACGTGCTGCTTGGCCGCGCAATCGATGACATCCACCTTGCGCTGCGCGTATTTGCGCACTTCGTCGAACGTGGATTCCGGGCGACGCGTGGGCGCATTGAGCGCCACCACGTGCGTATAATCGTCATCACTTCTGTCAACCGCTCGCGTGCCCAGGCCGAACACCAGCCGCAGCATGCCCTCGTGCGGGTCGATTTCGCTGCTCCACACATAGGGATTGAACGAAAACCCCACGCCCGCCACTTGCGGAAAGAAGAGGTCGTTGTATTTGGCGCCCGACACGCGCTGGACTAAAAGCGCCATCTGTTCGTCGGAATCCATCAGGCCCCAATGGGCGCGATAGGCGAGGGCGTCGCGCTTCATGGTGCTGGCGTATACCACGCGCACGGCGCTGGTGAATTCATCAAGCCGTTCCTGGGGCGTGCCCTGGTTGGCGCAGAAAACGCTTTCGTATTTGCCCGAAAAGGAGTTGCCGTAGGCGTCTTCCAGCAACGAACTTGACCTGACGATAATCGGCGACTGGCCGAAATAATCGAGCATCTGCACGAACTGATCCCGGATCTCGGCGGGGAACGAGCCCAGGCGCATGCGCTGGCGCACCTCTTCGTAGCCGTCAAGCAGGGCGCGGCTCTTTGTAAGCCGGCGACGGATCCACCAGCAGCCGTTCTGGATAAGATAGGAATAGAAAATATCGGAGCCGATGAAAAACGAATCATGGCGTTCCAGCCGGCCGCGCCAGTACGGATCGGCCTTTTTCAGCATGGCGCGCGCCAGCAGCATGCCCACGGATTTGCCGCCGATCAGACCGGTGCCGATCATCCGTTTGCCGATATTGACAAGGTCGGCAAGATCGAGATACAGCCCCGCGCGCTCGATGATCCGCGGATCGCGCGTAAAGGCCATGCGCAAAAGGCGCGCAAACAGCTGGTCGGGGTTGTCGCGCGGTTCGCGGCCGTGCGCCAGATCGTCGAGGCATTGCTGCGCGGCCGCAAACGCGCGCGACCAGACGTCCAGCCGCTGCGTGGAGAAATCGAGCCAGGTCTGCGGGTGCGCCGACAGGATTTCGGCAATGGTGTCCGAGCGCGTGACCGGCGTGAACGAGTCGCCTTTGCGCGCGTGAAGCATATACAGGGTCGGCGAATATCTCTTGTAAACCTTCAACGGCTGCAGGTAGATCGTCGAGTCGTCATGGTAGACGTCGATTATGACCTGCGCCGTCGAGTGGATCGCATTCACGGCAAGGGGCGAGTGGTAATTGCGCAACAACGCAAAGTAGGTCGCGGTTTCGAAATCATACAGATACGGACAGGTGAGCATGAAGAAATTCGCGAGCATGCGGTCGGAATACCAGTCCACTGCCAATTCGCTCAGGCAATCGAATACATAGCAGGCGCCGGTGCCGGCCTCTTCAATGACATCCATGATTTCAGAGAGAAAGTTTTCAAACCCGTCTTCCGGATGAAGCGTATGTACATCGGCTTTCACATTAGGCGGCAACAGGGGCGGATGGTCGGCAAAACGGAAATAAATCAGGCGCGAGCCTTCTTTTGCCGCTTTAATGCAGAACGGATGCACAAATGGGACATAGTCTTCGATGCGATCAACCTGAAAAACGATGTTATCTCCGGGAAGCACGCCTTGGAGGACATCATCAAGGCCCGAAAGGCCGGTGCTCATTGAGGTGAAGACTTTGCGCATATAATAAATATAATTTGAAAAAGATCGAGATTAAGCAATGACGATACAAAGATGTATCGCAACAATCATGCCAGCAGCTTTAGAACAAAATTGGCTCGATGTTGCCTTTATATCAGCTATGCGTTGCGAAGGAGCGATACGTAATTGTTCTAATTTGCATCTTAATGCGCAATTTTGTAGCAATTTCTCGATAATCATGAGAATCAATAATGAAAACAGCTTTGAAAATCAGCGATATTCGCAACAATTCAAAATTGTCCCGGCATGGCATGATTATTGTATCCTCATGATATTGCTACAAATTCGAATTGGCATATACTAAATTAAATTCACAGTTTACCAAAGGAGCTAAACATGAGCAAGCGATCGGAAATAACCCTCAGCATCAAGCCTGTGTGCATCACTCCAGTTGCAGCGCATGCAAAAGCCTCCGACTATTTCGGCATGAATACCTTTAATGAGCAAACCATGCGGAAAATGGTTTCGGAGAAGACGTTCAAGGCCTTTAAAAAATGGCAGGATGAAGGCGCAGTGATCTCCATGACGCAAGCAGATGAGATCGCCAATGCCATGAAGGAATGGGCCCTTGCCAAAGGCGCAACCGCCTATACCCACTGGTTCCAGCCCATGACAGGATTGACAGCAGAGAAGCATGACAGCTTCATCAGTGTCAATGGCGTCAGCCAGGTCATCGAGCGGTTCTCCGGAAGCAAACTCATTCAAGGCGAACCGGACGCTTCGTCGTTCCCGTCCGGCGGACTGCGCGCAACGTTTGAGGCGCGCGGCTATACCGCCTGGGACCCGTCATCGCCTGCGTTCATCGCCGAAGTGGAGCTGGGAAAAACGCTCTGCATTCCCAGCATTTTTATCTCCTACACCGGGGAAGCGCTTGATAAAAAATTGCCGCTGTTGCGTTCCGATGCGGCTATAAAAAAGGCGGCGCTGGAGTTGCTCAAGGTCTTTGGACATGCAGACACGAAAAATGTCTTCTCCGACTGCGGGCCCGAACAGGAATATTTCCTGATCGACGAGAAATACTATAAAATGCGGCCCGACCTGCAACTGGCCGGACGTACGCTTCTTGGCGCTCCGTCTCCCAAAGGCCAGCAATTGGAAGACCAGTACTTCGGCTCCATTAAAGAACGCGTGTTGAATTATATGAACGACGTCACGATCGAGGCGTATAAGCTCGGTATTCCCATTACCACGCGCCATAACGAAGTCGCGCCGCATCAATATGAGTTCGCGCCGTACTATGAAAGGTCCAACATCGCGACCGATCATAATATCCTGATGATGGACATCATGAAAAAGATCGCCCAGCGCCACGGCCTGGTGTGTCTTCTGCATGAAAAACCGTTTGCCGGCATCAACGGCAGCGGAAAGCATTTAAACTGGTCGCTTTCCGATGAAAAAGGCAACAATCTGCTGAATCCGGGAGAAACGCCGGAAGAAAACCTGCTGTTTCTGACCGTTCTCACCGCGGTAATCCATGCAGTATATTCGCATTCCGATGTGCTCCGCGCCGCCGTGGCCACCGCGGGCAACGAACATCGCCTGGGCGCGAACGAGGCCCCGCCGGCGATCGTATCGATCTACCTTGGCGATCAGCTCTCGAAAATAGTCGACCAGATCGAAAGCGGCAAGCTTAAAAAGGCCAAACGTCAAGACATTATCGATCTGGGCATCGGTCTGCTGCCAAAGTTCATGAAAGACGCGACGGACCGCAACCGCACCTCGACATTCGCCTTTACGGGCAATAAGTTTGAGTTCCGCGCCGTGGGAAGCTCCATGAACATCTCAACGGCCATTACGGTCATCAATGCTATTGTGGCCGATTCGATGAGCCTGCTTGCCCAGAAGATCAAGGCGGCTGCCAAAGGCGGTGATTTCAACGGCGCGGTCATGCAGGTTCTGGCCGATGTCATTAAAGACGCGAAAAAGGTGATCTTCGAAGGAAACAACTATTCCGAAGAGTGGCTGGCAGAGGCCGCCCGCCGCGGACTTCCCAATATCGCCGCAACCGGCGAGGCGCTTAAAGCTTTTGTTAAGGCCGATACGGTCAAGCTGTTCGAAAAGCACGGCGTCTTCACCAGGGCGGAGCTGCAGTCCCGGTATCATATCTGGCTGGACATTTACGAAAAGGTATTGGACATCGAAGCCAAAACGCTGGGCGAAATGGTCACCACCATGGCGATTCCCGCGGCCATAGAATTCCAATACGACGTGGGCAAGAGTTTTGCCCAGTTGAAGGATCTCGCCGGACCGCACAAGCTGGACATTCCGGAAGCTGCCGTGGCGGACCGCAAAGACCTGTACGAACGGCTGTCCAGGGAGATTTATTATGCCAGCAAAAATATCGCGGATATGTATGCGCTTCTCGAAAAAGCCGCAGGCATGGATCTTGAGCAAAAATGCTCATTATACTTTTCTCAACTCAAACCCCAGCTGGCCCATATTCGCAAGCATGCGGATGCTTTGGAGACAATGATGCCGGACGACTTATGGCTGCTGCCGAAATATCGGGAGATGCTGTTTATCAAGTAGCGATATCTCATTAATATTCAACGCATTATATGGCGGCACAGAAATGTGCCGCCCTTTGAAATCAGATGGTACTTTCGGAATTAAAAACCAACCTCAGCTTCAATGGGCTTTCCGTTCTCTATCATACGGCGCGAATTCTTGCCGCCGGTGGAGAGCTGGAAAGGATCATGGCTGATATTCTTGAAATTCTCGACATTCATGCGGGCATGCAGCGGGGCATGATCGCGATTTTAAATGCCGATGGTTCGGAGGTCGTGATCGATGTCGCGCGCGGCATATCCGAAGCAGAGCGCCGCAAAGGCACGTACCGGCTTGGGGAAGGGGTGACCGGCAAAGTGGTGGCAACCGGCGTGCCGGTATTGGTCCCCCGCATTCAGGATGACCCGCTGTTCCTGAATAAAACCGGTGCGCGCTCAGGCCTTGCCAAATCGAATGTCGCCTTCCTGTGCGTGCCCGTCAAGGCCGGCGACCAGGTGGTGGGCGCGTTATCGGTCGATCGTCCCGTCAGCGAAAAGAACGAGCATTCGCTCGATGACGAACTGGGCTTTCTCGAAGCGATCGCCAACCTGATAGCGCAATCGGTCAATGAACGGCGCAAAAACCAGGCGCGCATCCAGGCCCTGGAGCGCGAAAACCTCGAGTTGCGCAAGACCCTGGAGGAGCTGGGCAAGCCCGACGAGATGATCGGCAATTCGAGCCTGATGCGCGAAATATACCGGCAGATCGGCCAGGTGGCGCCTTCGCCCACCACCGTGCTCATCCGGGGCGAGACCGGCACGGGCAAGGAGCTTATCGCCCGGGCCATCCATCAGAAAAGCCTGTATAAAGACGGCCCCTTTATTGCCGTCAACTGCGCGGCGCTCCCGGAATCGCTTTTGGAAAGCGCGCTCTTCGGCCACGAAAAAGGCAGCTTTACAGGCGCAACACAGCAGCGCATCGGTCAATTTGAGGCCGCCAACAACGGCACCCTGTTTCTCGATGAAATCGGCGAGATGTCGCAATCGGCCCAGAGCCGGCTGTTGCGCGCCATCCAGGAGAAGGAGTTCCAGCGCGTGGGCGGGGTCGAGATGATCCGCGTGAACGTGCGGCTTATCACCGCCACCAACCGCAATCTTGAAGCCGACGTCAAGGAGGGGCGGTTCCGCGAAGACCTCTATTACCGTGTCAATGTCTTTACGATATCCCTGCCGCCCCTGCGCGAGCGCGGGGCCGATGTGCTGCTCATGGCCGATTATTTCACGCGCAAATACGCCGCCATCCATAACAAAGACATCAAGCGTATCTCCACCCCGGCCATCGACATGCTTTCGGCCTATCACTGGCCCGGCAATGTGCGCGAACTCGAGAATGTAATCGAGCGCGCCGTGCTGGTGGCGCAGGGCGACGCCATCAATGGCCACGACCTGCCGCCCACGCTCCAGATGAAAGACGCGCAGGAGCGCGGCGTGCGGGACAACACCTTTGATGCGCTGGTGGCCGCGTATGAAAAAGAGCTTATCACCGAAGCGCTCAAAGACACGAATGGGAACCAATCCGAGGCAGCGCGGGTATTGGGAACAACCAAGCGGATTATCCAGTATAAGATAGGGAATTACGGGATAGATTATAAGAGATTCAAGCGATAGCCATTACAGCATCGCATAATCATTCCGGCGGATTTCCGCTCTCCAGCACAAACCCCATCTGCTCGGTAAGATCATTAATCTCCCGCTGCCAGAAAGCATCGCTTCCCCAATCCGGAAAATTGCGCTGGAATTGAAAATCGTCCTTCTGGCGGCCGCACCAGGCGATGAAATAGACCATGCGCATGGCGCGCAAGGTTTCGATGCAGCGCAGCGAGGCGCGGTCGAACCGGCGGAACCGTTCATAGCCCGAAAGAAACAATTCAATTTCGCGCCGGGCCTTATCGGGCCGTTCGGGGAGCAAAAGCCACAGGTCCTGCACCGGCGGGCCCATTGCCATGTCGTCAAAGTCGATGAGCAGCAGGCCCTCATCGAGCCGGTTGAGAATATTCCCCCGGTGACAATCGCCATGCACGCGGATGCGTTCCGTTCCTTCGAACAGCGGGGCGCCCGCGTCGATGATGCGCATGACGACACCGCGGAATTTCTCGCGGAACCGCTCCGGCACGATACCGCCGCACAGGTGCCCGACGTCGGCCATGGTTGACAATCGCGGATCAATGGTAATGCGCGCGTTTGCCCGGCGCGTTTCGCCCGCGCAATGCATGCGCGCAACCAGCGCCCCCAGCCGCGTCCAATCGCCGTCGTCGGTGATTTCAAGCTGTCTGCCCGCGCGCTTGGGATACATCGCAATCGGGATGCCCTCGTAGTCGGCGAGGGTGCCCGATGCCCCAAGAGTCAACGGCGCAACCACCGGAACCTCGGCTTCCCGGCAATCGAAGACAAAACGGTGTTCGTCGGCAATGGCCTCCCGGCTCCAGCGGCCGGGCCGGTAGAATTTGGCGATCAACCGCGTGCCGTCCATGGCCTGGACCTCATACACGCGGTTGATATAGCTCGGAAGGGGCGAAAGAAGACCTGTCAGGCGGATTCCCATGATCCGCTCGATGGCGGTAAGGATGCTATCGGGGGTCAGGTTTTCGAAAGTTTGCATGGCAATATGGTCCGGGCTAGACGGCCGCACTTACAATATAGTGCGTTTTAGGCCCTTTGCCGGCGCGCAGAATGCGGCCTTTCTGCCTCAGCTTTTCCAGGTATCCAACAGCGGTTGCTTTGCTGACGCCAAGCGCCCGGCAAACATCAGAGCTTGTCAATTGCGATTCCCGTTCGAATAAAGCAAGGATCGCAGGCTCGCTCTGTTCACCTGCGCCAACGGCGTTTTGCGGTCCGAATGGAAGCACGACTTTAAACCAGTTGGGCCCTTCGATAAACCGCGGCTTTGCAAGGCCTTTATTGGCCATGGCGTCTTGAATAAGCCGGATGCCGGTGCCTCGCTTTTCAATAAGCTGCATGCGCCGGGCCACCAGGCAGATGACTTTATTGCGGATGTAGCTTGTTCCATCGCCCAGGCTGTCTTGAATAAAAGGCCCGGCAAAATGGCCCGGACTGAAAACTTCCAGACGGTCGGCATAGTACGCGATTTTAATGGCGCCGGGAATACTGTATTGACGATGAAATAAAGCATTATTTATCGCTTCTCGAACGGCCGGCAACGGCAGGATGAAATCCTGTTCGGAATAGCGGCTTTTTTGAATTGCGGGATTTCGTCCGAGCCAATGAGAAAGGACGTCAACGGCAGCATCGCTTTGATGGGGCAGATGACCTTGTATGTCAATGGTTTCGATGGTATTTCTGCCGGAGTCGCCGCGCATGCGGCTGACGATGCAGCGGGCTTCGGGCACATATTTTTCGGGATTGTCGCTCAGCATTAATATGCCCCCGCGCGTTGGTCTCGATTCACCGGAAAAGGTATCAGGCCGTGCGATGTCCAGGGAAAGAAGCCCTTTTTCGGTGCGCAATGCAGGCGGGAGAAGTTCCGTGCGGAGCTCCTGTATCGAGCAATCAGGAAGTATCGCCTCATCATACCCAAGGCGCGAACGGAGCAATCGTAATTCTTCTAAAAGTTCCCCTTCGGCCCGCCGCGTATGCGCGCCTACGCGTATGTAAACTCCTTTTTCCATGCCTTCGGCGGCAATATAATACGGTTTTTGGCCGCCGGGAAAGACCTGGACGATAAGCACTTCGCGCGAATTGATGGTTTGCTCGAAAATCTGGGGGAAAAGCGGCGGCTGGATCTGATCGGCCAGCGATACCGGTAATTTTTCCAGAAGTTCATCGATGGCCGCGGGATCAAGTCCTCGGACAGCGCGGGTTGCATCATCGACGCCTATCAGAATGCGTCCGCCGCTTCCATTTGCAAACGCTACAACCGTCTGCGCGATTTTGCGCAACTCGGTCATCTCGCGTTTATACTCGATACTGCGGGACTCTCGTTCTAATGTCATAGGCGCCCCCTGACGCGTGCCTGCCATCTAAACGATATCGTTTAGTATCGTTTAATCGTTTAGCCACATGTAATAAACAATATACAATTATTCCAATATTAAGTAAACGATTAAACGATAATGGGCGACCTTATTATGCATTAAACGGGTTCCTGCGGAACCCTTTTCTCCTCTGGAAAAACCGTCCGCTGCGGGCGGTGGCCGGGGCCGTTGCGGCCGCCGCTTCCGGTGCCGGATAGCCGCCGGCAAAACCCGGGAAGCGCTTGAGTTCGAACCGGCGCCGGGCCAGATACTCGATCCGCTTGAGAAACTTTTTCTCCTCGTCAGCGACAAAGGTGAACGCGGTCCCCGTGGATTCCGCGCGGCCCGTGCGGCCGATACGATGGATGTAGTCTTCGGCAAAAGTCGGAGTGTCGTAATTGACAACATGGGATATCGCCTCCACGTCGATGCCGCGCGCGGCAAGATCGGTGGCCACCAGCACCCGGTATTCGCGCCGCTTGAAGCCGTCCAGGGCGTGCTGGCGCTGGCTCTGGGAACGGTTCGCATGGATCGTGGCAGCGCTGATGCCGTGGTGTAAAAGCCGTTTGCTGATCCGGTCGGCCCCATGCTTGGTGCGTGAAAACACCAGCGCGGTTTCGACGCTTTCGTCCCGCAATACGTGCACGAGCAGGTCCATTTTCGACTGCTGCGGCACCGCGTAAAAGTGCTGGTCCACGGTTTCCACCGGGGAATTGAGTTCACCGATTTCAATGATCTGCGGGTCGTGCTGGATATCGGCCATAAGGCCGCGCACCTCATCGGACATGGTGGCCGCAAAGAGCATGGTCTGCCGCTGTCGGGGCACACGGGCGATGATGCCGCGCACCGCCTGGATAAAGCCCATGTCGAACATGCGGTCCGCTTCGTCAATCACCAGGATTTCCACATGGGAAAGATCGACGCTGCGCCGGTTCAGGTGGTCGATGAGCCGTCCGGGGGTGGCGACCACGATGTCGATGCCGCGGCGCAACGCCACCAGTTGCGCATGCATGCTCGTGCCGCCGTAGACGGCAAGGGTCCGCATTCCGACGAACTTGCCGTAGGTGATGATGGAATCCTCGATCTGCTGGGCCAATTCGCGCGTGGGCGTGAGGATCAGCGCCCGCAGGAACGATTGCCGCTTTCCATTCTGCTGCCGCGGATCCAGGCGGCAGAGCATCGGCAGCACGAAAGCCGCGGTTTTGCCCGTGCCGGTCGGCGCGCAACCGAGAATGTCTTTTCCTTTCAGAGCATGGGGGATGGCATCGGCCTGGATCTGGGTGGGGGTTTCGTATCCCGATGTGTGCACGCCCTGGAGCACGGCCTGGGAAAGGCCCATGGAAGAAAAACTCATAACCTTCCTTTTAAGAAGATGATTGTGGGTGACACGCTGCAAACAGATGGAGAACAAGCAGGAGGACTCAGTGCGGGAGGCGGTTTCCCTACGCGAACCTGTGCCGATTATCATCGAAGAGCGGGTCCGGCACTCTGCTTCCTATTGCGATGTACGCAACGGAAACTACTATTGAGTGCTATGGTGTTAATATACATCGCGGCAAAGAAGGGGTCAATGGCTGCGTGCACAGCCGGCTGCAGGGCGCCGCCGCCTGCCGTATTTTTCGCCAGCATGCGCAGGGCCAGTTTCTTGACTTTGGGATGTTGATCTTCGGCCAGCTCCGCGAGCCGCGCGGCATAGGCGCGGTGTCCTTTGTCGCGCATTTTCGCGGTATCGCGTCCGACAATGGGCCGCGCTTGCTTTCGCCCGCGCCATAAGGCATTTTTTTTGCCCGATGTTTGGGAACGCCGTGGTTTATATCCTCAAACCTTTTGCCGAAGTGGTGGAGCATGAAAAAAGCATTGGTCTGCGGTGCAGGTGGGTTCATCGCGGGGCATCTGGCCCGAAAGCTCAAGGAAAAAGGCTACTGGGTCCGCGGCGTTGACATCAAGCTGCACGAGTTTGCGCCCTCGGCCGCCGATGAGTTTCTTCAGATTGACTTGCGAGAAGAACGGAATTGCATAACCGCGCTTGCGCTCAAAGGGTCGGGCTTCGACGAAGTCTATCAATTAGCCGCGGACATGGGCGGTATGGGTTTCATTCATTCCGCTGAATGCGAGATCATGCACAATAGCGCGCTGATCAATATTCACATGACCCATCATGCCTCAAAGATGGGCATACCCCGCTATTTTTTCTCGTCCTCAGCCTGCGTCTATCGTGATATGAGAATAGGCGAGCCGGAAATGACGGAGGCGCAGGCAATCCCGGCCAACCCGGACAACGAATACGGCTGGGAAAAACTGTATGCCGAACGCATGGCGCACGCGTACGACCGCAACCGCGGCATGACCGTGCGGATCGCGCGTTTTCAGAACTGCTATGGCCCTTTGGGAACCTGGCAGGGCGGACGGGAAAAGGCCCCGGCAGCCATGTGCCGCAAAATCGCGGAAGCCGAAGATGGCGGCACGATCGAAGTCTGGGGCGACGGCACCGCGGTCCGCTCGTACACCTATGTTGACGATATGGTTGACGGAATCTACCGGTTGATGCAATCCGACCTTCAAGGCGCGGTCAATATCGGGTGTCCGCAGTATGTTTCGGTGAATGAGCTTGCGGCCACGGTGGCGGAAGTGGCTGGGAAGAAAATCGCCATCAGGCATATCGATGGACCCGTGGGAGTCAAATCGCGCAATTTCAGCAATGAGCGCATCTATTCTCTCGGGTGGAAGTCGCGTTTTAATCTCAAAGCCGGCATTGCGCTGACCTACCCCTGGATCGAGTCGCAGGTGAAAGCCGCCCGCGGCCGATAATCAATCTGCACGGCGGGCGATCGAATTGACAACGCGGGTTCGCGCTTTCTGCGCAGGGCCTATCCGAAAACCTCCGGCGGACGCCCGTCGTCGCGCGGCTTTGGCGGAACGCGGTCGGCTACAGCATTTTCCCCAGCATGCGCAGGGCCAGTTTCTTGACTTTAGGATGTGGATCTTCGGCCAGCTCCGCAAGCCGCGCGGCCGCTTCCGGCAGATCGACGTAGCGCAACCGCCGCGCGGCATAGGCGCGGTGCTCCTTGTTGATGCTGCGCGACAGCTCCAGCAGATTTTCGCAGCGCAACTGGAGTTCGTCCTCCCTGGCGCACAGCGCCAGGCGCTTTTCCTCGGGCGCTTCCACCGACATGACCATGCCGTGGAATTCCGCCAGTTCGTCGTTGCGTATCACAAAGATGCGGGGCGAAAACGCGCGCAGGCAGAAGCGGACCACCAGGGTGATGTTATCAAGCGATGCGTTACCGCCGATGTCCGCGAAGATCAGGTCGGGCCTGCCCGCCAGGTCGCGCATCTTCGCGGTATCGCGCCCGTCAATGCGCGCCACGGTCACATTCGGAAGATCGGCGCAGGCAACGGCAGCGGTCCGGGAAACCTCATTGGACACATCCACGGCCACCACCCGCTTGCACGTCTTTGCCAGCATGCGCGTGGTTTCGCCTGTGCTGCAGCCGACCTCGAGCACCGTGTCGTCGGGCGACGGCAGCGATCGGGCCAGCTTGCGGAACGTTTTCACGTTTGATACGATGCGGATGTCGATATTCGGCATATATTCAAGGTATTGAATTCACGGGAGTTATCTGCAAAATCCATCCTACCTCCTCAGCACCCCAAACGCGCCCATCCAGGTTGTGAGGACCCCGATAATCAGCGTTGCGGAAAAGAGTATTGTTGCCATGCCGGACTCTCCGGCAATGGCGAATATAAGCCCCGAAGCAACGCCGCAAGCCAGCACCACGCCGCCGGCGATGCCAAACACCCACTTGCCCGTGGGATGGTCGTTATGAAATGCCGCGGAAAACGGAAAAGCCGCAGCAATGCACCCAATGCCGATTTTCTGCAGCGGATCCATGGACGCGGCAAAACCGGCGATCAGCATCAGCACGCCCGCTGTCACGCCGCCGCCCACCAGCACGGCCTCCTGCTTTTCCGATTTGACAAGCGCATGCCGCGCAAAACGGTCGGTGAGAAGGATCAGATTCCCCACGCCGCCGGCCACCCAGCTCCACAGCACGAAAATCATATAGGCGATCCCGATGAGCGCGCCGATCACCCAGAGATCGCCCGTAAAAAGCGACCGCAGCAGGCGCACGGCAATCACCGCGCCGATGATGATGGCCAGGCGCGTTCTGGGCGGGATTTTCGCCATGGCGAACGAATAGGCGAGATAGCCGCGATACACCGGCGATTTCGCCTTGAAGGTTTCCACGATCCCCTTGCGCGCATACTCGAAACCGGGATCAATGCGCAAGGCCTCCAGAAAATGGAGCTGGGCGTTTTTCAGATCGCCCTTTTCAAGCGCGACCCAGCCTGCGTTTGCATGCGAGAATGCGTCCGTGGGGTCTTTGGCGAGCATGCTTTGCACATGCGCCGCGGTTTCGGCGCCGCGGTTCTGAAAGCGCAGCGTTTCGGAAAGCAGGTTGCCGGCGCCGGCGTTGTCCGGGTCCAGCGCAAGGGCCGCGCGCGCCGAGGCTTCGGCGTCCTTCCAGCGTTCGGTCCCGATAAGCGCGGCGCAGCGGGCGATATGGCCGCCGGCATAGTCCGGGCCGATGGCAACGGCCGTGTCCGCGGCGGAAAGCGCCGCCGCGTACTTTTTGTCGTTCGTCAATATGTGCGAGCGCAGGGCGTGGAACGCGGCGTTGTTGCCGTCCGCGGCAAGCGCCCGGTCGATGGTCGCGGACGCCGCCTTCTCTTCCGCCGGCATGTGGAGTTGACAAAGCGCCAACAGATACAGTCCCCACCCGTCCTGCGGGTCCTGCGCCAGCGCCTGGCGCAGAAACGCGGCGGCCTCGGCGTATTTTTTCTGTTCGATGAGGATGGTCGCGCGGCCGTGCAGCGCGTCGGCGAATGACTCCATCATCGGCTGATCCCCAGATGGGCCAGGACCTCGTCATAAAAACCGTCCTGGTTGGAAAAGAGGGCGTAATTCTTCGCGGTTTCAAACCATGCTTTCGTGGACGGTTTGACCGCCGCGGCCGCGGTCAGCAGGTCTTTTGCTGCAAGCGGGATCACGCCGCCGGCCTTCATGGCTTTTGCAAGCAGCGCCTCGGCCGCGCGGTCGAAGATGGCCGAAAGGTCCGCGCCGGAAAACCCTGCGGTCTTCTGCGCCAGTTTCTCATAGTCAATTTCACCCATGGGCCGGGTTCGGGCGAGGATGCGCATGATGGCCCCGCGCGCGGCCGCGTCGGGCGGCGGCACGAAGATGATGCGGTCGAACCGGCCCGGACGCTTGAACGCGGGATCGAGGTGCCACGGCGCATTGGTGGCGCCGACCATGAGCAACCCTTCGTTGTTCGATTCTGTTCCGTCAAGTTCGGCGAGGAGCTGGTTGATGAGCGTGCGGCCGGCGCTGTGCTTAAGGTTGGTGCGGTCGGCGGCCAGGGCGTCCACCTCGTCGATAAAGAGGACCGAGGGCTTGTGCGATCGCGCCATGTCAAACAGCCCGTGAAGGTTTTTTTCGCTGTTGCCCAGCCACATGTCGAGGATCTGGTGGATCTCGATGGCCAGGAAATGCGCCTTGATTTCGCCGGCGATGGCGCGGCTGATGAGCGTTTTGCCGCACCCGGGCGGACCATAGAGCAGGATGCCGCCGCCGGCCTTTTTTCCGTAGCTCTTGAAAAGCTCCGGATGTGAAAGCGGATACAGGATCTTCATCCTGATTTCTTCCTTGACGCTCTCCATGCCGCCGACATCGTTGAAGGTAATGGCCGGCTGGGTTTTTTCCACAATGCTCGAAAGCATCGCGTCGATATCATCGGCCGTTGCGTCATTCGCATCGCCGGCTTTGACCGGAACTTTGGGCGCTGCGGCGCCTCCTGCTGCAAGCAACTGCTCCAGCGCATCATTTTTCAGCGAAGAATCCGCGGCCACGGCCTTTTCATACTGAGCGCGCGCCTCGTTCATTGACCCGCATGCCGCTAATACCTCGGCATGCAGCACAACGGCTTTGGGCGGCAGCGCCTGCTTTTTCTGCACCGCCTCGATCCGCACCAGCGCTTCGGAGGCATTGCCGGTTTTAAGAAGAATGCGCGCGACACCGAGCTGTGCGTCCACGGATTCCGGCTGTAATGTCAGCGCCTTTTCAAACACGCGCCGGCCCTCGTCAATGTTCCATGCGTCAATGCATGCCTCGCCAAAGAGGAGCAGCAGCGGCACATTGTCGGGCGACACCGCAAGCGCGGCGCGGAGAGAATCGAGATCGGGGGGCATAGCGTCTCCCGGGTTTTGGAATACCGGCGGAGTATAAAATCATTTTCCCACTTTTCAATATCAATGGCAGCGGGCGGAAAGGCCGGATTCGTCTTGCCGGCAGGGCGCGGTCATGATATCGTATTTTAAAATACCGGATATCCGGAATCCATCGATGCGCAATCCCGATTTCCTTTTCATTCAGCTTCCCATTCCGCAACTGGTGCCCCAGGAACTCACCGGCAATATTCCCCTGGCCGGGGCATCCATGGCGCTTATTGCGCGGCATGAGGGCATTGCGGAAGAGTCGCTGCCGGCGATACTGCCGCAGGATCTCATGAACCGGCTGGGCGACGCGGCATTGGTGCGCCATATCGTACAGCAGGCGCCGCGCACCGTGGGATTCACCTGCACGGTCTGGAATATCGAGCGGTCGATATACCTTGCCGACTGGCTCCGCCAGGAGCTGCCGGGCGTGCGCATCATCCTTGGCGGGCCGGACATCGCGGCCGACTCATCATTCGTCAAGAAAGCAGACGCCGCATTCGATTATGCGGTGGAGGGCGAAGGCGAAGCGGCGCTGCTCCATCTGTTGCGCGGCAATGCGCCGGAGACCATCGGGGGGCTGTTGCTGCCGGGCGGAAAGCGGACCAACGGCGCGTTTTCGCCCGCGTCCATAACCTCACTGGACCCGGTTCATGATCCGTTCCTTGCCGGTCTGGTGCGCGCCGAACCCGACGGCGTCATGTCCGTGGAGCTGTATCGCGGCTGCAAATATGCCTGCTCGTTCTGTCGATACCATCACGGACGCCTGCGGGACGCGCCGGCCGTGCGCGGCGCGGCGAACGTGCGCGAATTGTTTTCCTGGGCGCGCGGCAACGGCATTCGGGAGATCTATCTCCTGGACCCCAGCTTGGAGCAGCGCGCGGATTTCGAAGAATTCCTCGATATGCTCGCATCGGTCAATAAGCCGGCGCTGGATATTTTCTGTGAGCTGCGCATCGAGCACATCGATGCATCGCTGGCCGGAAAGCTTTCCGCCGCGGGAGTGCGCACGGCGGAAACCGGCCTGCAGACGATTTCGGAGGCGGCGCTTTCCCGTGCCGGTCGAACGTCGGACCTCAAGCGGTTCGAAGCGGCGGTAACGCTGCTTCGCGACCGGGATATCGCCATCCGCGCGGACGCGATGATCGGCCTTCCGGGGGATACGCCGCAGGGCTTTGATCGCACGCTGGAGTTCCTGCTCCAGCATGATCTGGCCGGCCACGCGCAGATATTCCGCACGCAGGCGCTGCCCGGCACGCGCCTGCGCGCGCAGGCCGGCAAACTCGGCGTGGTCTACGAAGAGGCGCCGCCGTATTTTGTTCTGTCAACGCCCGGGTGGCCGGAAGACATCATGGAAAAGAGTTTCTCCTGGGCCGAGGAGAAGCTCGGTATCAACCTGGCGCCCGAAGAGCGGCCGCTGCTGGCCGAAACCTCCTGGCTCAATCGCGGCTGCACACGCCGCTCTCTCCCCGGCGCCGACGCGGCGATCTATCTGGGGTTCGATCTGGATAATCAACTATCGCATGAAACAATCGACAACGACGCCTTCGCCGATATCGGCAACGCGGTCACGCTGTTTGTCAAGACCTCCGAACCCCACATGCACCGCGACCGCCTTGATGCCGCCGTCGGCCGCCTGCTATGCGATAATCCGTTTGCGGCGCTTACCGTTGCGGCGGCCATACCCGCGAACGTGCCGCTCGATCTTTTTGACGCGATCATTGACGCGATGGACGAGCAGCCCTATTCCAATTATGCCGCACGCATGTATGGCCACAGCTTTTCGCCCATGCCCGGCCGACGCACCCTTGCCGTGATCGACGCGGACCAGAGACGCTTCGCCCATAAAGACTGGCTTGCCTCGCTGCACGAAGCGTGCGAAGTCGTCTGGTCCGTTGCGTCCTCCAGCCCCGATGAAGTCGTATCGCTGATCGAGCGGTTCCATCAACCCGAGGAGGATTACCTTTTTGTCGACCTGCGCGTGCCGGTCGCCCAAGAACGCATCAAGCCGTTTTTCGACAAACTGGCCGCGGCATGCATCGATCCGCAGATGCTGTTGCTGCCTGCGCCGGATCTTATGTGGCGATGGATTGAGTGGCTGGAAGGGCGATAAGAAACACCGCGGTCGAAGGACCGGCGGTGCGGCGAACGGCATTTTAAGAATTCTGATATGGTGAAATTACTATTTTACTTCTAATGGAATCGGATATTGCCAAGAAGGAGTTTCATGAAAAATATACAGGAAATACAGCGGAACCTTTCTTCGCTCAAGGACGCCATGCACAATGCCTACGGCGTTTCAAGCATTGAAATCTTCGGCTCATTTGTTCGTGGCGAACAGCGCGAAGACAGTGATATTGACGTGCTGGTTGATTTTGATCGAGACGTGTCGCTCCTGGATGTTTCCGCGCTTCAGGTTTTTTTAACCGAACAGCTCGGTGCTCAAATTGATGTTGTGCTGAAGCGCAGTGTGCGAAAAGAGCTTAAAGATCGCATCTTCGCGGAAGCCGTGCCGGTATGAAGCGCACGATTGGATTTTTTATCGGGGATATTATTGAAAACATGCGGCTGGCGGAACGCATAGCCGCCGAAATTGACTTTCAAACATTCGAGAGCACGGAAAAAAAGCATTACACGGTTGTCCGCTGCATTGAAATAATTGGCGAAGCAGTCAAAAATGCGCTTTGGAGGTCCGCCAGAAATATCCGGGAATACCGTGGAAAGCATTGGCAGGCATGCGTGATCTTGCGATTCATTTTTATATGGGCATAGATTACAAGACCATCTGGAAGACCGCTAAAGACGATTATCCCATCTTGCGTCCCCAATTCGAAAAGATCTATTCTGAGCTGAAAGATGAATAAAGTGCTCGTTCAGCAGCTTCGTCATTAATCGCCCTCGATAAAATAGACCGGCCGGAATCCTGTGCCCTCGCGCTCCGTTGCGCATGCGGAGTCGGCGTTGACTCTCGCTTTTTATTCCGGCCGGTTTGATGGCCCCCGATTTCCCTCAGTTACGAGCTTCATGGGTCGTGGTGATATTCCATAACGCAAGGCGCATGCCAGAGCGAAAGCCCTCTGAATCCCCGAAAATTCGGAATGCCGGAAATCCCATCGCTACAATAATGTTCCCCCCAGAGCCCTGATTTACAAAAATGTCGCGCGCGTTTCGCCGGCAGCCGTTCCTGAGCGCGGGAATCCGCCGGTTCCGAAGTCCGCCGCGATGGCGGATCATGATGGCACGGCCGTTGCGTTTTACAGGCAATGCAAAGGGACAACGGCGTCCAATTCGCTACAATTCTGTTGAATCACGTTTCTTCAGGAGGCCAGATGAACGATGCAGTTCAAAGCCTGCGTTTCTCGGCGGATGCGCTTTTCATAATGCTCGGCGCGGTCATGATCTTTTCCATGCACGCGGGGTTCGCCTTTCTGGAGGCGGGCACCGTGCGCGCGAAAAACCAGGTTAATGCGCTTGTCAAGATCCTCACCGACTGGAGCGTCTCCACGGTCGTCTATTTTCTTATAGGATTTCCTGTTGCCTATGGGATCTCATTCTGGATGGACGCCGGAAGTCTGGCGGACCTGGTTAACGGCCGCATTGTCGCGGGTGCGCGCGGGTTTGATCTGCTCCATTGTTTTTTCCTCACCACATTCGCCGCGTGCGTTCCCGCCATCATTTCCGGCGGCATTGCGGAGCGCGCGCGGTTCTGGCCGCAGGTGATTGCCGGCGGTGTCTTTGCCGGACTCGCGTATCCGCTCTTTGAATCGGTGATCTGGGGCCGTCACCTGTTTTTCCAGAACTGGCTGACTTTGGCGGGAGGGGCGCCATTCCATGATTATGCGGGATCGGTGGTGGTGCACTCCATGGGGGGCTGGATTGCTTTACCGGCGGTAATCATTCTGGGCCAGCGCATCGGCAGGTGGGTTGACGGCAAGAGCATGGGCGTCCCGATATCCAACATACCCTACCTTGCCCTGGGAAGCTGGGTGCTGGCTATCGGGTGGTTCGGGTTCAATGTCATGAGCGCGCAGAAGTTCGAGGGCATCTCCGGGCTCGTGGCCGTCAATTCCCTCTTTGCCATGGTGGGCGGCGTGCTGTTCGCGGCGGTCTTCTCGCGCGCCGATCCCGGGTTTACGCACAATGGCGCGCTGGCCGGGCTCATCGCCATCTGTTCGGGCTCCGACCTGGTGCATCCGTTCGGCGCATTTCTCATCGGCGGCATCGCATCGCTCATCTTTATGTTCGGTTACAAATGGGAAACCGAGAAGCTGCGCATCGATGATGTGCTGGGGGTATGGCCGTTGCATGGCATTGCCGGGTCCTGGGGCGGCATTGCCACCGGTATCTTCGGCTATCCTGCGCTGGGCGGCAGGGGCGGCGTTTCGTTTGTATCGCAGTTCATCGGCACGATTGCCGCAGCGGTCTTCGCCGCTATCGCCGGGACCGTGGTGTATAGCATTCTGAAAAGCACCATCGGGATCCGTCTGTCGCGTGAAGAGGAGTTCAAGGGCACGGATCTGTCGGTCCATAAGATCGGCGCGTATCCGGAGCAGGAAATCCGGTGAATCCGGCGCCGGGGATTAATACATTCGCAGCAGAGAGGAATGCACATGAAATACATAATCGCCATCATCCAGCCTTCG
>Ga0315289_10001261_pt1 | contig 39648 bp, 38 predicted proteins | sample YL17G11_40_MG_FD_203452 | JGI IMG/M metagenome (GOLD analysis project Ga0315289, IMG submission 203452) | Sediment microbial communities from Yellowstone Lake, YNP, Wyoming, USA - YL17G11_40 | ecosystem: Environmental > Aquatic > Freshwater > Lake > Sediment | place: USA: Wyoming | collected... | reverse complement strand
CGATGCCGCCCGCAGGCGATGGCCCCCGAAGTGACGATGAGCACATCCTGGCCCTGGTGGTGCAGACGAGCCACCTGCCCCACCAGGGATGACATCACCTCCAGGTCCAGGCGGTCGGTGCCCGCTGTGAGAACGTTGGTGCCGATTTTGGCCACGATGCGCCGGTAGCGCGCCGATGCCATCGGGGCACTCACAGCCTGTGCTTCCATCAACGGTTTCTGGGCCTTAGCCATGTCCGACCTGAAGGTTTGCCAGGATTTGCTATCGCATTATAGCAGGGGCCTTCGCCAGCGAACAACAAAAGCTCCGGCCTTCAGCCAGAGCCTCTCATATTCTTCCTGTTCGCGTCCTACCGCAGCATGGGCACGCTGTATTTCAGCCGCCCCAGTTGCCGCATCCAGCCGTGGCAGGTCAGGCGATCACTCGGGCGGAAACTCCTCCCCCTCCTCCTCTTCGTCCTCCTCCATCTCGGAGGTCAGCTCTCGCCCAACGGGCAGCACCACATCCGGCCTCTCCTCGCGCCGATGCGCCCTGGGCGGTAGCCCATCGATGGCCTGACGCAGGTCGCCCAGCCGCTGCCAGTTACTGGCCTCCGCCCCGTTCACGGCAACGGCCACCACGCCGGCGTCCCGCAGACACTCCAGCTCAGCGGAGCCGATGTCCGGTCGAGCGGGAACGAACAAGGGCGTGCGGGAGAGAAGGTGCAGGCGAAGGAGCTCCATCTGGCGACGCACCGTCAGCGGCCCCTGCCAGTCATGGAGCCAGAGGCCGTCCAGGGGGAAGGCGTCCAGCGTCCTCAGGAAGGAATCGGTGGGTTCACCGGAGTGGGCGAAGACGTAGCCCATCTCCGTCTCCAGGAGAGCTTCGGCACTGGTGGCCTCGGCATCGAAGGCCACAAAGTCGGCCCCGGTCTCCTTGAGGTCGGCCACAATCCTGCCGCTGGCGGCCGTCACCTGGGCGCCGCAGGGCACATCGCCTGCCTCCTGGGCCCATTTGGCCACCTGGCCCATCTCTGCCTGGGGATTGGAGAGGGACAGGAGCACAGCGTCCACGCCCCGGCCTGCCAGGTCGCCGGCGGGCCGCATGCCCGAGGCTGGCCCGTGCACGATCAGGAGCATGGAGGGAGTCTGGCGGCGAGCAGCCATCGCCCCAAAGCCGATAGCTCCCAACTCCAGCCGTCTGGCCCTACGGATCTTGTCGCCGAGCTTGCTCATCTCCTGGCCTGAACCACCTAAGACATTATGCCCTGCTTCCCAGCGAGCGACAAGGACATCGGAGGCCGGTTCGCCGTTGGTGGCCTGATTCTCGACCCCCCTCATGGTCATACAACGGATTAGTGGCTCAACACGCCCGCGGCTGCCTGGGCGCGGGAGCCGAGACCCTTCGCTCCGCTCAGGGTGACAGCTTCACCCGCTGTCATGCTGAGCGAAGCGAAGCATCCGGTGCGATGCGCCATTACTCCCTCAATGCCCACAAGGCGGGCGCATCGACGGTGGCTAGGCGAATTCACACTTCCTTCACGCAACGTTGACGCATGAAGCTCGAATATGTGTTTCCCCACGCTACTGCGGTCGCGTTATCTCTGACAGGTAGCCTGTCCCGAAGGGATGACAAGCCAGCAGACAACGATGCAGCGGTGGTAAGTGCCCACTGGGCCTCGGGGCGTGAAGGCGACTCAGGCCTGGTGTGGAAGGCGGGCCTTGGTCGGAACTTCGGGGGCGGGTGGCCTTGTACAGCCACCAGTCGCCGGGCGGCGCCAGTCAGGGAAGCAGCCGTCGCCTGTTCCGAGGTGAGCCAGATTCGCAAGACCGGCGCAGGATGGGGGCTTGTCTGGCACCTCAGGCAGGCCCCCGCACCATATGAGGGCTGGCTCAGAGCGGCCAGCTCGTAGGTTAGGTCTGGGAGGCCGCAGATGGATGCGGATGGGGGTTTTCCTCACAGGCCTGACGAAAGGAGGGCTCATATAATGAGCGATCTGCCGCGAAAGGCCCTGCCGGCTATCGCCTTGGCCACCATTGGGCTTCTCGTCGCCCTGGTCATCGCCGGAGGGACAGCATCGGCGCAATACCCCCCTCCGGTGGGAAGCGTCACGACGAGCGTCAGCGAGACGGCCCCGGCGACGGGAGCTTCAGTCACCTGCACATGCAAGGTGCTGGACACGGTAGGAAAGCCCGTGGCTGGTGAGGTGTGTACCTTCGCCATCGTTTCCCAGCCGGGGACCGACGCCAGTCTGAGCTCGACCACTGCGGTCACTAACGCCCAGGGGATTGCCACGGTCACTCTATTCACGGGGGCTGCCACGGGCTCGATCGTCGTGAACTCGACGGCCAGGGGCGTTCAGTCCCAGGCGACCGTCACCGCCAAGGCGGCAACGCCAGTGGCGACCACAGTCCCCGGTACCCCCGGTGCAGCTCCTCCAACCGGTGCCGGGCAGGGTGAAGAGGGTACGCCGGTTCTGCCCTGGACCGTGGCCATAGGCGCCGCGGTCGCCCTGGGCGTGGCCTCCCTTTTCGTCCTGCGGGCGGTAGCCGGGCGACCGAAGGCGCGCTAGCTGAGCCAGTGGCGACGCCGGCAGTGCCGACTGAACGGGGAGAGTGGTGCCAGCGAGTTTAGCCGCGCAGTCAATATCAGATGGTTGTAGATGCCCAAGAAGCGGCCTTCACTGCGGCGTCCGTTAGCTGTTGGCCTGGCAGTCGCAGTCATTGTGGTGTTTGTCACGCTAGGCGCTGTGCGGTACATGCGTTTGTACGATGACCTAACCGACGGGAAGGGCCTTTTGCTGGCAGCGGCCGCCCTGATGGAGGACGGAGGCCTGAATATCGAGAGCGAGGAACTGGACGACGTGGATGTGTCTTTCCAGCTAGCCCAAGGCAAGCTGGAAAGCGCCGCGAACACCTTCGACTCTGACCCGTTGCTTTCTGTTGCCCGCCATTTGCCCTGGCTGGGCAACCAGCTAGAGGCCAGCCGTGACCTGATCGCGATCGGAGCGGACGGCTCAGACATAGGGCTGGAGGCGGTCAGGGCGATGCGCTCGTACCACAACGTACGGGACAGCCAAGGTGGTGCTCTATCCGAGAGGGTGACCGTCGTCCTGGACGCAGTTGAGCCGCATGTGGACGTGATCGAGGAGGAGCTGGCGGCTGTCGAGAGGCGCCGCCAGTCGGTGCCTGAGGACGGCCTCCTGGGCCCCCTCGATTCGGCCCTGGGCGACCTGGACTACCACATCGAAGAGCTGCAGGCCAGGTTAAAGGACTACCGGCGCGGTGCTCGCCTGGCACCCGACCTGCTGGGCTATGACGGTCCCCAGACATACCTCGTCCTGGCTCACGACAACACCGAGATACTGGGTTCCGGCGGATTCATCCTGGTCTATGGCCTCCTCACCGTTGACCACGGCAGGGTCGAACGGCTCTTCTTCGACGATGTGGGCGGTATCTACTTCGATTGGCGAGAAAGAACGGGCGAGTACATCGAGCCGCCGCGTCCTCTCAAAGCCTATCTCCTGCGCGATTGGTCTATGGGGTTGGGAGAGGCCAGTTGGTGGCCCGACTTCCCCACCGTTGCTGAGGAGGCCATCGAGCTCTATCGGCGAGAGGCAGGCAGCGAAGAGCCCATAGACGGCGTGATCGGCATCAACTTCTTCACCCTGGGAAAGCTGCTGGAAGTCACCGGCCCGGTGACGGTGGAGCAGTACGGGGTCACGGTCGATAGCCAGAACGTCACGGAACAGACGCTGATCATCACCCACCCGCAGGCTCTGCGGCCGTGGGAGTCCGATCGCTATGACTTCACAGCCTACCTGGCGCAGGACGTCATCGACCGGGCATTGGCCATCGGCTCTTCCCGCTGGGCTCCCATGCTCACTGCGCTGCACACCCTGGGCCAGGAGAGGAACCTGCTCCTGTACTCCCGCGACGAGGAGGTGCAGGAGGTCATCGCCGAGCAGGGCTGGGACGGCAGGGTGATGCCCACAGGCGGCGACTACCTGATGGTGGTCGACTCCAGCCTGAACAGCACCAAGCTCAATCTGCTGGTGCAGCCAAGCATCCAGGTGGATGTCTCCCTTGACGAGTTGGGCAGCGCCCGCAACACCGTCACTATCACCTACGCCAACGACTACACCAACTGGTCCCAGAGCAAGGACCCCCACCTGGCCAGCCTGGTGGTGGGGGCCGGCACCCTCACGGTGTACGGCAACTACCTGCGCCTCCTCGTTCCGGAGGGGAGCACGGTTGAGGACGTTCGCGAGCAGGGCGCTCCCGTGGCCGCCGAAGCAGTGTGGCAGGAGCACGGAAAGACCGTCCTGGGCCGCTACTTCGCCCTGCTCCAGGACACCACAAAGACGCTGTCCTTCACCTACCTCGTCCCCTCGGCGCTGGACACCAGCCAAAGCCCGTTCACCTACCGCCTGCTTGTCCAGAAGCAGCCGGGCACGGCAGCCATCCCCCTCAAGATAAGGGTTGAGCCGCCCAACTGGGGGAAGGCAGTATCGCTGGAGCTAGACGGAACATTGGTGGAATCCGGCTCCCTGGAGGTGAACACCGACCTGCGGGTCGACCGTACGCTATCGGTCAGCGTTGTCCCCCAGCGGAGCGATATTCCCCACCGGAGCGAGCAGTAGGAGAGAGGCAGCGTGCAGATGGTGATTCTGGCGGGCGGACTGGGCACACGGCTGCGGCCCCTCACCAGCGAGGTGCCCAAGGCCCTCATCCCCATCGGCGGCAAGCCTTTCCTCCACCACCAGATCGAGCTCCTGAAGCGCCAGGGGATTCGCGACATCGTCCTCTGCGTCGGTCACCTGGCAGACATGGTGGAGGACTACTTTGGCGATGGCCGTTGGCTAAGCGTACGCATTAGGTACAGCGAGGAGGAGGGCTCCCTGCTGGGCACGGCCGGCGCCATCAAGAAGGCCCAGCCACTCCTCGCCGATGACTTCTTCCTGATGTACGGCGACTCCTATCTGATGATCGACTACCAAGAGATCATGCGCTACTTCCGTCGCTTCCACAGGCTGGGCCTCATGGTGGTCTGGAAGAACCGCGACCAGCTCGACCGCAGCAACGTGGCGGTCGAGGCGCATCTGGTTACCGCCTACAACAAGGACCAGAAGAGCCCCAACATGACCTATATCAACTACGGCCTCTCTGTCCTCAGGAAAGAGGCCCTCCTCGTCATCCCGAATGGAAGGCCCTTCTCCCAGGAGGAGTTCTACCAGATCCTCATCGCCCGAGGGGAGCTGCTGGCCTTCGAGGTGGAGCAACGCTTCTACGAAATAGGCTCACCCAAGGGCCTGAAGGAGTTCCAAATGCTGATAGCATCGGGAGCTGTTGCCCGATGATCGTCACCCGCACGCCGACACGCATCCCCCTGGGAGGCGGTGGCACGGACATTCGCTCCTATGCCTCCCGCTATGGCGGCTTCCTCGTCAGCGCCGCCATCAACAGGTACGTGTACATCACTGTAAACAGTCGCTTTGAGGACAGCATCCGGGTGAGCTACTCAAAGACCGAGATCGCCCAAAGCGTGGATGACATCGAGCACCCCATTGTCAGGGAGACGCTTCGTCTTCTGGAGCTGGAGGGCGGCCTTGAGATCGTCTCCATAGCGGACATCCCGGCGAACACCGGCTTGGGCAGTTCCGGCGCCTTCACCGTCGGCCTGCTGAACGCCCTGCACACGTTCAAACGAGAGAACGTCTCTGCCGAGACTTTGGCTGAAGAGGCGTCCACCGTCCTGATGGACGTTCTGGGCGAGCCCATCGGCGTGCATGACCAGTACCTTGCCGCCCTGGGCGGCATAACCTGCCTGGCCATCGACCGAGACGGCACGGTCCAAGCCAGCCCACTGGCAACATCTGATGGCATCGTCGAGGAACTGCAGGCCAGCCTTCTGGTGTTCTACACCGGCGTGAAGCGGAGCGCGTCGGAGGTGCTGGCCGATGAGAGCCGGGCCATTTGTCGGAGCCAAGACGGGGTGACGGCAGCGCTTCACACGGTGAAGGAGATAGGTTTCCAGATCAAGGAGGCCCTGGAGACAGGGAACCTGCGCCGCTTTGGCGAGCTTCTCGACCTTCACTGGCAGTCCAAGAAGAAGCTATCCACAAGAGTTAGCTCTGACCGCATCGACCACCTCTACGAGCTGGCCAAGAGGAACGGCGCTCTGGGGGGCAAGATCATGGGCGCCGGCGGCGGCGGCTTCTTCATGTTCTACTGCGACAACCACAACAAGGCGCGCTTGAGGGAGGTCATGGCCGCTGAGGGCCTGCGGGACATGCGCTTCGCCATCGACTTCGAGGGGTCGAAGGTGCTGGTGAACTTCTGATGGTACGCGCGAAAACGCTCAGCGCTGTAAATAGTCGAAACATCATCGGCGTCTATCTGGACGCCGTGCAGGACATAGGACAGACGCTGCCGCGCGAGGACATTCAGCGCGTGGTGGACGTGCTGCACGAAGCGTGGCAGCAGGGCAAGGCCGTGTTCACGATGGGCAACGGCGGCTCGGCGTCAACCGCCACCCACCTGGCCTGCGACCTGGCCAAGTGCACCATAGTGCCCGGCCGTCACCGCCTTAAGGTGATGGCCCTGGTGGACAACGTGCCCCTGGTGAGCGCCTGGACCAACGACTCCGGCTTCGGCAGCATCTTCGCCGAGCAGCTCGAGCCGTGGCTCAACGAAGGGGACGTCCTCATTGGCCTGTCCGTCCATGGCGGCTCCGGCGCCGGCGATGCTGGCCCCTGGTCCCAGAACCTGATCCGCGCCGTCTGGCTGGCCAAGGAGCGAAGGGCCAAGGTCGTTGGGTTCAGCGGATTCGATGGCGGTGCCCTCATGGAGATGGCCGATGTGTGCCTTGTGATCCCCATCGACGAGGAGCCTCTGGGCACTCCCCTGGTCGAGGCCTATCATGTGCTCCTTCATCACCTGATCTGCACCGCGCTCAGGCTGCGCATTGCGGAGAGCGGCAGTGAATAGGGCCGTATTCCTGGATCGGGACGGGGTCATCAATGCTGCAATCTATGACCCAGAAGAGGGCAAACTGGATACGCCCTACAGGCTGGAGGAGTTGAGGCTGCTGCCCGGCGTTGGCCAGGCGGTGCGGGCCATCAACGAGATGGGCTTTCTGGCAGTCGTGGTGTCCAACCAGCCGGGGGTGGCCAAGGGCAAGTGTGACTGTGCCTTCCTGGAGACGGTGAACGCTGAACTCACCGCTCGCTTGGCCAGGCAGAGGGCGCACCTGGACGCCATCTACTACTGCCTCCATCACCCCGATGCTGTTGACGAAAGCCTCCGCGTCGACTGCGATTGCCGCAAGCCCAAGCCTGGGCTGCTGCTGCGAGCGGCCCGCGAGTTGGACATCGACCTGGCTGGCTCCTTCATGTTGGGCGACAGCCCCAGGGATATCGAGGCTGGTCTGGCCGCCGGCTGCCAGACCAGCCTTGTGGATGGCCGCCGGTCCCATTTCCGCCTGCGGGAAGCGGCCCGCATGCGACCGCACTGGACGGCGCCCAATCTGCTAGCAGCCGTAGAGATGATTCGTTGCATAGAGGGGGGATGTCCATGGAGATCTTCATAGACTCGGCGAACCCAGACGAGATCCGCCGCTGGCTGGAATATGGGGTGGTAGACGGCGTGACAACCAACCCCACCATCATGCTCAAGGACGAGGCCTATGACATGGAGGAGCGAGCCAAGGAGATCGCTGCCCTCATCTACCCTCGCCCGGTCAACGTGGAAGTGACCACCAATCACCTCGAGCAGATGATCGAGGAGGCCAGGGGGCTTGCCAGTTGGGCTCCCAACATCGTGGTGAAGATACCGGTGGTAAACGAGTACGGCGAGCCCTGCCTGGGCGTGGTGAGGGCCTTGGTGGAGGAGGGCATCAAGATCAACATGACCGCCTGCCTCTCCTTCGGCCAGGTGGTCTTGGGTGCCAAGGCCGGCGCCACCTACATCAGCATCTTCGCTGGCCGCATGACTGACGAGGGACACGACGCCACCAAGCTCATCCGCGACGCCGCGGAATGGCTGGCGGGCTGGGAGTACCACAGCAGGATCATCGTCGGCAGCATAAGAGAGGTCACTAATATTCAGGACGCCGCCCTGGCCGGGGCGCACGTCATCACTGTTCCGCCTCAGTTCATGAGCAAGCTGATCGACCACCACTACAGCCGGGCCACGGTGCAGCAGTTCAACGCCGATGCCCAGAAGGCGCTGGCGAGGATGGGGGAGCTGCGGGAGCAGGTCAGGGCATGACAGACGGGATCACTGTGGCTAGGCTGATCATTCTTGACCGAGACGGAACCATCAACGTCGAAAAGCACTATCTCTCCGACCCCGGGCAGGTAGAGCTGATCGACAACGCTGCCCAGGGTATCCGTCTCCTGCGCAAGATGGGTCTTAAGACAGTGGTGGTGACCAACCAGTCCGCTGTAGACAGAGGCTACCTCGACCCGCAAGCTCTGGAGGGTATCCATCGGCGCCTCTCCGAGCTGCTGCAAATGGAGGGGGCTGAGATCGACGCCATATACTTCTGCCCCCATCGGCCCGAGGAGAATTGCCGCTGCCGCAAGCCGGGCATCGAACTCTTGGAGCAGGCCGCTCGCGACTTTGACGCCGACCTGAGAGAGTCCTTTGTGGTCGGCGACAAGAGCTGCGATATCGAAATGGGACGACGCGTGGGGGCCACCACCCTGCTCGTAAAGACGGGTTACGGCCATCGCACCCTGGCCGAGCAGGAGATAAGCGCGGACTATGTGGTGGACGACCTGCTGGAGGCAACCCAGGTGATCGAAAGCATCCTCACGGGCGCAGGCGGCGCCGCCCGGGAGCAAGCTGCTCCGCCACTCGACATCTGCAACCAGGACTACTGGCGGCGACAGATAGAGGATCACCTTCGGGAGAGCGCCCGGCTGAAGCAGAAGATGGAGGCTGCGTGTAGCGCTGCCCTACTGACGGCAGCCCAAATGATCGTCACCAGCATTGCCAAGGGCGGGAAGGTGATCCTGTGCGGCAACGGCGGCAGCGCTGCTGATTGCCAGCACATCGCCGCCGAGTTCGTTGGCCGCATGGGCGACCCTGAGCGGCCGTCTTTGCCCGCCCTTGCCCTGACCACCGACACATCCTGCCTGACCGCCATCAGCAATGACTACGGCTTCGAGGACGTTTTTCAGCGCCAGGTGGAGGTGATGGGGCGCAGCGGCGACGTGCTGGTAGCCATCAGCACCAGCGGCAACTCTGCCAACCTATTGCGCGCGGTGGCAGCGGCAAGAGAACGGGGCATCGCCACCGTGGGGCTTCTTGGTCATAGCGGTGGCGCCCTCAAGGGCGTGGTCGACTTGGCCATCCAGGTGCCCAGCGACAACACGCAGCGCATTCAGGAAGGACACATCACCTTGGGCCATATTATCTGTGACCTGGTGGGAAGGATGCTTTCCTTGCAGCAGGAGGAGGACTGACGTGACTTTCTGGAGTGACAAGCGAACGCTAGTCACAGGCGGGACCGGATTCCTCGGTTCCCACGTGGTACAGGCGCTGAAGGAGCAAGGCTGCCAGGAGATAATCGCCGTCGGCAGCCGTGACTACGACCTCACCAAGGAAGAGAACGCTATCCATCTGCTGGAAGAGACGCGCCCCGACATCGTGATCCACCTGGCGGGCCTGGTGGGGGGAATCGTGGCCAACAAGACACGCCCGGCCGAGTTCTTCTACCAGAATCTGACCATGGGCACCTTCATGCTCCATCACTCCTGGCGGCTTGGAGTCAAGAAGTTTGTGGCCGCCGGAGCTGGCTGCGGATACCCGGAGCACGCTCCGATGCCTCTAAAGGAAAGCGACTTCTGGAGTGGATTCCCCCAGGAGGTGAGCGCTCCCTACTCCCTCGCCAAGCGCCTCTTGAGTATTCAGTCAATCGCCTACTACAGACAGTACGACTTCATTTCGATCGTCACGATCCCCGGCAACATCTACGGCCCCCACGACAACTTCGACCTGGAGGCTTCGCACGTAGTGCCTGCCCTAGTGAGGAAGTTTGTGGACGCCGCTGAGCGAGGCGAGGAGGAGGTGCGAGTGTGGGGCACAGGCCGCCCCACACGGGACTTTGTGTACGTTGGCGACGTGGCCCGCGGCATGCTTCTGGCCGCCGCAAGGTACGAGGGGCCGGAACTGGTAAACCTTTCTTCAGGTGTGGAGACAAGCATCCGCGAGCTGGTTGACACCCTCATTGAACTCACGGGGTTCAGCGGCCGCTTGCTGTGGGACACAGACCGCCCCGACGGTCAGCTACGCCGCTGCTTCGATGTGACCAAGGCCAGGCGGGAATTGGGCTTTGAGCCACGAGTAGACCTGCGGGAAGGGCTTCGGCTCACAGTCGCCTGGTACAGGCAAAACAGAGCGACGGCCAGGCTGGCCATCCCAGGAAGTCACGGCTAGGAGGAGTACGACGACCAGGGAGGGGACCTCGATGAAAGTCCTCGTTACGGGCGGAGCGGGATACATCGGCTGCGTTCTGGTGCCAATGCTGTTGGCTGCTGGGCACCATGTGCGCGTATTCGACAGCCTTCGCAAAGGGGGCCTCGGCCTGCTGCCCTACATGGCGAACCCGCGCCTGGAGCTGGTACGGGCGGACATCCGTGAGGCGAACGCCGTCCGTGATGCCTTGAAGGATGCGGACGTCATCATGCATCTGGCGGCCATAGTTGGCTACCCGGCCTGCCAAAAGGATCCCTGGCTAGCCAAGGAGACAAACGTAGAAGGCACTTTGAACATAATTCGCCATCGCGGCCCTAGCCAGCTGGTGGTGTTTGCCTCCAGTCTCAGCAACTACGGAACCGAGACCGGCGGCGTCTGCACCGAAGACATGGAGCCCAAGCCCATCACCCTCTACGGGCGCACTAAGCTGGAGGCGGAGAAGCGGCTGTTAGAGGCTGGTAACGTTATCATCTTCCGCCCTGCCACCGCCTTTGGCCTCTCTCCCCAAATGCGACTGGACCTGCTGTTCAACGAGCTCGTCTACAAGGCCCTCACGGACAAGTACCTGGTCGTCTACGAGCCGCACTTCATGCGGGCCTTCGTCCACGTGCGGGACTTTGCGCGCGCCTTCCTCTTCGCTATTGAGAACAACGGCCGGATGGTCGACCAGGTCTACAACCTGGGCTCTGAATCGCTGAACCTCACCAAAGGGGAGCTGGCCAAGCGCATCCGAGAAAGGATCGAATTCGTCCTCCACATCTCAGAGGTGGGCGAAGACCCGGACAAGCGCAACTATGCGGTAGCCTTCTCCAAGCTGCGCTCCCTTGGCTTTGAGGTGGAGGTGGACGTCGACCAGGGCATCGAAGAACTCAGGCGAGGGCTCCAGGTCATCGACGTGGCAAATCCCTTCAATAACGTCACCTCTGTGTAGGGAATGGAAATGAGCACGATCATCAGGGCCAAGGCTCCCCTCCGGATCAGCTTCGCTGGCGGCGCAACCGATATGCCCTCCTACTACCTGGAGCATGGCGGAGCGGTGCTCTGCAGCACGATCAACCGCTATGCCTTCGCTACCCTCTGCCCGCGGGAGGACGACCAAATCCAGATCAGGTCCCTGGACTTCGACCTCACGGTGAAGTACCGCATGGATAAGGAGCCCATCTACGACGGCACCCTGGATCTGGCCAAGGTGGCCATCCACAGAGTAAACCCTGAGAACAACAATCGGGGATTCGACCTGGACCTGCAGAGCGATGCCCCCGCCGGCAGTGGTTTGGGCGGATCGGCCTCGCTAACCATCGCCATCATCGGTGCTCTGGCCGAGCTTGGGGGCAAGTGGCTCGATAAGTACGAGGTGGCGGAGCTGGCCTATACTGTCGAACGCGAGGACCTGGGCATCGCCGGCGGCAAGCAAGACCAGTACACCACTGCGTTTGGCGGATTCAACCTGATCGAGTTCTCCAGGGAGAGGGTTGTCGTCAACCCGCTGCGTATCGACGGGGGAGTTCTCAACGACCTGGAACACCACCTCATGCTCTGCTATACGGGCAACACCCGGTTCTCGGCCGGGCTGATCGACAAGCAGGAAAAGTACCTGCATGAGCAGCGACAGGACACGGTGGAGGGGCTGCACGAGCTGCGCCGCCTGGCCTATGACATGAAGGACGCCCTGCTCACCAGGCGGCTCAGGGACTTCGCCGAACTGCTGGACTGTGCCTGGGCCAGCAAACGCAGGGTGAACCCAGACGTGACGGACGCGCACATCGACGAGATGTACTGGACGGCTCGCCGGAATGGGGCCATCGCAGGCAAGCTCCTGGGTGCGGGCGGTGGAGGATACCTTCTGCTGTTCTGCGAGGTGAGCAAGAGGCGCTGCGTACGGGAGAAGCTGGAGAAGCTAGGTGGACAGTTCACCGACTTCAGCTTCATGGAAGGCGGGCTGCAGACCTGGCGGAGCACGTGCCCCTAGGAAGCCGCAATGGGTAGCGGGACATTCTGGGCCAGTAGGCGAGTCCTAGTCACCGGAGGGGCAGGCTTCATCGGCTCCAATCTGGTGGAACGGCTGCTAGAGATGGGAGCCTCGGTGCGGGTTGTGGATGATCTAAGCCGTGGGTCGCTGGATAACCTGGAGGGCTGCCTTGAGGGCGTCCAGTTCTGGCAACGGAACCTCACTAGCAAGGAAGCCTGCGTTGACGCCTGCTGCGACAGGGAGGTGGTTTTCCATCTGGCCGCCAGGGTAGGGGGCATCAGCTACTATCTTCAGCGCCCCTATGAGGTGATAGCCGAGAACGTATTGATGGACATACTGGTTCTTCAAGCCGCTCTGGAGTGCGGAGTTCAGCGCTATCTCTACGCCAGCAGCGCCCACGTTTACCCCGGCGAGCTTCAGCAGCGGCCTGACAGTGCGCCGTTGAGGGAAGAGGACGCCCTTCCAGCTCATCCCGGGCTCTCCTACGGCTGGGCCAAGCTCCTGGGAGAGAAGCAGGTGGAGTACGCCGTCCAGCAAGAGGAGGGAATGAGGGCGGCGATCGTGAGGCTCATTGGGGTATATGGTAGGAACCAGGATACGGACCTGGCCACAGCTTCGGCCATCCCCGCGTTCGTTCGCAGAGCTATCGAATATCCCCGAAGGAAGCCTTTCATTATCTTGGGCTCCGGTGAAGAGACCCGGTCCTACTGCTATGTAGAGGATGTGGTTAGTGCCATGCTCCTGGCGGTGGAAAGATTGGACCAGCACCAACTCCTTGGCCCCCTGAATATCGGCAGCGAAGAGAGAATCAAGATCAACGACCTGGCCAAGGAGGTCATCGCGAGATCTGGGAAAGACATTGAGATAGTCCATGACCTGTCGCATGAGACTATCACCTGGGGGCAGGCCCTGGACTGTTCCAAGGCCCGGCAGATCCTGGACGGTTGGCGTCCCCGCGTTTCGCTGCGTCAAGGTCTGCGGGCAACCTACACCCATATTGAATGCCGCCTGAACGGCGGGGCGAGATGAGCGGGCCAACGGGCACAGAAAAGCCAGTAAGGACAGTATTCATTGAGCCCTCCTGGAAGATGCGCCAGGAGTTTGTCCATCTGATACGCCACTCCCCAGAGGGCTACCGATTTATCCAGAGCCCAACCGCCTCCGAGGGACTGGCTCAACGGCTGTCCCGCTCCAGCTTGTCCTATGAGGTTTATTGGCAGTTGCTGAAGTTCCTTCCCATCCAACTGGCTAAGCCTTTCTGGGAGCGATTCAAGAGGCTGCCACCGAACGTAGACATTACTTATGCGGTGCTCCATCCTGTCTTTCGCCGAGAGCCCTGGGTGCTGGATATGCGGCTGGAGCAGCCCCACCTGCTGGTGGGGAGCGAGCCCGTTTTCCGGCGCTGGAAGTGGCTCCTACAGGGAGCCCTCACTTCGCCTTACTGCCGCAAGATTATCTCTGAGTTGAAGGTGGTGGAGCGGTCCTTCCTGCAACTGACCGGCTGGCACGAGCTGGAGCCGAAGATGGCGGTAGTCCACTCTTCGCGATGGGCTGCGGAAGACCATCGACTGGTACGTCGCCAACAAAGCCCTGGCGAAAATGCGGGTCTAAAGACAAATCTGTCCCCCCGCCATCGCTGTCTCGACCTCCTGGCGCTGGAATGATGGGGACCAGAAGCGTTGGGAACGCAAGACAAGCATGCTGAGATAGCGGGCGACCGTTTCCTGGAGGAGTGGTCCGCGGAAGAGCTGGACCGTTACTTGGATTGTGTCGCCGCTTCGAAACGGCGAATGCTCCAGAGGTTGGGACTGCTGTCGCTTGAGGATCAACTCGTGGTTGACGCGGGATGCGGCCCTGGGACGTTCGGGACGATTCTGGCAGAGACCAACCGAGTAGTGGGCGTGGACATATCTAGGCGGAGCGTGGTTGTTGCCAACAGAAGGGCGCGAAAGGCAGGCGTGCGTTTTGTGGGCCTTGTGGGTGATCTGGAGCTTCTGCCGTTTGGAGACGGCACGTTCGACATCTGTTTCGGTGGGTGGGTGCTACACCATTTCTCTGATGTAGGGCCGGTGGTCCGCGAACTGAAGCGGGTATTGAAGCCGGACGGGGTTCTTGCCCTTGTTGAGCCCAACGAGGCCAGTATCGCCATGCGATTCAGCCGCTTCCTGGAAGATAGGCTCGACAAGGTAGTATTGGCCGCCTCCCTTGATACGCCAAGCCGGACCGTTCACACCCCCGCATTCTATGCTGCTGTGTTGCGCCAATATGGTTTCCGAGACGTGCGTCTTAGCTCCTGCTACTCTGGCGAGGTTCCCCTCCTTCCTCGCAGCAAGAAACGAAAGCTGGGCTTTTGGGGCACGTCCGCTGTTAGGCTACTGCTTGCGGCCCGCCATCTGCTGTTCATGCTTAGCGAAAGGGTTCTGCCCCAACCGCTGAATGGGGCGGGACTTCTACTCACGGCGAGAAGAGACGGAAGATGCGACTAGAGACGGTGCTGGCCCTCGATTCGTCGCCGGTTGCCGGCGGCGGTCAGGGAAAGCGCCTGGACGCCCTCTTCTGGGCTAGCGTCCTCGCATCCACCCTTCTCCTTACCTGGAGCACCCTTTCGACCAGCATCGACAGGGTCGACGAGGACGTACTGTCCATGGCCCGTCTATTGCCGCCCACCTACTGGGTAGGCTTGGCCCTGCTGCTAGCCAGCACCATCATCTGGTACTTCGGAGGCGAGACGAAGGCCTTTCACTTCCTGCTGGTGGCCTTGTGGATGGGCTACCTCTTCCTGGGCCCCGAGTTCATGGAGGCGCATCCTCGCGCGGTCTCGTCCTACGGCCAGGCGTGGGGGATCGGGTACGTCTTGGAGGGCCGAGAGCGAGATTTCCTTTATTTCCCCTGGCTGGGCTTCCACTACATGTTCGCCATGCTGGTCAGGCTTACGGATATCGGCTACCTAGCCATGATCAGGGTGGGCTCGTTGGTCATGTACCTGACCCTGGCGCTGGGGCTCATCTGCTTCTTCGGGCGGGTGCTGCCCGACAGAAAGTCCATACTAGTGGCGACCCTAGCGGTGCTGGCTATGTTCGCGGTCACGGCCGTCAGCTTCACCCCCCACCAGATGGCGTTCAGCCTCATGCTGTTCGGTTTCTCCTTTCTGGCCAGCCTGGATGCTTCCCCGGTGGTCAACCGCGGGGTACTTATCGGCATCTTCTGCGCCATACTCATCACCCACGGCCTCTCGGCTCTGGTGGTCGTCTACGTCGCCGCCATGGCCGCCCTCGCCCGCTGGAAGCCCTCGGCCGTCGGGCGCTGGAGCCCCAGCACGGCGTCCCTCTCCCTGTTGTTCGCCACCCTTTTCGTAGGCTGGCTCCTGTATTCCAGCGATTTCTGGTTCGCAAGTGCCGTCCGCGCTTTCCGGGATGGCGTTCTACGCGAACCGATCGCCTTTGCATCGCCCTTCGGCCACGTCTCCCCTGCCCGGGCCGGTCGCGCCGAGGTCTCTCTATTGACCTTCACGTTCCTAGCCGTCTTGCTGGTCTGGTTGGTGAGCGTTATGGCGAGAAGAAGGTTCTGGAACGGCCTCCGGCGCGAGCGCTTTTTCCCGCTGCTGGTGGTCTCAGGCCTGCCGGTCCTGATCATGGGCACGGGCAACTTCACCTACGAGGGACTCTTCCGGACCTTTCTTTACGCTAGCCCTTTCCTGGCCTGGTTCCTGGCCAGGGAATCGGTGGCCAGGAAAAGCGCCGCCGCTTTCTTGGTGCTGCTGCTGGGTCTGGGCTTTGTTCTTCTCTACGCCCGGGAGTTCGAGGAGCTGCCGACAAGCCAGCAGTTCGCGGGAGCGAACTTCCTTGTAGACGCCGCGGAGCCCAACGCCAGCGTCATCCAGGGCGATTGCCTGCCGCTGGGGGCGATCACAAACACCACCGACGCCCCGTACATACGTTGCGCTTATCCCAACCCCACAAAGCGGCAACTACAACAAGTGCCGGACGCCCGCGAGTCCACCTTTAGCGTGCTCTCCGAGTTCGGGGAGCGATCGGCAAGCTTCGCCTTCGCCTTCGGCGAGCCCTGGTGGGAAAGCCTGCGGAACTCCGTCCAGCGCGAGGGCCTGGCCAAGATCTATTCCAACGGCAGGTATGACGTCTTCACGCACCAGCCGCCCCAAGATGAGGGGAGCCAGGAGGAGGACTCTGTGGCCCCGGCGATAGGCACGCAGGACCGGTGATGGCGTGGTGGGCAGGGCATCCCGCTTCCTGCGAGGGTTGCGCTCGTTCCTCCCCCTCCCATCCTGGTGGACGATCTCGAGGCATCTGGACAAGAGGGGCGAGAGCCTCTTAGACGTCGGCTGCGGCCGTGGAGGGCCCATCGAGCTTGTCAACCGAAAGCGGAGACTGTTCTCGGTGGGCGTAGACATCTTTCAGCCCTATCTCCTTCACTGCCGGGCAGCAGGAGTCTACGACGACTTGGTTTGCTGCGATGTGCGGTACCTACCCTTCCCTCCGGAATCGTTCGACGTGGTGTTGTGCGGGGAAGTGGTGGAACACCTGCAACGATACGAGGCGGAGGAGCTCATCAACGAGATGGAGCGGATAGCCTGTCGCCAGGTCATCATCTCGGCCCCGGTGGGCCGGTGCCATCAGGAAGAGTACGACGCCAACCCCCACCAGGCGCACCACAGCACGTGGCTACCCCAGGACTTCCGCCGGCTGGGATACAGCGTGCGCGGGTCCGGCCTGCGTGGCATGGGAGGTTTGATAGCCCAAGAGACTTCACCCTTACCTGGGTGGCTGCGGTTCGTTGCCAACGGCGTCTGGATGTTGGCGAGCCCCTTCTCCTACTACTTTCCCCGGATAGGGGGCGACATGGTCTGCATCAAGAATATCGATGGCGAGGGCTTGAACAACGCGAGTTGAATTTGGGGAGGGTAGGGATGACTTTGCCGGAGATATCCAAGGATGGAGTCCGTAGGCAGCTCTTTCGGTTGTTCTTCAGGCTGGTTGGTGTCATGCCGAGAGGGGGAATAAGAAGGCTGGGTAGAGTTCCAGGAGTGCGGAAAACGTATGACTGGTTAGTCCGTTTTTCCCCTCAGGAGATGTTGGTTGAGGTTCAAGGTAACAAAATGTATATCATCCCTCCCGATAGTGCGTTAAGTCGAGAGTTACTCTTATGTGGGATTTATGAAAAGGGAGGGGTAAGGGTCTTCCATGAGCTGATTAGGAGAGGAATGAATGTGGTGGATCTAGGAGCAAATATCGGCTACTTCACCCTTATTGCCGCAAAGCTTGTTGGTCCCGAAGGGAAGGTCTTTGCCTTTGAACCCGAGCCCAAGAACTTCTCCGTGCTACAGAGGAATGTAAGTATGAATGGCTACGAGAATGTTATCTTGGTTCAAGAAGCTGTTTCTGACAAGAAGGGTGTAGCGCAACTACATCTCCGTTCAGATTCGTGGGCGCACTCCCTGTCTTCATCCAACGGAGATATAGGCTCGATTTCGGTCCCTGTGACCTCTCTAGACCAGTTTTTCTCGGAGGATGCCGCTATTGATTTCATAAAGATGGACATAGAAGGAGCGGAAGGAAAGGCGATACAGGGAATGGAGAGGATACTAGGCAAAGGGGATGTAAAGGCAATGGTAGTTGAGTTTCACCTCACTGAACTGGAAGGCCAGGGCTCCTCCTTTGAAGAGGCTTGGCATCAGTTCAAGACCCTTGGATTTGAATTCTATGAGATGAGGGATAACGGAATAAGAGAAGTCGACTTCCAGCAGGCTCTTTGCCTGGCTCACAAACAGGGAGAAGGCGTAAACCTTCTATGCCTGAGGAAATAGGAAGGCGAAATCTGTTAACGTCCTTTGTAGTTGTTCCAACTTAGAAGCGTTGCTCCTACCAGCCCACATTGGCCACACGACAGGTTGGGTCAGAATATCGCAGGAGCTCGCCCACACGCTCCTGCTCGATCTGGCGCTCCTGGCGGTGCCAGTGGGCATCCGCAGGGACCTATAGATATATGCTCTAAGAGCGGTGAGAGGTTGGACAAGAGGAGAAAGAACCCGCGACCTGCCAAGGAACGGCTCGCGGATATGCGAGTGCTGATCGTCGGGGGCAACAACGCCGCCTGCGCCCTGCCCGATCTGTTCCAGTTCCTGGCCGACGGCCCCAAAGTACGAGAGGTAAGCTTTGTCGGGCATCCCTTTGCTCAGGACTTGGTGCGACGCTCTCAACTGATGGTCGGTAGGGGCGGTCGCGTGCGGGAATGGGCAATGAAACGCGGTCAGCACCACGGTCCCATATCACATCTTGTCGACATCTTCATTACGCTGTTCCTGTTGCTGTTCCTTCGGCGGAGATATGACCTGTACGTCTCGGGCAGCCCCCATCTGGTTCTCCTCGGCCTCTTCCTACGCTCCCTGGGCATCGTGGAGCGCACAGTCTCCTGGACGCACGACTACCACCCCAAACGGTTCAGAAACAAAGTCCTCAACGGTTTGTACCTGAAGCTGGACGAGATCTGCGCAACTCGCTCCGACTACAACTGGGACGTGGTGCCCCAGATAGCGGAGCACAGGCGCCGGCGAGGCGTGAGAGTATCTCCAGAAAGAGTGCTCATCGTTGGAGATCCCTTGCGCGCCGAGCAGATTGACTGGCTTCCGTTTGAGGAGGTGCCGCGTGCCTCCATCATCAATTCGGGATTGGTTGAGGCAGGCTACGGCTTTGACCTCCTGCTGGAAACTCTTCCCCAAGTCATAGAAAAGCAACCCAAGACCCGGGTCACGGTCACGACCTACCAGGAGTTTCCCCAGTCGCTTCGCAGGCGCATAGGGGAACTCGGTTTAGAACGCCACTTCGACCTGCTTGGTTACGTGGCTGACGAGGACGAATATAGCCAGGTCCTGCAACGGCATCGCGTGGGGCTCGCCCTCTATGAGCCGAGGGCCGGCACGCACAAGAGGTACAGCGACTCGCGGGCCAAGCCCTATCTGGCGCGCGCTGTGGCCGTCATCATCACCCGCGTGTCTCCGATAGCGGCGGAGATCGAGAGGGAGGGCGCGGGCATCGTCATCGACTACGACAAGCAGCAGCTAGCGGACGCCATTCTCAAGCTTCTGTCCGACGACGAGTTCTACAAACGCTGCCGGGAGAACGCCATCAATCTTGCCCAGCAATACCGGGCGGACAAAGTGTTCTCCTCCGCCTTCGAGCGCATGGGGATCCAGCTCTAGCCTGTTCTATCACCGAGTTGCAGTGACCCCCCAGGCGTGGTATGCCATCTGGAGTGAGGCCCTTCGCTCTGCTCAGGGTGACGCCCCTAGAGGCTTTCGAATGCCAAGGAGGGGGAAATGGCCAAGGCCGTCGTTCTCGTCTTCACCGACTGCACAGACCCCGCACGGGAGAAAGAGTTCAACCAGTGGTATGACAACACCCACGTGCCGGACATCCTGGAGGCGCCGGGCTTCGTGGGCTGCACTCGCTATGAGCTGATGGGCAACCCCGGCCCCGGTCAGGGGAAGTACCTGGCCGTCTACGATGTGGAGAGCGATGATCTGAAGTCCGCCATGGCTGCCCTCCAGCAAAGGGCGGCCGAGTTGGGCGCTCAGAAGCGGGTGATCGACTGCCTGCGCCTGGTCTCGTTCACGGCCTGTCGGCAGCTCGGTGAGCGCCAAACCGCCTGACGCTACCCGCTGGCGGTGCGGCGGTGGCCCTCCTAGCCCTTCTGCTCCTTTTGGGCCTGCTCGATGATGCGCTGGGCGACGTGGGCGGGGACCTCTTCGTAGTGGCTGAACTGCATGGAGTAGCTGCCCCGCCCCTGAGTCATCGAGCGTAGGTCGGCGGCATAGTGCTGCACCTCGGCCAGGGGCGCCTGGGCCTCGATCACGGTGTAGCTGCCGTGGGGCGTCATCCCCAGCACCTTGGCCCGCTTGCCGTTGAGGTCGCTGATAACATCCCCGGTATTAGCTTCGGGCACCACGACCTGCAGGTTCACTATGGGCTCCAGGAGCACCGGGTGAGCGTCCTGGGTTCCTTTCTTGAGGGCAGCGGCGGCAGCGATCTTGAAGGCGATGTCCGAAGAGTCCACCGGATGATCCTTGCCGTCGAACAGGGTCGCCTTCATGTCGATCAGGGGATAGCGGGCCAGCACGCCCTCCTGCAGGGCCTCCACCACCCCCTTCTCCACCGAGGATATGTACTGCCTGGGCACCACGCCGCCGACAATGCGCTCGGCGAACTCGAAGCCGCTGCCGCGGGGCAGGGGCGACAGCTCGATGGATACGCGGGCATACTGGCCGTGGCCGCCGGTCTGCTTCTTGTGGGTGTACTCGGCGGAGGAGTTGGTGGTGATGGTCTCCTTATAGGGCACCTTGGGCGTGGTCATCTCCAGGTCAACGCCGAACTTGCGACGTATCTTCTCTACTGCCACCTCCACGTGGGAATCGCCCAGGCCGGACAGGATCGTCTCGTTGGTGTCCTGGTTGCGGCTGACGCGGAGGGTTGGGTCCTCCTCGGCGATGCGAGTGAGGGCGCTGCCCATCTTATCCAGGTCGGCCTTGCTCTTGGGGTGGACGGCGCCGCTGAAGGCTGGCTCGGGGAAGGAGATGCCTGGCAGGATGATGGGCTTCTCGCGGGTGGCCAGTGTATCGCCGGTGCTGGTCTCGGCCAGCTTGGCCACAGCGCCGATGTCGCCGGCCAGCACCTGGCTCACCTGCTCCTGGCCTTTACCCCGGATGAGATATAGGGGCCCGATGCGCTCGGCGCTGCCCTTGCTAGCGTTCCAGGCCTGCGAATCGGCTTTGAGGGTGCCGCAGTAGACGCGGAAGTAGGTGAGGCGACCGACGTAGGGGTCAGCCGTAGTCTTGAACACCAGGGCGACCAGGGGGACCTTGGCGTCGGCCTGGAGGGGCTCACCGTCCTGTACCGCCACCGCCATATCTGCCGGCGAGGGGAGGCAGTGGCAGAGCGCGTCCATGAGCAGGGTCACCGCCATGTTCTTGGTGGCCGAGCCCGCGAGCACCGGAATGAGGGAGCCGCGGATCACCCCCATCCTCAGGCCCCGTCGTAGCTCCTCCTCGCTGAGGTTCTCGCCCTCCAGGTACTTAGTGATGAGAGCATCGTCGGTCTCGGCGGCCGCCTCCACCAGCTTCTCCCGCAGGCTGGTCGCCTGCTCTAGGAGCTCGTTGGGCACCTCCTGAGTCTCGCCCTTCTCGCCCACATAGGCTTTCATGGTGAGTAGGTCGACCACGCCCCTGAAGTCGGCCTGGGCGCCCAGCGGCAACTGGAAGGCCACGCACTTCTGGCCGAACATCCCTTGGAGCTGAGACAGGGTCTGGTGGAAGTCGGCGTTCTCCCGATCCATGCGGTTGATGAACACCAGACGAGGGAGCTTCTGCTCGTCGGCGTAAGTCCAGGCGTACTCGGTGCCGACCTGCACGCCGGAGGCAGCGCAGACCACGATGAGGGCGGCGTCGGCGGCGCGCACGCCACACTTGACCTCGCCCACGAAGTCGGCGTAGCCGGGGGTGTCGAGGATGTTGAGCTTGTTGCCCTGCCACTCGTAGGGCAGGACGGACAGGTTGACGCTGAAGCTGCGGCGAACTTCATCGGGGTCGAAGTCGGAGGTGGTGGTGCCGTCGTCGACACGGCCCAGACGGTTAATGGCCTTGGCGCTGAACAGCATCGCCTCCGAGAGCGATGTCTTGCCAGTGCCGCCGTGGCCGATAAGGGCCACATTGCGAATGTTCTCGGTGGCGTATTCCTTCATTGAGGCGTTCTCCCTTCTGGCGTCCAGAGGCGATTGTAGCGCAAGGCGTGCTGGGGCGGCAAGGTCGGGACGACGTCGTAGGCTGTTCTATCACCGAGTTGCAGTGACCCACAGGCTCAGTATGCCACCTGCGATGAGAGGCTTCGCTATGCTCATGGTGACAGCATGGCCTAGCGTCATCCTGAGCGAAGCGAAGAATCTCGGCGGCGCTGTGGGCAAAATGGCACAGCTTGCTCTGAGCAGCGCGAAGAGGCCTGCCCTGAATAAGGCGAGGGGATGCGCCGCCACATCTGGGAGACAGTACAGTCTAGCCAGGACGAGGTGGTGCGAGGCTATCGGCGGCCGCGAAGGGCGCTGTCTCAGGGACTGGCGGGCCGCGCCTGGCTTACGATACGATAATCAAGGCCTACGCTGAGAAGCAAGCGCCGCAGGCGCCACCGCCTTCCCCGACCGAGCGCTTTCGTAGATGCTCTGGGCCAGCTCGATGGCTGCCAGGCCGTCCTCGCCGCTGGCCGACGGCTCACGGCCCTCGCGGATCGCGGAAACGAACTCCCGCCACTCCTCCTCCCAGGAGCGGTCCGCCCCGCGGAACTCCACGGTCTCCTCAGCGAAGGGCGCGGCGAAGTCGCGCCGCCCGAGGATAGCCCGCTCGCCGCCATAGGCGCCGCCCAACCCCTCGACGGTGACGTAGCCGTCGTGGCCAAAGACCTCAAGGGAGAACAGGGGCTTCCACTCGGTCCAGCTGGCGTGAAAAGAGGCGATCTGGCCCTGGGCGGTGCGCAAGAGGGCGAAGGCATTGTCCTCCAGAGGCGCGATGTCCCAGAAGCGGGTGGCGACAAAGCCAAACACCTCGGCGAAGTCACCGAGAAACCAGCGGCACAAGTCCAGCAGGTGGATGCCCTGATCCATGAGCTGGCCGCCGCCGCTGAGCTCCGCCTGTGCCCGCCACTCCTGGTCATACCCTGGCCGGCCGCCGATGCCGTAGCGACAGCGCATCCAATCGATCTCGCCGATGTTGCCGGCTTCATACCACTGGCGCGCCTGGCGAATGGCAGGATGATGGCGGAGGTTGAATCCGCATTTGAGCCTCACACCAGACTCCTGGGCCGCCCGCAGCATCTCCCGACCCTCGTCCGCATTCCGGGCCAGAGGCTTCTCACACAGGACGTGCTTGCCCATCTTCATGGCGGCGATGCTGATCTGGGCATGAAGATGTGGCGGCGTGCAGACGACTAGCGCTTCCACATCATCGCGGGCCGCCACGTCCTCCCACTGGGACGTCGCCACACAGCCTGCCTCCGCCGCCAGGGCAGCGGCCGCATCCTGACGAACGTCGGCCACTATCACCAGCTCGGAGTCGTCCGCCGCCTTGAGTGCCTGGGCGCGCCGCCTCCCCTGAAGCCCCGCCCCAACAATCCCCACCCTCATCTCGTGCTCTCCGTCACCCGGCGTAGCGTGTACAGCTCCGAAGCCATGATCTGATCGATGCGACCGTTCATGCTCTGCCAATCGTCCCAGACGGCGCTGATTAGCCGCCCGCTCAGGCCGTCGGACTCCTCCGAGGCGAGGAAGACTGCCAGGGCAGCCGCCCGCTCAGGCGGCACGCCGCCGGTCTCCTTCTGCCGACGGGTCTGCGCCAGCATCTCTTCGCCAGCGGCGGGCCCCGCGGCCAGGATTTCGTCCGCCAGTCTGGTGTTCACCGCTCCCGGAGCGATGGCGTTCACCTGGATGTTGAACCCCTTGACTTCCTCAGCCAGGGTTTCGGTGAGCCGCACGATGGCCGCTTTGGATGCGGCGTAGGCGGAGAAGTTGGGCAGCGGCGATGAGGCTCCCCCGCCGGAGAGGTTGATGATCTTGCCGCGCCGCTGTCGAATCATGAATGGGAGAACCGCTCGGGCGCAGAAGAATGAGCCAAACAGGTTGATCCGGACAGTTTGCACCCACTTCTCTGGGTCGTTGTCCACAAGAGGACCTATGGCCCCATAGCCCCCGGCGTTGTTGACCAGAATGTCCACCTTCCCGAGCTCCTCCAGGGCCTGGGCGACCATTCCTTCCACTTCGTCGCGATTGGACACATCGACCTTCAAGGCAAGGGCATGCCGCCCCAGTGCCCGTGCCTCTTCAGCCATCTCCGCCACCTCGGACAGCGTGCGTGACGCGACCAGCATGTCCGCTCCCTCGCGGGCGAAGGCGAGAGCGATGGCCCTGCCGATGCCTCGGCCAGCGCCGGTGATGACGGCCGCCTTGCCTGCCAGCTTCATGCCTCGTCCACCCTCGGTCCGACAGGCGCTATGCTTCCTCTTCCCACCCCGAGATACCGGAAGCCCATTTGAGCCATCTCGTTCGCGTCGAGCATATTCTGGGCGTCAACAAGCACTGGGTTCCTCATGCTCTTCTTCAGCGCGGCGAAGTCGAGGCCCCGAAACTCTGGCCATTCGGTAACGATCACCAGGGCATCGCTTCCGTCGGCAACAGCGTACGGGTCAGGGCAGAACTCGAAGTTTGGAGTATCAGGCAACTCTTCGAGGTTAGCGCGGGGGTCGTGTGCCTTGACCGCCGCGCCCAGAGCGGTCAGCTCGCCGATGATCTCCAGGGCCACGGACCGTCGAAGGGTGCTGGTGCCCGGCTTGTAGGTGAGCCCCAAGACACCCACCGTCAGGCCCGCCAATGAACCGTAGAGCTGGCTCAGCTTTCGCACGACCACCCGGTTCTGCTGCTCGTTCACCCTAAGCACCCCCTCGATAAGGGGCGTTCCTCCTCCATTTCGCTGCCCAAGCTTTCTCAGCGTCTTCAGGTCCCTGGCCAGCGTGCCGCCCGCGAAGCCCAGGCCCGGCCGCAGGGGCGCCAGCGGCCCCAGCCGCCGGTCAAGGTGCAGCGCCCTGGCTACGTCCAGCGCATCCGCGCCGACTTCATCGCAGAGGTTCGCCATCTCGTTGGCGAAGCTTATGCACGTCGCCAGGTAGGCGTTCAGAGCGTGCTTCGTCATTTCAGCCGTGCGGATGCCGACCACCACTCGGGGAGCGTCGACGCCCTCGAGAAGCCTATCGACGGAGCTGACCGTAGCGGCGTCCTCAGAGCCGATCACGACCATGTCCGGCTTCATGAACCGCTCGATCGCCTGGCCCAGCCGCAGGTTCTCCGGAACGTAGGCGATGCCAAAGTCGAGCGAGGGCCTGGCGTGGCGGATGGTCGCCTGGATCCGCTCGCAGGTGCCGACCGGGACCTGGCTGCTGATGACGACCGTCGAGCCGTCCTCCAGATGACGTGCCAGGAGCGAGGCTGCCGCCATCACCTGCGACAGGTCCGACTCATCGCGCTCGTCCACCGTGGTATCGTAAGCTACGATAGCATACCTGGCTCCGGCCAGGGCCTCCTGCGGGTCGGCGGCAAACCAGAGCCTCTCCTCCGCGATGCCCTTCCCGACCAGCTCCCCGAGGCCCGGCTCGAATAGGGGGAGGCGACCGCTGCGCAAGCCCTCGATGAGCTGAGGCTCGCTGTCGAAGCCGATGACCGTTCGCCCCAGATCGGCGAGACAGGCCGAGGTGACCAGACCGAGATGCCAGAGGCCAATGACGCAGACCCTCTCGCTACCCATGACCACTGTCCACGCTCTTATCCCCCGCTGGGTTAGCTGGCTGCAACCGTCACGCCCAGAAGGCGTCTGGCTGCTATGCGAACGGCCTCGTCTGACGTGTGCCTGGCTTCCCAGCCAAGCTTCTTCATCTTGCTCACGTCCAGGTTTAGCCGCGGCACATCCCCCACCCACCCTCTTCGCCCACCCGTGTACCTGAAACGGACGCTGCTCAGGCCCATCTCCTCCACAACTATCTCTGCGACCCGGTCTACCTTAGTGCTGGAACGGCAGCCCAGGTTGAAGACATCGCACCAAGCTTCGGAGTTGTGAAAGGCACAGAACATGCCGTCGATGCAGTCCTCGACCGGGAAGAATGGCTTCTCCTGCTGGCCATCGCCGAGAATCTCCAGTTCCTCTGAGTTACGCTTCAGCTTCTGGATGAAGTCGTGGATCACCCCGCGTCCCATCCTGCCGCCGACCACGTTGGCGAAACGAAACATCCAGGCCTGCAGGTTGAAGACATGGCAATAGGCGCTGATGAGGGTCTCGCAGGCCAGCTTGGCCGCACCGTAGAGGGAGATGGGCAGAAGGGGGCCGGCGTCTTCCGGCGTGGGAATGACCGGCGCTTCGCCGTAGACAGCGGAGGTGGAGGCAAAGAGCAATCTCCTGATACCGGTAGCCCTCATGGCCTCCAGGACGTTGTGGGTAGCGATGGTGCAGTTCTCCAGGTCCAGGCGCACGTCCTGATTGCCGCCGACGATGTCCGTGTTGGCACCCAGATGAATGACCAGATCGTGCCCAGCCATCGCCTCCTTCAACTTCGGCGCATCCAGGAGGTCGGCCTGAATGAACATGAAGCCCGGCTGGCCGATATTGTGCGCCATCCACTCCCTGCGTCCGGATGACAGGTTGTCGTACACTGTCACGGTCTTTCCCTCAGCCAGGAGCCGGTCGCCTAAGTGGCTGCCGATAAAGCCGGCGCCTCCGGTCAGGAAGCATCTCTCGAACCCTGAATTGCTCGGCATCTGTTGCTCCTCCTATGATTCCAGGCCACTCGCTCAGGAGGCCCTGACGGCGGCGGACGGCACCCTGTCGCAATAGCGGTAGACATCCTCGATCAAGCGAACGGTTGCGAAGGCGTCCTTGGCGCCCACCGCAGGCTCCCTGCTATTCTGCAAACAGTCGAAGAAGTGGCGCTGCTCCTCCACATACGATGAGTAGAAGTACGTGTAGCTGAGCGGTTTGATCCGCCGAGCCGTTATCCTGCGCAGCATGTTCGCGATGCCTTCCTTGGCCGCATGGAGGCGCAGGTTCTGGGGCACAAGCCGGTCGGTGGAAAGACATCCGGCTGTGCCGTGCAGGATGACGCGGAAGTCGAATGCGGGGAACACCAGCTTGGCGAAGTAGCCAACCTGCAGAACCCCCTTGGGGCCCGCCCGCGACTGGAGGATGACTATAGCATTGTCCTCGTAGGGGAAGCCATAGTGATTATCCAGGCGAGCATGGACCACTTCGGCCTCTCCAAAGAGCCAGCGGAACAGGTCGACCAGGTGATAGCCCAGGTCCAGCAGCCACATCCCCACCTTCTCCCTGTCGAAGTACCATTCAGGCACCGGCTGGGACTCCAGCGATGGTGCGAGAGGGCCGTGCACCAGCTCGAACGTTGACAGCACAGCGTCACCGATAGCGCCGGAGTCGTAGGTGGCCTTCAGCTTCCGGGTTGCGTCGAAAAACCGATAGTTGTGGCCGACCATCAGCCTGACGCCCCGCCGCCTTGCCGTGTCATCGATCCGCTCGCAGTCCGCGCTGGTCATCGCCAGGGGCTTCTCGACGAAGACGTGCTTGCCAGCCTCGAGCGCTGCCAGGGTGCTCTCTAGGTGCATGAAGTTCGGCGGGGTAACGATGACCGCGTCGATATCCGCGTCGCGTAGCATCTCGTGGTAGTCGCCGTAGAGCGCGCGGATGCCTTCCCTTTCGGCCGCCCGTAGGGCCCTCTGAGAGAGGTCAGCGACGGCCACGACCTTCGCATCTTTCATATAGCGGGACACCCTTAGGTGCAGCTTGCCCATCTTGCCGAAGCCGATGATGCCAACCTTGATGCTCACGTGTGCCCGCACTCCTCTCTTCTAGTCCAGCAGCGGCGGCACCGCATCCCCCGAGAGCTTGGCGTAGAGGCGCAGCATCCGTAGCTGGCCGGTCCATGCCAGCTTGAAGGCCAGCGGGCTTCTGGAGGGGAAGACCTTCGCTATGGCCTTCACGTCTTCGCCAACGATGCTGATGTTGCGAGCGCTTCCCACGCCCTCCTTTTCGGCCAGGCGGATTTGCCGGACGCTGGACGGCCTGTACCGCATGATGCGCGCGACGACGGAATCGACTGCCACCGGGTCGCGGCCGGCCACGACGAGCCCCAGCCTGACAGGACGCTGGCCCAAAGCCACGATGCCGTCGACGACGTTCAGGTGGGGTCGAATGAGCTTGTTCAGGCCGACGATGACCTCGTTGATCTGAGGATGCCAGCCGACCTTCCTGGGCTTGGCGATGCACCCGAAGAGGTTCTTGAGGCAGCAGGTTATGTGCAGGGCATTGCCGCTGGCGTAGGGGCCCACCTTGAGCTTTGGGCAGTTGATGAAGAGGTCCGTATCGAACAGCATTCTGGGCAGCGGGAACGTGAACTTGCGCCTGCCGACCGTCACCTCTAGCTCACACGTTTCGCCAGCGCTCAGGTTGACTAGCTCCACTCCTTTCTCGCTGGCGAGCCGGTCGTAGTGGAGCAGGGGAAACGCGTACCGCGTCCGCATCGCCGATGCGTCAGCTTCGACCACGGCGATCCTGGCACTCGCGTTCCACCGCTCTCGCACGTAGTCGATCACCGACGCCACCACCCGCGGGTCGGTGGTCTCACCTGTCGAGTAGTCCCAGTAGAAGCGGAGATTGGGCTTGATGGCGACGGTCTCCACCGGCCCGAACGTCTCAAAACCGACCAGATCCAGCGCCCGGAAGACGGCATCCCTGATGCCTGCCTCGTCGATGGTGCTGGTTCGGGCCAGGCCGACGATCGTTCCCATCGCCACATCCATTCGGCTAGCTGTAGTACCTCCGGGTGAAGCCCGCCAGCCGGGGCCAGGAGGCGGCAGCATATCCCAAAGCCACGTTGAACAGGGTGTTGGCCGTGATCGCCAGCTTCTTCCGCGCGATGGTGGGGGAGCGGAAGAGCTCCCCAAGAGTTCGGGGCAGCAGCCGCAGCAGAATGCGCCGCAACAGATCGTACTCGCGGACGAGAGTTCGCGTGTCCTCATCGTCGCGATACATCCTCCGCAGCAGCGCCTTGGTATACCCCTGCCAGTAGGCCTGTCCGCGAACGAAGGTGAACCCCAGCCGGTAGGGATAGACCTTGTGCCACACCCGCACGTTCGGGTTGTAGACTATGACCTTCCCCGTCCTCAACCTGAGCTTTATGGAGAACTCGGCGTCATCGACGGGCCCTGCCTTCCAGGCAGCCTGACCCCCTTTCGTCTGTCCGAAGTTCTCCGAGAATGAGCAGTAGTCGAAAGCCTCCCGCCGGAAGGACATGTTCATCCCCCAGGCGCTCCGCACCGCTCGCATGCCGTTCCAGCCAGTGAAGGCGGTGCAGCTAACGATCCAGTACAGCTCCTCCGGCAGCCAGGCTTGCGATTCGTCCTTCCATCGCGGAAACCCCGGCCCTGTGACGCCTATCGTCGAGTCTCCCCTGGCGTAGGTCTTCACCATTTCTTCAGCCCAGTCAGGGAAGAGCACGACGTCATCATCAGCGAAGGCAATGATGTCGCCGCTCGCTTCTCTCACCCCGACGTTCCGCGCGGCCGAGAGCCCGCTGGGGCCGTCATTGAAAACCACCCTCGCATTGGCCATCGACCGCTGCTTTGCGTAGGACTCGACCCGTTCCCGAAGCTCCGGCGAGCGCTCGGCGACGAATATTAGCTCCAGGTCCGGATAGCTCTGGCCCTGGACGCTATCCAACAGCTCGAAGATGTCTTGCAGCCGCTCGGTGCTGTACGAAGTGACCACTACCGACAGCCGAGGATCAGACCTAGCCACGGAATCGCTCCCTGATCACTGTCCTGATCGCCCCAGAGCCCTGCCGCCAGCTAGGCTGTTTGGTCTGGCCACCGGTCCTCCCCTTGTCGTGGTGCCCCACCTCTAAGACCTTCAGGCCCGCCTTCCTCACTCTCGCGTTCAGCAGCGGCTCCTCCTGGTCAGTCCAGCCCGAAAGGTCAACGCGTGCCATCGCTTGTTTCCAGAAGGCGTTGTACCCGGAGCAGAGGTCAGTATAGTTCGTGCGGTAGAGGATGTTGTGGGCGGTGACAATGACCCAGTTGCCAAAGACGCGATGCCGGGGCTTGCCCACCGGCCGGGACAGGGCAAAGCGCGAGCCCTTTACGAAGTCATAGCCTCTCAGGAGAGGCTCAACGAAGCGGGGTATATCATCGGGATCGGTGGTTCCATCAGCATCGAGCGTCACGATGATATCGCCGCTCGCCTGCTCGATGCCGTGCCTGAGGGCGTCGCCTTTGCCCTGCCCCGGCTGATGCACGATCCTGACGTCGGAGCGCAGCCCTTTGGCAACCGTAACGGTGTCATCTGTGGAATGTCCATCCACCAGGAGCACCTCATCGACCCAGTCCGGAATCCGGGGCAACGTGTGGGGCAGGCTCTCCTCCTCGTTGAGTGTGCAGATTAGAGCTGTGATACTCAGCCCCCTCTTCGCTTTCGCCTTCAGGACAGCGTCCACCGTCTGGTCTCCAGATTCTGCCCGCCCGTAACGTTGCATTGTGGCCATCTCGTTTGAACCGATGCTCCTTGGTCTAGGACCGCCCGGCGAAAGCCACCAAAAGCCAGCGCATCCTTTGCGGCATTGTCCCCTCGACGGTCGTTAGCATCCTGGTCAGCACGATGGCCAAGCCAAGCCCCTGCCCCAGCCCATTGCCGACGCCCGCCCCTGCCAGGCCCATCACCGGCAGAAGCGCAGAACTCAGCGCCACCGTCGTCACCGCCACCGCCCCAGCGATGATCACCAGCTCGCCGACCTGCCTCCTAACCCTTAGTGCGCCAAGGTAGACGTTCACCACCGCGGCGGGAAGAGCGGCCAGGGCCACGAGTCGGAGGAGCGTTGCGCCTTCGGCTGCGTAGTCGCGCCCAAAGGCCAGAAGCAGCCTGTCGCCCAGCAAGAGCAGGAGCAGGGCGCCGACGACGGCCACCGCCAGTGCGCCCGCCACAGCGTTCCGCGAGAGAACGCGTAGTGCCCCCGGGTCGTAGGAACCCTCGGCAAATAGCGACAGGGCCAGGTAGGCCGAGGCCGATGTCAGGAGGTATCCCAAGAACCAGGCCATATAGAAGTAGGCTGCCTGTGTGGATCCCAGCAAACCTACTACCACCAGCGGCAGAATCAGGCCAGGCGTCACGAGCAGCGAATCTGCAACGTAGTTCGCCACCGAGAAGGGGAAGAGCTTGAACACCGAGGCCGGGTCCGCCACCGCTTCTGGTCGATAGCCCGGCAGGCCCCTTGCCAGCAGGGCAAACCCGATCGTTGCCCCCACTGCCACCGCTATGCCCCCCGACGCGACCACGCCGAAGGCGCCGAAGAAGGCCGCCAGGAGCGCTGGCAGGGCAAGGCGGGGGAGCTGGACGAATACGACCTGGATCAGAATGTATTTCGCCTTTCGTATCGCCACAAAGGCGTAGGTCTGCACAGCGTACAGGGTGGCGGCGATCACAAACGAGATGAAAGCCACCGCGTACAATGGCTGCTCGCGCAGGAAGTCGAGGCTGGGCGCCCACAACGGCACGCCGGCAAGAAATACGACCGACAATACGACGGCGCCGACAACGCTGGTCGTGAACACGGCGTTCGCCAGCCGCGGTCCACCCTCGCCTGCCTCCGGCAGAAAGCGGATGAGCCCCATCCCTAGGCCCAGGTGGGAGAACATGGCGAGCAGGGTAACGGTCGACAGGGCCGCCGAGCCCAGTCCGACCTCGTCGGCATCGTACAGGCGGGCTACCAGCGCCCAGAAGGCGAACCCAGCGACTGCTGCCGCTGCCGCATTGGCCCAGAGGTAGAAAGCGTTGGTGAAAAGCGGTGTCCGGAGGAGGTGGATAGCCCTGCGTCCCTGCGTGAGTAGGTCCGCTGGGCTGATGCTGCGTTCCCCTACGCTGAGTCCCTCCACAGTCTTCCTTCAGTGCGTGTCGAGGGCCGGGGGGAACCAGGAGGACTCACCGCTGGAGCCAGACAAAACCCCCGTTGCCTCCGCCCGCCTCCTCAAATCTGACTCATCTAGCAGTGGGCAATGGACGCTCTGACAAGTTACGCCGCCGAATTCCCGTTCGGCTCCGTCTGGAGCCACGATCTAACGACCAGCACGACTCACCGGCGGCCAGGGAAACTCATCCGCAGAGCGACCCCCTGCCGCTCGTCTCCGGTCCATTCCGCCCAGGTCAAGCTGATATGGTCTTTCGACCTAAGGGCAAAAACCTTCACTAATTGAGAACGCGCCCAATTCCCGAGGGAAAGCCAATGTCCCCTGGCAGGGCATGAAGGCCTTGTGAAGATTGCGTGAATCCGCCGCCGTAGCTAATGAGGCGGAGGCAGGAGCCATTCGGACAGCCGGGACGTCAGGGCCACGACCACAAGATCGTGAGGACGCTGGCAGCTCTAGATGCTTCCAACCGCTAGCAGCCGTCGGAGGCGCGGCCATTGGTAGAGCTTCGCCTTCACGGCTAAGACCGTCAAGGATGCTAGACCGCCAACGTCGGCAAGGAATGACCGGAAACTCGCTCCGCTATAGGTGTCGAGGATGTCTGCGATGCGATCTCCCACTCGATCTGCGTATGGTTGTCCGGCTGCCTCTCCCAAGCCGTTGGGTATTTGAACGTTGCTCAGGTCGGCGCCCGAGAGCGGCCAGAAGAACTGGCCAGCCGATAGGCTCTGCAGATCGAGCAGGAGATGAACGACGGGCAGCACGCCATATATCCATAGGTCCCTGCGGATGGCCACTAGTACGGCCAAGAGCAGCAGGTTGAACATCAGCGTGTGGGCGAAGAGCCTTCCTGACTGAGCACCAGGTATGACGAAGACGTACAGCGCCCGGTCTATGACATCGGGCAGGATGGCCATCAGGACGACGAGTCGATAGTCGAGAGGCCGCCGAAGAGCGAACTTCCGCGATATCCCGACGGCGCCTGTGGTGTACCCTACGTGTGCCAGCACAAGCAAGAGCAACTCCCTCCGAGGGCCGCTGTTCAGCCCCAGCAATTCCCCAGGTGCCAGTTGCTTTGCTGATAATATAGCTCCTGCATCCGCTTCGCGCTGTGGCTGATCCGCCCGACAGCTCGCAGGACAAGCTATCGGCGGCTGTTGGGCGGCGATGGGCCGTAGGGTTTGTCCTGGGGAGGATGCCCTTCTGGCGGGTCTCTCGAATCCCGGCCCAGCCCATGCTATTATCGTTATAGCCTGTGCTATTTGACGGAAGGCTTACTCATGGCACAAAGACGAGTCGCCAGAAGGCGCCCCTGGCATGCTCGGCTCACCGCCTGCGCATTGCTCCTGGGCCTGGCCGCCCTCCTATCCGCCTGCGCTGGCGAAGAGGGGGAATCGCGGTCGGACGGTACGGTCACCCCGATCGCCTCGTCTGCTCGCGCTGTGCCAGCACCCCTGGCCGTCAATGCCAGCAGCAACCGCATATACGCAGCCAGCGAGTCGTCTGACAACATATCCGTCATCGACGGTGCCAGCAACTCAGTGGTCGCCGCGCTGCCCGCTGGCCTCTTCCCCCACGCCATCGATGTCGATCCCAAGAGCAACCGAATCTATGTGGCCAGTGGCCGCTCCAAGCTCTGGGTGATCGATGGGGCGACCAATAGCGTTGACGCTTCCATTGCCCTGGGCGGTAGTCCCACGGCCCTGGCCGTCAACCCTGACGCCGGCCGCGTCTACGTGGCCGACTTCGAGGGCACACTCTCGATCATCGACGCCGAAAGCAACGCCGTGGTCGCCACCCTGCCCGTCGGCCAGAACCCAGTGGCGATGGCGGTCAACCCCAGCACCAATCGCATCTACGTGGCTACCTATGGCAGCCCCGAGATCTCGGTGATCGACGGGGAGAGCAACAGCGTTATCGCCAAGGTGAGCGTGGGCGAACTGCCTATCGCCGTAGCGGTGAGTTCGGAGACGAACCGCATCTATGTAGCCGACGGGGCGGCCGGCACTGTCGGCGTCATCGACGGCTCAACGAATACCCTGATCGCCAGCGTGAAGCTGAGTGGCATGCCGAGCAGCCTGGCCCTGAACCCAGCCACTGGTCGCATCTACGTGGCGGAGGGCAGTACCGATGTCATTTCCGTCCTGGACGGCGCCAGCAACGCTGTGATTGGAACCGTGGCTGTCGGCGGCTCGCCGCGGGGCCTGGCGGTCAATGCCGCGACCAACCGCATCTACGTCGCCCGTTCGTTGACCGCCGATGTGCTGGTGATCGATGGCGCTACCAACGCCATCATCGCCACCGTAGCGCTGGCTGGTGCCAGCGAGTAGCTGGCGGCAGGGGTCAGGAAGAGCTTTCGTCCTGGCGGGCGCGCCGCCGCAGCCAGGCCCTGGGAAATCTAAGAGGGGCACGAACAAAGGCAGCCAGGCTGGGAGCAGCCCTGAGAAGCTCGGACAATAGCCGCGAGGGGAAGTCGATATCCCCGTAGTTGTTGATCAGCCCTGCTAGCCTTCCACTCTTGAGCATTGCCAGCAGTCGCTCCAGCTGGGCGTTGCTGAGGGCGGCAAATAGCCGCTGCAGGTCTGCCCCTCGTTTCAGCTCATCGCCTGCATCGGCCATGAATGCCTTCTGATAGCGGGAGAGGAAGGCCGCCGAGAAATCCTCTCGTTGCAGGGCTTCAACTGCCACCCTGGCGGCATGTCTGGCGCCCACCAGGCCCATATAGACCCCTCCGCCGGTTGTGGGCTTCACCTGGCGGGCAGCATCGCCCACCAGCAGGACGTTGTCGCTGTACAGCCTCATGGGGCTCCACAAGGGGATGCGGCCGCCCGCCATTCCCAGGATGGCATCGCCGTGGAAGTATTGAGGGAGCCTGGCGCGGAGACGACGAAACGAATCCACGGGCTTCAGACCATTGGCAGTGCCGGTTCCCACCCGCAGACGCCCATCACCCAGGGGGATGACCCAGGCGAACCAGCCGGGGGCCACGTCCTTGTCCACCAGGACCGTCACCTGGTCTCCGGCCGCCTCTCTTGCTCTAACCTCCGCCGCCAAGCCGATAACCGTCCTGTGGAGCCTGTGTACGCCTAGCTGCTTGGCTACCTTCGACTGGGCACCATCAGCGCCGATGAGCAGCTTGGTCAGAACCCTCGTGCGCCGACCCTGCCTCTCCACCCATGCTCGCACCAGGCCACCGGCCCGCTCCAACTCCAGGAATCTGGCATCCAAGAGAAGCTCCGCCCCGCTCTCCTGCGCTTGGCCGGCCATCGCCTGGTCCAGGCGCACGCGGTCGATGGCAAAGGCATACACCCTGTCGCCACCGATCGAAAGCTGCTTGCCCAGCGGGGACTGTATGACGGCCCTCTGGATCTCGTTCTGGACGACCTGCTCGCCCACCTTGGCCAGAGTGAGAGTGCGGGGCGTGACCAAGCCGGAGCAGTGCAGCGGCTGGCCAATGACCCTGTGCTCCTCTAGGAGCAGGACGCTGAAGCCACGGCCAGCGACATCCCTGGCCACTGCTGACCCGGCGGGACCAGCCCCCACTACTACAGCGTCATAGCATTGCCTCATGGTTGACCCCCTCGCCTTGTGCTTGTACCGTGCGCCGGCGGGTGGGACGCTCCGGGTGGCACTGCCAGCGTCGCATCCGACAGTCTAGGGGGCCACACCCGGAATTGCCACCTCCCGCCCGGCATAGATCGTACTTGCATCTGCGATCCCGTTGGCCTCCATTATCGCCGCTGGCGTAACGCCGAAGGCGGCGGCGATGGAGGCCAGGCTGTCGCCCGCCTGCACTACGTAGGTGGTACCCGGAATCATCAACTCTTCGCCAGTTAGAATAGGGCCAGGTTCAGGCATGCCGTTGGCAGCGGCTATCGCCTCTGGGCTGACACCGAAGCGCTCCCCGACCGAGGTCAGTGTATCGCCGGGTTCGACCACATAGACGAGCCCACCAGGGCCCGCCGTCAGGACGGGAGGAGGTGGTGTGGGCAGCGGCGTGGGGCTGACGGCCGCCGTGGGCTTGGGTTGCGACGGGGTTTCCTCGACGAGCGCATCCGCCGGGGGGCCTTTCACGTCAACCCACAGATGGACAGCCCTGTAGGCCTCGTCCAACCCCTCCCTGTAAAGCAGAAACTCCACCTCTTGGCTGTTCCCCGCCTGGTTGGGAACCAGGGTTACCGATCTCTCCCACCGTTCGCCATCCTCGAGCCTCAGGCTGTCGGCGAGGTCGGCTGGCTTCTTGTCCACTGTTGCCTCTATCTCGTAACCTGCGTCTTCTCCCTCGTGATTCACCACGCCCAGGATGACCGTCAGACTATCCCCCAGTTCAAGCGTTCGTGGGTAGCCCTCGGCTTTGCCGCCCGGGCCCAGGATGTAGAACTCGCTGAAGCTCTCCGAGCTGCCTCGCGATGTCGCCAGGAAGGCCGCCGCGGCGCCGAACCCTACCGAACAGAGTACCACGATCAGGACCGCGGCTACCCTAACAAGGCCAACTTGCGACCACCTTGGCAGGGAGACATTGATGACGAAGGCCTCCTCCGCCGGAACGGCCCGCCTTCTATACACGGCAGCACCTGCGCCCATCACGATGAACAGGCTCAGGAAAGCCAGCGTTGGGTTGAGGCGTATGCCCCACGGCGAGTAGTTGAGGGCTAGGCCAATGAGGGGGACGATGGCGATGCTCAGGCCGAAGCTCAGGGCCACTCTCTCGATGGAATCGAGATCCCCCTTGCGGGGATACAGGGCGGCTACCAGGACATGGCCAGGGAGCAGGAGGACGAAGGGCAAGCCGAGAACGATACGAATCGGCCCGAGCGCGGGAACGAGGAGCACGGTCGCAACGGTCGCCAGGGCCCAGGCCGCTGCAATGACAAGGTCGATATTCTTGGTGAACATCAGCTCCTTTGCTCCTGAAATCCGCTCAGGGAGTAGTGCATTCCCAACCGAGTTGTTCTATAATTTGGGGTTAATAATCCGTACATCCTCGGGGGTAGCTCTTTCCGCAAGCGGAAGCCGTGCAAAGGGGCGCGGCCTCCAAGGGGAAGACCGGCCCGGCTGTTGCGGCAGTCAATGCCGGTGGAAAGGGCTGCATCCCGAGGATTTTCGATCTTGACCCTTGGGGTTGGAAGGCTGACCTGCATGCGCGTTGGTGGCCACCAGGCCGAGGCAACTGTTATCAGCCGTCCGCCTTCCATCTCGGCCGTCTGGGCTATTCGCGCCAGGGCTGTGCCTATGGTGCCCATCCTGGCCGTCGTCTACGCTATCCTCATTGCTGTTGCCGAGCTTCTCACCGTAATGACCGATGCCCGCTGGGGCCTCGCCCTGCACATCGGCATTCTCACAGCCCTTCTCGTGCAGGCCTCCCTGGTAACAGGGCAGCCGTACCACAAGCTGCTGCTAGCCCTGGCACTTGCTCCTCTCATCCGCATTCTCAGCCTCACCATGCCGCTGGAGAATCTCGATCTCATGTACTGGTACGCCATCGTCGGCGCGCCCTTAATGATCACAGCCCTTTTGGTGGCCCGCACTTTGGGCCTGAGCTGGCGCAGTATTGGCTTCAGCGTGCGGTCCCTTCGTATCCAGGCGCTGGTGGTCACCGCCGGCTTGGCCTTCGGCGTCGCCGAGTACTTCATCCTCAAGCCCGAGCCTCTCATCGACGAATTCAGTTGGGGCGCCTTCTGGTTGCCCGCTCTCATCCTTCTGATCGGCACCGGCTTCAATGAGGAGTTGGTGTTTCGAGGCGTCATGCAGTCAGCGGCCAGCGACGCCTTGGGAAAGTGGGCCATCCTATATGTAACGGTCGTTTTCGCCGTCCTCCACTTGGGCTACAAATCGGTGGTCGACGTGGCCTTCGTGTTCGCGGTAGGGTTGTTTTTCGGCTGGGTGGTGGCCAAGACGCGCTCCCTCTTGGGTGTCACCCTTTCCCACGGCATAACTAACATCGCACTATATCTCGTAGTACCCTTCCTGGGCATTGCCGCTAGCACCGCGCCCAGTATTGGCGTGCAGAATGTGCAGATTTCTCCATATGAGTTTTCACAAGAGGTGCAGCGCCTGAAGGCTCTTGTTCCGCTGCCCCAGATAGGGCTGAGCCCTTCCCCCACCGCCACGCCTGCTGCCACGCCCGCACCTGCGGAGGTGCCATCTCCCCAACCGCCAGAGGAGCCCGGCCCGACGGAAACCTACATTGTCCAGCCCTACGATAGCCTGTCCGATATCGCCGCTAAGTATGAGACGACCGTCGACGAGCTCCTGCGCCTGAACGACCTGGCGGAGCCGAATCTGCTCTATACTGGGCAGGCCATCCTCGTCCCCCGCCGGTCCGAAACGGCTGCCAGTACGACCGTGCACATAGTGGAGGAGGGGGAAACGCTTGGCCTAATCGCTGAGAGGTACGGCACAACCGTCGAGGTCTTGCTGGAGCTGAATCATCTCCCCGACCCCAATGTCGTTCCTGTAGACACATCCCTGGTTGTGCCCCAACCGCCGTAGAGACGGCCCCTCAGCGTCCTGGCGAGAGCCCAGCAGGGCTCGGCCTCCTGATGGCTTGACGGCAAACAAGAAGGAGCTGGCTCCCATGATGGGAGCCAGCTCCTTATCGGGTACGCCAAACGTGCTACAGTACTTCTACGACCTTCGCCGCCGCAATGGCGCCGAAGACGAGAAGCAGAGGGATGATCCCTACATTGAGGGCACGACCCAATGCCTGCAACCGAGGGCGAGCATCGGCGCCTGTTAGTTCCTTGACCGCTAGGAAGACGATGAGCGTCAACACGGCCATGAACCCCAAGGACGCCGCTATCCCTACGGCGGTGGTTATAGTAGACACGGTTGTCGTCGTCACGGTGGATATCATTGAATCACCCGCCTTTCACGACGACTCCCGATTTCCATTCACCGTATCACAAGCGTTGATCGCTTGTCAATGCCCTGAACTCCTCGCCTGCTTGCTGGCCTCTTGGGCCCGATGCTACAATGAGCGAGAGGTGCAGTGCTTCCTGCTCCGTTATGGATAACGATTTCGCCATCGATATCGATTCCATCCTCGAGGTCATCGACAAGGCCGACATAATCACCATCCGCTTCCTCATCCTGCCCCAGCGCCTCCTCATCGACACCCGCTGCTCGGACAGCGAGGGCCCCCTCGTAAAGCTCGTGCCGCGGGCTGCGTCGCCGGAGGAGCGCTTCAAGAGCATCAAACAGCTACGCCCTCGCTTCCGTCTTCCCGAGAAGATCACCGCCATCTGGTGGCCCAAGCACGTGCGGGAGCTGGTCGCCTGCGGCGTTTGGGATCGCATCGTACGGCGGCTGACCAGCGCTGGCTTCCCTCAGGCGGATGAGCAGTGCCAGCAGGTTCTGGAGGAGCTCGTCCAGCAGGAGGGGCAGGAGATCCTCAACGCCGTCGCTGGCGAGGGCTACCATTGTCTCTGGGAGAGAGCGCGCTAGGCTGATGCGACGGCACGAGTTCGAGAAGCTGGTTCTCGAAGCCCTGGCCAGGCTACCCACCCAGTTCCAAGAGCACCTTCAGAACTTGGACATCGTGGTCAGGTGGCGCCCCAGCCTGGCGGAGCGGCGCGAGGCAGGCAGTGACTCCGGCGATACCCTCTTCGGCCTCTATCTGGGCATCCCCCTCAGCGAGCGCGGCGCCTATTACAACATGGCTCT
>Ga0315289_10001260_pt1 | contig 39664 bp, 63 predicted proteins | sample YL17G11_40_MG_FD_203452 | JGI IMG/M metagenome (GOLD analysis project Ga0315289, IMG submission 203452) | Sediment microbial communities from Yellowstone Lake, YNP, Wyoming, USA - YL17G11_40 | ecosystem: Environmental > Aquatic > Freshwater > Lake > Sediment | place: USA: Wyoming | collected... | reverse complement strand
TACAACCGTTATAAAACCGACATATCTTGATGCTTCTGGCGCTTACGCGTTTGCGGATGGTATTGCTGCCATCTCACCCTTTACTTGGGCAGTGAATGATATCTTCTCTTTAGCAGGCACTTATGAGCGTGCTTAAAGATTAATTAACCAATTAATAATAAGAAAGATTATATAACCGATGATTAGTAATGCCCACCACCAATCGCCTACCCAACCCCACCAATCAAATGAAGCAGAAGTACCGGCAACACTGGGTGATAACTGAATAATAGATGGGCTGGGCGAAGGAATGATTATAGATGGGGTAGGGGTAGGGATAGGAGTAGGAGGCGGAGTCCAAACTGGTCTGGGTTTAGGGCAAGAACACCTACAAGTAGGACTATATGTGTCGTCATTACAAACCCAACGACCAGTTGAACAATCACAATATTGTTGCCCTCCGTGATAACTGCAACATCCCTGACCGGCAAAACAGATACTAATAATAAGAGAACCGAGAATAAGAGAACAAAAGACGATTAGAAGCCATTTCATATATATTTGTACCTTAATATTTACCCAACTCAATGGCAACATAATTATCTGATACACCAATACCAATAATGTTATATTCAGGATTTATAAAAGTTGCATTATGAACAGGAGAATCCTTGAAACCTTGTATAACAGCACATCCATTTAAGGCAAAAGTTAAATCCTCAGACACAGCCTTAATGGTTACCAGATCAGTTTTCGGATGATCCTTTTGCCACTGGAAATAGCCGATATACTGCGTATCATGACTGACCTTTCCATTTTTATCCATTTCTTCTGCTCTTGATTGAGCATACTTGTCTAAATCGCGTGATATGTAAAGTGTATTGAGATTGTTTTGCAATCTGTATTCATTTACCCCATTACGAATAGAATCGCGGGTTAGATTGCTGTAATGGCACGGAGGAGTAGAAGGTAAAACATATTTAGTTTCAGTTCTGGTTTCAGTGACAATTCGAGGATGGTTTTTATAAAAATACCAAACACCAAAAAAGACAATGCCCGCGACCACGAAATAAGAGATAACTAACAGTACAATTTTATACCGTTTCATATTAAACATATATTACCAAATAACTAATAAAAAGTCAATAGGAGAACAAAATTATGTCACAAGCACCAAGAACATTCAGGCCTTATTCAACATCAACCCCTGGGGTAGCCAACACGGTACCCTACGACCAACCACCCACAGGTGTGTCACAACCTGGCCCACGGGGCGCGTATGTCATTAAAGCTAAAGTAAACGCTGATGGTAGTTTAGGTTTTGATTATTTTCTTAATGGTCAAGCAATTACCAATGCCCAATGGGATTTATCTGGCTTAAATCGATCCACTTATGAAGATTATGCCGCTAATAATCTAATGAGTGGGCAAACAGCAATGGCCGGAGAGGAACCACCTCCCACGGATGGTGGTGGCGAACCCGCACCCTTGCCTCCATGGAATCCTGAAACTGCCTTGACTAATTATAATACCCAAAAATCTACCCTGCAGAAACTTTTTAACGAGGGCATAATCAATTACGAAAATTATATTTCTAATCTTGGTGACGTCAAACAGAAGACCATAGAGGCGATTTCAGGCAGATTTTCTGGCCTATCCCCCCAAGTCTATCAATCAGCCGAAGCGACTAAATATGGCCAAACCCAGAATGTTTATGATGTCGGCCAAAAACAAGGACAACAACAATTAAGCAATTATCAAGGCGTGATTACTAACAGACAAGGTCAGGCCGACACTGCCTATGGCGCTACTCCCGAATACTTTGACCCCGCCTATGGCAATTATACTGATTATTCGGCAGGAGTTCCCGACTGGCAATCAGCCATGCCCCAAAACCCAGAGGATATAATGAATCAATTTAATGAACTGCAAGGTATCAAAAGTGCTTACAAAGCAGCTTCAGCCCCAGCCATAGCAGGTAATCCCGCCTTAACTCAATCTCAAGTATCAGGTGCGCCGGCAATAGCTAATTATCTTTACAACCCCAACCCTCTAGACGCCTTATTGGCTAAAAAAAGTGCTTTTTAAGGAGGTAACACGGGAATTTTTGATTATTTAAAAAATAAATATAGTCAGGTTAAGCAGGCGGTATCACATAATCTGGTACCGTCTAATTATATGTCTCGTATAGCGGGGCCGGTATTGCCTCGCGCGGCCTCTTTTGTGAATAGGCAGGTTCAGCAAAGGGTTGTGCCACGAGTAACAAATCTTGTTAATCGTGCCGCAGTAAAATCTGCTGGTCCACAATACTCTCATTGGGTTCAGGATTTAGGGGAAGATACAAGAAAAAGAGGTTGGTTTCAGGGGGTGCAGGATTTATCCAATCCTATCTTAATGAACCCTAAAATTGCCCCTTATGCTGAACCAATAGTTAGTGGGGCCAGAATGGCAGGATTTGCGGCATTGCATCCTAAACAATTCCAAGAGGAATACCAAGCAGGCAAAGGTGAACCTATGGATAAAATGTATGCACCTTCTTTTGCTTTGGCTGATATAATCTCAAGAGCGCGTCTTGCAGGTCAACCTATACCTAATAAAGTAAGATTTAGAGATATAGTAAGGGAAATACCACAAGCGGCTTCAAGGGTTATTGGGCCGGAACTATTAAAAAATATAACTACAAGACCAGCGGCAAGGGCTTTAGGTTCAGCATATTTAAGTATTACCAAACCCAAAGAAATGCCTGAATTTACTCCTACAAGTAAGTTTGAGAGAGAACTGTTTGGCACTAACCAAAAGGTTGTGCCTATCGGCAAATACGCCAAACAAGAAACAGGGATTAGTTTTGGCAAAGCCGCCCCTTATGTGGGTGTTGGTTTGGCGGCGGCTGATATATTTGGCATAAACCCTTTATCTGGCGGGGGTAAAAAGGCGGTATCCCAGATAGCCAAACTTAAAAATGCGGATGAGATAAGCAAGGTATTGAAAGGGACTAAAATCGCCGAAGAGTATATTCCGAGGATAGCTCAAAAACTTGTTAAAGCTACTGATGAGGTAAAGATAGGCAAGGTGATTGCGGAGGCGGAAAAGATAGTGCCAAAGATTGAACAAGTTGGTAAAAATTTGATCAGAGAACGAGGTTTGATTACCACTGTCAAAGAAAGCGCCAAAACCGCACCCGAAGTAAAAAGTGCGGTTGAAGGGTTATATCAAGTTAGAAATACCCAAGAATTAGGGCAAAAAGCTAAAAATTTAGTTAAAAATTTCCCTGAAACAGCCCAACAGATAATTGACGCAGGTAAAACAGATGATATTACTGTTTCTACCGCCATTGAATTAATGGATAAATATGCCAAAGAAGGAAATCATACTTTAGCCGCTAAAATAGCCAATGATTTAGCTCCTCGTCTAACTGAAGCGGGCAGGGCTAATCAAGCGGTATCTTTATACAACAGATTAACCCCAGAGGGGATTGTCAGGTTTGCCGCAGGTGAGATAAATAGAGCCAACCAAGCCAACCCAAAACTCGGTTTAGTATTAAAGGCAGAAGATGCCGCAAGACTTCGTGAAATGGCACTCAAAGTGCAAAAGATAATTGATCCCGAACAAAGGGCGATAGCGACTGCCAAGATGACAGATGAGATAGCCAGATTAGTGCCAACGCCAACAATAAATAAAGTAGTTGGTTTATGGAAGGCAGGATTATTAACTGGTCTTAAAACGACAGGGGTTAACATAACTTCTAATATCACCCACGGAGCAACTGAAGTGATAAAAGATATACCAGCGGTGGCAGTGGATAGTATCGCTTCTTTATTTACAGGCAAAAGGACCAAAACCCTTACCTTAAAGGGAACTGGCGGAGGATTGAAAGAGGGTATTGAGAAGGGTTGGCGTTATCTGCGCACTGGTTATGACGAACGCAATATCGCTGCTAAATTTGATTATAAGAAAGTAAATTTTGGCAATTCTAAATTTGCTAAAGTCTTGCAGACTTACGAAGATGGCATATTTAGACTAATGGGAGCTGAAGACCAGCCATTTTATTATGGAGCTAAATCTCGTTCTTTATATGACCAAGCATTTGCCCAAGCCAAGAATAAGGGATTAAAAGGTGATAAAGCGACTAAATTTGTTGAAAATTTAGTTAAAAATCCTAATGATAAAATGTTGCAAAATGCGGTTAATGACGGCGAAACGGCAGTTTTCCAGAACCAAACCAGTTTGGGCAAATTAGCACAAGGTTTAGGCAAGAGTGCCGTAGGCGAAGTTATAGCGCCATTTAGACGCACTCCAACTTCGGTAGCAATGGAAGTATTAAATTATTCGCCCGTAGGCATAGTTAAAGCCATTGGCGAGAATATCGGCAAGGGCAGGTTTGACCAAAGAGCATTTTCCCAATTAATGGGCAAGGGGATTGTTGGAACGGGGCTTTTATATGTTGGTTATAAGTTAGCCCAAAAAGGCATAATGGCTTTGGGCTTCCCCCAGACAGAAGCGGAACGCAATCAATGGGAACTTGAAGGCAAACAACCAAATTCTATTAAGATTGGGGATAGATGGTATCAGGCAGGTTCTTTTGGCCCGATAGGTATGACTTTACTTGTTGGCGGATATTACCAAAAGGGACTTGAGGAAACAGGCAGTAAAACTCAAGCATTAGCGTCAGCCATCGCAGGCGCAGGTAAAACAGTAGTTGACCAAACTTTTTTACAAGGTATATCAGGTATGATTAACGCTTTGCAAGACCCAACCAGATATGCCGGTGGTTATATCGGTAGGACGGTCGGCTCGGTAGTGCCAACGATAGCTGCAGATGTGGCCAGAGCAACTGATAAATTTGAGAGAAGCACTAAAGGCAATGTTTTACAACCCCTACAAAGCAGGATTATTGGTTTAAGACAAAAACTAACCCCCAAAAGAGATGTTTTGGGGCAGGAGATAGAAACCCCAGGATTTGTTAGAACTATGGCGGATTGGACTCGTAGCACCAAAGCCAAAACAAGCCCAGTGATTGAACAATTAGGTGAAGCAGGAGCAACACCAACTAAATTTAAGGATAAATTAAGAATATTAAAACAAGATGTGCAATTAAATGAAAAAGAACTTGACCAACTTAATGCTTCCACTGGTGGTCAGATAGATAAGGCATTGGGCGGGATTGTCAATACTTCAGGTTTTAAAAATTTAGACAAAGATGATAAGGCGAAAATAATTGATAAGGTGGTTGAGAGCGTTAAAGAATCGCAAAAAAATAGTTTAGCCACTGGGGGGAAAATAGACACAAGGGGGTTAGACAGAAAAACCCAGATTGAGGTGGAAAAGATTAATTTTGAAAACTCTGACGCTAATTTCAAGAATTTAGGGGATGTAGTTTTAAGAAAAAATGCAGACGGGTCTGTTAAATCTCAATCCAAACTCTCATATGACGGCGATGTAATGGAAGCCAAAAAGACCTCACTCAAAAAGAATGGTAATTTCAAGGGTTGGTTAGAAAACGCGGATGCGTTATTTAATAATTATCAAGAGCAACTACAAGATTCAAGTTTAGATGAATTGGAAAAGATTAAAATACAAAACAGCATAGATAGTTTGGTGGCTGAAGCCCAAAAATACCAAGGATATGGCGGCTTCACCAAACCCAAAAAAGGCAAGAAAGTCAAGAAAGCTAAAAAGATTAAACTGGCGGTCAAGACCGCCGGCAGGTATAAAACATCACAACTAAAACCGCAGGCAATAAAAATATCAGTTGGTAGAATACCCCAAGCGCCAGTGGGGCGGCCTACCCGTTTGAGGGTCAAAAAAATGGTTTAAGGAGGTTTTATGAGTCCCTTTAAGTCAGAGAAACAAAGAAGGTATCTCTGGGCTAAAAAACCCAGTCTTGCCAGAAAGTGGAGTACCAAGTATGGATCGAGAGTTAGAAAAACAACCAGACGAAAGTCCAGCGGAAGCCGAAAGCGCCGATGAGGTAGTTATCCGTTCCAAGCCAAAAGTAATTTACAGAGGCGGTTCGTGCGAACATCATTACGCAGATTATGATTTTGATGAGGAGGGGTATATGAACGCCAGATGTATTAAATGCCCAATGGGAATTAGATATAAGCCGGAGGAGGCGGAATTAAAAAATGGAAATCTTAAAAAACGATTCGACAATAGCTAAAATAGCGGTACCACAAACCAAAGAAGAGATTAAACAAGCTCCCAGAAACGATACCCCCCCAGAGATAGTTAGTGAGCAAGAAAACCTGCCGCCTTCCGTTTATGCCGAGATAAAACACCATCCCTTGATGGTTGATTTGCTTGATTATAAAGACCAACTGAACCATTTTGAGGTTAAAGCCCAATCTGAAGAGATAGATAATTTTTTAAGGGAAGAAATGACAAGAAATGGCTTACAAGACACTAAAGAGACATATGACGACTTATTGACTGATTATTTAAAAAAAGCCCGCATAGACCAAAAAATGGATATTTACACCAAGATAGAAAGATTACTTGAATTTATTAGAATACAAAGAAAACTAATTGACGCAGTCGCGGAAAAAGAAAATTTATTAAAAGCGGATATTGCTGATTTAAACTCTGTTCAATTAAAAAAGTTAATAGAATATGGCAAAAACAACGCTTGAAACAGAACAAACAATTCAAAATATGTCTTATGATCCAGAGTTTGAAGTATTGCAGGCAGAAGTATTAGGCCACGACTCTGTTAATAATGTTTTAAGGCGAATTCAAGTAGATAGTTCAGGCAATATAAAGGTGGCAATATGACCCAACAGCAAATTAAAGACACACCGCAGGAAATGCAGAATATGGGTTTTGACCCTACTTTTCAGGTCGCACAGATTGAACTGTTGGGCCACGATTCAGCCAATAGTGTTTTGAGGAGAATACAAGTTGACGATTCAGGCAACCTCAAAATAGACCCCACCAATTTAGACACAACCTACCTCAAACTTATAGGCGGCAACCTAACAGGAGCAGTCAACATCACCCCCGCCACCGATGTCGTTCCTCTCACCTTAAAAGGCGGCGGGGCAGGCACGGCTGATTTACAGCAATGGTATGACAAAGATGCTGTGCTTCGTTCTAAACTTGCCGCAAGTGGAGCGCAAACTTGGTATTTTGGGGCAACTGCGTCTGATATTATTTTTACCACACCTGGCGGTTATCCTGGTATAATTCTCCGCTATCCTTCTGGCACTAATTTGGGCACTATCGGCACTAAAGCTAATATGTGCTATTACAGTAGGACGGGTGAGTATGGCTTTCAGCATTTTTCAGGCGGTGTGATGACACTGGGGACGGGGACTGCCTCTACGCCCGGAACCGCACAGTTACATATTGTTAATAACACAGGGACAGCAAGACGAGTTCTTCTGTTAATACCCCAAGCAAGCCAGACAGGCAATATTTTTGAGTGTTGGAATACTTCCAACCAGAGTTTAGCGTTAATTGATATTAATGGGGCTTTTGTTTTTAACGAACAAGGGGCTGACGCTGACTCAAGAGTAGAGGGCGACACTGATGTTAATCTGCTATACTTAGACGCAGGGGCGGACAGGGTGGGGATAGGCGATAGTGCCCCCGGAGAGAAGTTTGATGTCGCTGGAAATATAAATTTAACGGGAGTATTAAAGATTGACGATGTCCAAGTAGTAAATAATAGAGTGATAGATGACCGTATAGACGATGTAATAAATTCAGGCGATGCGACGACAGATGGAGTTATTGATGCAATAAGAGATGCCTTAATAACTCACGGGCTTATTGCCGCCGCCTAAAGCTAAATAATAAATCAATGGAAGGAGTAAGATGCAAATTTCAATCACGATTCCAGATGACAAACTGACCGAAGTCATTGACGCTTTGTGTTCGGCTTACAATTATGACGAGAAAAAATTAAAAGATGAGACCAAAGCCCAATTTGCTAAAAGACAAATTATTAACTTTGTCAAGGAAGTGGTAAAATCAAATAGAATTGATAAGGCGGTTGAGATTACCCGAGAAGCGGAAAATGCGAAACCCGATATTTTAATAACTTAAAAATAATTTATGGAATTTACCAAAGAAGAACTACAAGCAATCGCCCAACTAATCGGCAGGGCTGACATCAAAGGGGCAGAATCAATGGCAGTAGCCCAGTTATTGGGCAAAATCAACCAGATGTTGCAACCGAAGCCCAAAGAACCAAAAAAGGAAAATAAAAAATAAGGTATGACTCAACCTTGCAGCAAGGAAAATGAAATTAAAGAACTGAGAGATATGGCTATCAAAACCGCCACCTGTTTAGATTATATCCAGAAAGATATTTCTGAAATTAAAACAAACCATTTAGCCCATATGCAGGTTTCAATCGAGAATATTGAGACAAAAATTGCCCAAGGATTAAGCCCAGACGAAGAAAGCAAGCTGATAGAAAGGGTGGATAAACTGGAGAAACTGGGTTACAAAATCCTGATTTGGGCAGGGCTTGTCGGGGTGGTTGTGGGCATATTAATTCAATTAGTTTTTAAATATTTATAGGAGATATTATGAATACTATCTGGAAACAAGCAAACAAATTTACTGAGGGGCGCAAAGGAGTAAAATATATAGTTTGCCATTGGATAGGCGAAGGCACGGGACAAAGTGCGGCCAACTGGTTTGCCTCACCAAATAACAAGGTCTCTTCTGCCCATTATGTGATTGAAGATAACACAATTTGGCAATGTGTCAGAGAGGGAGCAACCGCTTGGGCTGTTGGGAATTGGGAAATAAACCAATGGTCAATATCCATTGAGCATTCAGCTACGCCAGACAGACCAGCCAGCGAAGCAACCTATCAAACTTCGGCTAAACTTATAAAAGAAATTTGTGAACGATACGGACTACCTATTAACCGTGATACAATTAAAGGGCATAACGAATTTGTAAAAACAGCGTGTCCGAATGGTTTAGATATAGACAAAATAATAGAATTAGCCAAAGGAGAACCTATGAAAAAATGGACAGAAGCAATTAAGTTTGAAAGCGATGCCCTTTATGGTCACCTAGCCCCTGAAGACTGGGCGGGAGGAACAATTATCCAAATGACCCAACCAGAAGTTACCAAGTTCAAGGGCAATGACAAATGTTATATTCTTATTGACAATCTAGAAGCGGCCTCAAGAATGATGACAGGCGATTGGAGCAAGAACATAACAGAACTGGATGTGGTGCCAAGAAGTGATTTTGATGGCGTACTAGACCAATTAATAGCCATAGCTGATAAATTAGGGGTAGAGGACAACAAAATAGCAATAATCAAAGCTATTGATGACTTGCAGAAAAAAAAAGAAGAAAAACCCGTAGAACCAGAACCTACGCCCCCAACTCCACCTATCATAATTGGTTGGCTGAAGACACTCCTGACTTATATAAAAAAGATATTGCATATTAAATAAGAAAGGAATTTATGGAAGTATTAGCGCTTGGAATTGCGGGGATTGTCGCCCCCCTTTTGACAGAGCTGATTAAAAAGCTGACAGGCTGGAAAAAGTACCTGGCTTTGTCGTTGGCTTTTGTGGTTTCAGTTGTGGTGGCGATTGTTGCTATCCTTATCACCAAGCCAGCAGAATTTGGCTTGGCTGATGTAGCAAGCAAGAGTTTAATTGTCTTTGCTTTGGCAACGATTGTTTACAAAGGCATTGTTGAGCCTATTAGAGGAGAAGAGAAGATATAGCCTCATAGCGAAGCGAAGCTCCCATTTCTTCGAGGTATTGGGAGCTTTGCCTTGCCAAGAGCAAGATATAACTTTCCTTCCGTTATTGCCGAGAAGGATAGCAAAAAAGCTCTTTCCACACTAACCTTTTTTGTGATAATTGCCGCTTACAAGCGGTGTGTGGCGGGCGGGCTTGGTGAGGTTCATTACCCCTATTAGTAAAATATGTTGATAGCAATAATCAACTCCCGCCCCGTTAATAACTTTATCCAACAGGAGGTAACGCCCTGAAATGGCTCGCGGTAGCCGTTCTAGTCGTTTTCTTCATCGTGACCTTCACCCTGAACTTCCTTCAAGAGAGGAGGAAAAAGCGTGAAGCTCGCCATCGCCTCATCGCACAGGAGGGTAAACCTTGAGCTTACAGAAGAAGGGGACAAAGTACGGCTCAAGGTTCGCTTCGGAGCGAGGTTCGGCAATACCCTCCTCGATTCCTGGGCGGAAGCCGAGAGTATCATTATCGGCTTTGTCCGCAAACTTCGTGCCGATGAAGAAGTCAGTACAAGACAGGCGCCGCAGGGCGAGAAAAAGGAGGTGATACAGCCACAGAACCCCACAAGCTGACACGTTTCTGTCGTGGCCTGCCGAAAGGCAAGGAGAAGACGAAGATGAAACGGCGCACAGACCACCGCAAGCAGTTCATCGTGGAGTTCACGGTCGCCTAACGGCCAAGAAGGTCGGCCTGACCATTGGGCAGGGGAATCAGAAACAAGGGACAACAACAACTGGCGACGACGCCAAAACACCCTTCGCTTTCCTCCCCTGCCCTACCCTACTTGACAAATACAAAAAAGAGGCGTATAATAGGTATATAGCGTTAAAAGCGCTCAAAACAAAAATACAAAAATAAAAAGGAGGACACAATGGAAAAGACAAAAGTCAGAAAGAACCCTTATAAGGTTGCTGTGGCAGTCTTGGTAGGGATTATCCTGTTATTCGCGCTTATTGCTTATTCTTATCTAAAAGCCAATCTGGTGATCGTGGACAGACAGGATTATGAGAAGTTGCAGACAGAACAGCCAGTAGAGTCAAAATAACAGCTGTTGACGAAGTTAGGGCGGCAGAAATGTCGCCCTCCGCGTCTATGGGGCTTACAGCTGTTGAGCAAGAGATTAAAAAGTATTCTTGGGATTACAATCAGGCCCGGGCGATCGCTGTTTGCGAATCAGGACTTAATCCTGCAAGGGTGGGGGACTTGTGGATAACTCCACATAGTTACGGGGTATTTCAGATTCGCGGACTTAAGGGCAGACCAAATATTGATAAACTTTTAGACTACAAAATCAATATTGCTTGGGCTTACAAAATATGGAGTGAAGAGGGCAGGTTTGGCACGACAAGGGGGTGGTGGAATTGTAGCAAAAAATTAAATATCTATTAAAAACTTGACAAGAAAAAACGATTGCTGTATAATTTAGCTAATGCATCAAAGACCAAATTTACAATCAGCTTTTAGTAGCTGGGGTAGGAAAACTGCCCCTAATAAGGGTGTGTCTTTGATGCACCTGCCCCAGATACTAAGTGCTGATTTTTTAATTTAAGAAAGGATAAAGGAGATGGGAGAACTTGTAGAAATAAAAAAATGTAAGGTATCTCTAATTGGTTTAACTTTTGATGAGAACTTAAATTATACTGACTGGAAGCAGATAGGACTACAACTGCAAATGATGCACAAGTCGTGTGGTTTTTGGATTGGTGATTGGTGGAATTTTGGTGTAAGAAAATATGGCGAGGCGAAAGCAACAGCGGCAAGTTTAGATATGGACTATGGGACTTTTAGAAATTATATTTGGGTGTCTGATGCTTTTGATTTGTCATGTCGCCATGACAATTTAAGTTTTTCTGTTCACTTTGAAGCGGCTCAAGCGGGTGAAAAAAGATTTGAAATTTTAGAAGAAGCTTCGAAGAACAATCTATCAAGCCGAGAGACAAGAGAACTCGTCAAAGAAATTAAAAAACTACCCACGCCGCCACTGCCTAAAGGAAAATATCAGGTTATTTATGCTGACCCTCCGTGGGAGTATGATGTTGATTTGTCAACTGGCGCGACAAGAAGTCCAGAAAATAATTATCCAGTTATGAATTTAGAAGAACTTAAAGAATTTAGCAAAAAAGTTAAAGAAATATCCGTTGATGATTGTGTTTTATTTATGTGGATTACCGCCCCTAAACTTAACTGGCTGAATGAAGTTTTGGAAGCATGGGGATTTGAATATAAAACTAATTTTATCTGGGATAAAATAAAACCCAACTTAGGTCATTATTCATCTGTAAGACATGAGATTTTGATTATTGCTGTTAAGGGAAATTACGCCCCACTTTGTGATGGCAAAACCATACAGAGTATAGATTCAGTTCAACAAGTAGAAAAATCATTAAGGCACTCCGAGAAACCGGAGAAATTTAGAAAAATAATTGAAACCTTGTATCCCGATACTAAAAAAATAGAACTATTTGCCAGAAAAAAAGTTGATGGATGGGATACATGGGGGTTAGAAGCATGAACACTTTCAATGAAAACTTGACTTTTGAACAGAAAAATAAAGATATGTTCAATAAAATCTACCGCAAATTAGGATTTGATATTATTTCCAGAATAGACAATAAATTTTATGATGCCAAGTTAAGATACAAAACATACATATTTACCGTCGAGGAAAAAGCAAGGCGGGAAGTCTGGGATGACATCTGCGTAGAAATTTTACAAGACACGAATACAAACTCGGCAGGATGGATTGATTATTCTAAGGCCGATTTTTTAATCTATGGCATGTTCGGCGAGCAGATTTATATTTATCGTCTACCTTTAAAAGACTTCAGAAGTTGGTTTAAACAAAACGAAGATAGATTTGAAAGCAAAATATCAAAAAAGGGATGGGGGATTACTGAAAATAAAATCGTGCCGATAAAAGATATACCAACAAATCTAATTAAACTTATTTACCAAAAATAGTTAGTCTAAGGAGGTCTTATCAGCCCCGCCCCTTGACAAACTTTTTAACAAGATTTATACTTAAAATAATATATGGATGACCTTAAAACAATTAGGTGTTTAGCGACAATTAGAGTTTTTGAGGTTTTCTCATATATTCCAAGAGCAGGTTTCGCAAGAGACCTGTTTTTGGTTGCATAAATTTAGTTAGAATAAAGAGTTTTAGGCAATCTCTAAAGAAAAAAAGTTTCGAAGGACCCCCTGCCTACCATAGTTATTAAGGAAGCATAAGACCTGACGAAAGAGGCATTTGACAACAGGTGCTACTAAAGACGAAAGCCTGCTCTGTTCAACAATCACCACATACTAACTGAAGTAGTAGTATGCTTAATAACTACCTACCTACACTATCTAACTACCATAACTAACAAATAGGCTCTCAAGTAGCGTAAAGTGATTGTATGAGTAAAATATATGTAGATGCAGAGACTTATAAAAACGGACAAGAGGGACAAGATACTTTTATTGTTGTTTTAAAAAGGACTGAATTTTATAAAGAACGCATTGGGGACAAAACCAATAACGAAGGCGAATTAATGGCGATTTATCTTGGTTTAGATTATGCCAAAAATGGTGATACAATTTACTCTGATTCGCAGTTGGCAGTTAATCTGGTTAATGGAATTTGGAAAGCACGCAAGAAACATTTGATACCATATTTAAGACAAATTAAAAGAAAATTAGAAGATAAAAAAGTGGATATAATTTGGTTGCCGCGTGAAAAAAATAAAGCAGGTATTTTGATTGAGGATATGCAATATGGATCTAAACAAATTCAAGCGTAAATTAAAGGTATTAAAACAGACAAAACCAACCAATAAGGTATATTTATTGGCTTGCGAATGCGCTAAAATCACCCAAACCAAACCCCAACGCTGGCTTAGGGAATGTAAGAATGAATGGGTTGTCCGGCACGCCTTAGACGATCTCAAGGAAGCGATTAAGGTGGCCAATAATCGGGTGGGTTTGTTTATTTGGTTATTAAAAAAATACAAGAATTTATGAAAACCTGTCTATATTATTTCCTATGGTTGTTGTGTGTGCCGATTATGTCGTTGATTGTATTCATCATTTTGGTCGCAATCTTTGGGTGATTATGGCTTGCTATTGCGATATTGGGCTGTTAGGTTGCAAAACACTTGACACACATATTGCGAGCGGTATAATATATTTGTATGCTAAATGATCTAAGAGAACGCGGGCGCAAAGGGGGAACTACAACTCTGGCTAAATATGGCGCAAAGCATTTTAGCGAACTGGCAAAAAGCAAAAAGGGAATGAAATATAAACTAAAAGAAAGGGAACAAGATGTTAAAAGGGATGTTCAAAAACTTCAGAGTTGAGGACTTAGAGAATCCTATCACTGAAGACAGTATTGCTTTTGCCGCCGAGACTGATGATTGTGTCGAGCGATTCAAAGCAAGTATGAGAAGTTTTGACAACGAAGTTTTAAAAATTAAGTTTTAGAAAGGGGAATTATGGAACAAGAGAATAATTGGAAAAAAAGAATAACTTTTAATGAAGAAAACCAAAGATTGGAATTTGATGGCGTTCAAATAAATGATAGTGAAGATTTAGAATATGTTTTTAGAACTATTCAATCAATAAAAGGAGAAAGATGAGCTTAACCAAACGACAATTAGAAAGCATAGAGATTGAGTGCGAATTCTGTGGGCAGAAGTATTATGAGTCAATAGGCCACACTTGCCCGGACGAGCTGGATTATTGGGAAAAAGATGATGGACAAGATATTAAAGGAGAGGGAATAAAGGGATGGAAATGGAGGCAAAATGAAAAACACTAATCCTAAATTTTTTGAAAATTGGAGTAAAGAGCAATTACAAAAAGAGTGTGCGAGATTAAATCAGGTATTGGCAGATTGTTTAATAACAATTGATAAAGCCATAAAGGTAATAGGAAGGACAAAATGAATTACAAGATATTAAGTTCAATCAAAATCAAAGACTTAACCTTGCCTAACGGCACACTCTTGGCGGTTTATGGCCTTGGGCTTGAAGGCGAAGAGGGGCAGGTAGAAGTATTACAAAAACCTGAAACACCCGTGCCCGTAGTGGGCAGTATGGTAGAAGGCACGATTACAACCTCTCAGTATGGCAAAAGGTTAAAAAAGGAACGAGCAGGCGGCTTCAGCGGAGGCAAGAACGATCCGCGCACACAAGAGCAGATTATCCGCCAGAACGCTTTAGGCAACGCAGTGGCATACAATGTGGCTAAAAGCGTTTTAATGTCTAAGATGGGCAAACAGGGGCTTAAAAAAGCCCTTAAATACCTCACAGGCAAACAAATAGTCCAAACAGCCACTTTCTTTGCCCAGTATTCCAGTGGGATAATTACGGTGGTCAATATGGGTGATGGTTTAATCAAAATTGAAAAGACTCAAGAAATTAAACCAATCGCTGAAACAAACCAAAGCGTCAAGGAAGAATTACCAGAAATACAAGTTAATAAAGATACCGCAGAAGCAGTGCCGCCTTCTGATGATGAAACAGGTTACCCTTATGGCAACGAACCACCTAAAAAAGAACAAGAAGAAGTTGACGCAAGTTCTATTCCCTTTTAAGCAAACCCGCCCATAAGGCGGGACTTGCGCCAGGAGGCTTACCCCCTTTTACTTTCTGGCGCAGATCCTGACTTATGAGAAAAATAAACAAATATTTAATCAACGGCAAATCAGTCCCTGGCGTAACCTCGATTATCGGGCATCGTGCGGCTAAACCTTTGTTATTTTGGTATGGCAAAAACGGAACTGAGGAGTGTAACAGAATTTCAAACGAGGCCAGAGAGTTTGGCGAAAAGGTGCATAATATAGTTGAAGCGCATATTGGCGGGCAAAAACAAACCTTACCTGACAAACTTAATGATATTCTGGAAAATTTTAAACTGGTGACTAAGAGTTGGGAGTGGTTGGAGAGCGAAAAGGTATTGTTAAATAAAAAATATAAATATGGCGGGACGGCTGATGCGATTGCTTTAATTGACGGGGTTAAAACTTTAATCGACATTAAGACAGGGAATTTATATGACGGGCAGGAATCGGTGCAATTAGTCGCCTATCTTGCTTGTCTGCCTGATGTTAAAAATTCCAAGATTCTTCATCTCGATAAAGATTCCAATTCGTGGGAGGTGTTGGATAGGGAAACAAAAGGTATATTCAAGGTATTTTTGGCTTTTAAGCAAGTATATGATTATGAGATAGGATTTAAGTTATGAAACCCCACCTCACAATCAGTCTCGTTGCCGTCTTTATGCTTATTGTCTTGGTGGTATTTGTTGCTATGGTTTATAAGGATTTCAATCTGAAGTTTCAATCTGAAGATTATTTACAAATATTTAATTAAAGATTATGAAAAAACAACTTTTAGCAATCCATACCCCCCACAAATGGCAGTGTAAGAGAGTATGTAAAGAGTGTATTGATTGTGTTGGGATTTGTAAAAGGGCAAAAGAGTGTACTTATCGGATACCTAAAAGTGATATAGAAATACCAATTAAAGAGCGGTGATAAGAGGTTTGTAGCCCAGTCCCGACTGACAGTGTGTAACCTGAAAAGCACCAGTTTATTAACTAAAGAGTGAGGACACATTAAAAAATGTCATTACTATCTGGTGATTATTATCCTCTCTTTAATCTTGATAATGTTTGGCTTCCTAATCGCCAATGCCAGTGAGACAGAAACAAAAACATTAAAACTAACTTTCAATGAGAAGATTTTAGAAGCGCCTAAACAAGAAGTAAAACAAATCCTGATTATCCCCAAGATTACCCCCGTGCCACCGTATGACCCCAGACCTGATGAATTAGAGAGATGGTTCTTAAAAGATTTCAGATGCTCAAGACAGGTAGGGTTTGGCAAAGTATATGTTCAATCGGCTGATATCGCAGGGATTGATTACCGCCTACTCCCAGCGATAAGTATGCAGGAGCAGAGTTGCGGCAGTGCCAAGAACGGCACGAACCTCTGGGGCTGGAATTCAGGCAAAACCCAATGGGGAAGCATAGAGGAAGGGATAAGCTATGTCTCGCAGAAATTAGGGCAAGGCGCGCTTTACAAGAATAAGGATACCATTGGCAAACTCAAGACTTATAACTCGGTGAATAAGATGTATCCCTACGAAGTAACCAAGATTATGTGGGGTATGAGTGCGGAAAAAGATATATAAATTAAATTTTAGGAGGAAGATGTCAAAAAATAATACAGGGGAAGAAAATACAGGCAACTGGAACTCAGGCGACTGGAACTCAGGCAACTGGAACTCAGGCAACTGGAACTCAGGCTACAGGAACTCAGGCGACTGGAACTCAGGCGACTGGAACTCAGGCAACCGGAACTCAGGCGACTGGAACTCAGGCCACAGGAACTCAGGCAACTGGAACTCAGGCAACTGGAACTCAGGCTACAGGAACTCAGGCTGTTTTAATACTGATGAACCATATGCCAGATTTTTTAACAAAGAGACAAATATTAAATTATCTGATTTTTACGATAGTAATGCCTGCCCCGATTGGGACAATTTTCCTCTCAATAGGTGGATATACAAAGAAGATATGACGGATAAGGAAAAAGACGAAGTTGAGGGTTGGGAAACAATGGGCGGATATTTAAAAACATTAGCTTACGAAGAGGCGTGGAAGGTGTTTTGGGGAGAAACTACGGCAGAAAACAGGACAAAGTTTCTTAATCTGCCCAACTTCGACTGGAAGATATTCACCGAGATTACAGGGATTGAACCTGATAGTAAGGACAACAAAAAGAAACAAGAATTATTAGACAAAGCCAGTGAGTTGATCGCGAAGGCGGAGGAATTAAAAGATAAAGCAGAACAGATATAAACATCTGGTGTGTAAGGCAAAAATATGTTAATACATCATCCAAAATTAAAAAGACTTTGGCTAAAAGCTAAAAAGAATAAAAATGATGGCTTTGAAAGATTGGATAATAGAACCAAAGAAGCCAAAGAATTCAAAGATGAAATAATGAGATTAGCAATTAAAGAAGTTGATTTAAAGAAGCCACAAGCCCTTGGCTCGCCAGAAGATAAATAGAAAGGATAAAAATGACAAACAAAAAATACATACTTGGCAAAAATCACGAACTAATAGAAACCGATTTAATGACTTGGGCAAGGTTTTTTGAAGATATAAATAATCTGAGAGTTGCTTATGACATTATCGGTGATGTTGAAGTTTCTACTGTATTTTTAGGGATTGACCATAATTTTGGAAAAGGAGAGCCATTATTGTTTGAGACAATGATTTTTGGCGGGGATAGAGATGGAGAACAAGAGCGATACCATACTTGGGAAGACGCAGAGCAAAGACATAAAGAGATAGTCGAAGAATTTAGCTCGCCAGAGAGGAAATTATGAATATAAGAGAACATTTAAAAAGAAATAAACTATGCCGTTGGTGCAGACACGAATTGAAGAAAATCTACAAGAGCAGATGTTGTTCTCTTAAGTGTTATAAGAATAATTTGGAGGCACTAAAAAGGTATAACAAAAAATACAATCAAAGACTAGAAGTCAAGAAATATAGGAAAAAATATATGAAGCAATGGAGGATAAAACGGGGCTTAAAGAGAAATGAACAATGTCAATGGTGCAGGAAAAAACTGGAGGAAGTTTATAAACATAATTGTTGTTCCTTGAAATGTTATAAAAAACGGGTTGAAGCACAAAAGAGGTATTATACAAAGAAAAAAGATGAAAAAAGATAAAACAATAATTCCTAAATATCCAGAGTTTTCAGAATTTGTAGAGTTTGAGATTGAAGGCAAAAAAGTAACCCTTAGGCAGTTAAGGAAAGATTTAAAAAATGCGTCTGGAGTATCAGATTATCTAAAAAACACTTATGAAAAAAGAACCCAAAGGAGAGAAGATGAAAAAAGCAACATTTAAAATTTCAGCTTGGGACGAAAAACGACATTGTGATGATAAATATTGTAGTCAAAAAATAAAAATTAGATATATTAGTTTGGCAGTTTTAGCATCAAATGCAAAAGAAGCGATTAAAAGAGCCAAGGTTTTAATTAAAAGACAAAAATATTGGATAGATAGAATTTATGATTCAGGAACCTGAAAACTTGGAAAAATGGGTTGAGAGACTTGTAGGAAGTTGGTTAGTTATAAGATATAGACGTTATCAAACTAAAGACCCTGCCTACGCTGATATTTTTATGAAAAATGAAGATTTATTAGATTTTGCCCGCCAAGTAGCCAAACAAACATTGAAGTATTGCTCTGAAAAGAAAATAACTTATAAACCAGCATGCGAAGCCAATGTTTTTTACAAAATGGGTTGGAATGCTTGCCAAGATAATATTAACAAAAATGCCAAAGATTGGATGGGGAAATGAAGATAATAAATAATTACAGAATTAAAAAGATTTTGAAACGCATCTATCCCAGTTTTAATTATTATTTTTCAACTATTGGTAAAGATAAAAAACCTGTCTAACAGGCAAGGAGCAAATTGAATTATTAAACCAGAAATTAACAGAAAGGAAAAGATGAAAGGAGAGTGGATTGAAGATATTATAGAAAACCCAGATAGACAATGGTGGCAAATATGGAAACCGAAATACATTAAAATCTTTAATACTGGCAAAAAAGAATTTTTAATATCCCATTTGGTATAGGTCTGGCTATAAAGTGGGGACTAATATGAACAATAACTTTGAACAATTTATTAAAAGAGAATTGGAAGCTTCGGAACAAGCCAGATTCTTTTTAGGTCAACCTGTGATGCCAACTTGGAAATGTTATCGCCCCCGCTCTATTGATAAAAGATTAAATTTAATCAATGATATTCTGTATTATAATGCCCCTTATATTAAATTTAGAGAATACAGAAATGCGTTAGAACAGATTATCCCAGAAAAACCACTATCCCTCATCACCTCAAATGAAATAATAGAATTGCATAGGAATTTTAATAAGTACTGGAAGTTGATTTATTGCTAAGAAATGGATATAAACCCAAGAAATGAAATATAAAATATTATTCACAGAATGGGAAGGAAGCTTGACCTTTGAAGATTCTAATAACAAAAAGTATTTTATTGTGGATAAAAAAGAAGCCAAAAAGTTTATGAATAACTGCCCCTTAATTAGCGTCAATGAAAATTCCTCAAAAAATTAAAATTGGCGGTCATTATTTTGAGGTGATAAAAAGTAAAGAATTAATGACTGAATCAGGTAGACACGGTGATTGTATTTTTAATACCAATAAGATTGAGATAAATGATAATGCTAAACCAGATATTATGGGAGCTGTTTTACTGCACGAAATTTTAGAAGCATTGGATTATATGTATGAATTGGGGTTAGAACACAATAAAATCAAAACCCTGGAAGTAGGTTTATACCAAGTATTAAAGGATAATAAATTTAAATTTTATGACGACTGACAAAACCAATAAAATCCTCAAGCAGATAATATCTGAAATTAAATGGAAGTCTGAATGGGCAAGAGGATTTGATTGGACAAGTATTTACTTGCAAGGGGTGAGAGATAGTATTGAGATTATTAAAAGTTATGGAAATTGAATGTGACATCGCAATAAATTCCAAAGGTGATCCGACAATTAAAGTGACCCAAGATTGCGCGCAGGTATTGTTAGATGTGCACACACAAGATTATAATAGTTTGTTAAATATGGTTGGTAAAAACTTAATACTTTCAGATGAAAAATGAGAAATTAATAAAGATATATAAGAAAGGTAATAGGTATTTTTATAAGACAAATAAAGGTTTATTTGAGTATAGGATAATTCTTGATTATGAAAATGGGGAGCAAAAACAATTAGTAGGATTGCCACAAAAGATGGTTGAAAGAAATATTAAAAATTTAATATTGTCAGATGAAAAAGGTTAAAAAAGGGCAATGGTATACATATTGTTGCGAAGATGATTTAGTGCAAGCCAAAGAAGATTTTGTGGATGACGAAGCAATAGGAATTGAAGTTTGGGACATAAAAGAAGAAGCGTTAACAGAATTGAGAAAAAGAGGAATCATAAAAACTTAATTTTAAGTGATGGTAAATCCTGAAATTACAGGGAAAAAACAGGACACTAAGTTTAAAAAGGGTGTTTCTGGTAATCCGGCTGGCAAACCCAAAGGTACTATTTCTATTCTTACTGATTTAAAAAGGCGTTTGCGCGAAATAAAGAAAAAAGACCCAGAGGAATATAAGCAGTTGATTGATGACTACTGGAAAGATAAAAGAAAAAGGGAATTATTGATTAAGATGATTGACGGGTTGCCTAGACAGCCGGTTGATTTAAACAGCGAACACAAGACAGAACTTAAAATAATTTTATCAGATGAAAGAAATTCGGTTGCATCCATCGCAAAGCCAGATAATGAGGTCGAAGGCGAGGTTCAAAATAGTTAGAGCTGGCAGAAGGTTCGGCAAGAGTTATTTTGCCTCAATCGTTCTTTTACAAGAAGCGGTCAAGCTCAAGGGCGACTATTGGTTTATCTCGCCAACATATAAACAATCCAAAGAGATTATCTGGCGGATGTTGATTAACTTAATACCCTTGAGTTGGGTCGCAGGTAAGAATGAAACAGAGTTAAGTTTTTACTTAACCAACGGCTCAACCATTAAGTTAAAGGGTGCGGACAATGAGGATAGTTTAAGAGGTGTAGGTTTAGCCGGTTGTGTAATGGATGAGTATGCTTTTATGAAGCCTTTTGTCTGGGAGGAGATTGTTCGGCCAATGTTGTTTGATAGTGGCGGTTGGGCAATGTTTATCAGCACCCCCAAAGGCTATAACCATTTTTATCAATTATGGGAATCAACACAGGATAAAAAAGATTGGGATAGATTCCATTTTACCACCTATGACAATCCATATATCAAACCAGAAGAAATTGAAGAGGCCAAGACAACGATGTCGCCTGAAAGATTTGAACAAGAGATTATGGCCGAATTTACCAAAAAGTCAGGGGCGGTCTGGCCTATGTTCAAAAGAGATTTACACTGCAAAGAGAGAAGGAATCCGGCAAGCGATGCTACGACTTATGGAGCGATTGACTTTGGGTTTGCCGTCGGGCATCCAACTTCGGTGGCGTGGTTTGAGTGTAAAGGGGAAGAGATATTTATCTTTGATGGCTTCCTTGAGGAAGGACTTACAATCGACAAAGTCTCAGAAAAAATGAGGCAACAGACGCAGGGATTGACGATTAGAGGCATAGTCCCTGATCCAGCCAGACCAGACTTGATTGAATCCTTAAAACGGCTTGGTTGGCAGGTGATTGAAACTGACAAGGACATTGAACTTGGGGTGGCAAAGGTAGCCGAGTATTGGCAGATAAATCCCTTGACTAATAAGCCAAGGATGACCATATCAGAACACTTAAGCGAAGGAATAAGGCAGATTGAGGAGTATGAGTGGCAGGAGGTAAGGGGTGAGGATGGGCAGTTTAAACAAGTGCCCAAGAAAGAAAACGATGATTTCTGCGATGCTGTCAGATATTATGTGATGTCAAACCAAAAAGAAGATAAACCATTAAGAATAATAGGCCATAGGGAGGGTTTTGGCGGTGCTGAAATTCCTATCTATGGTTAAGGAGGGAATATGGATGTGCTAATAACCGGCGGAGCAGGCAGTTTAGGTAAAGAGTTTGTTAAGTATTTATTGGAACTAAAACACAGGGTTATTGTGGTTGACAACAATGAATGGGCAGTGGCAGAACTTAAAAACGAATATCCGACTATTAAGATTATGCTCAAGGATTTTGAGATGTGGCGATATGACCAAGATCCCTGCGATGTGGTTATTCATTGCGGAGCTTACAAACATTTGCCTTTGGGAGAGGAGAACCCTCACGACTTTATTGAGAATAATGTTGTTAAATCAGGCAGGTTGTTCGCCGAAGCATACAAGAATAATGCCGAGATTCTCTTTATCAGTTCAGACAAAGCGGTTGAGCCCATTTCAACTTATGGCTTTACCAAGGCGTTAGGCGAGAAACTATGCGCCCATTATAACGGATACATAGCCCGATTGGGCAATATAACCTCCAGTTCCGGGTCAGTGATACCCGTTTGGGAACAAGCAATCCGTGAGAATAAAAAGATAAAGATTACCGATTTGGATATGGAGAGATATTGCATAGAGGCCAAAAAAGCAGTTGAGCAAATATGGCAGGGATATTTAGAGGGTAAGAAGCTGATTATCCCTGATATGGGCAAACCGACTAAACTATATGATTTGCTTTGCAAGGTATTAAGAAAGCACAACTTAAACTATGACTCCATTTATGGGAGGATTGAAATAATAGGTATAAGGAAAGGAGAAAAGATGAAGGAAAAATTGAGGTGGGACTATGAAAAATAAATGGTTAGTTTTTTTTGAGGCAGACTATGATTACATTGAGCATTATTGTGTAGAAGTCCCAGAGAAGAAGATTAAGATTGCCAAGAGGATTATTGATAAATCAGGATATGAATTGATTGGTTCAATGTTAGAGAAACCTAAATATAAGAAAAAAAGCATAGAAGGAATGATTAGGCGTCTAAACAAGAAATTTAGAACCTACAATGAACGAGCAGAAACAAAGTCGTGGAATGAGGTGCAAGAAAGATTAAAAGAAGCTCGCGAAAATCCGCAATCTGAAATCGCTATGAGTGGTGTTTCTCCACCATATCAGGAATATGAAGTTTCACTTAATGAATATTTATTTAGTTGCAAAAAGGCGGTTGAAAGTTATAACAAAGATGTAAAAGAAAACCTTAAACTTAAACAGGATTGGGAGGAGGAATGCTAATTGTGCCTTTTGTGCCATTGATACCAACTATGAACCTGCGATTAGAACTTGTCAAGTTATTAAACAAGAAAGGATTATTATGCCAATCTCAATACTTATATTAATGGCAGGTTCGGGTAATCGTTTTAGGCAAGGCGGCTACACCGACCCCAAACCATTGATTGATGTTGACGGCAAACCGATGATTGAGAGGGTGATTGAGAACCTAACGCCTAAATATAGGGAGCATAGGTTTATTTTTATCACCTTGTCTTGCCATATGGATGAGAGAATGCAGAAGATACTCAAAAGACCAGACTCAACTATTATTCAACTGCCCTATATGACCGATGGAGCGACAGAATCAGCCCTGAAAGCAGAGAATCTTATTAACACCGATGACAGATTATTAATGGCCTCTTGCGACCAGCTGATTGATATGCCGGTAGATGACTTTATTGACTCTTGCTGGTTTTATGACGGGGCTTTCTTAACTTATCAGCATACAGGATTGAACCACAGCTTTGCTATCACCAAAAAAGACAGCGATGAAGTTATCAGGATAGTTGAGAAGCCCAAAAAGGTTGTTTCCACCCACGCAGGGATTGGCTTGTTTATGTATAGGCGAGGCAAGGACTTTGTCCAAGCCGCCAAAGAAATGATGAAAGAAGATTTTAGGGTTAATAACGAGTATTACAATGCTCCGGTCTTTAACTGGATGATTAAGAAAGGATTAAAGGTAACAATCTATGAGATACCTAATGAGAAAGTCAGCATGCTGGGTAAGCCAGATGAGCTGGAAGCATATATAAAAATAAAAAAAAATGATAACCAACAAACAGGCAGTTAAAATTTTAGAGGTAGCCACCAAGAAATTCCCCATTGACTTCGCCCACCCAGAGTATAGAGAATTTACTTGTGCTAATTGCTATAGAAAAATACGCAAGGCGTGGCATATTCATTGCAAAGGTGGTGGATTTAAGAGAGAGATACATTTTTGCGCTAAATGTGGAATTAAACTTAAAGTATATGGAAATAATTGGCAAAATAAAAAACAATATGAATCTTAAAGTAATTGTTTTTAGTTACAACCGCCCCGCCCAGTTAGATTTATTGCTTCGTTCAATGAAGCGTTTTACCGACTTTAAAGATATTTATGTAACTTATATGCACACCGACGAATACAAAAAAGGATATGAGCGGGTGATTAAGGATAATCCTCAAGTTAGGTTTGAATATCGTGAACAATATCTTAAAAATTATGTGATGAAAGAATTGAATAAACCATATGTGATGTTTTGTCCTGATGATGATGTTTTCATCGGTAAAGTCAGCTTAAAAGATAAACAATTCAAGCAGTTTGCTAAAAACAAAGATATTTTATGTTTATCTTTACGACTGGGCAGAAATTGTAATTATTGTTTTGATCAAGACACCCCTGTTGAAGTGCCAAAGATGATAGACGGGATGTGGGAGTGGCAAAAATACCCTCTTGACTGGGGCTACCCTATGTCTTGCTCCTGCACCATTTTCAGAACCAATGAGATTAAACCTATTCTTGAGAGGTTAGAGTTTGATATACCTTCGCATATTGAAGCGCAGATGCACAAGACACCCCTGCCACAACCTTTGATGCTTTGCTATCCCAAGCAAAAGGTGTTGGAAATGCCCTTTAACAGCGTGCAGAATGAGTTTTTAAATAATCGGACAGGCGATATAAGCATAGAGTGGCTAAATAACGAATTTATGAAAGGCAAAATAATAGATTTAGACTATATAGTTAAGCAGAAGTTTAACAGCCCCCAACAGTTGGCAGATATAAAAATGACAAGGAGGTGTAAAGTTTGAGAGTGGTTTTGATTAACCCCAGTTCACCGTTTATGATCGACCAAGCCGTTATGCCTCCACTAGGGCTTTGGTATGTAGCCAACGCCCTGCAAGCGCACAATGTAACCGTTGTTGACTTGGGTCTGGGAGACACAATCCCAGAGGGTGCTGATGCCTATGGCGTCACCGGCTGTTCCGTCCACCTTAACCAGATGGCGGAGATTCTACCCCAACTTTCAGGGCTGAAGGTTGCCGGTGGGCCACACGCCACGGCCAAGCCCGAGGAGTTGCTGGAGATGGGCTTTGACACAGTTGTTCAGGGCGAGGGTGATTCCGTCATCAGCCAGATAGTCGAGAGAGGCATCACTGGCATCATCACCGCCCCACGGATCAGGGACTTAGACCACCACTTCCCCAACTGCAACCAGGAGTATCGCTACCACTACCAGATTGACGGGCTGAAGGCCACCACAATGGTAACCTCAAGGGGTTGCCCTTGGGAGTGTGCTTTCTGCTCCAAGGATGTCTACGGGCGCGTAAGGGTAACAAGAAGCGCCGACAGCGTGATGACCGAGGTTGACTCGGTGATGCGTCAGGGCTACCAAGCCGTGATGTTCTACGATGACACCTTTATGACCGGCAGGGAACGCCTTGAGACCTTGTGCTACAAGTTCCATGACCGCAACCTTGTCTGGCGTTGCTTGGCCAGAGCCGATGACGCTGACAAGGGCATCCTGAACCTAATGAAGGCTTCCGGTTGCCGTGAGATCGCTTTGGGGGTAGAGAGTGGCAGCCAGACCATCCTCGACAACATCCACAAGCACGAGACAGTGGAACAGCAACGCCGCTGTATCCAGTTGGCTCACGAAGTCGGGCTTCGGGTCAAGGCCTTCATGATTGTCGGTCTGCCTGGCGAAAGCCAAGAGACCATCGCCGAGACCGACAAGTTTCTGGAGGAAAGCCGACCTGACGCAGTGGATGTCAACATCCTGGCTGTCTACCCTGGCTCGGCTATCTACAAGAACCCCGAGGCCTACGATGTCAAGTTCGGCCCATACCACCACTGCAAGGGCAGGTCAGACGCCTATGTCTGCACCACCTCAACCAGCAACATGACTTCGGAGGAGATACTGCGGGCTCAGGAGATGCTATATACCAAGTACGCAAGGAGGAACGCATGAGAATGGCTGTGATAGGAGATGGAACAGTCGGTACCGCCCTTGCCAAAGCTATGGGGGTTGTCCCCTTTGGCCCAGGCAAAGAGCCGATATGTACGGATGTAGTCGTCATCTGCGTTCCCACGGAGACCATAGGGGGACGCCAAGACCTGACACAGGTGAGGCAGGCGATAAGCCGTGTTGAGAAGGCAAGGCTTATCATCTTGCGCTCAACTGTTCTGCCTGGCACTACCGAGAAGCTGCAAAAGGAAGTCAACTTCCCCCTGATGTTTGTGCCGGAGTTCGGCTTTGAGGCAACGATGGAAGCCGACCTGGCACATCCGAGTTACTACATCTTGGGCATCACGCCTGAGAGCTTTGCTCGGATTGACTTAGCCAAAGATGTTCTGCCCGAAGCAGCACACTACCTGGAGATGAAGTCCATCTCGGCCGAGTTCGCCAAATACTTCTGCAACTTATGGGGAAGCTCACAGGTTGTCCTGGCGAACTCCTGCTACGACTGGGTTGTTGAACAGACAGGCGACCCGTCCATCTATGAGGAAGCTGTGCAAGGCGCTACCTTTCACCGCAATATCCCCAAGTGGGGGTGGGTCATCAACCAAGATGGACAAAGAGGATATGGTGGCAAATGCCTCCCAAAAGACACCCAAGCTGCCATATCTCAGCACAAACACCCTCTGTGGGTAGCATGCGAGAAGTACAATAACCGCCTTAGGGGCAAGTAGGAGATCTTGCCCCATAATTTCTAAATATGTATAGAGTTGTAGAACAATTTGAAAAAGCTATTGCTAAATACGCGGGGGCGAAATATGCTATTGTAGTCAACTCTTGCACCAATGCCCTATTACTTTGTTGCGCTTATCTAAAAGTTAAAGAAGTAACTATTCCCCATAAAACTTATGTAAGTGTGCCAATGTCAATTATTCACGCTGGGGGGAAAGTAAAATTCCATAAAGACAAGTGGCAAGGGATGTATCAACTCAAACCTTATCCTATCTGGGACTCGGCTCGGCTTTTAACTTCGGGGATGTATAAAAAAGGGCAATATATCTGTTTGTCTTTACACTGGGGTAAAACACTTAATTTAGGCCAAGGCGGGGTGATATTACACGATAACAGAAAAGCCCAAAAGTGGTTTAAAAGAGCCAGATTTGACGGGCGAACCCCTGGAGTGCCGCCTAAAAAGGATAACTTTGACTTTATTGGCTGGCATTGTTATATGAGCCCAAGAGACGCGGCTGATGCTTTGACAAGATTATATTTTCTGCCGAAACACAATAAGCCACTTCCGATGGATGATTACGCGGATTTAAGTCAATATAGAATATTTAAATAAGGAGACAAAATGTTTGGAAAAGAGAAAGAGGTAGTAGAAGAACCAAAGAAAGTAGAAATCAAATCATTTGAGGAAATCAAAAAAATCCTCAAGCAAAACAAAAATGCTGATGGCGTAGGTTATGTTATCGCCCCAGAGCTTATCAAAATTGCCAAACAGGTAGGTTTGATTGGCTATGATGAAGCATTATCAAGATGGAAGAGCACAGGGATTTTTGCGCAAAATGTAGTGGAAAAAGGCGAACCACTGCCTAATAATTTTGGTTTATTAATCAGTTGGGAGGGGCCGGCGCTGCAATACAAAAACACTGATATTGCCATTGGTATTGAACAGACAATTAAACAGATTGAATTAGCAATATAATTGTCAGACACATAATTGTCAAGTGCAAAATAACTATTCAGAACAATTTTTACTTTTTGTTGACCCTTTAATTGTCAATATGTCCAGATATAGGAGGATTAAAGGCAAAGACCAAGATGAAATAGCCCAAGACTTGAGGTTGCATTTGTGGTCTAAATTAGGCAGTTTTGACCCTAAAAAGGGTAAAATAAAGTCTTGGGCTTTTGTGGTCTGTCGACACAAGATAACTGATTTAGCCCGAGGCAAACACGATTTATTGGATATTGGATACTCTCGTAAAATGCCCTATGATGATGAGGAGCAAAATCTCTCTTAAATAAAGAGGTAAGTCAAAAAGGGGGATTTTTTAATTCGTATATTCATTAAGAGATGGATAAAAAGATTAAATCTGATCAAAGTTTGATTGACAAATACAACTCCGAATATACGAAGTGGTTTAATGTTCTCAATAAATACCATACCAATAGGTTTGATAAGAATTACAAGCAATATACTACTTTAGCTTCGGTCGTTTCCACTAAATCCAAAATATCAGACCCTGTTGTGCCAGATATTGTGGAAAAGGTGGTGCAGAAGTTATTTGAGCGCGAACCAAAGTTTTATGTTTTGGGCCGTGGTTTCGATGTGCCTAAAGAGATAACAGATATTATCACTGCCACCGCTTCTTATTTCTGGAATAATCCCGAAGCTATTAATACTTCCGGCCCCAAAAAACCTAAACTTAAAATGGCCGGCAGGGAGTTTTGCGTTATCGGGAATACGGCAGTTGAAGTTTACTTTGATTCTGAAGCGGACAACCCTGATTTTAGGGTGATACCGATAGAGGATATTATTTTTGACCCGACCCAGACCCTGAAAACATCAAAAGTGCATTATATTAGGCAATATGTTTCCCTTGAAGAGTTAAAAGAAAGAGAAGATTTTAAGAATTTAGACAAGATTGAGGGTTGGTTAGAAAAAGAAGAGACAGAGGAAAATATCCAGAATGATCCCTCCAAGAACAAAATAACCCGTTCTGGATCGTCTTTGTACCAAGACCAAACTAAAAACCTTGAACTTATAAGCCGATACGAGGGCAGTAAGGTTTGTCGTATTGTCAACTGGCAATGGATTATCCAAGAAGATGATGATGTTTTAGGTATCGAAGAGTCGCCTCTTAATTTTGCGATGGATATTGAACTTCTCAAACAGCCATATGCTTTGGGATTGATTGACGATATTATGCTTCCCGCCAAAGCCAAAGACTTAATCTTGAACCAAACAATTGACTGGGGGGCTAAAGCCCTGAACCCGCCTTTGTTTGTTGACCCTAATATCACTACTTCAGATAAGTCAACTTTATCTAATGCTTGGCGTTTGGGCGGAGTGGTAATGGCTAATCCCCAAATGGCGCAACACCAAACAATGCCTAATCTTCCCCCTGTAAGTTTTGAACTGATGAACTACCTGCAGACAAGGATGGAATCTGCCGCAGGCACAACTAATGTCTATAACCAAGATTTAGCTAATGTCAAAAAGACAGCCACTGGTATTAATCAAATGGTGGAACAGGGGTCAACGCCTATATCAGATAGACAACAGAATCTTGAGGAATCTTTGATTGAGCCAATGGTTAACAAGTGGCTCAAGATGGCAGGCAAAATGATGGGCAAAGACGAGACTAAATTTGTTTTTATGAGCGGAACTTCCCCTAAGTGGGTCAAGATAACCAAGGGCTTATTAACAGGCAAGATTACCTTAAATGACCTAATGACCGCCCAGATACTTGAAATTGAGCAAATAAACGAAATTGCTCAAGATATGCTTTCCAATGGGTTGAACCCTGAAAAAGAACTGGCTTTTGATGTTGATTGGATTGTTAGGGTAGAGACTGGTTCAATGGCGCAACAGGATACAGAGAAAGAGATTCAATCTTTTGACAGTTGGGTGCAGCAGGCGTTGGCAATGGGCAAACAGCTTGATATTGACAAAATTTTGACCGAGAGAGGGTTGAAAGCGGGTATCAAGGAACCAGACCAGTATTATTCAGAAATACCGCAAGGTATGGGGCAAGGGCAACCAACCCAACCGCAAACACCTACCAGTCCGATGATGGCGGCAACCTTATTAAAAAAATAATTCGTATATTCTAATTGAAAGAAGGAAAAATGAAGTGGCCTTTTAAGAAAGAGGACAAAAAATTAGAGCTTTTGCTTGTTCTTAACAGGTTAAACGAATTTAGGACTTGGCGAGAATTGGCCATTGATCCTGTAATTGCACAATTAGAGGATGATTTATATGCCAAATTTGATATTATGCCCGAGTTTGAGATACGGGCGAGGTTAAAACATATAAAATCCTTAAAATACGCTTTTCACAACATTTTTAAAGAGATAGACGCGCAGAAGAAATTAGCTAAAGAAACAGATAAATTAAATCAATCTTGATGGTCTATTTCGGGAGTGTCCCCACTGCGGGGTCGGAGTCATCCGCCTTCAGCACTCCCGACACTCCCGATATAGCTCATTAAATCCCAGCTCGCAACTGGGCAAACAACTGCTGAAAGGAGCCATATGGCAGAAGAAAAAAAACAGGAGACGGAAACTCCTGAAGTTACCCCGCCAGTGACCGAACAAACCGCCGAAGTGGAAACCCCTGAACCGGCAGAGAAGCCAGAAGAAACACCAGAGGTAGAAGCAGAGGAGGAGGTTGAAGCAGAGACACCTGAACCCGAAGTTGACAAGCAAGTACCGCTTTCTGAATTACAGAAAGAACGGGAACGCCGCCGACAGGCGGAACAGGCCTTGTTTAATGCTAATACGCCTCAAACTCCAGTTGAACCTTCACTTGAACCTGAAGCTGAATCGGCAGTGCGACCCGTTGCCAGACAGGAAGCAATTAGCGCTTATCGTGAAATTAGGGCGCAGGAATTTGTCCGACGCCATCCCGAGTTAGCCAATGATCCTATGTTAGACGGCACGGTGCAAAAAGTGATTCGAGACAAAGGTAATCAAGGGTTTTACATTGACCCTGAAGACGCTTTGGTTGAAGCAAAAGCACTTTGTGATGAATCGTTTAAGACCCGTGAGCAGAAGACCAAAGATGACAGCTTTAAGGAAGGTGTCAAAACACAGAAGGTGAAGCAGAAAGCTGGAGCGGTAGGTACTTCCGGCCCCAGACAAGAGGTTGATGAAAGCAAAATGACATCCGAGGAGTACGCTAAATATCATAGTATCCCTCGTGTAAGCTAACTTGATGAAGGCAAAGGTCGTGTTAGTTAGAGGTTAATTATTTGGAGATTTTAATATGGCAGATTATACAGGTACAGCTGATCTTTCGGGCGCGGTACCATCCTTTTACAATAAAAGGTTTTTGGAGAGGTTTTTGGCAAAACTCAAAATGCGTGAGTTTTGTACACCAACGGAATTACCGGATAATAATGGGACGGTCGCCTATTGGGCCAGGATAACTACTCCTTCAATGACGGTTTCAGCGGCCAGAATTCAGTATTCGGCTGGTCGTGAACCCATTACTCCTGGTAATATCGTTTCCACCCAGATTTCTGGAACAATCGAGAAGTATGGTTGGGCGGTAGCTATTCAGGACGTAACGCAGTTGGCGGCGATCAACTCAACAGTAACGGAAACAAGCGATGCGATGTCCGACCAAGCTGGCGGGATTATAGACACCAGAATCATTGAGGAAGCTTACGGTTCTTCGTCTAACGCAGTCCCAACAGGGCTTGGTTTCTCGGCTATTCAGTATTCAACGACTGGAAGTGCAGAAATCGGCGCCAGTGTTTCAGCTTACTTTACGACAGCTAACGCCACTGACCACGTGATGACTACCAAGACTATCCGCAACGCGGTTAAAACAATGGAAGGACGTAATGCACCCCGATTTGAAGATGGATTCTATGCTCTTGTGTGTCATTCCAATACCGCTTCAGTTTTGCAGGGAGATACGACTTGGCAGGCAACATGCCAATACACAGACCCCGAGAATATGAAGAAAGGTGTAGTTGGAACATATGGCGGTGTTAGAATCCAAGTTGACAATAATATCAAGAGTTCGGCTAATGGCTCGGGCGGAGCGACAGTTTACTTCTCGCTTCTCTTGTCTCGAGGCGGACTTGGTATTACTGAGCTTGACGGTGGAGTTAAATACTACACTGTGGCTGGCGGAGCATCAAAGTATGACCCGATTGATGAGTTCATTTCAATTGGTTGGAAAGCTTTGTTTGTCCCAGTCAGACTTAACTTGTCTGGCGGATTAGTTCTGATTACTTGCGATTGATGAATATACCCCTTGAACCTATACTAAAAATAGGTTCAAGACAGTGTATTTAATCAAAGGAAGGAAAATGATATGTCTAATCCATTTTTAAAGGAACAAAAACTCTTTAGCATCGTTTCGCCTTGTTATGGCGATGACTGGAAGCATCTAAACAAGAACGCCCAAACCTTAAATGAACAAGAATACAAAAAGTTTGAGTGGCTTGTTGTTTTTGACGGCAAATCTAAACAAGGCGAGAAAGAATTGGCTAAATTAAAAAAGAAATACAAGTTCCCTATCTCTTGGCATACGATCAAACACGCTGGTGCTCCAGCCGCCAGAAACTATGGCGCCACTGTTGCTAAAGGCGATTATTTTTGTTTTTTAAATGCGGATAACTATTTATACCCAGAGGCGCTGCGGATGTGGGCTAATGCTTTTGAAGACCCCAAGATTAACAGGGTTTGGGGCTTATATGACAACATTATGCCTGACGGAAGCGTGCAGGGGGCGATCCATATGCTTCCCAGATACCCCAATGGGGATATTTGGTATGAGGGGTTTAAACACTCCAATTACTGCGATTCTACTTTACCCATTAGGAAGTCGGCTTATATCCCCTGGGATGTTTCTGTTAAATCTTTGCAGGACTGGGACTGGGCGATTAGGCAGTTAAAAAGGGATAACTTTCAGGGCAAGGATTGGAAGTTTATTGACCATTCCTTTTTTATGGCTGAAGCACCAGAAAAAGGGGGTTTGTCTGACGATTCCCACCAGAACTGGATTGAGAGGACAGATTATATCCGCAACAAAAACGGCATTCCTAAATCTGATATTGTGGTTTGTTCTTTAGGGGCGGCTAACCATGGCTTCCATATTGCCCAGAAGTTAGGTGCAGATTATCTGCCAATGCCCTCTTACAAGGCGCATAAATACAAACTGATTTACTTAATCGGCTTTTATACCAAAGAGAATCCCCAGATGCCGATGGTTACCCGCCTTCATATGCAGGTTTTTGATGACGCCCCCAAATCCAAAAAGATAATTCATTGGATAGGGACAGATGTATTCCAACTGCGATGGGACTGCAGTTTTGAAAAGATAAAAGCCATTAAGAATTGGATGAAGGAGAACAAAATAATCAACTTGACTGAAGCCAACTTTACCCATAAAGAACTTAAAGAAGTGGGGATTGATTCTAAGGTTGTGCCTATCCCGCCCAAGCAGTTAAATGACCCCATGCCTTTACCTAAAGAATTCGCTGTCGCGATATATGAAAGTTCTGTCTCGCCAATGTACCACCCAGAGATTATGGCTAAAGTGATGAGGGCGATGCCGGATGTTAAGTTTTATCTCTTTGGCGATGAAGCGGTTAAGGGGCAAAAAGGAGATAACTTTGAACATTTGGGGTATATCAAGATGGATAAATGGATGGGTAAGTTTAGCTGTAATTTGCGTGTATGCCTACATGATGGGCTTCCACTTTTACCCATAGAGTTTATGACTGCCGGCAGGCAAGCCATAGTTAATGTTCCTCTAAAAGGATCAATCCAAACGGATAAAGAGATTAAAAACATTATTGCCGCTATCAGAAAAGCCCAAAAAGAAGTAATCAACCTCAAATGGGGCAGATATTGGAAAAAGGAGATGGATTTTAACCGATATGCCAAGAGAATTAGGAGGTTGGCATGATATCAATCTGCGTTCCAACCTACAATGACGAGGAGTTTTTAGCTGATAATATTAACTCTTGTTTAGCCCAGACTTATAAGGACATAGAAGTAGTTGTTGTCAATGACGGCTCAACCGACAGCACCCAAACCTTGCTTGATTGGTATGCCAAAAAGGATAAAAGGGTAAAACCGGTGAATGTTAAACATTCCGGTATCTCTGTTGCCCGCAAGGCTGCCTTTGAACACTCTAAAGGTGATTATATTGCCATTATGGACGCGGATTGCGTAATGGAGCCAACAAGGATAAAAAAGTGCTTTAATCGTCTTATAAGGGCTGATGCTGATATTGTTTATACCAGCTATGCTTTACTTCAGGGGCAGAATATGGGGGTAGTCGGCACAGAGGATATAAACAAAGAGATTAAGAGTTACAAGGATATTTTAAACCGCAAGTTCCCCAATGCCCACCAGATAGTGCCTAATTTTACCATTTTAGCTAAAAGAGAGTGTTTTAAGGGGGCATATAGGCCTGAATTTAAGGTAAATGACGATTTATGGACTATTCTTTATTGGGTTAAAAAGGGGTATAAGTTTAGTTTCCTTAATCGTCCCTTAACAATGCATTTCTCAAGAGATGATAATGTCAGCATTATCCACGATAAAGAGGTGAGAAAAATCACTGAAATACTGAGAAAAGAAAATAAAATATGAAAAAGATAACTAATGGGAATGTCTCAAATATTCAATATAGTGTCTTTTGCATAAATGACGAATTTTGGCGAGATTTTTGCATCAATACTTTGTCAAGGAGGTAAAATGTTATCTAAAGTCAGTTGTTTAGTCCGTATGGATTCTGCGGTTGGTTTCTATCGCCTCTGGCAACCCGCTTTTTTTATGCTTAAAGAAAAACTGATTAAAATGGTTGCTTCTTCTGCTTTTAGCGGCAGCAATACTTGGGGGGAGTATAAAGGCAAACTTATTTTAAAAGAAGACATATTTGCGATGATTTGTAAAAATACGGATGTTATCTGGTCTAATTTTACCGCTTCCAAGGATGAGATAGTCAGAATGCTGGATGCCCGTAAGTGGTCAGGGGGGAAACTAATTATTGATATAGATGATAATGTCTATGCTGTTTCCAAGGATAATCCAGGGGAGGTGGCTAAAAAACTTGCTCCAGAGATTGAGAAAAGTTTTCAGGTGGCTGATGGGTTGACGGTTTCTGTCCCTTATCTTAAAAAGTTATATGAACCTTTTAATAAGAACATTTATATTAATCCCAATGGATTGGATTTTGGTTTATTCAGCCGATTAAAGGTAAGACCACACAAAAAAATAAGAATTGGTTGGCGGGGAGCGTATGGACACAAAGACGACCTGGAGCTTGTTTATCCAGCGATGAAGCAGTTGATCAAGGATTATGGAGTGGAATTTGTCGTTTTAGGCGTTTCCCCTAAAGAAGGGTTGGTTGCCCCTGATTTTCCTGTTGAATGGAACAGTTGGGTTAATTTTTGCGATAAAGACCCCAAAACCCACCGCACTAAATATACTTTTTATAAAAAGTTAGCTGATTTAGGTTTGGATATTGCGGTCGTTCCCCTGATTGACAGTTCATATAACCGCGCTAAATCAAATCTTAATGTCTTGGAGTGGTCGGGTTTGCATATACCGGTTGTCGCTTCGCCTACCGAGAACCAAAAAGATATGCCCATTAATTATGCCCTTAACAGTTATGAATGGTACGACAGGTTGGAAAATTTGATTAAAGACAGGAGTAAAAGACTTTATTGGGGTGAGAAGGCACATAGATTTGTTAAAGAGAATTACAATATGAAGGATATTGCTACCAAATTGGCTTCTTGGCTAGACAAATTGCCGAGGCGCAAAGACATGGAGCCGGACTCTAAATAAATTCGTATATTCTCTATAGACAGGAGAATAGCGAATGACATTTGAGAATATATGTAAAAGAACTCAATACCTGCGCGGAGAATCAGATTACAGCACGGCTGGAACTGATTTAACGATTGTTAAAGACCATATTAATTATACGGTGCAGGATATTTTAAATATCTGGCCTTTTACTTGGGATTTAACTACCGCTAATTTAACTTTAGCGGCTGGCGTGGCCACAATGCCTTTAAATTACAATCCCAAGTGGCATATAAAAGACGCCAGAATTGTGGCCTCGGACGATAGCGATGACACTATTTTTAGCGAAATAAGAATTGAAGACAGGGATGAATTTACAGCCGATGAATATAGATATTGGATAACTTATGATACCGCGACAGAAACTTATATTTTTAACTCTAAAACTTTAACGGGAACAGTTACTATTTACTATAACTTTATTCCTACAGATATGTCGGCAACCACTGATGTTTGTGTTGTACCTGATGGGGAGGCAGTTGCATATATCGCGGCCGCTAAAATGTGGGTTGGGGATGAAAGAAATGAAAAATTAAAGGATGATTATGAAGCCGAAGGGCTAAAAAGAATACAAACTCTCAAAGAAGCGGACTTTAACTTTACTCCCGTTTTAAGGACAGGTTCTCCTACGGATTTAGAATACGAACTTAGGGAGGATTAGTTATGCCTCTCAAAGAAAATGTTTTAAGCCAAGAATACTTCAAGGATTTCAGCGGCGGCGTTAATTATTATCTCGGCCCCAGACAAGTAAAAGACAATGAATCGCCTGATGCTATTAATTGTGATTTCAAGGGTAAATCTGGCGTGGGTAATAGAGATGGGTATGCGGCGATAGGGCCAGTGACTACCTTCCAAATTGACGCCTGTGATTCGTTAACAGCCGATGGAGAATGGGTGGCTGGTTCTAATTGTGATAATTTAGCGGTGCAAACAACCTACAAAAAAGAAGGGACAAAAGCCATCTACTGGGAGATGGCGGAAGGGAAGTTTCTTAGTGATTTGGGTAATTTGACTTATACCGCTAAAGACTTATCTGCCTATGAAGATACAGGTTATTTCAGAATGTGGTATTATCTTGGCGCCGCTGGCGCCACCAGCAATCAAGTGGCACTTTATTGGGGAACGGATTTAATTAATTGCTGGTATAATATTGTAGTTACCGACTATCAAGGGGCAGCAATTCACACAGGTTGGAATCTATTGAAATTTGATTGGGCGACTGCCACTAAGACAGGTTCTCCTATATCTAACGCTATCGTTATGTTTTATGTGCGGTGCGACCCTCGCCCTTCTGCACCAGCAGGTTCTTTTATGGTAATTGATGATATTGAATACTCTTCCTATGATGGTGGCGGTTATGGCATCACCGAATATCACACTTCCTCTAAAGACCAATTGGTTAAGTTTATTTCCAACAACACTAATATCTATTTATCTTACTCTGACGATTTAGCCACTTGGACAGATGAAACGGGGACTGCTTTTACTGACAATAAAGATGTAGATGTGGTGCAAGCGGCGATTATGTCTTCAACGCCAACCCCGGGCACGCCTGTCTCGTCTGATGGGGTATTATTTACCTTTAATGGGACTGACGCAATGCAGAAGTTTGACGGGTCAACCGTATCAGCCCATACAGGCGGGACTAAAGGATTATATGGGGCATATTTTGATCGCCGCTTGTGGTGCGTAGACGAGACATACAAAGATACGCTTAATTTTTCCACTAAAACCTATGATGCTACTAAAACTTTGGATTTTACCGCTAACGGCACTTCTTCTAATCCAGGGACTTTAACCTTTGAGCCAGGGGCGGGCAAGGAGATAACAGGGTTAATTGTTTATAAGAACGCCTTGTATGTTTTTTTAAACGATTCTATTTATCGTCTTATCACCACCAGCACGGTTAACGAATTTACAGTAACCCTTATCACCAACGCGGTAGGTTGTATTTCTCACCGATCAATCTGCCAAGTGGGCGAGGACATCTTTTTTGCCGCTGATGATGGAGTTTATTCTTTAGGCGATATTGCTTATTACACCGAGGTTAGAACAACCAACAAGTCAGCCAGAATCCAACAGATTTTTGACGGATTATCAGCCGCTAATAAGAAAAAATTAGTGGGTATTTACCATAAATTTAAATATCACCTTTATTATTCGTTGTTTGGCACTTCTAATGATTCTTGTATGGTCTATGACACCCGTTACCAAGCGTGGCAAGATTGGCGAAGTTTAGCGGCCAATAATGCTACTCTGTTGACTGATTCAGACGGCGAAAGACGGATGTTTTTTATTCAACCGACTGACGGCAAAGTTAATGAGATGTATTCTGGCACAACCGATGATGGTGTCTTAATTGAATCGCATTATTTAACTAAATCTTTTGATTCGGGAATACCCGATGTTCTCAAATTGTATATGGATTCTACTTTTATCTTTGGTTCTTTAAACGGATCGGTTACCTTGAAAGTTATCTTTAATGACAGCGAAATATCAACTTCTAAATCTTTAAGCCAAGTGCAACCGCAAGGCGGGTTAGGCACGGATGCTTTGGGAGTTAAATCTTTAGGCGAAGCGACTAACACTATCACCACTATTACCAGTGTTATTAACACACCCATCAGGTTCAAAGCCAAAGGCAAGAAGTTTGCTATCCAGTATTATATCTATTCTCAATCAGGCAGTTGGCGTTTGGATGAGATAGGGCAGGCACTCATACCATTTTCAAGGTTCAAATTTCCGTCAACTAATAAAATATAATTCGTATATTCTAATTGAAAGGATTTAATGTCAGTCATATTACCCACAGGGGACTTCCAAAAAACAACCTTATCAGGTTCATTAACTAACAATGCTACTACAATGACCATTGGCACGGGTTTAACGATCCCCGCCACGGGGGGCGTATTAGAGATAGATTATGATTCCACGACAGCCGTAGGACTTGATAACGGGCCGGAAACTATTATTTATACCTCGTATACCACTGGCACGGGCGCGGTAGCGGGTATGACCAGAGGACAAGCAGGCACAACAGGTGTAGCCCACGCTAACGGGGCTAAAGTGCAGTGCGGGGCTTCAAGTTTGTATTGGGCGACTGATGGTATTTATCCTGCTTCTTTAATCAAACAAGAGGCCTGGACGGCTTATACCACCACTTGGGGCAATACAGGCACGGCTAATACTTTGGGTAATGGAACTAAAACCGCTTTTTATGTCAGGATTGGCAATACAATTCATTATCGTATTGATTTAGTCTGGGGAAGCACCACCGCTTCAGGTAATGGTGATTGGACTTTTACTTTGCCAACAGCCACCAAGACAGGATATATCACTGAAGATATGGTTGGCATGGGTAACGCCCACGACCACGGGACAGCCGAAGTACCTACCTTTGCTTATTGGTCAACTACAACCGTTATAAAACCGACATATCTTGATGCTTCTGGCGCTTACGCGTTTGCGGATGGTATTGCTGCCATCTCACCCTTTACTTGGGCAGTGAATGATATCTTCACTTTAGCAGGCACTTATGAGTGTGCTTAAAGATTAATTAACCAATTAATAATAAGAAAGATTATATAACCGATGATTAGTAATGCCCACCACCA